>Ga0180301_10000365_pt1 | contig 35292 bp, 34 predicted proteins | sample GuaBasSediGuay16_FD_121797 | JGI IMG/M metagenome (GOLD analysis project Ga0180301, IMG submission 121797) | Subseafloor sediment microbial communities from Guaymas Basin, Gulf of California, Mexico - Guay16, Core 4569-2, 12-15 cm | ecosystem: Environmental > Aquatic > Marine > Hydrothermal... | reverse complement strand
TAGGGAAATAGTAGAGCTAGCAAAGACTGTAAATGCAAAGATAGAAGTCAATTTATTCTATAGAACAAGGGAAAGAGAAGAAGCTATTGCTAAATGGCTCTACAAACATGGAGCCAGCGAAGTGTTAGGAATAGGTGAAGATGCTTCAGCAACTATACCAGAACTATTTAGTGAAAGGAGAAGAGTTAGTCCAAGAGGAATTTTAAAAGCAGATGTTGTTCTCGTACCATTAGAAGATGGAGATCGTACAGAGGCTTTGAGGAAAATAGGGAAATTCGTTATTGCAATAGACCTTAATCCATTCTCTAGGACTTCAAGGACGGCGAACATAACTATTGTAGATAATGTCGTTAGGGCAATGCCATTACTCATTAAATACTCTAAGTCCATGCAGTCCATGGATAAGGAATCATTAATGAAAATAGTTAATTCATTCAATAACAATGAGAAACTATCTGAAGTAGTAAGATATATTCTTGATAGATTAAGGAGGATAGCGGATCAAGGCTTAGTAATAAACATTACGAAAACATGAAACCATTAGCCTATTTGTTCCTCTAATAGTAAGCGATAAAATAGGATCATATTCACTAAACCAAATAAAAGACCCGTTATAAAACATGTAATGTTATCATTAGTCCTTAAGCTTACAAATTGCATTGAAAAAAATTATCAATGAACTTGAGAATATAAAATATAGAATCAAGAACTTAATTTTTGATCCAAATAATCTAGAGCAATCAAGACATTTGACGACTATTTATAATAGATGTAGAAAACATTTTTCAAATAAAATATCAGATTAACTAGTCCAAGGCCTAATCTATAATACATAACCCCAATTAAATAAGAATATTGAGACAATCAACAAGACTACCCATATCTGGTTCACTTAAGATACTGTATTAAGCTTCAATGTTGAAAAAAGCAATTATGAAAAAATTATTAGTTAAGAACCTTTATCATTAATGGTTAAGAGGCATTAGGCTGGTGGTGGTGGGGGAGCTTTTTTAGGAGGCTTCCATGTAAGGGCTAATATTCCTCCAATTAATCCCAGTATGAATACCAGAAAATAGGCATTTCCTATACTGAGTATTGAAAATACTAAAACGATTATTCCTCCATTTTTTACTTTGCCTGGCTCACCAGTATTGATCCATATCGCCCCTACAATAATTAGTATAGATGCTATTACATACCATATTCCAATAGCTATAATTAACGTTCCAAGGCCTCCTAATCCCATTGGCGCTCCTACTGTGGAAACCATCCAACTTGCAACTGATAATGCTATGGTTAATAGAATGCTAAATATAAGACCTAATATACCAGCAATAAGAGATAGAACGAATGCTGCAGTTGGTTTTTCACTCACTACACTCACCATTTAATAATTATTTACCTAATTTATCTTCTAATCAATACTTATATAAGTGTTTCAGTTTCATTTCAAATTATAATAAATACTGATCTAACTTTCTCTTTTGATGATTAACATTATACAAAAATTAGATGATTAACTAGTGACTAGCTTATGTTAACTAATAAATCAAATACTTTAATTAGAATAGGAGGATTAACGATGAGATATCGAATGATCTTAGCAAAGCTTTAATAGTATTCTATATAAATACAATATGAAATCGTGGTTATTATTAGGTGGGAGTATTGTCTACGAGTGAGATAATGGAGATAAGAGAGAGACTCATTAAGCTTGAGACAAGAGTAGAAATGCTTGAGAAGAAAGTTGAGAATATTAATAATTATTTGAAGGAGCTTTATGCATACATACAAAGAGCTTTAATGGGCTAATGTTCTACAATGCCTAATAATACTTCTTTTTCAATTTATATTTATTCATAGATAGATTACTCTATTCCTTTAGAAATAATTTTCTATCCTTCTCCTTCATGGTAAAGTAGTGTTCCTTGGATGGAAACAATTCATTTCTAACTTCGTATGCATACTGGCTAATAGCTTCAATGACTATTTTAGATAGATCAGCATATTTCTTGGCAAATGATGGTATCTCCTCATATAATCCAAGTATATCGTGAAGAACGAGAACTTGTCCATCACAGTATGGGCCACTACCAATACATATTGTTGGTACATTAACCTCCTCGGTAATGGCTTTAGCCACTTCAGCAGCAGTAAATTCTATGACAATAGCAAATACACCTGCTTCTTCGAGGGCTTTTGCATCTTCAATAATCTTCTTAGCTTCCTCTATTCTCCTTCCCCTTCTCCTATATCCGCCAAATCTAAGATACCTTTGAGGAGTTAAACCTATATGCCCCATGACAGGTATTCCTGCATTAACAATGGCCTTAACTCTATCAGCCATTTCAATTCCCCCCTCAAGCTTTACAGCTTCTGCTCCAGCCTTGACGAGTAAACCAGCATTTCTAATAGCATCCTCAATACTCGTTTCATAACTAAGAAAAGGCATATCTCCAATAACTAAGGCTCTAGGCTTTGCAGCAACCACTGCCTTAACATGATGAATCATATCATCCATGGACACTGGTAATGTTGATTTTAGTCCATGCATTACCATTCCAACACTATCCCCAACAAGTATTGCATCAACGCCTGCTTTATCAACTAGTCTTGCAAACGCATAATCATATGCTGTCACCATAACTATTTTTTCCCGGCCCTTCTTTTTAACAAGATCAATGATTGTAACCTTCTCCATATTTTATACACCTTCTAACTTGATTATCTCAACTAAAGATTATTACTCAATTGTCACCGAGATATATGAGATACCTATATATCAAATATCGATTATATCATAGAGTATATGATACAGTTAGTATTAAAATATTTTATTATTCTTATCCATAAAAGTATTAGGTATTGGAAATGAGGATAGACAAAGTACTACTATTGTCAATGTCTATATGGGCCGCTGTTGCATTAAGTGTAGGCCTATCGAGCTTTGTATTAAAGGGATTTCAGGCCGAAGTGCCTAAATTACCAGCTTATATATCAGGATTATTAGCATCATCGACCCCCATAGGCATGTTGATAGGGGCTTCAACATGTGGACTTTTAGGTGATCGATTGGGTAGAAAGGCATCGTTAATAGTGTATATCGTATTACAAATCGTAGGCAATATACTGGTGTCATTGGCATATGATCCGGTATCGTTTATATTATTTAGGTTAATCGCGGGCATTGGGGCAGGAGGCATTCTGCCTATAGTATCTACACTAGTAGCTGAATTTTCATTACCAAGAGACCGTGGTTCAAGAATAGCTTTCCTAGAGAGTGCATGGGCATATGGATGGCTTTTAATGGTTATATTAGCAGTTACTTATTTCAGAACGCATGGATGGAGATACTATGCAATCATAAGCTCATATGCAGTAACATTATTATCAATACCTGCTTTATTCATTCCAGAATCACCTAGATACTTAATGAGTAGGGGTAAAATTGAAGAGGCAAAGAACTTGGCTAGTAGATATGGTATTAAATTGCCCGAAATACCTGTTATTGAGAAGTTTGGAATAAAAGAGGGCTTAAAGATTCTACTTAGTAAAGATCATAGAAGAGTGACAATACTTTTATGGATTACATGGTTTGCGATAACAATGGGCTATTACGGAGTATTCATATGGTTTCCAAATCTACTAGCACAGCATGGTATGGAAATAGGATTTGGAGCTGTATCTGAATTTATTAGAAACAATTACTACACGTATATAGTCATTACAACGATCTTACAAATACCCGGCTATTACAGCGCCGTATATCTTGTTGAAAAAATAGGCAGAATAAAGACCGTGTCAATATATCTAATTATAACGGGATTAGCTGCTTTCCTACTAGCATTTACGACACAGCCATCATTATTCCTATTAGCTGGTATGGCACTAAACTTCTTCGATCTAGGGGCATGGGCAGCATTATATGCCTATACACCAGAGCAGTATCCGACGCAAATACGGGTACTTGGAAGTGGCTGGGCTGCTGCATGGGGTAGAATAGGGGGTATCGTGGGCCCGTATATTGTCCCGTTCCTTGGATCTTGGACCACAGCATTTACATTCTTTGCAATAATTAATATTGTAGGAGGCTTAGCAGCCCTAGGAGGCAGAGAACTTAAGGGAATGGAAATGATTGAATTAAAGAAATAAATTTTTATGTTTCAATATTATTATGAGCGATAATAAGGATATTACCAATAATTAGCAAATATATTAAATATTAATAGAGTCCTTTCTTGTATAGTTCCTGCCTAAATATGGTAATGCGGATCCTCTTTAAATCTAATGCCAATTTCAGCCTTACATTTTAAAATAGGATTTTAATCAAAATAGTGGTTCAATAAGACTATTTACCAAAATGTGTTAAAAACACTATATAAAATACATTACCATGGCATCTAGTCTATAATCTTAAGCCGATAATAGCAATGTTAAATTATATAATTCTACTATAAGTAGAAGCTTTGCATATACGGCATTAATAATCTATTCTCTAAACGACTCCTCAATTAAATGAATTAAATCCACAATGAGCTTATTAATAATTGATTCTCTACCATGACTTTCCAAAACCCTAACAATATATCCATTAATATAGTCGATCTCTGTTTTCCTACCAGCAATTATGTCTTGAGCCATACTAGAATAATTTTCTTTAGTAACCATGGCAACTCTCATGACATGTTTATAAAGTCTATCTAGAACAAGATTATACCCCTCTAAATTAGCTGCTTCTACAAGTTCTTTCAAAATATTCCAAGCCAATCTTTTACCCCATTCAGATAAAATAATCTTATTAGGTGATCTAGCAATAGCTGTTAATGGATTAATAACTGCATTTATGCCTAATTTAAGCCATCTCTCAAAATCAATATTTGACGTTATCCATGCTGGACAGCCGCCTTTAACTAATATTCTAGCTATTTCTGGTAATAGCTTATGGATACCTAGATGTTGGCCAAATACAATAGATCCTATCCCTTTTTCAAGAATTACGTTAGGCCTAATTCGTTGAGCACCTATTCTTACTACACCACATGCAACACGATATGGTGTAAAGAGATTTTCCATATACTCGTATGATCCAAATCCGTTTTGTAAACTAATATATAGTGTATCACCATTATCAATATTTTTCATGAGATTCTCCGTACTTTCAAGATCAGTTGCTTTAACAGCATTAATTACAATATCATATGCTTCATAAGCTTCGGTATGATGATATGCTCTAATAGGTACGAATGCCTCTTTACCATTAGAGAATATTATGGTTATACCATTGTATTCACGGACTGTTTCTACACTATTCCAACTCCTATAATAAACATCTAGATCCATTACACCTCCACGATATAGGAAATATGCAATTAAACCACCTATACTGCCTCCTCCGATAATAGCTATTTTCACTAGATATGCACCATTACCTAATTAGGTTAAGTAATATATCGATCAGATCCTCCATATCTTTTGAAAATATATAGATAACAGGTTCAAGTCCATAGCCTCCATGATCAACTATAACGTCTAGCCTTCCACGGTATCTCCTTATAACTCGTTTTATAGAATTATTGAAATCCGTAATACTACCATGTGGTCCTGTTTCTGCAATTCTCATTCTCATATGTCTAAGCTTGTTAATAAATTCAAGATCATATCTGATGACTGCAGCAGCTCTTATAGAAGTATTCAATGTAGCAACTTGTAACAATATTGAAGCTGTATGATGACTGCATCCAAAACATGGTCTACCAACAGCTTCTACTTTATTATCAACTTTTACTATTCTACCGGGTAACCCTATAATATCATTTATTGATCGGGGTTCTGGCAATGCATAAACTATATTCATACCCACTTCAGGAACGAGTTTGTAGGCCTTTGGATCGCTGGTTAATCTTTCTAATGCTCTTTCATATTCTATAATCAATGGTGAAGATACTCCTGCTGGATGAAGCTGTTTACATATGCTACACCCATAAGGTATATCTTTTGATATCCTATAATGCAAAGTGCATAATCTTTGCTCTGACAATATCTGGTTTATAATAGTTGAGAATAATATCATGTATCTTTCAATATCATTCTTTATAAGTGGGCTAAGCAGTATACTAATATATGAATCTATTTCTTCATTTGAAAAACCAACATTATTTAGCATTTTATAGTATTTATCAATAGGATCATTTACTATTTTGTAAACCATAGGCTGTGTTATACCTAGTTGCTTAGCTATTTTTGCCTGAGCATATCCCTCATTATAAAGCCTATGGATCAGTATAGCTTTAATAGGGTAAACAAAATATTTTACTGCTAATTCGTATGGTATCATATGACTACCCAAGAATATAGTATAGATAACCTAGTTATAATTCTTTTTCTCTATTTATTATAGCTTCGTTATACTGAACTTTTTCGTCGTCCAATGGAATACCTAGATTAATGCCCACAATTTTTGAAGCAACATAATCGGCATATACCAAGATCTCATTTAATATCCTTATCTCATTAGTAAATAAGTCTTCATACCTTAGCATTCTATTTAATAGATCAGTTACAAGATCTAAGTCCTTAAATACTAATTCGCGGAAGAGACTAATATCATATTTGTTTAAACGAGGCTTCCTATAAAGACTCTTAAGAACAGATAATAGCTTGTCTGGCTGAAGACTCCGATATTTTATGCGGAGAAGCCTAATATCCGGGTCATCACTATTATTTATAACACCCATATATTCTTGTACAGCTTCACGGACTGCATCAATATCAACAAATTTATACCATGTCTGATTACTACTTGAAAAAGTTTTTTCAAGAACACCGTAGTTTCTCTCAAGAATGCGGAGAAGATTAGATGGATTATAATCAACGCCCAAGGACCTTAGTTTGATCACGAGAGATTTATAGCTAAAATCACCAAATCTCCGACTTCCAAAGCCATTATTCATTGAAACTTCAATAGCTGATCTGAGGACAACAACTCCTTTATCCCCATATTTGTCTAGGAAATCCTTTACCCTTAACTTTAAAAGTTCTCTATTATCGATGTACATTATTAGCATCACCAATAAAAAACAATGAGAGAAATCACGGCCTATGTATAACCGGTATACCTGAGTCTATATAGGACTAACCCTTTTAGAAAATCTAGTGTATCACAATAGATCCAAGTAATACTCTAATATATAACCTCTATTAACTCATGATGTAAAAGCAGTATTCACTATATTTTAAAACCTTGTATAGTGTCCTAGTATTATAGGAGTACATAAAATTGGTGTTAAATGGAATGAATAATATTGTTGTAATTGCAAAGGATCTTATTAAGAAATATGGTACAAGAATAGCGGTTGCTGGAATATCGTTTACTGTATCTAGAGGAGAAATATTTGGTCTTATTGGACCTAATGGAGCAGGTAAAACAACTACATTGAGAATGACTGCTACACTAATAAAGCCGGATAATGGAGAAATATTCATTAAAAACATTAATGCTTTAAAAGATCCAGTGAATGCTAGAAAATACATTGGTTATCTCCCCGAGGAAGCTGAGGTATATCCCCGTCTAACTGGTTATGAACACCTATTATTTTATGCTAAACTTCGTAAACCAGATCATGTTGATGAAGCTGTGGAGTTTGGAGTAAAATTATCTGGTCTTGGTAAAAGGATCTATGATAAGGCTGGTGATTATAGTAAGGGTATGAAGCGCAGGCTTCTTCTTGCTATAGCTCTTATGACAAGACCTGATCTAGCTATTCTTGATGAGCCTACGAGCGGTTTGGATGTATATGCAAGTGTCCGTGTTAGGAATCTGATAAGAGAATACGTTCGTGAAACAGGATCATCAGTTATATTGTCTAGTCATAATATGCTTGAAGTAGAGTACTTATGTGATCGTATAGCATTTATTAGTCGTGGAAAAATTGTGTCTGTAGGGTATCCTAAGGAGATTCTCGAGAAATATAGTGCATCTAATCTTGAAGAAGCATTTGTAAAAGCAGTTGAAGAGGCAGGATATAAATATGAAGGGTTATAATTTCAAAGTATTACTTTGGAAAGAATTGCTTGATCTATCTAGAGACTATAAAACATTAGCAACAAGTCTGTTATTGCCACTTATATTCTTTCCATTACTTGGCTTCCTTAGTTTAGCCCTTGTTACCCAACAACCTGTGAATATAGCTATAGTTGATATGGATCGCGTAGAACTACAAAATAGGCTTTTAAATCTTACATTTTCCTCAACGGATCTCGTAGATAAATTAATTGATGGTTTGAAAAAATATGGTTTCAACGTATATATAGCTAATGATTCCGATGTTGTGTATAATTCAAGTATAGATCTAGTAATTATTATTCCCAAAGGATTTACGTTTAATCTTTCAAGTCTTAATTCTACGGCTCATGTAGAGATCTATAGGAGGGCTAATGTACAGGCTTGTGCTAGAGCTGAAGCAATAGCAAGATCTATAATTAATGGATATAGTAATGCCATTTCTAAAGAGAAGGTTGAAGCAATAATAAGGGTTACAGGATTAAATGCTACATCAACAGCTATATTATATCCTATTAGTACAAAGTTACAACTTGTTACTATAGGAGGCCAAGAGGTTAGTGCAGAAGTAGAATTAAAGGGATTATTTGCAAGAGTACTTGTTCTCGCATTAAGCGTTGTTATAACTCCCGCTACAAGCTTTATCATAGATGGGATTATTGGCGAGCGGGAAAGGAAAACCATAGAGATGATCCTTAGCCTTCCTCTTCCAGTTTCATTAATCATATATTCTAAATTAGTTGCAGCTACAATGCTTGGATTATTAACAGCTATTGCCGATGCTCTTGGATTCGTATCCTATGTAGTATTGACTACAATGGCTCTAGGGGGAAGCTTATCATTACCCATAGATCCTATATTGTTATTACTCCATAGTATTGTAGCCTTCTTCACGATACTAGTAACAATATGTATTGCATTACCATTCATTACAAGGACAAGGGGCATTAGAAGTGCATCAAATATTGCTAGTGGAATAGCTATAATTGGTACAATTGTATTCTTTACAGGATTTATTGTTGATTATTCGAGGTTACCTACTACCATTAAATCTGTACTATATATTATACCCTATACTCATAGTATATTGTCGATACAATACTATGTCGTAGGATATACTTTTCAGGCATTGATACATCTAATGGTTCTAGTTATACTGAGTTTCGTTCTTCTACTCTTCTCTACGAAAATGTTGAATACTGAAAAAATGCTACTTGCACCACCTACATGATCTACGCATATATTCGTATAAGAATACTATTTACGAATATATATTGTAAGTTGATAAACCTTATTTATTAAAGCAATTGTACTACGGTAGTATTAGGAGGAGACAGCCTTGTTCAAGCCAGCATTTTACAGGGTACTATTTGCCGTAGAGGAGAATGAGGAATTCGATGTACGATTAGTAGGTAGGAGACTCAATGTAATACCATCAACTGCTAAAAGATACATTAGAGAACTATTGAAGAAAGGCTATATAAGAGAAGTAAGGCCAGGATTATATGCATTAACAGATGAAGGTGTTACGTTAAAGAAAAGTCTCAAAAACCTATTAGAAAAGAATATTGAAGAAAATCTAGGATATATAGTAACAGACCCCTCTACGGGGAACCCTGTACCTGTAAAAATCACAAATATTTATCAATTCTATGCTATTGTAAAGTATAATCTTATTCCACAAGATATATTAATTGAACATATTAGAAAGGGCTATTTGGCTAAATGGATAAGGGATGTTCTCGGAGATCTTGATCTAGCCGATTTTCTAGATAATAAAAGAGATATTAGTGTTAATGAATTATTGAGTACATTAGAGGAAAGGCTAAAGATACTTGATAGTATTAGATCGGTCTTAGGGATGTAAATGGATATTGATAGAATATTTGAAACTATAGTTAATTGGTTGCCAAGGCTGAGATGGTATCCTTGGAGCAATAGTGAAGGATTAAAATTAATTGATTACTATTTTATAAATAATACATACTTCTTGAAAATTAAACGTGGAGATAATAGATTTTACCTTCCTATATCGATTACTGAATATAGGCCTCAAAATATACCTAGTGATCGGTATATTATTTTTGACGACAAATATATTGTCGAAGCCGAGTTTACTAGGAATTACCTTAATAATCTATCAAGATCGGAGATTATTAGGACAAAGTATTATATAACTAATATACCATTAGGTAAGGAATCCATAAACGTTAAACCATTAACCCTAGAAACAAGTAATGTATTAACTATCCATGAAATACTCGGAGGATATAAAGTAGTTGTTAAAAGCTATCGAAAACTGCCTAAAATAGGCTTAGAACCATTAATTATTGACTTATTAGCTAATAACCAATTTAAATACATACCATCAATAATAGCCATATATTCATGGGATAAAGATACTATAACCATGGCTATGGAATATATTAGTGGCGAAGGTGATGGAGGAAAACCATTCTATGATGCATTTATTGAATACCTTAATGGGATTCCTACATATAGGATTGGCCTAGCGTCACTACTTGGTGTAGAAATAGCTCTTTTCCACAAGATCATTTCCTCATCAAAACATGAACTACTTAAGCCAGAGGATATTGTAGAGGCCGATATAAGGTATTGGATCAATAGGGTAGAGAGACTATGTAAGAGTATTATGGAGGCTATGGACAGGCTTGTTGGAGAACATAGATGGATTGATTACTGGAGAATAGCCGTTGATAAAATGATTGGAAAAGCCGTTGAAGACTATGTAGAAACTATAGAGAAGTATATTGGATTAAAGAAGATGAGAACACACCAGGATCTGCATCTTGGACAGTTTATATATAGTCCAAGTAAAGGGTTCATATTTACTGATTTCGAGGGTGAACCAGCTAGAAGTGAAGATGAGAGATTATTGAAAGAGCCTTGTCCACGTGATCTAGCTACTCTTCTTAGGAGTTATCAGTACCTTACATTTACTGCTTATGCTCTACATTCCAGTAAAGACTTTGATCTTGTTGGAAGGACTTTCGTTGAGAAAGGCGATCCATTTATTAGGTGGAGATCCGTCCATGGTAAAGCAATTATATATAGTTATCTCGGAGAACTAGCTAATATGATACCAAAAGTCATTGGCTTAGGGAAGAGCAGTATCTATGAATTTATAGAGTTACTAAGGCCATGGATTATTGAGAAGGCATTATATGAGATCTATTATGAGAGTATCTATAGGCCGTACATGATACCTATACCAGTTACGGGTCTCAAGTACTATGTAGATGAATTAAGATCTCTAGCTTGAGAAAATTGAATACTTATCTACTATATATTTCAACCTTTCTTAGTTACTAAATAAGATACTATATGACCTAGGCTTAGGACAATTGTTTTCAAATAATATGAGTTATAAAATAGCCTTCCCCTATGCATTCCTTGGTGATGGATAGTGGTAGGTATCCGTAGAATCATACTTGTATCACTAGTACTGTTTATCTTTGGCTTAAACCTTGGTTCGAGTAATGTACATGGATGCTTTGTAAAAGACAATGATTATGGAGTTGAACTAATTATAGTTAAACCAGGTGTAACACTTAATTTATCAAGATTACTAGAGATATGGGAGGATGTATCAGTAATAAACTATACCCTTAACGGCTATAGTGGTGAAGCAGTAGCTTATAAGAGTCCTTGTAACTCAAACTATGGATTTATAATAGGCTTTATCAAGATAAACGGTAGCGTCTACCCAGTATTTACGGTTAAGCCATTATTCAAATACAATATGGGTAGAGACTGGTGGTGCTCATCTTTTTCAATAGAGAACTATGTCTCCCGGGATACTATTGTAGATACTGCGACTAGTCTTGGATGGAGAATCGCAGATGAATACCATACTAATCTATATATGACTATTACTCCATCACCTAATGAGCCAAATGTATTAGAGTCTATAGTTATTGGAGTACAGGACATATATGAGCTTTAGAAGGATATAGGTAATGCAACGATCCATGTATCCATTGTAGCATCTAATGCTACTGATGAAAAACATACAGGCTTGATCATAGAAGCTAGCGATCTAAATGATAACGTTAAGAATGCTGTAGAAGAACTATTATATTCATTGTTTAGCCAGGAAGTAGAGTTGGAATGGCAGAAATGTAGTCCCTCCACATATAATCCGGATCCAGATAAGCTTAGAGAGGATTTAAGGCATGTTCTTACCGGTGAACTAGAGTTTCTAATAGATATAGAGGCATTAAAAGGCATTACTAAAGAGGATGCAGTAATTATAGCTCAATATGTAGTTCCTGGTTTAACTGGTTTAAATGGAACTCTAGTTTTCAATGGAGAACGCATGTATAGGTTACCAGATTATCTAGAATCCCATGGCCTAAGCCTTAGCTGTAGCGATGGCATAGTAGTTAATGAATCTAATATAGGCTATTACACAGTCCTACCCATACACCCATGCATATACTTTACAGCTACGCCTATACCATCTACAACGACTTATATACACTTTGACACATATAATCTACCGCCAAGCACGAGTAGCCCATCAGGTAGTTTATCTACTCCCTATATAGGTATGGGAGAGAGATTATCAAATATAGAGGCGTTGACTATAGCCTTTATTGTAGCTGTACTAGTCGCATCTATATCACGGGCTATAATCTATCGCCGTAGATAATAGTATAGAGGGATTGAATGTTATGGTAGAGAGGGAGTTAATAGAATATTATCTTAGATTACGTAGTCTAGACAAGCCATTTGGTGTACGCGAAGCTCAGAGGATCTTGGGCCTAAATAGTCCGGGTAAGACTCAGAGAATCCTTAATAAGCTTATCAAATATGATCTTGCAAGGAGGCTTGAAACAGGAGACTATGTCGTGTATAAGGAGCTTCCATTTGAGCTCGCCAACTATCTCGTATACTCTACACTTGTTCTCCCGAGAATAACAGTGTATACTATATACTCTACAGTATTAGCTATTGTTTACCTGTTATTGACTAGGCCTTCGATCGACATAGTATTATTTGCAGTACTAGTGATAGCTCCACTATTGATTGAGTCTATCTACCAGCTCTTAAGGATCAAGAGGTACTTTGGTAGATAAGGTTTATTTCAAAAAGACTCTATTCCAATGACTTATGTAACGTTATAGACATTATATGTTTTGCTTCATCAGGAAGACCTTATACTCTCAAAGCAATGGCTGGATAGATTGTTCTATATATTTATATAAGGTATTTATAGCTAGCCATGTATTGAATATCTAATAGGGATATACGACAATGAGTCAATGCGCTATCGAGGTTAAAGGTCTTACCAAGAGATATGGTTTACTAGTTGCTGTAGACCATATTAATTTCTGTGTAAGGGATGGAGAGATCTTTGGTTTTCTAGGCCCTAATGGAGCTGGTAAGACAACTACTGTCCGGATGCTCTGTGGATTGACAAGAATTACTGAGGGGAAAGCCTACATCTATGGTCATGATGTTGTTGGGGAGCATATGTTTGTTAAGAGCTTGATCGGTGTTGTACCGGATATATCGAATCTATATTATGAGCTTAGTTGCTGGGATAATCTCTTGTTTATGGGAGAGATGCATGGTTTGTCTAAGAGTGAGAGGATCCGGAGAGCTGAAGAACTCCTTAAACTATTTGGTTTATGGAGTAGGAGGAATGTATTGTTTAAAAATTTGTCTAAGGGGTTGAAGAGAAGGCTTACCATAGCTGCTGCATTAATGCATAATCCCAAGGTATTGTTTCTTGATGAGCCAACTATAGGCTTAGATGTTATGGGTAAACGTGTTATTTGGAGGATCGTTAGAGAGCTTAATAGTAGGGGTATAACGATTTTCCTTACAACACATAATATCTATGAAGCTTTTCGGTTGTGTAGCAGAGTAGCGATCATAAATCATGGGAAGATCGTTGCACTTGATACTCCGGCTAGGCTTAAGAAACTTATATCCGCGGAGGAGGTATTGGAGATCGAGTTTTATCCATCTAATCCACCAGTTAATGAGCTTAAGAGGATCAAGGGTATTGTTGATGTGAGATATTCTGGTTCTACAGTTAGGCTTGTAGTAAGTGATCCTCTCAAAGCTCTCGAGGGACTAATAAGATATGCTCGTATGAATGGCTATTCCCTAAACATGGTAAGTCTTAGGAGCGCTGATGCCGAGGAAGTCTTTATAAATATAGTGGGTGGGTATAGTGCTGGGTAATCTAGTTAGATCATTCTATATAGCTAAGAAGGATCTTAAAGAATACTATCTAAAACCTGGTACTATGAGCTGGGGCGTAGTATTCCCCATAGCATTTACACTAGCATTCCTGATTAGGAGAGGAGGTATTGCTGCATGGCTTGCACCAGGACTTATATCTATGGCTATATTCTTTAGCTCTACATCAATGTCTGCTGTATCGATCGTTTTTGAAAGGAAAGTAGGGTCTTTTGAGCGTCTCCTACTCTTCCCAGTAAGCTATACATGTATTGCTCTCGGTAAGTCACTTAGTAGCTTCTTATTTGGTATATTATCGTCACTAACAACAGTCATAATAGCATACATGATTGTCCCAGTAATGCCATCTAATCTATTGCTCTTCATACTATGTATTATACTGGCTACCTTCCATTCATCTACATTTGGCGTACTCCTGGCATTTCTCGTAAAGGATCCTTCTCAGACCATGACTATATTTAATATCATTAGGTTTCCCATGATATTCCTTTCCGGAATCATTATCCCATTGAATAGTCTTCCATTACCAGCAAAGATTGCCTCAATATTTCTCCCATTAACCTATTCTACAGAGGCTATACGGTACTCTTATCTCGGAACATATGACTTTATACCGCCAGTCTTATCACTATGTATAACATTATTATCCGGCTTGGCATTTCTACTCATTACATCAGTACTTATTGAAAAAAGCATCCCTTAACACATAGGCTGAACAAAGGCCTTATATACAATTATGTTTATCATATAACTTTATTTTTCCTTATAAAGTATATGTTAATTATGACTATAACATATACATAGGTCCTTGGGGATGCTATTTGAAAATCATAGTACCTGTGGCAAATAAGAATGGTTTATATTCCAAGATCTATGAACACTTTGGTAGAGCACCTTATTATGCTCTTATGGAACTCGATGAAGAATATAATGTCAAGAAAATAGATTTCATAGAAAATCCTAGAGCCATGGGATATAGGCCGGGAATATACTTTTCACAACTAGGCATAGAATATATTGTTATTAAAGAAGGAGGTGTAGGAGCAAGAGCTATAGAGATACTAAAGCATAGGGGCATAAAGATTCTAGTAGCAAATGGAAATAATCTAAAAGATATCCTAAGGTCTATTAAAGAAGGATCATTAAATCCTTATACAGGACTAGGATGCCCTGGGAAACACCAGTAATATGGACTCCATATAATTTTTCTAATTTCTTAATATACTAAGTTAATATAGGATGAATTTATTTGTAGCTTTAGATTATGTATTTATATGGATGAAGAGCGAACCCGTGTCGGAGCTTAAGAGGCTATGAAGAGGGTCGGCGAAGCTGACTCATACCGTCTATGAGCAAGGAAAGAGATTTTAATAATAAATGATTAAACATTTAGAATATCTGCTTATCTTATAAAATAATTAATAATCATGATCGTATCCATCCCCTAAATTGATCCCATCTATAAATCGGCAATGATTTATTTTGATAGTATATTTTGCTTTCCTTGCATTCAACTGCCTTACCTACTATTCTATATGGAATACCATAATTCCTTAATTCGTCGGCGAAATTATTAACATACCTGGGATCAATTGCTAGGACTATGCCATACTCTTCTCCCCCATACATGATTCTTTCCAGCATACATTCCTGATCTCCTTTACAATATTCCTTTAACTCCTCATGATACATTGGTAGATCATGCAGGCTAAAGCAGACATTTGATTCCCGGGCCATAGTATAAAGAGTATATGATAGTCCATCACTAACATCCATTGATGCATGAACTACTTTCGAATATAATGCTATGATATTAGCTAAATGTACATAAATCCTTGGTCTCTTAGTATATTTCTTTACCCAATCCAATTTAGAAGCGGTATTTATCCCATCTAGAGCAACAATACCCATTGCACCATAATGTCCGGTTATTATGATGATGTCTTCTGGCTGGGCTCCATCTCTTCTAGGTGGATGTGCTGCCGTTGAAAATCCTATGCCTGCAACAGCAATCCATGGATCATTAGATTTATTCGTATCGCCTCCTAATAATCTACATCCATATTCTTTACATGCCTCCTTAAATCCTTCGTAGAGTTCAACGACCATATCTCTGGTCCATTGCCTGGGTATTCCTATTGATACCATGAAACCATGAGGAACTGCTCCCTTAGATATTAGATCGCTTGCTGAACCGGTTATTATGGAAAATGCTACATCTCTCAGGCTTCTCCAAGGAAGTTTAGCTGATTCAATACTATAACCATCTATTGCAAACATTATTCTAAGGGATCTCGGTATAATATCCCTAGCATCGTCTCCTGGAGAAAGCTTTTCACCAAAATCCTCCTTATCGAGGTACTCAAGTACTAATTTTATAAGTTCTTCTTCACTAATTATTTCCATAGCATATTACCCTTTACGCATAAATAGTTAGATCCCAGTTCATCCACCAAGAAAATACTTTAAGCATTTCATCTAATCCATTTATCCACGGAATAGCAACATGGTGATTGCCTTGTGCTAATTCAATAAACTTTTCACCTCCAAAATCACCAAGATCAGCTATTAACTGGGTTCTACATAGTCCAGGCTCCAATAAGCCAGATTCTATCTTCTTAGCCTTAAACACGTACAATTTCTTGTAGTCCTGATCGAGTCTAAGAAAAGCATATTCTCTATACTTCATTCTACATGTAACAGCATAAGGATATCCAGATTCGAAATGTGATACAAGCATGCAGTTATCGCCTAGACGAGGGGCTATAGTACAGTGGGCAAACTTCACGTATCCCTCATTCGTTAATCCACTTGGATTAGATATCCATCCAGGCTCTCCTGTCAATATAGGGCTTATAGCTAAGAATACTAAGCTATAAAAATCATTTTCACAAGCCATGGGTATACCATCATTATTAAGCATTGCAACTACTAGACAAGGCGTTACCTTATACTTTATAACAAGCGGGAAACAATCAATAGATACCGCATTAAATCCTCTTTCAACTATTATCTTCCTAATCGCATAGTATATTCTTAGAGCTTTATAGAGACTTTCATGGTCTGTACTGCTTAGATCAATATATTTGGATGCATGATCATATAGATCTCTTAGTTCATTATCTGGGGCTCTCTCTCCAATACGAATAATTTCTTCATAATTAATAGCCTCAACAACTGCTCCAGTAGTCTCAATAAATTTCTTAGCATTATCACTCAGCCTGCCATTCTCATTAATCTCTAGTACTTTAAGTTTAGATAGACTATAGCCAGCTAATAAGCCACGATATATTGAATTGAATACCGTACATAAAGCACTGGGATCATCTGAATATAGTATTCTTACCTTATAGCCTCTTTGAACCAGCCATGCCCTAGCAGATAATGCACTCGGTAAACTATTATGCCTACCATGAGCAATTAATATAGCGGGTTTATATGCTTCCGCAACTATTCTTTTTGCAAATCTACTAGTACCCCCAGTTAAATGAATTAAAAGAAGGAGATCGTAAGGTTCGAAGTTAATATTCAGTTCATTAGTATGAGTTACAATATTATCATATATCGTGATACCCCCATATTCCTCTAAACATTTCTTATACACTTGCAATAAACTTGTATAATAATCTTCACCATGTAGTCTACTTGCAAGCGGTATTACTAGAATCCTCAAAAAAATACCACCTAAAAATATGGATAACATGTAAGAATTAAATAATTTCCTTAAGCTCCATTATAATATATTTACGAGATTAAGTACCACTTTACTCATTTATACATCATGTTATAACTTGGCTCCGGACTAAGTTGAAAATGAGATGGGTTTATAGAATTTATCATTACAATTAATTTATTGAGGAGAGACATGTGTCAAGGAAACTTTTAAATTATTCATTTTTATGAGCTTACTCATTATTTTATTATTTACAGCATTATTTGAATATGTATATTATGATACTCTTACTATAGATCATAATACTAAGTCCCATTCAGAAGATATCGATGACCATGTCCTCTCTATACCAGGAATAGGCGTATTCTTTTATCCATGGTATGGACGATGGAGACATTGGAATGCTTCAGGTTACGATCCCCCATATACTTGGTCTTCGCACTACATACCCGATATAATTGAGGAGGCATTTATTCCTGAGATAGAACTCTATGATAGTTCTGATGAAAAGATTATTTTATGGCAATTGTATATGATGAGAAAAGCACACGTATCCTATGCAATTGTTTCATGGTGGGGCCCGAACTCCTATGAAGACAAAGTATTCGATAAGCTTATGAATATTTCGACAAGTCCTTTAAGTCCTCATCCAAAGCTTAAATGGTGTATATTGTATGAATTAGAGGGATACGGCGATCCTGATCTAAATCATATAGTATCTGATCTTAAATATATAATTAAACGCTATGGATCTAGAGAAAATTATTTAAAGATAAATGGTAAACCAGTGGCATTTGTTTATGCGGATCCTGAAGATGGCCCGGAATATGCTAGGAAGTGGTTTAGTGCTAAAACATTGCTTGAAAATAGTTTATATATTGTCCTTAAAGTATTTCCCCGGTACGAAAACTATGCTAATCTATCGGATTCATGGTATCAATATGCTCCTTCAAATGAAGCTAGATACGAATTACAGCCACCATACTCAGGATTTGTATCACCTGGCTTTTGGAGAATAGATGAGGAAAATCCGATATTAGATAGAAATATAGATTTATTTAAAGAAAATTTAATTAAACTGTTAAATTCTAATGTCGGGATTAAAACGATCCAGACATGGAATGAATGGCATGAAGGAACGCAAGTTGAGCCCGGTCAAGTAGTAGATACATCAACTATACCATACAAACCTCTTCAGAGCTATGGAGACAAGTTTATTGAGATAATGAGACAATGTATTCCAAATCCTTATTCTTATGATCCTGAGATTGAAGTAAATATTCATAGCATTTATAATAATTCCTGCAATATGACCATAATGGGTAGAGGATTTCCTAGTGAAACTACTTTATTCATTAATATCGATAATAAGGTGAACGTGGGAAATGTTAGTACTGATCGTAATGGAGAATTTACTTATACTATTAACTATGAATTTGAAGATCAAGGCCTACATATAGTAATTGTTGGGATTAATGGTAGTATTGCTATCTATCCAATTTGCATTAAAGAATCATTAATTACGAGCTCTAAATCATTAGCCTTAGCTGTAGAGGAATCTAGTGAACTATTTATATTAATTATTCTAGTCATTACATCGTTAGTTATTATATATTATTTATCTAACCAGAAATTAGGAAAAAGACTATAATTCAAGATTAGGATAAGAGGTAAAACAAATTATTTATTTTATATGGTTTTTGAAAAGTAATGTTATTAAATCCTTTCTATAATTAAATAGATTGTTATAAAATTATGGCCTATAAAATATGAATAAAATCTATGGTCTCGGTCATTGTTTATGAGTAAAAGAATGTAAGAGGTGAATAGAGTGGTTAAAATAATATTGATAAATGGTTCTCCGAGAAAATATGGATGGAGTTTTGAGTTATTAGTAGCTGCAGAGAGAGGCGTTATAGATGCTAGTGGAGAACCAGAAATAATACATCTCGTCGACTATACTATAAAACCATGCATTGGATGCGTATCTGATGACCAAATGGCTTGTAAGTTTCCATGTGTTATAAAAGATGATGACTTTAACAAAATTGGAAAGAAGATTCTAGAATCAGATGGATTAATTATTGCTACTCCGTTATATTGGTATAGTGTTAGTGGTATTTTGAAGAACTTTATTGATCGTATGACTAGTTTTGAGAACATGATCTATCATGTTGGTAAAAGTCTTGTTGATGGGAAAGTTGCTGGCTTCATAGCGGTAGGCAATGATACTGGAGCAATAATGGCTATTGCCTACTTAATGGCTACATTAAACAGCATGGGAATACATATTCCTCCATGGGCTCTAGCATATCATCATAAGGCCGACGATGTTTTGAATAATAAATCAGCTATACTTGATGCCTATAATGTCGGCTACAACGTTACAATAGCAGCAAATAGATTTAAAGGTATTAATAAATGGTATAGAGCCGATGTAGATATTAAGAAAATTATTGAAGAAGCCAAAAATAGATCCAATAAATTAAAAATGGTTCAAAAACCATCTAGAGACTCAATAATGTATAGTAAAGAATGAGAAAGAGAATCGAATTAATGTACGAAACCTATTATTAAAATGTTTATGTACGATCTAATACTAATGTTTTCTATTATTCAATAGATTCCCTTTAGAAGCCGATAGGTCACCAATATACCGATATACATTAAAGGCTTATTGTATTATTAAACTTAACATATTTAACAGTGAGTCATGTAATATCATTAGATCTAAGAACTATTATATCTATTGAAGAACCTTCTTCGTAATTAATAATTTGTTCAAGAAGTATTAGCATTTATCTAATAATGTATTCATTCGTCAGGTTTATTCTTAATATTACAATATCTACTAACTATTTCCTTTATGATCTTGCTTGCACTATATAGTCCTTCATCTATTCTCTCCTTCATTCTCTCAATACGAACCTTAGATAGACCTCTCTCCTTTAATTTACTAAGTAGTTCCTTTTCATCTGCCCATTGATCAGGGCCCAGAAATATTATGTCAGGCTTTAAATCAACAACTGGTTTTAGAAAATCCTCTGTATCTCCTAGTACGGCCTTATAGACATATTTAAGGCTATCAATAACTCTTAGTCTCTGATATTCAGGTATTATTGGATCTCTTTTCTTGAATCTTCTAAAGCTCTGATCTCTTGCTACTATGACATATACCCTCCCTCTTTTCCAGGCTTCACGAATAAATGCTATATGACCCGGATGAATAATTTCAAATCCACCCGCGACGAGAACTTTGGGCCTAGCTAGTAATTCGGATAATGACTTCCATTTTATGTCTTCGAGACCAAGATATCGTAATCCATCAACAAGGCCCTCGGCATAAGCTATGCACGCCAATGCTGTAAACGGATCCTTCTTTTCATGAAGATAATACTTTGCATCCTCCATATACAATTTTACAGCTTCAATAAGATCAGGATATTTCTTGTCAATGCCTCTTTCACATAACTGATCTACTACATACTCTACATTAGTTATATAAGCTTTAATTCTTTCCTCTAGATCATTCATTTTAACTACCCTATAATCTATGTATCATTGTATTCAGAATTTAAATAAGTCGACTAATATACTAAGGCAAAATAATTAATGATCCAATATACTTATTTCTTTATAGCGAACATATTCTATTATAGACTATGGTGTATTGAAATGAATAAATCGTATAGATTTAAATCAAGACTCATAATAGCGCTTGATCCTTCGCCAGGATTAGGTGATAGTTTAGGTTGGGCTCTTAGAATAGTTAGTGAGACAAAGGACTTGGTTGCTGGATACGAACTGGGTTTGCCAATGATCATTAGAAGCGGTGGTTTAAATAATTTGGCAAGATTACTTGATAGTATGGGTGATGAGAAGCTTAAAATTGCCGATATAAAGCTTGCTGATATAAATGATATGATGATACTTTCTGTTGAACCATTGATAGAGATAGGTTTTAACGCTTTTACCGCTCATAGCTTTATTGGATATGACGGTGGATTACATGATCTTGGAGAATATCTTTCTCGTAAAAATGCTTTATTAATATCTATTGTTTCCATGAGTCATAGGGGAGGAGTAGAATTATTTGATAAACTCTTGGATAGATTAGTAGATATAGCCATTAAATCTGGTTCATGGGGTTTAGTCGCACCAGCTACTAGACCATGGATTCTTAGGCAACTACGTAGATTATTAGAGGATAGGGGATGGAGACATATAAAGATCATTGCACCTGGTATAGGGGCGCAAGGAGGTTTACCTGGTGAGGCATTAAGAAATGGGGCCGATTTTGAAGTTGTTGGCAGACTTATTACAAGAGATAGTTCTCCAAGGAGAAAAGCTATGGAGATCGTCTCTATTCATGAGAATATTTTAAAGACTATTGAAAGTTGAGGTAAGTCTATCATGAATGTTTTAAGTAAGGAAGAGATGGAAAGATATGATAGACAGTTAAGAGTGATTGGTAAAGATAAGCAATTATTACTGAAGAAGTCATGTGTACTTGTTGTTGGTGCAGGTGGTCTTGGATCAGCTGTACTATATTATCTTGTTGCTAGTGGTGTTGGAAAAATAATAGTAATCGATGATGGTGTTGTTGAACTTAGTAATTTGAATCGACAAGTTTTATATACGACTAAGGATGTTGGTAAGTATAAAGTTTATGTACTTGAAAAGAAGCTTAGAGATCTAAATCCAAATGTTGAGATAATAGGGATTAACGAAAAATTTACTGAAGATCTTGCAGATAAGATCGTTCCTAGCGTTGACGTAGCTATTGATGCACTTGATAACTGGGATTCCAGGTTTTTACTGAATAGATATTGTGTCAAATATCGTAAACCACTTGTTCATGCAGGAGTAGAAGAATGTTATGGCCAGTTAATAACAGTAATGCCTGGTGAGAGTCCATGTCTACAATGTGTATTTCCTCGAAAACCGAGAGTACGTACACTAATACCTATTCTCGGTCCTTTGCCAGGTATTCTAGGGGCTATGGAGGCATTAGAAGCTATAAAGATCATAACTGGATATGGCAAGCCATCATATGGCAAGTTAATATTATTTGATGGATACCATATGTCTTTCATGGAGATCGAGGTAAAGAGAAATCCGAAATGTCCTGTATGTGGTTTATTAACCGCCACTACCTAGTCTTACTAGTTTTACTTCTGCATTCTTTGTTACGATATAATTAGGATCTTCTATTACTTTTCCATTTACAACAACAAGTATGTCATCTATATCTAGATCTAGTTTGGACAATATTTCCTTTACAGTCATGCTATTAGTATTTTCAATTTCTATTTCCTTATTATCCGGTAATATCCTTACTTTCACTTGATACACCTATCAGTAAATTATGTTAAACTATTAATATTCATCTTTATATTTTATAAAGAATGAGTGCTAAAAAATATTTAGACACCAATAGTAGCTAATGGGTTGAGCAACTATTGCCGATTATAGTTGGAGAATCAATAGTTGAAATAAATAAGGTCATTGGTAGAATCTGGACCATACTGATTGCTCCAATTATGATTATTCTCGCATTATTTTTAGGCCAACCATATACTCCTGATCTAATATCTGCATTATTCAGTGTTCTTTACATAATTAGTTTCTCACCTTTAATTATTATAGGCATTTCTTTCTTACTTATTTTGTCAAGATATGATATGTTGTGGGAGACTATTGCCTATGGCTGGATCGCATTAGCATATGTTATTATATGGAGTTTTCTATCATCTATTATTAATCCGAAAGTAGGATTCGGGTTTTTATGTGACACTATAATATCCGATCTTGGTATGACTATTTCTCTATACCTTCTTTTCTCTGGATTAATAATACTTATCGATAACTATTACTCTGGAAAAGCTAAAGCATCTTTTGAATTAAATCCCTTGATCATTATTATAGTTATGGCTATACTTTTGTATCTTATGCCTTTATTTCTATACATTATGGGTTATCAACCTGTATCAGCATCGATGTTCGAGTATAGAACCGGGCTTGTATTAGATTTTATTGGATGGTTTATAATGTTAATACTAGTTCATGAACTATTCGTACGGTTAAAGAAGTCTATAATACCTGAAATAGTTTCTATAAGTCTAATGTCTATCGTTATAGCAACCGCCTATTTCTATATTGATTTCGTAGGGAAATTCTATCATGGTATATTCTTTACATCACTATTTATTAATTCTCTAGCATTTGTCTTGGCATTAATGTCTATATTAATAATTACATTTTTTATTCATAATGTTATGTTTATTCAATATCCCATTTATAAATCTGTTAAGCAAGAAAAAGGTGGAACAAGCAGTATTTTAATTGAGTATGGATTAAAAGATCCTTATAAAACAAGGACTTTATTGCTCTTAACAATGAACAGGTTATTAAAAGGAATAGGAGACGCTGATGTTATGATCTATATATCTTTTACTGGTAGTCCCCACATCGATATTATGAGGAATTTGGCCCTATCCAATAGTCTAAAATTTATACCAGTATATATTCTCAGGGGAATTGGTTATCCACGATATGAATCAACATATAAGGCCTATATAACTACACTTGATCCAAATCTATTAAGGATTGTTTATGAAAAAGTTGGTGGGAGAAGAACCTTAATAGTATTAGATAATATATCTCATTTCACGATTTTATATGGTATAGAGAAAGTATATACTATCCTTAGCGAGTTTATGAAGTTCATTAAGGAGAAAGATTTACTTATTATATTGATGAATCGTGAAATGCATGATAAAAAAGAACTGGCTTATGCTAGGAATTTAACATCAACTATAATAGGATTGCCTTAGAATGTAGATAGAAAATATATGGTTCTAAAAATATTATTTTATTGGATGATGAAGGCCAGGACACGAGAGCCCCCTATAATGCAATGAATGGACCCTGGTTGCTGACATTCATAGATATTGTCTTAAACTATATACCCCGGCAGCCACAAGTGCTAATGTCTCTATAATTCCAAGGATCTCCTTTGCATTATTAGCCTTATATCTTATTGTGTATGCGTCCTCTCTAATAACTCCAGGCAAGATCTCTGCTGCATCAGCGAATATGCTGTCTCTAAATTCTATTTTAAGGATCATAGGCTTATTAACAATAAATGGCCTAACTTCTCCTGCTTTAAGCCTTTGAATAGCCATAAGGATTCCTTTCTTCAACTCTTCAATAACTTCATCAAAACTTTCATAGGAAGCCGCATATCTACTAATACCTTTCTTTAGTGGAACAAAGACAGTCCAGGGAGTATATCGTTTTACGTCTTCTTCAAGGTATGAATCGCCCGCTAGAAGAATTGGGGGTACACCATATTCTCCTGCCACTAGTGAGTTTAGTAGGTATTCGCTAACTCTTATGTCATTGATCCATACTCTATAAAATGTTCTTCCACTATAAGTATGATCTAAAATCGCATACTGAGTACCCGCACCAGCATGATACCCTATGAATAATATTGCTTTAAATGAACTATCTAGTTCTGATACCATGGAATATGGCCTTGGAAATCCTTGTATTAATGTAGTATTTCTAGGCAATTCCGTATAATCAATGTTTGTCATCGAACCATGACTATCGGCTATAACCACACGGTCAAATCCATTCTTAAGAAGTTCCTCAGCAACTATCTTAGCTATTTTAGTCACGATTTTAACACTCCTACTATATTGAGATGATCTTGGTGAGAGCATAGATGTGGAAGCAATGCCCGGTAAACCTTCATAATCAATACTCACATATGCCTTCAATATATCACCAAGACAATAAATATTTAGAAAACCCTATAAAGTTTAATTTAGCTTATAAATGTAAACACCTATTTAACAAGATCTAATATTCTAGTTCGTTTCTGCATTCTTCATATTCTTTATTTCATTATCAATTTTATTATATATATCCCATGCTTCTTCAAGATCCTTCTTAGTAACCAAATTTGTAGAAAATTTTGCTTTTTCATATAATTTGCCTATTTTCATATATAGCTTGTATACATTACCGCCAATTAATCTTTTAATTCTTTCACCATATTCTCTATGTGTCTCCCAAGGATTTTTATAAGTGTATTTTGAAAGAATACCGAGTATATATGTAAATATTCCAACTATTTGCTCTCTTATACCTATCCTTAATGTCTTAGAAAAATACTTAGACACAATATCTTCAGAAGTTTCCCCCTCTTTTGCCAGAATAGATTTGTGCAGGGATTTTGAAAGTTTATACTTTTTCCTATATTTTATATAATAGAATAACACTATAAAATATAAGATAGAAATGGATCCAATGGATAATGGTAAATATATGTATGCGGGTAAACTTATCAATACTTCAATGTAATTAGATGTTTTATTCTCAGTACTTGTCTTGTTACTTATATCAGTTACTCCATTAGATTTCGCTTCATTAAAATACCATGGATACATCATATATAGAAACTCGTTTTTACCAATTAATGATTTACGTGTTCTTGAGATTATGTATTCCTCTATTTCATTCAAGTCTAATTCTATTGGTTGAAACATATATTGCTTTTGGAACTTATAAAATGCATAATTAACAAGTAGGCAACCAGCGCCTATGTCTTCAATAGATTCTTGATCGCAGTAGTAGATAAGTGTTTTATCAATATCTACGAGAGACTCTATTAAAATCCAGCTATAGTTTTCTCCATTGAAACTGCAGACATTTTCTCTAATTGCAGTGAGCCTATTGTTTGAAATCTTATAATAATTGATATGCTTAATTCTGCCTGTGATAATTAGGATCCAATGCCATAAATTATTGCTTGTACCTGAAATGATACGATATTTATTTCTTCCAGAATCTATATTATTGCATTGCAGAGTAAATAGTCTATCAACACTAGATAAATAGATTTTTGAGTTTACCAAAGTCATCCAATACTTGGTATCTTGATATTCATAATTAATGATTATTGGGCTAAAACCGAGCTTTATACTAATCTTTGCTGCAATAAATGCTAGCTCGTAGTCATTTACACCATTATATATGAAGTCGTATAAGATATTAGTCGAGTTCGAATTACTATTAAGTAAAGTTGACTCTAAAAGTAAGAATCTTGCTATTAGTAGAAGTCTTTCTTGTTTATCAATAAATCTAGGATCTAAATTAGCAAATCTTGTAAATGAACATTTAGGATTTAATACATCTAGTTTAAGAAGTTCATTAATTATAGGTATTAAGATCTTTTCAATAAAAGAATCTGGATCGAAAATCTTATCATTTGATAGTTTAAATATTAGATAAATTGATGGTATGTTACATGGTCTTATAAGACTAAACTTAAACAGATAAGAAACGTTATTACTTTTACCATCATCAACGACCATAATGATTGATTTAAATGATGTTTTATATAAATAATCAACTATAAGGTATTTACGTATGTAAAAATCACTATATTTCGTCTCGTTAATGTATACAATATCCTGATCATTAAAATTAACATTAGAAAATCCTGTATTATTATGGAAGTTATGAAGCGTATATACGAAGCTACTATGAAAAATCTCCTTGACATACGAATCCTCATAACGACAACAATATGAGAATGTGAAACCACCCACGTCAATATTTGAAAGTGGAGCATCCATAAAAGATATGGGCAACAATGATATTATTAACAGTATTACAATAACGCCTTTATACAACCTACATCCACATACTACTCCTTAGATAATACACTCGAATAAACATAATCCCGTATAAGTGCTAAACCGCTTAAGAATATTACAATACCAATCACTACCATAAGTAATGAAGTCGTATAAGATAATATATCCTTAGCATAATATAGTCGATCAAGTGCAAGAAGCATAAAGTACAGAGATAAGCTTAACAATACTATTCCAATAAATACAGTCATTGAACGTATTATGAAACTCTCTCCGCCCCTCTTCTCAACCATATAAGTACACCTCTAACTCCCAATGATTATATACAATGATAGCCATAGAGCTATTGAAAACATGATAATCATAATGGGCCGAATAAAAGCTCTTAGACTAAGGTTTTTAGATAATATAAGTTCGAATAAAGATCTGAAGCCATGGATCATTGGAAGAGAAATAACCACATCTATAAGAAGCATCAATATTGCATCTATAAAAGATGTGCCCGGGAAAGGATTTATCAGATCAAGTATCACGGGCACGAAGGGATAGTATATGATAAGAGCTATCACTATAGTTAATATTGTAGTGAGAGTTTTGAGAAACGATAATTCTACACCACCCTTATAACCAGTTATACCTCTACTATAGGCTAACTCGATCATGTAACTTCTAATACTGGAAATGTATTCTTCATTATCTCCAGCATTGACTACATCCAACATATCTATTGTCTCGTCTATAACCCAATTAATAAACTTCTGAAATATAAAACAAAGCGATAAAATATAAGGAGTAGTAATCAATAGAAATGTGGGATATGTAGTAAAAATAGCCCATTTATATACAAAGCTATACAAGACAACGCATACCATGAATATTATAAATAAACATAACATTAATGCTAATAGTCTATCTATCGATAATATTGAAAACGTCTTACTATTATTTGATGTAATAATATCTAAAGGAGAGCTCTTTCTTCTTAATTGCTGTTCATTTATTAGGTATAAATACCTATATAGAATAAAGACAAACGATATATGAATTATGATAATTAATAGATAAAGCATGAATGTCATATTTATACTTGATATACCTATATAAAGTAAAATTATAATGAGGATTACTAATGACCTAATACGTCTCATTAATAAGAGAGAATATATAATTGCAAGCATTACTATAGTATAAAACAATTGCAAATAGATATCTAAACCTATATTAGCCAAAGCAACATAGAAATCGAGGCTTGCTATAACTCCTATTATTACAAACAATGCTATTCTCACAATCAAACCCTTAAACAAAGCCATAATACCTCCTCATAAGCTCTAGTTCATTTATAATGCTTAGTATAGTGTCTCTAGGAGAAGAACATATTACTTTAAAACCATAATTTTTGATGAGATTAATAATTTCATTTATTATTGCAATTTTATTATCACTATATATCTTATGTAGAGTCAATGCAGGTTCTATTAAATCTTCTTTACCTCTCCTTAATAACTCCAATTTGATAAACTCTTCCTCATATAATAATGTATGAGGCATGATAATTATTATATTGTGCCCTAGTTTTTTAAGCTTAAATAATGAAGATAGAATATTCTCTGCGAATATAATATTATCATTAAAGTCTGTAAAGATAATAATGTTGGTTTTCTCTCTCCTAATCATTCCGCTAATTATTGATAGGAATTCATTAGATACATCCTTAAAGAAAAAGTTTGTAATCCATGGAATTCCGCTTAAAACGTTTCGTATAAAATATGTATGGCCATACCCTCTTCCATAACCTGTAAACCTTATTATTGGTTGATAAGTAGTTACAATATATCCAAGAGCGTATATATCTCCTCTAAAAGCTAAATAATTAGATAATGTCGAGATCAATCTTGACATAACAACTACTTTTGCAATCTCATACGCTCCCCTATACATATTCGGTGTTATCAGGAAGAATATAAGTATGAATAGGCTAGCCTCTTCCTCAAAATCCTTAACCATGATCCTCCTTAACCTTGCTGTAGCCTTCCAGTCAATAAACCTATAATCATCTCCTGGAATATAATCCCTTGTTGAAAAATATTCTATGCCTATACCTGGTCTATTAGTAAGTGAAAGGCCTCCCGGTATTCTACTTGATAAATTAAGTACTATTTCCCTCGGATCAATAATTATACTAGGTAAAACTTTTATTTCCGCTGAAAGTGGTGCTTGTAATTTTACAGTAAAGAAGCCATAAGGATCATGTAGATCTATGTTTAAAGGGCCGAAGTAATGCGTCCCAAAAACAGGCTTAACTTTATACTTTAGTAGTATAGTTGACCCATGAATAATCTTGCCGTACCAATTGTTACTATTCTCAATTATTCTAAAGTTCTCAGGCACTTCATCCACTAAATAAGCATTAACTGCATCCTGTAAACGGTATATCTTACCAATTATTTTTATATATGTTTCATCAGTTTCATTAACTTCTTTAGGAAATATTCTTTCCCAGTCACTGTTAGTAGACAATAAATATGCATTTCCTATGAGCTTATGCTTAATATACTTCAATATTGCGTAGATCAATAATCCAACTACTATTAGGGATATGAAACCAAATATATGGTTCTGACTATATTGTCGGATAATTGTAATATATATCGATATTCCTATTGAACCAATTATTATAAGAGCTGAAAATAATAGGAATAGAAAGCTTGCATTTTTAGATATAACGATTTCAGAAATTATTGGCCTAACCATATTCTCCTCATCTCGTTACGGGACAGGGGCCTCAACTCCTTTAATAATCTCGTTTATGATTTCCTTAGTATCAACATTAGCTGCTCTTGCCTCGGGTTTTAATATAATTCTATGTGGAAATGTATATAGAACTGCGATCTTTACATCATCAGGTAGTACATAGTTCCTTCCATCAAGCAAAGCTAATGCTCTTGAAAGCTGTAATGTAAAGAGCCCAGCACGTGGAGATACTCCATATTCTACTTTAGGATGTGCCCACGTAGCTTCAATAAGATCTATTATGTAGTCGACGATATCTGGTCTTCCCTGTACAGGCGATCTATAATTAACTTTATACACTAATTGCATTAGACAATCTAATTCATCTACACTAATTATAGGTTCTATATCCCATTCATCAAAAGGTCTTGTTAATTTATTCGCCCTATAGAGTATCTCCTTCTTTTGTTCCTTACTTGGCAACGGAATATCTATTTTAACCATAAAGCGATCAAGCAAAGCCTCTGGAAGAGGAAATACGCCAGTAAATTCTATAGGATTCTGCGTAGCAATAACCATAAATGGTCTAGGGAGAAGATAATCCTTTCCTTCGATACTCACCTTCCTTTCTTGCATAGCTTGAAGCAGAGCCGACTGTGTCCTGGGATTAGCTCTATTTATTTCATCAGCTAAAACAATGTTTGCAAAAACAGGTCCCTGCCTGAATATAAAATCATTAATTTTCTGATTATACACCATTGTCCCTAGAATATCGCTTGGTAAGAGATCGGGTGTAAATTGTATCCTTTTAAAAGATAAACCTAAGGCTCTCGCTAACGAATTTGCAAGAGCCGTTTTACCGACTCCAGGTATTCCATTTAGAAGAACATGGCCTTCAGATAATAGTGTAGCAGTAATTATTTTAAGTTCAAGTTCGAATCCAACCATATACTTAGATAGCATATTGTCTAGTCTTTTGTAAAAATGAAGAACATTTTCAAATGTATAGCTACACTCTGTCATATGCTATACCACCTTAAGTCTTTTAACTATAGTTGAAGCAATAATTAAGACTCTATTAAGTATAGGGGACAAATCTCTTATATTCATGTATTCACCCGAAATAATGTTAATATATACTCTATGTAGGAAATTAAGCATATCTAGCAATTTTTGCTCTTCAATCTGAGTTATTTCTGAAGCTATTGCTAGTGCACGTTTATCCTTAATTATACTCCTTATATTGAATCCGATCTTTTCTCTTAATAAATTATTTAGGAAATTATATAATTCGATTATTAAAATATCTGATTTCTCACCCTTAGATAATAGTATGATAAAGTCATGTATATCATCTAATAATAGGTATTTAGAAGGCTCTTTCTGATTAGATGACTCATGAACTTCTCTTAATTTATATGGTTTAGGAATTATTTTTTGGCTATGCGGCTCCAAGAACAAAGCCATGTATAGCTGTATTATTATGATCAGAGAGAATATAATAATTAATATAACAAGCGAGGTTGGAATAGAAATAAATACATTCCACGACCCAATATTAGGTGGAACAAATTTTATGAATGGAATATTAACTTGAGGTTGTACATTATTCCCATCCTCTTGATAAGAGGGTGAAGAACTTTCCACTTTTTCTGTTTCAACTTGTATAGTGTCCTTGAATAAATCTATTCTTAGGCTATCAATTAATACAACTCCTCTAGCACCCATATTCTTTGCCTTTAGAATAATATAGTTCCTAAGATCGTTATAATATAGGCTATAGTCCAAATAGGGATCCAATGTTAGAAAAAGATATGGAGAACCTATAAGGAACAATGTAATGTATCTATTATCATTATTAATATTCACTTCTAAAAATACAGGTACCGTATTTATTTTCTCGCCGTCATAAACAGATGCATTACCTAAGATTTTGTAGTTAATAACACTATTTCCACGGACGTCTGTAAATCCTATAGTATTTAAAAATACTGTTTCAAAAGAAAAAGTAGAAACAGGAGCAAAGAAACCATATCTTTTATCAACTAGCAAATTCCTATACGTATTAATCGTTATATTAAACTTTTCTTCAACTATCTTAAATGATATAACAAGATTAGAGGCTACTACAATAACCGGAGGATTATATGTATTAAGAATATATTTTATTAATTTTATAGATCGATTAAATATTCTAAGGTCATCTACAAGCAGTATTAATAAAGATTTGTCGTATCCTCCGAATCTACCATAGATATCTATTTCTGAGCCATTGGTATGTATTAGTCTAAACCACTCCATTTTCTCCTCAATAATATCTCTAAGACCGGATAAGTAGGCCGAAAATACTATGGGATGTGCTAATAGACTTACAATAATCATTACAAACACTAGTATTACCAGTCCTCTCATGTAATACACTACCATGGTCCCGCTCATAAATACTTGTAACTTAATTAAATAAGTTATGAAAGCATCCTTATATAAATAATGGAGATTCCTTGCCAGGTATGTATTTACCGTAAATATTTATTTTGTAATTACATCGAGGACATCTATTATCATCGAGTCCCCAATATACTACTCTACTTCTCCTTCTTTCTATTAACTTTTTACCACATTTTGGACAATAAGTATCCTGGTACCTCTCATCCAATATATTACCTATATATACATATTCTATACCCATTTCCCGTGCTATTTCATATGCTTGTAAAAGTTTCTTTATACTCGTAGCTGGCTCATGATACTTATTGGCCGGATAATACCTGTTTATATGAAGTGGCGTACTTGTACCTAAGTAGTCAACGTGTTTCTCAATAACCCATTTAATGCATTCCTCATCGTCGTTAGCTCCAGTAACAACTAGGAAAACCATTTCAACATGAGCACCGAGATCGAGTAGTTTACGTGCATTACGAAAAACAATTAATGGATCAGCCCCGAGGAATCTTCTATAAGTATATGGACAGCCCTTTATATCAATGCTGAAACCAGTAAAACCTGCCTCTACGAGTTTCTCCAGAGAATTAGTAGTAAAGTAGCCATTTGTTACCATCATTAAATAGAATCCCTGGCGTGAAGCATACTCTCCAAGATCAAGTAGGTACTCAAAATGTATTGATGGTTCATTAAAACTAGCACTAAAACCATCATCTCCTCTCCTCAAAGCTTCTCGAACAAGTTCCTTAGGAGACATATAAAATGCTCTATCCGGACTAGGCGGAACTTGACTAAGTAAATAGTTCTGGCACCATGGACAGCGGAAGTTACATCCATAGCCTGAAAATGTTAACGCTGTAGAATTTGGATAATAATGGAATAATGGCTTTATCTCTATAGGTCTACTTTCGACAGCACTCAATAATCCATAGGCTATATTGTAGAGTTCGCCATCGATATTCATATGATTCCAGCAGACTCCCTTTACTCCAGGTTTTAAATAGCATCTTCTTTCACAAATTCTGCATCTAATTAGTTTCTTTTCCCGATCAATTTCTTCGTAATATGGGGATTTAATATACCATGGAGGATAAATTCTTTCTTTAAAGGAACTATTCATTTAGACACCTAAGCACAGGATATTAATCTAATATAAAATAATTGCTAAAACCCGTATAAGCTACTCTATCTCTACAAGGATATCGGCTAGAATAGATGCTATACTAAGGAATAATCCTTTTAATTCCATAGTACTCTTAAAAGGCGTCTTTCTAACCAAATTATTACTAATAATAAGTACAGCCAATGACCTCCAGCCTCTCATCCAAGATAATGTATAGAGACAGGCAGCCTCCATTTCAATAGCTATAAACCCTCTACTTGAAAGCATTTCAATGAAATACTCTTCAGCATATAATGCATCACTAGTAAATACAGGGCCTATGTATGGTGTATAGCCTTTTTCTAAAAGTTTCTTATAAGCATAAGTGGCGAGTAATGGATCAGGAGCAGAACCACTACATATATTCGGTATGTACATTCCAAGGCCTGATCCCCCATAGACGTATCCCGCTCCAGTTGCAATTACTGGAGAACCCATTTCGATCTCTGGACGTAGTGCTCCAGCAGTTCCTAATCTTATAAACTTATTTACTCCAAGAACTCCTAGTTCTTCAAACACTAGAGAAGCCATTCCACATCCAATACCATGTGATGCAAGAATTATTCTTTCACCTTTATAATGACCTCCCACTACAATTATACCTCGTTGATTAAAGAGTATCTCGTGATCATCGAGTAAATTAGTTAATAGAATTACTCTATCAGGATCTCCCATAACCAATGCTTTATCAGTCATTTTCTCTTTTGGTATTTTAAGTAAAATTGTTTGCCCGGACATAACTGTAACACCATTTTATGTTTTTAATACTATAACCTAATATAACGACAAATAATATAAGTATATCAGTGATTAGAGGGGATGTGCTTGAAAGCTTTAGTTCTATATGGTCCCTCCGATCTTAGACTTGAGGAAATAGATGATCCATTACCTCCCAAAAACTGGATCCGATTACGTGTCGAAAGAGTCGGTATCTGCGGTACCGACAAGGCCTTCTATAAAGGATCTTATAAGCCCCTGAAAATACCAATTATCCCTGGACATGAAATCTCCGGGATCGTTGATAAAGTTGGTGAAGGAGTCAGTAAAGATCTTATCGGAAAAAGAGTTACTACTGAAATCAATGTCTACTGCGGCAAATGCTGGTATTGCAAAAATGATATGCCTACTCATTGCCCATATCGTAGTACTATTGGAATTAGCATTGATGGTGGGATGGCTGAATACGTATTAACTAGATCTGATCTTGTTCATGTAGTTGATGATTTAAGTCCTTTAGAGGCAGCTTTCGTTGAACCATTAGCAGCAATCGTTGAAATGATAGAAATACATCCAATACCAGAAAATGCTAATG
>Ga0180301_10000364_pt1 | contig 35320 bp, 28 predicted proteins | sample GuaBasSediGuay16_FD_121797 | JGI IMG/M metagenome (GOLD analysis project Ga0180301, IMG submission 121797) | Subseafloor sediment microbial communities from Guaymas Basin, Gulf of California, Mexico - Guay16, Core 4569-2, 12-15 cm | ecosystem: Environmental > Aquatic > Marine > Hydrothermal... | reverse complement strand
GTTTGGTCGCCTCCCAGTAGCCTAGGTAAAGTTGAAACCAGAGTTGAAACAACAGTAAAAGTAGCCGTATCTGACGGCGTTAAAAGGAGGGTTGATGGACAGGTTTTATTCTCCCATGAAATGTATTATACGGATTTATGGCCTCTAGCCAATGCCATAGAATTCGACCTATTCATGATACCGCTGGAGCTGAGAACCCCCAGCTTAGGTAGAACAGTGTCATGCAACGAATGTGGTTCACAGCACCCAGACTATGCATCTTCGCTGGGACCCGGATACCAGCATGATGCTATGACCACGGGCCAGGGGACAGGATATATAGTCTTCCAGAAGCCCCTGGCATTCACCATAAGTATATCGGTTACAGCGCCAATCCAATACACTGGTTTTAATGTTATAATAGGTTTCTCGTTCACCTTTAATGTATCGACACAGAAGATATACTATACTACTCAGCCTAAAATAGATTTCATTAAAAATAATGGTAAAATAAATGATACTTTATGGGTTTGGAGAGACTTAGACGACGATACTTTAATACACTTTTCATGGATTTAGTCTCCGCAGTTGAAGCTAGACTTCCATAGGACTTCAGCAAGTTTTCTTAGGGCTCTAGAGGATGGTGAGCTGGGGTAAAGTTTCACTACAGGTACCCCCATAGCATGCGCCTCCACAAGCTTCATATCGTATGGTATCTTAAACCATTGTATATCTTTCTCTGCAAGGTATTCTTCAATTTCATTGTATACTCCACCGCGAACACCGTATTTATTAACAACCACTATTAGATCCGGTTTGGCCTCCACCCTTAAATAGAGTTTATAGAATTTCTTTAGGTCATGTAATCCAAGCCTAGTGGGTTCTGTGACGGCAATTATCACTGATGCATCTTTTATTGTGGCATAGATCCCTGAGCCGGTACCTGGAGGTGAATCTACAACCACATAGTCGTAGTCTCTGCTTATCTTCTGTGCCTCCTCTAGTACCTCTATGATCAGGTTTATACTTCTTCTGTTGGATGGTTTCAGGTTTCCTACTAGAAGATCCAGGTCTAACGTTTCCACTTTATATCTGTTTATAAAGCCAGCCAAAGTTGATGAATCTTCGATAGCCTCGAAAGGACACACAAGTTTGCATACACCGCATCCAGAACACAGGGTATCCACTAATAAAATTCCTTTACCTGGTACTTGAAGTAAAGCGTTTTCCGGACAGTTTTCTACACACAGTCTGCATAAACTGCATTTCTCTTGGTTGATGAACGGTTTAAATGCAGTTACCTTTCGGCCTGAAACGTTCTTTAAGTTAAACATCGTTAATGTACAGGGGTTATCTACATCTGCATCTACCAGTATGGTTTTTCCTTTTTCGCTAAGTATGATGGCTAGATTAACGGCTATGGCTGTTTTCCCTGTTCCTCCTTTTCCTCCCGCGATAGTTATTATTCTGCTCAAATCTCGGCTTCCTCCACTAGTGTTTGGAAGATTTCCTTTAATGTCTTGGAAATGGGGGAAGCAGGTTTATAGAAGAGTATTGGGTTCATGGCGGTATAGGATTCTATCACATCCTCGTTGTAGGGTATTCTTCCCAGTATTCTTGTTTTAAAATGGTCATTGATTTTTCTCGAAAAATCTCTATTCAAGTCATATTTATTGATTATCATAAATTTCTCTAGATTAAATTTTTCAGCTACCTGCAACAGTCTTTTGGCACCCTTAAGAGACTGTGGCGTAGGCTCTACTACTATTAAAAGAACATCTGCACCAGCTAGGCTTGATATTACAGGGCAACCTATTCCGGCCGCAGCATCTACTATAATATGTTTTGAGTTCACTTCCTCAGCCACCTTTTTTGCCACCTTTTTTGCCTCATAAACTAGGTGTCCTAGGTTACGTTGACCTACTTCTAGGTCACCTGTAACTACAGGCACACCCAGCCTACACTGTGCGATGTAAATTACACCCGTCCTGGTTTTCTTATAGGTTATAGCATTTGTTGGGCACACGTATTTGCAAGCTCCACAACCTTCACAGAACTCCGGTATGATTTCTATTCTTCCACTTTTTTCTCTGAGGGCGTGAAATGAACATACTTTTAGGCATCGCATACAGTGAACGCATTTCGAGTAATCAATCTCAGCTTTTGCTGAATCCCATATTTCATGTTGTTTAAGTATATTTTTTGGACCACCTAAAGCCGTTAAAAGGTCTGGAGCCTCTATATCTGCATCTAGTGAAACCACATTTCCCATTCTTTCCTTTAGGAATAGGGTTAGGTTTGATGCTATGAAAGTTTTTCCTGTACCCCCCTTGCCGCTGGCTACGACGATTTCCAAGGAAAGTTTACCCCATTAATCCAAGTTCTTTGAGTACATTTAATGCAGTTACACCTGGCTTAGCTTCTCGAGCCTCTATTCCAGCTTGAGATAAAATCATCGAAATGTTTGGCCCAAAATGTGGGCCGACGACGATCCTTGCTCCTATATTTATAAGCCATTGACCTACCGCTGCACCCACACCGCGGGGAGCAGTTGACATAGTGTTAGAGATTACTTTAACGTTGGTTGGTTTTTTACCAACTATATCCACTATTAGGAAAAAGGGTGCTCGGGCAAATCTAAACGATACCCTCGAATTTAACCCTTTATCTTCATCGACCGAAACAACCACTCGTAGGCTGCTGGCAGGGGGAGGAGGTATTGAAGGTAAGGTTATATTACTCCAGCTTCCAAGGCCCCTACCATAGCCGTATCCTCTACGACTCCCAGGCTGGGACATATAATATGTAGCATTGAACATTTTTCTTGCTGTAGGGGGAAGTAGAGACCGTTTAACTGGATTCATCAAGGCTTTAACCGAGATTTATGTGTTAATGCTAGAAAATAAATCTTTTCATTATATCTACAAGTTCGGTGGTGGTTGCCCGTGCATGGTATTTTGGATATTTTGATATTATGGGATCTTGCACGGGCTTCTCCCTTAGCCACCTCATCTCTAATTGGTGGCTCATCGGGAGCTACATTCCCGCACACCACAGGGTGCGGGTTACGGGATTGTGCCGTCATCGGCTAAGCCTGATGGCTTCGTCACCCATAATTGTAGAAGAGAAATATAAACGTAACGTTTCCGAAGTTTTCAAAATATCCTAAGTACTCAAACAGGCAAATAGTCTTCAGTTAAACTCTTTTGTCAAGAAACGTGTATCCTTGTTTTCCAAACATTTATGTTAGAGTTAATGTATTATCTGATAATGATAGCCATGTATGGTAGGCGTAGTAAGGCGTCATTATTTTTTATAATCTTCTTATTCTTCATCAGCCTACTCGCACCTTTTCTCTATGCTGATGAAAACCGAAAAAACGTTATTGTTGTAAGTATTCAGGAGGAGATTACAGAGGCGACTGAGGTTCTCTTCAGAAACGTGATTAAGGAGGCTGAAGCCATCGGTGCTAAGCTTGTCGTCGTTCTGCTTGATACTCCTGGCGGAAGCGTTTCATCGGTTAAAAACATTATGGTTATGATGGAGTCTTCTAAAGTACCTGTAGCTGTTCTGGTTTACCCGGTTGGTGCAACTGCTTGGAGCGGTGGAGCATACATTCTGATGGCTTCACATATTGCTGCAATGGCGAGTGGTACCATTGTAGGCTCTGCGCAACCGGTTATGATGACCTTGGCTGGGCCAGTTTATGTAAATGAATCCAAGGTGATTAATGCTTTAGTCGGATTAATGGTTCACCATGCAAGGATACATTCTAGGAATACTACTGTAGCAAGGCTTTTTGTTGAACAAAACCTCAATTTAGGTGCTAGAGAGGCTTTGGAAAACCATGTCATTGAGGTTATTGCTGATAGTGTGGAGGAGCTTCTACACGAGCTCGAGGATAAGGTGTTGATAAAAGTTGTGGTAAATGGTGAAGAGGTGTGGCAGCTTATAGAGTATTCAGAGGCTGAAAAATACGAGACCATTAGCATGGTGGAATTTAAAGGGATCTCCTCTGCAAATATAGTATACTTTAAACCTGGCCCACAAATATATTTACTAAGGTTTCTGACAAACCCCCTTATAGCCGAGCTTCTCCTTATAATGGGCTTGCTTATACTCTTTACGGGCTTAAAGACTCCTGGATATGGCATGGAAATAGCTGGTGCATTGATGGTTGCTGCATCCATTATAGGGTTAGGTGTCATCGGGGTGGATTTTGGGGGACTATTGTTCCTGGTTATAGGCTTCACGTTAATGCTGCTTGAACTTAAAACGCATATAGGAGTACTGGCCATACTGGGGGCATTAAGTATAGTGGTTGGTGGATTGATGCTAATCCCCTCAGGTAACCTTTGGTTGACGGAGGAAGAGATGGGGAAAATCTGGTCTTCGATAGTATTGTCAAGTGCAATACTGCTTTCAATATTCGGTGTACTGGTATTCAAGGTGGCCAAGGCGCAACGTAGGAAGCCCGTCGTAGGACCCGAGAAACTTATAGGTGAGGTGGGTGTAGCCCTAAAAGACTTAAGACCGGATGGAGAGGTTCGGGTGTTAGGCGAGATCTGGCGTGCTAGAAGCCTGTCAGGTGTAATCAAAAAAGGTGAAAAAATAAGAGTTGTTAAAAGGGAGGGTTTAACTCTTCTTGTAGAAAAACTGTGAATAAGTTTATTTAACTGTCAACTATATAATATCCGGCGGTTAAAATGATAGAAGCAGTTTTTAAAATGGGGATGGAGTTTCTGGCTCTCCAGGAGGCGGATCTTACCTTAATGTTCTGGTCCATAATAGTCTTCTCCATCATACTTTTCTTCCTAAGTGGCATCAGGATAATTAAAGAATGGGAGAGAGCCCCTGTTCTAAGGCTTGGCCGCTACATGGGTTTGAAGGGTCCTGGAATAATCTATGTCATACCGTTGATAGATAGGATACCCTCAAAGGTTTCGTTGAGGGTTCAAACCATATCCTTTTCATCGGAACAAACTTTGACAAAAGATAATGTTCCCGTGAATGTAGATGCCGTAATGTACGCTAAGGTAATTGATCCCGAGAAAGTTATTCTAAATGTCGAGAACTATTATCAGGCTACCCTATGGGCTGCTCAAACCACCTTGAGGGAGGTTATTGGAAGAATAGACCTGCAGGAGCTTTTATCCCACAGGGAAAAGGTTGGAGAGGAGCTTAGAAAGATCATTGACGAGAAAACTGAGCAATGGGGTATTAAGGTGATATCAGTGGAAGTAAAGGATGTTATAATCCCCCAAATACTTCAGGATGCCATGTCTAGGCAGGCGCAGGCTGAAAGAGAAAGGCAAGCCAGGGTAACCTTGGCGCAGGCCGAGTATGAAGCTTCAACAAAGATCATTGAAGCGGCTAAAAATTACAATAACGTTCCTGGCGCACTTACATTAAGGTGGATGAATATGCTGTATGAGATCGGCAGACAACCAGGCACCAATACTCTTATATTTGTACCGTCAAACATCCCGCAGGTTAACGTACCTCTAAACGTCCTAGGTTTAAAGGGGCTAGGAGAAATCACCGGTTTCGAGGAGAAAAAAGAGGAATCTTCCCCAAAGAAAAATACAGGTTCATAGCAAGATAGCCTTAAGACCCCAGAGAGTATATTGACCCAAAGTTATCAGTAATCAAGCTGTCTTCACAGCTCCGAACCAGAAACCTTCATCATCTTTTATATCTACTTTACTTTATTCATCTCAGGGTCTCCGGAAGTACATTTGAATGCTTCTAGCTCCTAATATGATACAAACGTATTTAAACTTACTGTCAACGAATATTCGTATGTTTCTCCAAGGAAATCCCTGCTATAGTGGATGATAGATATAGGAAATCCAATTCCTAGCATTAGCTTTCTAAAGAAGAAGACTATTTGCTTATTTGAGTGCTTAGGGTATTTTGGAGGCTATGGAAGCTTAAAGCTTGTGTGTTAATACTTGACTTGGAGGCCGTCAGGCTTAGCCGATGACGGCACTCCTCGTAAGGCGGGCTTTGCGGTGCCTGTCGATGCAGAATAGGAGTCTTGAAGCCGCCCTCCCGGCGTTTATCGGACAAAATCTATTAAGCTTAATAGTAGTGACATTATTCATATCTCTGCCACTTTTAGAGCCTACATGATTTTCACAAGAAGCGAATTAGAGTAGCTGGCAATCGACACTATAATTTAAAGTATGTATTCTGCTTTCACCTTACTTCCATAATAGATGGATTACTTAGGATCCCTTTGGGGGTAACGGGTGCCCTCCCTTTCCGGTTTTCCTCTTAGTGGTGTTGATAATGGTTTCTCCCACCAATTTTTAGGTAAGTACAGGAGCATCCTGCTTGTAAACCAAAGAACAGCCAAAAATAAAATAAAGAATGGGACATATACTATGAAACCATATTATTTATTCTTCATCCTAGAGTATAGAAGAACATTTACGAGTGAATTTAACAGGAAAAACGGTGGTAAATCGATTCTTTATAATCTCTTATTTCTATAATATACTAATACACATTGCTGAATAGATTGTTATAAAAACATTTTCTGTTTAATCAACCGGATAGGGGGATTCTATTGTTATTAGTCCTTCCCTTAGGGCTACTTCCATGTACTTTCTCGGTCTCATTATTAGTTCCCTGACCTCCTGCTCAAGCTCTGACCTTGATATTTTTCTTCTAGCTACCCCCTCCTCCATGGCTTTCTCTGCTACTGCAATGGCTTCCATCACGTAGGCTTCCGCCTCCTCCATAGCCGGAATTATGTACTCCTCGTGGATACCCTTCTGCTCTGCGTATTTAACCAGAGCCTCTGCGGCCGCGATGAACATGGAGTCGGTCATCTTCCTTGATCTTACAGTTAATATTCCCCTAAATACTGCTGGGAAGCCTAGGCTGTTGTTTATCTGGTTGGGGAAATCGCTTCTCCCTGTTGCGATGATCCTGGCGCCTGCCTCCTTGGCCTCCCAAGGCCATATCTCTGGTACTGGATTAGCTTCAGCAAATACTATTGGGTCGTTTGCCATGGCCTTTATCCACTCCTTCCTTATGACGCCAGGTCCCGGCCTCGATGCAGCTATGACTACATCTGCCCCTTCGAGGGCTTCTTTAATTCCACCGGTCTTGCCTTCAGGGTTCGTTTCTAAAGCTATCCTATATTTCCATGGATTGTGTTTCCTAAGAGTCTCCATATCTTTTCTATGTTGATGTAGGATACCTTTGCTATCCACAACAAGCATTTTCCTTGGATCGGCGCCAGCTATCTTCAGATACTTGTATGTAGCTATGTTTGCTGCTCCGGCGCCTACAAGAGTTATCTTTGCTTCATGGAGTTTTTTACCGACTATTTTGAGGGCGTTTATTAATCCAGCCAATGTTACTAACGCTGTTCCCTGCTGGTCGTCGTGCCATACAGGTATATCCAGAATCTCGTTCAGCTTCTCCAATATATAGAAGCACTTCGGGCTTTCTATATCCTCTAGGTTGACGGCCCCGAAGCTGGGCTCCAGAGCCTTAACTATGTACATGAATTTATCTGGGTCATGTTCGTTAACTACTAACGGTATAGCGTCGACGCCGCCCAGGTATTTGAATAATAGTGCCTTACCCTCCATTACTGGCATACCTGCCTCTGGCCCTATATTGCCTAGCCCAAGAACCCTGGTGCCGTCGCTTATAACTAGTGCGTAGTTCCATCTTACTGTATATTCGAATGAGAGGTCTTTGCCTTCCTGAAATATTTTCCTGCAGGGGCCGGCGACCCCAGGTGTATACCAGATGGCGAAGGCCTTTAACTTAGTTACCGGTACCTTGGGAACCACCTCTATTTTACCTTTATATTTTAAGTGAAGTTCATTAGCTATGGAAAACCAGTCTACTTTCTTTTCTTTTGGCATTGAAATCCCGTTTCTGTAGTGGTGTTTAGCATATAAATCTATTATACATTATAGCGGAGAACGCCCGTTTGAGACCATTCGTACATTTATAAATGGGACAGATATAGATGAACTATGCTTTATCTATAAGCATGTTTTCTCCCTGTTTAGATAAAAGCTTTTACATGTAACTTTACTTTAAACATAAGGGACTTGGTTGGGCGGGTTTATTTTTCGTCGAAGGGGATGTACAACGTTATGGAGGATGCCGTTTTCCAAGCAATTAGCAGGGCGAATGTCTGTTTGCCGCTGGACGTTAAAGAGGCCTTGAGGACAGCCCTATGCTACACCACCTCGACACCATGGGTGGCGGACACTTTGTCAACAAGCCGGAGCTCGTTAAAGCTCTTGTAAGCGACGCGCCTCTAATAATAAAGTGGCTTGAAGATCTAAGCGTCATGTTCAATAGGAGCCTTCAGGAGATATATGGAGTATGCTGGCGGCGCCTGCCGTAGGAGACTTCATTGTGCACGCGACTATACAGGCCTAGAGGTTATGAGGTCATTAAGGATGAAGCCATCAACGTAGGTATACCTGTCCTCGAGTTTTCGCCGGCATTAGGGTATAGGGTGGGAGCCAAGCTGAGGGACGTGGATATACTCCAGTACCACCCAACCAGGGCGGCCTGGCCCGAGACCATCAGAGGAGAGTTGATCCCCGAGAAGACGCGTAGCCTGGGCGGCCAGCTAGTCAACATCAAGGGTGAACTGTTCATATACGAGCTGGAGCCAAGGGACGTGGTTGCTTCAGCTATAATCAGGGAGTATGCGGAAGGAAGGGGAGTTGTGACGCCCATAGGGGCTCATGCAGTCTGGCTGGATACACCGGTTATCGAGGAGATTCGGGAACCAGGCACCATCAAAAGAGAGCTTCCAGCATTATACAGGATGTTCAAGAGACAGGGGATAGATATAACAGTGGATCCAATACTAATCTACCCGACGCTCCACTACCAGAACGGTGGCCTAGAGATAGATCCCTATGGAAGGGCCCTTAAGCCAGACGGTAAACCAATTCCAGGCTTGTTCGTAGCCGGTGAAGTTGCCGGAGGAGTCCACGGCAGAAACAGGCTCGTAGGCAACTCGCTGGCAGACATACTCGTCTTCGGAAGAAGGACAGGCATCAACACCGCCAAAACCGTGAAGTCAAATAACTCAAAGCCGAAAATATCCCTAAACCACCTTAAAGTATACATGAAGGAGCTGGCTAAAGCAGGGGTGCCGAAAACCAGGAAAGCGCCAATACTACTCCCAGACTACAGAGGAGAAAAAGTCCTACTAAGAAGCATCAAATTACTCTAAAATTTAAAATATTTTTAAATTGTATTCTTTTTACCCTGTCCATAAGCTACATTAGCACACCATACAGTGGAAGCAAAGAACAGGCGTGAAGCCGAACAACGAAGTAACATTTGGTACTTGACATCCAAATACAAAGTAAATACCATTAAATAGATGAAAATATAAATTTAAAATCTGCCGTTGAAAATTTTATGAATGGTTTCAATGGGTATGGAGACTAGGGATAAAAATAGGAGACCTGAATGTGTTTTCCTTGATCCCGGCGTGATCGAGGAGATAGACCTACTCGTCAAGTATGGTATCCATGGGTCGAGGGAAGAGGCCATAAAGGAGGCTATACGACACTACATTAAACATCACAGTGGCAACACAGGCATCCCCTTCGGCACTATAATCAAAGGCGAAAACAGCGTGAAGATAATATTGCCCGTCATAGGTCTAACAGAACTCCCATACAGCCTGCTTAAAGAGATTTCAGCCAACCTCAACCTACCAAGAAGCCTACTCATACAAGCCATAGCCAAAAACAGGCACATAAGAAAACACGTGGAATCCATATGCAAGAAAATAGACGAACACTACGGCCACAAACAATACGAAAAAACAGTCGAAAAACTATCAAAATGGATAGCAAAACACCTAATAGAGTATATCTTAAAATACTTGGAAGATAAAGATTTGAGAATATATGAAGAGCTTTGCTAGAATCTTCGATTAGGTCAAATTTGTGGAACACCGGTAATATGTATATTTCTTGCACTTTTCATAGCTTTTCAGATCCTAATAAGATAGTTGTCACTTTCTAGACTAATCGTAGTTCTGGAATACATGTAGAATATATCAGAGGGTTTACTTCCTCCTTTAATACCCTGGTACTCCAAGTATCAGAATATAAAAGGCTACTGGACTAAGCCGTCGACTTAATAGTCTTCCTAGTAGCTTTTTATAGGTTTTGGAGGAATAGAATTTAAAATCGGCAATAAAAAGGTATTTTTATTTAGTTTTTGCTTCGACTATTTTAAGAGCTATTCTACCAGTATTCGTTATCATATATTTAATGCCGGGTCTTTCTCTTGATTCGTATACTAGTCCACTCTCCACTAATTTCTTAAGTTTTGTGAAGACAGTAGTTTTAGGAGCATTCACATTAATGGTTAATTCTTTTAGTCTTCGAGGTACGCCGTCACTTAGCACCGATAAGATCTTAATACTTAGTTCATCAAGCTGAGGTAAGGCAAATATTCGAGGGCATATTTCTAAGCGGGTCTTCAAGTTCTCAGTCCAGATGATTATTTTAGTCCTTTCTAGTGGTAGAGCATTCATTAAAGAAGCCAGAACCTCCAATATTAGTGCTCTCATACCGCCGCTTAGATCAGCGATAACACTAGAGGGTGTTTCTTTCACTAAATAAGAATAAAGGTTGGCTATAGCTTCTCCAGGATTTTCTACTTTCAGTTTAATGACATTAACTTCAAGTCCTAGAATTTCCTTGACGAATTCTACAAGCTCTTTTTCGGCCTTTTTGCTCTTTTCACTTGTATCCTCAGGTCTCACAATAACTACCTTATCTATCTTGCCGCTAAATTTAGATAAAGTTCTAAGCTGAAATTTCAAGTCGAAACCTAAGGTTAATATAGCTAGTCTTGAAGCCATTCTCTTAGCCTCCTTTTAGCCTCAACAAGATCTTTCGCGTTGGGGAGATCTCTGAGAAAAACTTTTTTAGCTGGGGTTCCACCCCTATTTAAAGCGGCAGCATAATTGTCAGTAATAATTAAAATTCTAATTAATCTTAACGTTAAGGGATACAAATCCCAAAAGTTGGCTAAAAGTCTTCGAATTATTTTATTGATCTCGCGTAACGATAATACTGAACCTACCTGCAATTTAACTTCAAAACCAAGATAGTGTTTAAAGATCCTACTAATCCATTCAGAGATTTCAGTAGTTATTTTTACTGTGAGAGGGACTTTCCAGTATTCAGCAATGTTCGTTATGTTACCAGATATTTTTAAGGGATCCCTTAAGCTCATATGATGTATCAGAAGAGCCCATTCTAGAGAGTCTAACACTTTTCTGGTATCTTCTAAATGCTTTACGAGTTGGTCTCCAATTTTCTCAGTTATGAGTAAGGAATAATATTCATGAAGTGTCGTGCTTCTTCCGGTTTTAATCCTATCCTGATAAAATAGCTTTCCTATATCATGCAGAATGACGGTACATTTTACTGCTTTATCAATAATGTTTGCTGAAATGTTTATTCTAGATGATGATATTTGCTCCCAATTCCATCTACTAAAGTAAATATCATATATTGATAGCATCGTGGATATATGTTCAGTTAATGTCTCTACGTTTTTCCCACTACAGTAGGCAAGTGGCTCATAGGGTTCTAGGATGCGTTTATCAGCTACCATATGCCCACCTATTGTAAGTTTCTTCCTTGATTAAGATCCCGTCTATTCTTTCTTCTAGCATATAGGCGAATCCCTCTAAAACGTCTTTTAACAAGGTATTTACAATTCTTTCAGCCTTCTGAGCATGACGAGAATCTGTTCTTTCTTCATTCTCAGCTACGTAGCCAATAATACCTTTCTCGTTTAATATATTTTTTAGTAGGAAAATGTCGGTTAGGGCTTCTCCATCCTTAACTCTTCCCTCGACATATACTGGTATAATTCTTGAGGATCTCAATAATTTACCTTCAATTATTCTCTTGAATAAAGTTAAATGTCCTCTTAAAGGATCGATCACTAATGTTGATATCCATTTGACTTCTCCCCTATTAATTTTTGGGACTACTGAGGCCATTTCAATGAAATCAATGTAGCTAAGTACACTGCTGGCTACGATGGTGTTCCTCCAAGCTATTTTATAATGTTTAGCTATTTTCAAAGCATTTTTTATCTCTTCCTCATTATAAGGTCTGGAAGAGGGTGGAGAATATATATCTATTAGACCCTCATCGTCTTTATTCCATCTAGCAACTCTTCCTGCCCTCTGTACTAATGAAGATGCCGGAGCTGCCTCTGTGATTAACCATTCTGCTGAAATATCAAAGCCAGCCTCAATTACTTGGGTGGCTATTAGAATGAACTCTTTTCTTTTTCGAGCCCTTCTTCTTAAATCTTCTTCTATAGTCTCTCTATCTCTTCTTATCATGAAGCCATGAAGCAAATAGACTTCATCTAAATATTTACTGATATTATTATAGGTTTCAACAGCTCTTTTTCGATTGTTAAAAACCATTATAACTCTCTTATCTTTCATTTCTCTAATTTTTTCGCTAACAGCTTTAGTGAGAGTAGTTGCATGGACGTTTGTGATTATAGATTTTGTGGTTTGCTCTTTTTCAAATTTTTCGTCGACAATTCCTTTTTCACCGTAAGAAAGCTTACCTCTTAAACCTCCAATTGATTCATTTATTATGTTTTCTAGTTTCCGAGGTAACGTAGCTGTAACAAGAACAACTGTAGATCCAATAAACTTTAAGAAGGATATAAGCGCTAAAAGAGCCTTTAACATAGCTTTATCATATATTGCTAAATGTGGTTCGTCAAGAAAAATAGTGGCATCAGCTAGTGCACCTCGTGAAACCTCGTAATGTCCTCTTTTTCCTTTTAAGGATTTCCTCATTTCTGCTGGAGGATTTTTAAATACATGTAGAGATAAAGTATCAAGTGTGGTGAATATTACGGGCTTATTCATGTAGATGCTACCGCTAACACCCATATGTTGTAGCCCTGAAATTTGTTTCGAACATTCTCCAAGAATCTTATCAGCAATTTCCATCCATCTACTGTAAACGTCGTCGGCAAGGCTTCTTAAAGGTGAAGCGTAAACTGTTGAAAAAGAGCATTTTCCTGCTAAAGAAGAAAGAGCATGGGTGAACATCAAACTAGTTTTACCATAGCCAGTAGGTAATTTTACAATATAGACTCCAGGATAGCCGCAATTAATAACTTTTAAGGCTTCTTTTAAAAGAGGCCTTTCAGACCATTTACAGTCCTTAACAAGTTTGTTATAAACCCTATAGGTAGGAAAATATTCTTTCATTATGGTTCACACATGTTTATAACTCTAGTCTAGATGCGCCTGCAAGAGATTTATAGATCCATTCTAAAACCCTTTGTTTTTTGAATGGAGGCATAAAATTATCCCTAGGCATGGGTGAAAGTCTTGCTAACTGGTATACTGCTCTTTCTGGAAGTTCCGAGCCGATGGCGGCTCTATATAGGAGGTTTATCATTTTAATTGCTGTACTTGTATCGGCAAAGGCTTGCTTACACCGTTCTCTCATTTGTTTTTCATATCCCTGAATAGCACATTCTGCTAGTCTCCTAACTGCAGAGGTTGCTTCATCGCTAGCTATTAGAGCTTTAGCGAAGTCCATTAATGTAGAGAGATTAATGATAGAGTCTTCAACGACTGTGAAGCGTTTGCCGTCATAGGATACTCTAACTATCCTTAGGGAGAATCCTTCGGGACCAATGTTTGTGGAAGCGTTTTCCAAGGCTAGTAGTATTTGATACGCAGAGGGTAATACAGATGAACTTCTAATTCTTGAAGGAGATGAAAGAATTCCATCTGACCTGTATGCAGCTATGGGGTCGTTTACACCATAGGTTGTCATGATAGCGTACATTCCTTCTCGACTATATAAGGCGTGTTCGATGAGTTCTTCAGGGGGTAAAGAATATGTTAGATAGCCTCCCTTAACTCCCATATAGCTGAGCAACCAGCCTCCTGCGACTATTGCCATCCAATAGGGTGATAATTTTATATCACCCTTTATTTTAGATAAGTTTAGGAAGTCACGACCATACTCGTACTTCTCTAGTTTAAAAACCTGGAGAGGGGCTAGCCCTTCTTCGCCATACTTAACATCTTTTTTATTTCTTTTAGTCAACATTATGTCGCTAATTATTTTACAACCGTTATTGGATTCCAATTCTCTACTGAATGCTTTTAAGAGTAGATGAAATGATTTAACATAATCCTGGGGAAGGCTTCCAACCCCTAAATTGTTCAACGCTTTACTTATCACCGTCCTGTCGTTCTTATGCATTTTAACTGTTGTAGGTTGTCGTTCTTTTATCACCTCAATTATGGCATGTGTAGCCGCTGAGAAACTTGTACTAATATCTTTTGCATTGCCTTCAAACTCTAGGAAATTCCCTGTATATGAAACTTCTTTCCCAGAGAGGCGATGATAATAGGTGACAGCCATTAGAAAGAGGTTTGCCAAGCTTCTTGCATAAGTGCCTTCAGGTAAAAGAGGGATTCTAATCATATTATTCCCCCTTGGAAGCAATAATCCAAGGAATCAGGATTTCTCCATTAACTCTATAAACAAAACTTAAATCGGGTAGAACCTTTACTTTTTCAGGTCCACCTAACATTGATAGTGGTTGGGCGATCCTTGTTCGAGGCGCATTAAAATATCTTCCAACGCCACTTTTTCTCCAGTCAACAACTTCCTCAACTGTAAAATTTCCTTTAATATTTTTAGCAGAATCCATAGGAATCGTTGCTTTTGTATCCATAAATCCTTTAGCTTCGATTACATTAACATCCATAAGTCTGGAATCTCTAACCGATACAAGAGACTCCTTAGCTCCTATTCTAACAATGCTCCATCCGGCTACCATCAAATCAGTTTCCCATGAAGATCCAAGCATATTTGCTGCAACGTTGCTAAAAATATAATATATTCTAAGGGTGGTACCAGGCATAGCATAGACTTTTTGAATAGCAGCTGCATCACTAATAATCCTTTTTTCTCGAACTTTATATGAAAAAATCTTGCTCACCTCAGCATATGTCACTAAATGTCCCCAAATCACTGAGTAATGTACACTAATTAAAATTTTCCTTAGCCTATCAGCTGAGCTGACTGAGCCTAAGTTTTCGGGCCAACCCTTTATCTTGGCCAAGGGATATGAGAGAGCACCGATAAGTGTTGTAGGAGGTATCACCCGGAGAGCGGGTCTACTTTTAGTACCTAAGAAATGATTAAGAGAGAATCCCCAGTGTAATTCAACATCTATAAGCAAAGCATAGAGAGACTCTTCCTCAATCCTCTTCACGTTATACACCTAGTTTAGAGGCAATCCAAAGGAAGAGTTCCTCCAGGCTTTTTTTGTCCCCTTCGAATGCAGGATATTTATAAGTTGCCATACTAATATCTGTTTTAACACCCAGTTTTTCTGTCATTTCCTTAAATTTAGAAGCTCTTTCTATGGTATCTTCAATATAGTTACGTTTTTGTGGTGGTGAGACATTAAAAGGTAATGGATCCGAAATAGTTGCGATGGCATTGGTCACCTCTAATATTGGAGTGAACCTAGATCTTTTAGCGCCAAAGAGCTTTTGACCCATGGTTAAAGCTAGGGCACCGAGCGTAGCTTTAAGCCTGATTCTTCTTTCTTCTTCGCTGACTGCTGGTTCTACTTTAACCATGCTTGTTTTGCCTATTGAGTCAACATCTAAACTTATGGTCACACCATAAATGGCAGAAGCTATCTCAACATAATAAAGCATTTGTGCCTGTCTCTCTTCTTCTTTAGTTATACCTACTGGAACTTGTCTAGCATGAACCTGCGCTTCAATTGCGGTGACCTCTATAGCATCTTCTACCGGAATAGCGTAACTCACATATAAGGGGCTTGTTCGTCTCACAGGCGGGTTTTCAGCATAGAGAAAACCACCTACATCTGCCACAATACTTTCCCTTATTGCAGTTACCTCGAACATATGTTGTTTCTTTTCCACTTCAATCTTCTGGCCTATAATATCCTTTAATTTTTTAGTTAGGTGTTTTGAGTCGCCAAATTTAATGAACTCACCTCTTTCTGACCACGGGTCTATAGGAGCATTTTCTCCATATAACTGCTTGGCAACCCTAACTAGATTCCATTGGATAGCGTGGGCTATAGATTCACCGCTAATAGCTGGCACATATATAAGCCTATATTCGTTGTCTTCTTCAGTTATTATAGGAACTCTTCTATGTCTAGAAACGTTTCCTACGGTCTCTGACATATTAAGAGCCTCGACATTGGCCTTGAATCTAATGCCTAGTGAAAGGTACATTAACTTCCACCCCCTTCCACTTTAGAACTAGTCTTTCTTGGTCTAAACGAAAGAGCCAACGCGGCTAGAACGTTGCCAGAATCCCTTTTCTCAGAAAGTAGTTTTATAACAATTTCGATACTATTTTCACTAGGCAGATAAATGTTTGGATTTCTAGTAACCTCGCTTCTCAAAGCCCTTAGTGCATCTTTAAGGGCGGCAACAGCTATATTAGGTGAAAATGCATCCGCTATTCTATCAATATATGTGTACATTCTTTCTTCAGCAAAGAATCTTAAAGCGCGAGCAACTTCCCTAATGGCGTCCCACTCTTTGGGGGATAAATTTATTTTATTAGACAAATTCTCCCCCTTTATTTTTTAATAATAAATATTAAATAAACATTATCCTGACGGTTCATGAATCTGTTCAGGAACTAATAGAACAAAGCCAACTTAAACGTTAGCAAAGAGCGCCACGATATATTCATATTTCTTGGTGTTTGAACAACAATAATGCATGTTCAATCTTCAGAAAATAATCATACATATAAATTAAAACTAAAATTGATCGTCAAATCTACTCTTGCTCCTTCTTTAATTAAAAATGGTTTTTCTGTTTTAAATTACTCTAAATCTCTGTATCTTTAGAAGAATAATCAGTTTCACAAGTGTGGGCAGGTTTAGAAGAGGTTTTATTTAATTTTTCAAAGCCTCTACTGGTTATCATTAATGAAAGTGGCGTCTCTCTTCTACATTAACTTCCGGAGCTAAGTAGAGTTTATCGCTGTGAGTTTCTTCAGAGTGGAGTGAATTTAAATGCCCTTAAAAAATCTGGCAAATGATCATGCCAAATATATTGCATACCGAATAAGTTTTAAATTATGTGAAAATATAAGATAGATGGGTTGTTTATAGATGTATCTTTCGAGGTTTGTGTTGAGGTTTGTTCCTTTGGAGAGTATTGTTCTTCCTAAGTTTACGGGTCATATTGTGCTTTCGCTTTTTCTTAGGATGTTGGGGTCTGTTGACGCTAAATATGCCTCTTATCTGCACGATTATAAGGGTGTTAAGCCTTATGCTGTGAAGCCCTTTATGGGGGATAGGGGAGTGCTGTATTCTCCTGAGTTTAAGGGGGTGATACTTAAGTCGGGTAACGAATATTTTTTCCAGGTTTCTTTGGTTCAGGAGGAGCCTGCTAAAAAGTTTTTGGAGGCTTTAACTACCTCCGTGGTGGATTCAACTTTTAGGCTTTTGGGTAGAAGCCCGATCACTATTACGGATGTGTCGATCGAGGTGCATGATTTGGAGGATTTGGAGCCTGAGTTTACTGATGATAGGTTTAAGGTGAGGTTTATTACTCCTACGAGGTTTTCTGTTAGGAGGAGGACTCTTAGGAGGAAACCTCTCTTCTCCCTGGTACCTACGCCTTTAAGCCTTTTTCATAGTCTGGTTCACCATTGGAACACGTTTGCTCCTCCCTCAAAGAAGATTAAGGAAGAAAGGTTTCTAGACTGGATTCTAGATAACGTCTATGAATCTGACTTAAGGCTTAGGGCTGATGTAGCTCCTATAGGCGATGGAAAGAAGGTTATAGGTGTGGTAGGCTATGTCATCTATAGGGTTGAGGAGCCTGAAAGCTCGTATTTAAGGGACATGTTCCTACTGCTACGTTACGGGGAATACTTTAATGTGGGTAATTCTAGGTCCATGGGTTTAGGGGTCATGGATGTTACCAAGGTTTCAGATAAATAACCCTTTGATTCGTTAATTGGTTAGGCTTGTAGACAGAAGATGTGGTAGCCGCAGTTTTTACACTTTGAGGGGGATGAATATCCTCTTGGTATCTCTTCGTTGAGTATGATTTCCCTAATGTGTTTTGTGGTCTCCTTTACGTATTCCTTGGAGTTCCTCGTGAAGTATACTGGTACTAGCCTATCGTTGACAGAGTAGTATATGTAGCCTAGTTTAGTATAGGTGTCGTAGGTTTCATCCACCAGTAGCCCGTATGCAATGAGCTGGTATTTGTGGTTTGCTGGCGGCTTTTTTCTTTTCAATGGAATAGATTTATACTCCACTGGAATGTAGTTTTTCCCGTTTTCAACGAGCATATCTAGCCGTCCCTTCAGAAGAAGCTTTTTGGAAACCATTTTTACCCCGAAGTGTTTCCTATAGCCAGTAAATATCCTCTTTGCGGCCAGACTCTTCCTCCTCTTCTCCCGTTTAATTATATCTTCATGGGCTTCCCTACCGGATATCTCGCTTTCGGTAGTCCTTTCACGGAATCCCAGTACATGCATGTAGTAGATTATCCTTGGACAAAAGAAAAACTGTTTGATGTCACTTACATCGATAAAGATTTCATATGAAGAGTAGCTGGGATTCCTGTACTTCATACGGCTTCACAGCCCCTATAACATGGCGCATTAATAGACATTGCTTGGAAAACACGAATATTTGGACGTTGTCTCTGGGTCCTCCATCTCTCTTCAAGACCCTCTCTAGCTTAGCTATCAACTCTTTCCTTCTGAAGGATGTGAGTTCCCCTAGGAAGGCACTCTTCTGTATTCTCACCAGTCCAAAATCCTCGCATATTTCGCTGATTCTGAATCGGAGGCTGTTGTCGCTTATATCATATATCACTAGGGTTGGGACGCCCATTCCATCACCTTATGTGGAAGGGTTTATATTGGGGTGTGTTTCCCCTGAGGTAGAGGGAGAGTCTTCTGGCCTGTAGAAGTATGTGGGCGCGTAGCGGGAGCCTTCTGTCGCTGAAGCTGTAAAAAGTGTTTAGTCTTTCGTAGACAGATGAGGCTACCAGTTTTCTACCCTCCTTGCTTAATCTTCCATCCTCAATGTAGTTTAAGAGTTCTAGACCCAGTTTGTCGACCAAGTTTAATACCGCTTTATCTACTACCGGGACCCTAAACTCCTCCATAAGGTCATATACTAGTCCTGGTCTCCGGGGGTTGTCTGCATGAAGGAAGCCTGCCCACGGGTCTAGCCCCGCCTTAAACACCGCTATCCAGGTTTCGCTCATCAGTATGGAGTAACCGTAGTTCAGCATCATGTTTACAACGTCAACCTCTTCTTCCACGTCCGGATGTTTAATTCTCCCCCGGAAGAGTAGCTCCTTTGGTAGGAAACGTTTCCAGCATTCCCAGTATAGGTCTGCAGCGCGGGCCTCTATGGAGATTAACTGCATGCGGGTTTTAAATGGACTGTTATTGTATTCTACTTCGAGAACCTTGTTTCTAAGGTCGCGTATCTCGTCCATGGATTCTATTAGAAACGCGAAGTTCTCTAGCTCCCTGGCTTTAGCTCTTCTAGACAACTGTCTTAGTAGTGTTTCCTGGCTGTAGAGTTTCCCGTATATAAATGCCTTAGCTATCTCGAACCCTTTTTCAGTGTCGTAGGCTTCGTATTGTGCTCTTCTGGTTTTGATTGCGGATCCCGCTTGGAATGGTACGAGGAAGCCTAGGGGTCTACCCGACTTGGCTGCAAAGACTACAAGGATATTGTGTTTCAGTGCCAGGTTTATGAAATCCATGGACGCCGATAACCCACGTGTCGATAAGACCACTACATGCACGTTTCCGGCGGGTTCCTCTAGAATCTTGTTTTTCTTGTGTTTTACTACTATTCTGTCGCCCTTGCGTCCAACGAAAATCCCGTATTCACTGAGGTGCAGTATTCTCATGGGTTTATCACCCACAATACTCCTTTAGGGGGCAGTATTCGTAGCATCTCGGGGGTTTACCTGGATCCCTCTCATTGGTGATGATCTCCAGTATGGTGTCGCGTGTTTCGAGGAAGCGTCTACGCCATTCATCGTCGATCATATGGTAGTCCATCTTTATCTGCGGGAGCCCTCTTTCGTCGAAGTGCATGTACATTACAACACCAATGTTTATTGGTAACTCTCTGCTTGCTTCGAAGGCCATGGCGTACCCTGTTGTTGCAAGCTTGTGGAACCAGCGTTTTCTCCCTGTTTTTACTTCGAAAACGATGCTTGAAGGCTGGAAGACGTCTACCGAGAGCTCGCTACTCAAGCCGAGAGGTGAGCCGTCTACACGGTACTCCACTATTTGGGGTACTGACATGGCTACAAGCGCGTCTAAACCTATTTTTCTGTGCGAAGCCCTACTGTTGTCTATCGCAGCTGAATATTTGAGTGAAAGGTAGTTCCAAAGCTTACTCGCTTTTTTAACTACGTTTTCAATGGATTTTTCGGAGTCTATTGGGCCTATCTCCTGTTTAATTATATTTTCGATACATCGATTCCTTTGTTCTAAAAGTAGAGAGAATATTCCGGCTCCTTCTATTATTCCATGGCCGTAGACTATGGACTTAACCCTCGTCAATACCTCCTCTAGAACCCTGTGGTAGACTTTACCTTCCCTCATCACCAACGTTGGTTTGGCTTCGACCCCCTCCACGTATTTCAAGTAGATGTCTCTCATGCTTTCACAATATCTTCCAGAAACCTCGCTAACCGAAACTGATATCCCCCTTATTGGGGGTTCAACTGGAGGCGTGTCCCATCTCCATCCCCTTAGCTCCTCGCTTAAACCAACTTTCTCTAGGAAAACCCGTGCTTGCCTTAAGACCTTGTCGAGGTCTTGAAGCAATACTTTCACCTATCTCTCTCCTATTTAAAATAAATGATTTAAACAAATTCTTTTGGTAATATTTTTCTGAAAACAATACAGTAACCCCTTCTTTATCTTTCAGTAAAACGTATCACAAAACAGTAAGATAAATAACAGTGTTACATTCTAATATAAATGATGACTAGGAAAAATAAAGTCTATCTTATGACGATAACAAGATATGATCCACATCTTCTGCTGAAGATAATTCATTGCCGTAAATACATTTGGAAGGTCATTGCACTTAACATGGATATAGATGAAAGCATGAAGGTGGAGAAGATTTTGAGAACACAGGGTCTAAGGGTCGAGAAAATAAATGTCCGGGAAACATTTGAGGAAATACTCTCAACTACAAGTAGCATACTTGAAAAGTTGCCTGAAAATTCTGTGATCATGGACTTAGGAGTAGATCTATTTACAGGTATAATATTATATATAGCTTCCACGATACACTACAACAAGATCTTCAAGATAATCTTGATAGACGACAAAAACCTTGAAATCATAGAGCTTCCAATAGTAAAGCCCGACTTTTCTCTCACATCCTTCCAGCAAAACCTATTATACAATATATTGGAGGCTCCGCAAATACAAGCGAAAACTATAAGGAGATATAGGAATAGCATCAAGGTATACCGATCCATAAGAAAACTGGAAGAAAAAAGACTAATACACAGAAAAAGATATGGAAAAACTTTCCTGCTAGAACCAACACCACTAGCCTTCATACTCAAAGCCCTAGCCTCCCTTGATTCCGAAGATAAAACACACCAAGAAATCCGATTCAGCACCAGAAAAAGCCAGCTAAAAAACCTCTTTTCATAAAAATAAAACAAAAACACGGAAATATACCCTTATAAAGAACGCGAAAGATGACACAAATACACCTCAAACACTACTATAATTACTTCCAGAAAACACCTGAAACCTCTCTTACAAAACACTGGAAATTATTCCTCTTTTTAATCCAAGAAGCCAGCCTTTCTTTCGCCGAAGTATATAAATAAACAAGGGTGACACTACAACTTAAGGACCCACGAAACCTTTAAATTACAATAAACCCCCTTAAAATAGAGAAAATCAAAAAGAGATTAAACTATATTCTCTGCATTTCAAAAGAATATTGAAAGTCTATCTTCACTCACATTAATCACCCTTATAACACGATTCTGCATTTCAAAAGAATATTGAAAGTAAGCTTTCTACAGTTTTCCATCACCAGGTCATAGTATTTTTCTGCATTTCAAAAGAATATTGAAAGTGTAGAGTAGGCGCTTCTCACAGAGTTTCCTAATCTCCCTCTGCATTTCAAAAGAATATTGAAAGAGAGATGAATTGCGTTATAGCAGTCCTGTTGCTTATTTTCTGCATTTCAAAAGAATATTGAAAGCTTCTTACTAGCAACTGGAAGCAAAATAACAAGTTCATCCTGCATTTCAAAAGAATATTGAAAGAGTGTAACTAAGAGTTCCTTACCCTCACTCCTCAATCTCTGACTGCATTTCAAAAGAATATTGAAAGCGGAGAAGGTTATTCATTGTATTAGATTGCATACTACCCCCCTGCATTTCAAAAGAATATTGAAAGCGTTATCGAGTTTAGCTTATTACGATAGCTTTGTGGGCTGCATTTCAAAAGAATATTGAAAGTGCTAACAGCCTCATAGATCCACGCTCCAAAACTACTGCATTTCAAAAGAATATTGAAAGCGCGCATTTTAGTGTGCGGTGGGTGCCGGTTGAGTGAGGGCTGCATTTCAAAAGAATATTGAAAGGCTTCTTCTCAAGATCCTCGATCTTCTCTTTCACTTTCGTGAACTGCATTTCAAAAGAATATTGAAAGGTGGTACACTTGAGTTACTTCAATCAAATTATCGTACTTCTGCATTTCAAAAGAATATTGAAAGACTCTAAAAAGAGGTGGAAACATTGGATAAATGGATAGGCTGCATTTCAAAAGAATATTGAAAGACTATTGTTTTGTATCCGTTTTCCATGACTTCTTTATTTTTTGGCTGCATTTCAAAAGAATATTGAAAGTTAATCAGCTTGTAGCGCTTACAGGAAACCCGATTTACGCCTGCATTTCAAAAGAATATTGAAAGCAAAACATCGATTGAGCCTTCGCCTTCATTTGTAGCCTCCTGCATTTCAAAAGAATATTGAAAGTCTATCCACTTTCACCCACCTCCTTCTTTTCTGTAGTGCTGCATTTCAAAAGAATATTGAAAGAGTCGTAACGTCAGACTCAAAATAATAAACCGCTTAACACTGCATTTCAAAAGAATATTGAAAGTTGCAAGTGATTCTATATCTATGAATCCCTCTCTGAAAGTCTGCATTTCAAAAGAATATTGAAAGATGTTCCCAAGGACTTTGATTTAAATAAAATAAAAGACTGCATTTCAAAAGAATATTGAAAGTTTCTCCCTTCCCGTGGACAACCCCCATGACAAATATTACTGCATTTCAAAAGAATATTGAAAGATGCAAAACATGTAGTATGCCGAACAAAATAGCATACTGCTGCATTTCAAAAGAATATTGAAAGATCCCACAGATAGCCGAAAACACGCCACAGGCCGAAAGAACTGCATTTCAAAAGAATATTGAAAGTTATAAGATCCTCTGGGAGTTTTCTTCCAATATAAATACTCCTGCATTTCAAAAGAATATTGAAAGCAGAATTAAAGACGCCCCATACAAGGTGCTGGGCCCACCTGCATTTCAAAAGAATATTGAAAGTCAACCACTGCTGTCGCACCCGACGGGTCCGTGACACTGCATTTCAAAAGAATATTGAAAGTCACCCGAGATCCGTGGAATATAGAAGATTAGGTCGAACCTGCATTTCAAAAGAATATTGAAAGACGACAACCCAGTTAAATACAGGATGGTGCCTGAGATACTGCATTTCAAAAGAATATTGAAAGGTGTGAAAGACGGGACAGATGGTTATATTTACTTAAACGGTCTGCATTTCAAAAGAATATTGAAAGCATCAACATTCGGGTAAACGGACTTCAGCTGGTCCGCTACTGCATTTCAAAAGAATATTGAAAGCTAAAAAAAATATTTTATTGGGGGTTTATTTTATGGAACCCTGCTGCATTTCAAAAGAATATTGAAAGATAATGTGCGTGCATTGTGGTACACGGCGCCGATACTTGCTGCATTTCAAAAGAATATTGAAAGATGTCCCATCATCGTTTTCTCTGTCACAAGACCATATTTACTGCATTTCAAAAGAATATTGAAAGTGTATAATGCGAAGAAAGTTATGTTTGACGAGTTGATCGGACTGCATTTCAAAAGAATATTGAAAGAAGCAAAACAGAATCCACTGCAATGCATCGAATTTCGCCTGCATTTCAAAAGAATATTGAAAGGATTTTCGCGAGTTCCCGCGCAATTTCCTCGAGTTCTGCATTTCAAAAGAATATTGAAAGTAAGTGGTTTGAAACATATATAGCTAAACCTGTAGTAGACGCTGCATTTCAAAAGAATATTGAAAGAACTAGTATGTTATAGCCTGGAGGCATGATTAAACGCTCTGCATTTCAAAAGAATATTGAAAGTGTTGTAAACAGTGTTGCGGTGAAATGACGAGTGCACTATCTGCATTTCAAAAGAATATTGAAAGGCTATTCCACAGGCTGGTACAAACATGTACAGGTTGTGGTATTCTGCATTTCAAAAGAATATTGAAAGTTCACTATGAGTCCACAATGATTACATTGAACCTCAAAGAACTGCATTTCAAAAGAATATTGAAAGGGCTTTCGGGTATGGTCATGTTTTGTTTTCACCTCCTCCGCCCTGCATTTCAAAAGAATATTGAAAGTATACCTACTAACCATCCTCCTTACCTTCCAGTCTATCTGCATTTCAAAAGAATATTGAAAGCCTCGATTTTTTTATGAAACAGCATATCATCTATCCATCTGCATTTCAAAAGAATATTGAAAGCTAAAGGTAGTTCATGCCAATACACAAACACTTCCTTAGCTGCATTTCAAAAGAATATTGAAAGCTTCGCTGTTTTTGGGCGTTTGGGGGCTTAAAGACGGCCTGCATTTCAAAAGAATATTGAAAGATAGCATGGTACTGGCTGAAAAGAGCCTGTAAGGTAAATAACTGCATTTCAAAAGAATATTGAAAGCTATTTATTTCTACCTCCACGAAGTTTGTAGCGAGTTGTGGGGGCTGCATTTCAAAAGAATATTGAAAGTATAAGATATGGCTCTAGGATGTTCAGAGGAGTCACCGGCCTGCATTTCAAAAGAATATTGAAAGTTATATCTCGGTAGTGTAGTCACACCTTCCTGTCTTTTCTGCATTTCAAAAGAATATTGAAAGAAAAAAAGAGTTGGGTACACGACAGCTTCAGAGAACTCTGCATTTCAAAAGAATATTGAAAGTCAACTTTGTAACTGGCGGCTGGAACAGTATTAATATATCGCTGCATTTCAAAAGAATATTGAAAGGTATTGGAGCAACTCAAGGAAGGCAAATTGACGATAAGACCTGCATTTCAAAAGAATATTGAAAGATGTTCTTTAATCTTCTTATTGCCTTCTCTACCTGTCTGCATTTCAAAAGAATATTGAAAGTCTCCAGGGGATGTAGGGGTTGTACCATCCCCATCCTTTTTTCTGCATTTCAAAAGAATATTGAAAGATCATAGGTGGGTGAGGCTGAAGGAACCACAAAATTTTCTGCATTTCAAAAGAATATTGAAAGCTTTATAGTTGACTACTTGCAGAAGATCTTTGCAAAGATAGCCTGCATTTCAAAAGAATATTGAAAGTTTCAAAGGCTCATAGAGTTGATATTCGTAACCTACACTGCATTTCAAAAGAATATTGAAAGTTTCCACCAACAACAACCGACTCTATCATCTTGCCCTCAAATCTGCATTTCAAAAGAATATTGAAAGTTTCCATATATCTGTCTTAAGAACTGTCTCGAGCAGATCATCTGCATTTCAAAAGAATATTGAAAGATGTTTCGACAGATAGTGTGCTATGTTTATTGCTACTAAAGTTCTGCATTTCAAAAGAATATTGAAAGACTGAAATGCCTGTGGAAGTATTTACGCCTGTAGCTGACTGCATTTCAAAAGAATATTGAAAGATTGCATAGTTTCTACTGAGGTTTGGTTTAGATTTAGCACTGCATTTCAAAAGAATATTGAAAGGCTCACTTCTCCTCCCCCTCCTTGGAGATAATTTTAAGCACTGCATTTCAAAAGAATATTGAAAGCGGGGGAGGGGCAGGCCGCCTGAGGTCCTTTCACGGGCTGCATTTCAAAAGAATATTGAAAGCCTTCTATTCACATACACCACCGTGAAGAAAACCATAACTGCATTTCAAAAGAATATTGAAAGGAGGAAGACTTCTGTCCCATACAGGATTGAGGTGGTCTTTCTGCATTTCAAAAGAATATTGAAAGCCTTCCGCACTAGGCGGATTAAGGCTTCCTCCATGCTGTCCCTGCATTTCAAAAGAATATTGAAAGATGTTTAAGCGAAAAACATTGGGACCTAAGGCTCTTCGAGTCTGCATTTCAAAAGAATATTGAAAGGACACCACGTTTTCCTAAAACTTTTTCCAGAAACTTTCCTGCATTTCAAAAGAATATTGAAAGGTTCATGGTTGAGAACGTGTCCGCTACGGCTCAAGTATTCTGCATTTCAAAAGAATATTGAAAGCAAGCTTCTCTACATAATATTCGTCAAAAAGCTCGAGCTGCATTTCAAAAGAATATTGAAAGCTGTGGAGGGCTTCAAGGGGCCGGAGGAATGGGTTCTGCATTTCAAAAGAATATTGAAAGTTGTTTGAACAGGTACCAGTGCTTCGCAACCTCCCGCATTCTGCATTTCAAAAGAATATTGAAAGATCATCTCCCGAAATGTATTTTTTCTTTATTTCCTATTTCTGCATTTCAAAAGAATATTGAAAGCAAGTATCACACTTGATTATCCTCATGTGTTGATATTACCTGCATTTCAAAAGAATATTGAAAGCATAGGGACGATGTAGCCAGCAACGAGAAGCCGTTCACCTGCATTTCAAAAGAATATTGAAAGGCTCCAGTTTTTCATGGCAGCTGCAACTATGAATATTATTCTGCATTTCAAAAGAATATTGAAAGGTGATTAAGAAAAGATGGCTCACACTGAGAAGAGAAAGGCTGCATTTCAAAAGAATATTGAAAGGGAGAACCCAGTACAAGTATATTCTCCCGTTGTAACCCATCTCTGCATTTCAAAAGAATATTGAAAGTTTATTGTCGCCGTCACACCCAACTCTATTTCCCCGCCCTCTGCATTTCAAAAGAATATTGAAAGTGTACCATCCTATCAGTTCGTTTATCTCCTCTTTCTGCATTTCAAAAGAATATTGAAAGAAAATAGCCATGCGAATCGCTTAAGTTAACTATCATGAACCTGCATTTCAAAAGAATATTGAAAGTGAAACAATGGTCGCGATACACTTAACTTGTCTCGCGTTCTGCATTTCAAAAGAATATTGAAAGTGTCGACGAGTTTGTCGATGTCGTTTTCCCTTACTGTTGCTCTGCATTTCAAAAGAATATTGAAAGAATTTCTGCCACTTCTCATTCTGCTGCCCGAACTTACCGTCTGCATTTCAAAAGAATATTGAAAGGTCACTCCATTCCTCAAACAAGGGTGAGCCACTTAGACGTACTGCATTTCAAAAGAATATTGAAAGATGCTTTTTGAACGTTTTGATTAATGATACTGTAGCCTAGAGCTGCATTTCAAAAGAATATTGAAAGTAATAAAACTTGTGTCCCGAAATAGAAACCAACAATTACTGACTGCATTTCAAAAGAATATTGAAAGGTCTTAGACTTTACGTTTAGGAGTGAACTTAGCCATCTCCCTGATCTGCATTTCAAAAGAATATTGAAAGGTATATTCGTAGATTGTCCCTGTTGAGGATGGATTGACATTCTGCATTTCAAAAGAATATTGAAAGTTTATATATAGATACCGCTCCGCCACTTCTATTTGTCACCTGCATTTCAAAAGAATATTGAAAGTCTCTCAAGCAGATTTTTACCGCTAGAATCAGAGCGCTGACTGCATTTCAAAAGAATATTGAAAGATAAGACAATAGTGTTTTTCCATCACTCGCTGTAAATCCTGCATTTCAAAAGAATATTGAAAGCGTTATTTCTCACGATAGCCTCTAAACCGTTGAGGCCAAACTGCATTTCAAAAGAATATTGAAAGATCTTTTGCCTCGAATGTTATAGTTTCGTCGAACACGCCTGCATTTCAAAAGAATATTGAAAGGCTTAGAAAGTACGGTGAGCGTATGGTGGTGGAAGAATATATCTGCATTTCAAAAGAATATTGAAAGTTATCATTTCTACTGGCAGGTGCCTGCCGTATTGGACGCGTCTGCATTTCAAAAGAATATTGAAAGCGTTCGAGCATTGCGAAGAAGAAAGACATGAAGTCTATCCACTCTGCATTTCAAAAGAATATTGAAAGTACTTCTCTATGTCTTCAAGCAAAAGTTTAAGATGAGCATCTGCATTTCAAAAGAATATTGAAAGGCACCTCATACACCACGTTGCTTGAAAGATACCTGCACTGCATTTCAAAAGAATATTGAAAGATCCAGTTTATCATAGATAACTGTAGAATCACAATCTATCTGCATTTCAAAAGAATATTGAAAGTTTTGCTAGATTTTCGATCTGGCTCTTCAAGCTCACACTTTTTACTGCATTTCAAAAGAATATTGAAAGTTTCTTCAGCGCTCACAAACCTCCGTGAAATAAAGAACTTCTGCATTTCAAAAGAATATTGAAAGGAAGAAGCCAACGGCTACACCTTCACAGAGTGCGGTATATTTCTGCATTTCAAAAGAATATTGAAAGGCGTCTCGGCTGCCATTCCTGTATTCGGATCTTTTTGCCCTGCATTTCAAAAGAATATTGAAAGTTATAGCCCGGTCTAACTGTTTCGTATATTGTGAAGCTCCTGCATTTCAAAAGAATATTGAAAGTTTCAACCATCTTGTTATACTCATCCCAGTCTAAGAGTCTGCATTTCAAAAGAATATTGAAAGAGAATTACGCTATAAGCAAGTTACCCGGCGGAAACGGAATACTGCATTTCAAAAGAATATTGAAAGATGAAAAACGAAAGCGCCAACTGCCAGCTCAATTCCCTTCCTGCATTTCAAAAGAATATTGAAAGCGTCTTTTAACGAAAAACGCTAGCGCCACACCTGTCAACCTGCATTTCAAAAGAATATTGAAAGAGAAACAATGCATTACTATACTCTTTATGAAACTGCATTTCAAAAGAATATTGAAAGCTCACATGCACTATACGAACCTTACCGCCAGCAACACCCTGCATTTCAAAAGAATATTGAAAGTAACCTTAAATTCGCCGACTCTCCCACAGAACGGGCACTGCATTTCAAAAGAATATTGAAAGACGTTTTCCTTTTCCGCGCATCAGGAAGTAGAAGAGTAACCTGCATTTCAAAAGAATATTGAAAGCTAGGCGACCATTATGGCTAGAAAAATAAATTCGAACTGCATTTCAAAAGAATATTGAAAGGCTCATACATCACCTACTATAATGCGAGCCTCACCCCGCATTTCTGCATTTCAAAAGAATATTGAAAGGTAGCCTCCACATCCGAGATGGAGGCTACAAGCGAAGACTGCATTTCAAAAGAATATTGAAAGCACAAACAATTATCCAAAATGTCCAGTTAACCATACCTTCCTGCATTTCAAAAGAATATTGAAAGGCAGGATCTAAGCAAATTAAAAATGTTCCTGGTTCACTGCATTTCAAAAGAATATTGAAAGCTGATTTGGCTTTTGAACTTGCCTCTTTCGACTGCAAGGACTGCATTTCAAAAGAATATTGAAAGTTGAAAAAAACTTTTCGCAGAAAACACTTTTATATTTAACTGCATTTCAAAAGAATATTGAAAGTTGTGAAGGATTTTTAAGGCATTTCTGTAAATGTCGTTACCTGCATTTCAAAAGAATATTGAAAGCGAAGTATGTTCCCTGGCTCTTGACTGCACTAGCTTTTCCTGCATTTCAAAAGAATATTGAAAGTAACCTCAATCTTTAAGTCTAAATCAGCACACAAAACAAGCTGCATTTCAAAAGAATATTGAAAGGTATGCTGACGTTTGTCAATACGGTTGACTTCGACGCCAGCCTGCATTTCAAAAGAATATTGAAAGATAAACAACCCCTGCATCTCCCGGGTCAGATCTCCACGCATACTGCATTTCAAAAGAATATTGAAAGAGATGTGTTAGATTCGTATTTCCACAGTATGGACAACTGCTGCATTTCAAAAGAATATTGAAAGATGGAAAGTACTTTCTAATGAATCTTTTATTTGATGTAATCTGCATTTCAAAAGAATATTGAAAGTTCCAGAATGTCTGAACAATATACACCACTAACGCCCGACTGCATTTCAAAAGAATATTGAAAGCTAGAATCCTATCGCCATCCTCCATTACCTTTACATCTACCATACCTGCATTTCAAAAGAATATTGAAAGGTAATATCTTCTTCTCTACTCTGTGGAAATACAGTTACGTCCTGCATTTCAAAAGAATATTGAAAGTAAAACCAGTCTCAAATAATACACCGTAGTATAGTCCCTCTGCATTTCAAAAGAATATTGAAAGTAGGGTATGATGTAGAGGATTGTAATTTTGTTTACGAAACTGCATTTCAAAAGAATATTGAAAGATCTAATTTACGTAACTCCTCTATATGCTTCTGTATACCTGCATTTCAAAAGAATATTGAAAGTTCAGCATATTATGTAAAAATAGCATTTAATTTTATCTAGTCTGCATTTCAAAAGAATATTGAAAGGTACCGTTACCAATTAGCACTCTGATTTTTTCATGAGCACTCTGCATTTCAAAAGAATATTGAAAGGTCTATCCTCTTTCTCGATCTAGATTTCTTGCTTTTTGATTCTGCATTTCAAAAGAATATTGAAAGATACGCTTTACAGTTAAAACAAATGTGACTTCATTAACGATCTGCATTTCAAAAGAATATTGAAAGTGATAATTGTACATATTATTAATGTTTTTTGCATGTTCTCCACCTGCATTTCAAAAGAATATTGAAAGTAAATCAATAGCAGAATGAAGTGTTCCTCATTGAGAGTGCTTACTGCATTTCAAAAGAATATTGAAAGTTACATGTTAAGAAATATTCATTTTCCAGAAGTCGAACTTCTGCATTTCAAAAGAATATTGAAAGTGTTACTTTCACCTAGCCCTCTCTGTGTTATACAATGTCTGCATTTCAAAAGAATATTGAAAGGGCAGAGTACTTCGATCTTTCGCCAGAGACTGTTGCTCTGCATTTCAAAAGAATATTGAAAGACAGTATATATTACATGCTAAAAACCAGAAAGGAGCCCGCCTGCATTTCAAAAGAATATTGAAAGTTTTCAGCGAGAAGGTAAAAGAAAAAGTAAGTTTCAGTCTGCATTTCAAAAGAATATTGAAAGTCAGTTTCTCAACCTCCTCGTTCCATTTTTCCAGGAACTCTGCTGCATTTCAAAAGAATATTGAAAGTCCTACCGACCGCCAGTTGTGCAACGTCTCCGCATAAGACTGCATTTCAAAAGAATATTGAAAGTCAAAAACTCACGGAACTTAAAGCTTCATCTTCTAGCGATACTGCATTTCAAAAGAATATTGAAAGATTTACCGTAATAAATGTATATTATAGCTTTATCTGGATCTGCATTTCAAAAGAATATTGAAAGTCTATGTATATTCTCTGTCTATCGTTGTCTCTCAAATATGCCTGCATTTCAAAAGAATATTGAAAGGGTATTCAATGATTGCCCCCACCATTGGTGGGTGGGGGATTTCCTGCATTTCAAAAGAATATTGAAAGCGACAAGGTCTTTACCCGCTTCCACACTCCTCCCTCATACTTGTACTGCATTTCAAAAGAATATTGAAAGCTTCTCCTCCTTTATCCTCCCGCCTAACGCAAGAAGCTTTCTGCATTTCAAAAGAATATTGAAAGTCGCCTACCGCCTTCTACGTCCCTTGCTTCTCATTAAGAAGCTGCATTTCAAAAGAATATTGAAAGTACCAAGTACCGTGGTTACTGAACCTTGAAGCGATACTCTGCATTTCAAAAGAATATTGAAAGTTTCTCTTCACGAAACGCACAGGATACCACCTCCGTCCCCTGCATTTCAAAAGAATATTGAAAGATTCCTATCACTATAAGAAAAACCCAACCCCAACAACCTAGCTGCATTTCAAAAGAATATTGAAAGCTCAACGTGTACTGCACGGTTAACCAATGTAATTACATTGCCTGCATTTCAAAAGAATATTGAAAGATTTTCGGGGTTTCTTGCGTGGTCTGGGACGGCGACGTATAGCTGCATTTCAAAAGAATATTGAAAGTGGGGGACAGGGCTGGTTCTGGTGCAGAAACTTTCTTCAGCCTGCATTTCAAAAGAATATTGAAAGCTTGTTAAAGAAGGGAGACTACTTCATTCTAGCAGAGTCCTGCATTTCAAAAGAATATTGAAAGACCTCATGGAGGTAGTTCACGCCTCGCTTGACCCTGTGACCCTGCATTTCAAAAGAATATTGAAAGTGATCATGGTCTCACCTTTGTGTAGGGTGGGATTATCTTGCTGCATTTCAAAAGAATATTGAAAGTAGATGCAACCACTAAGACAATCACAAGCACTACTACCACCAGCTGCATTTCAAAAGAATATTGAAAGGATGGAGTTGACTAGGTTGCGTGAAGACTTAAAAGTGCGGGTCTGCATTTCAAAAGAATATTGAAAGTCGACTGGGGTTCATTATTCGAGATTTTACACGAGCTCACCTGCATTTCAAAAGAATATTGAAAGTACAGAAGGATTGTTGACTTAGGTTTCAAGTCTACTCCAAGCTGCATTTCAAAAGAATATTGAAAGACGCTACTACGAGCACAAGGACGTGGGGAAACAGATTGACACTGCATTTCAAAAGAATATTGAAAGCGTTGCGGTCTCATGGTTGATTATCTCAGCGATCTCAGTCTGCATTTCAAAAGAATATTGAAAGTCGTACCCTGCCATCATAACGCTTCTAGGTGAAAAACTGCATTTCAAAAGAATATTGAAAGTCGTTTTCACCTGTCTTAGATTGATACAATGAAGTATATTGCTGCATTTCAAAAGAATATTGAAAGGTACTCCATTGCAGAAACATCTCTTCGACGGAGGGCGAGAATCTGCATTTCAAAAGAATATTGAAAGGGTCTACGTCAACAACATTAAAATCGACTCATGGGACCCTGCATTTCAAAAGAATATTGAAAGCATGTACGGCGTTATTCTTCCATTCTTCTGGAACCACGTAGTTGAACTGCATTTCAAAAGAATATTGAAAGAATAGCCCTAGGGCTATAGCAAGAATATTGATAAAGTTATCTGCATTTCAAAAGAATATTGAAAGGTTGTCAGCACCACGTAGTGCATCCCTTAAGCTAGATAATCTGCATTTCAAAAGAATATTGAAAGAGGGGGGTGAAAGGGGTCCTCTTAGTCGGCTCAATAATCTGCATTTCAAAAGAATATTGAAAGTTTTTTTGGGAATTTGGATAGACCAAAAATGAGAAAAACTGCATTTCAAAAGAATATTGAAAGGGATCCATCAAAGGGGGTTGCATCATCGTCTATAAGCCCTGCATTTCAAAAGAATATTGAAAGTCCTGTAAGACTTAACCAGGAAGATTGTGACTGCTGCGACTGCATTTCAAAAGAATATTGAAAGTCAATCACTACCTTAAGCGGTTGTTTACGTTCGGCGATACTGCATTTCAAAAGAATATTGAAAGTAGAGAAGAATCCGACGATTATGGAGCTGACATCCATTCTGCATTTCAAAAGAATATTGAAAGTTAATCAACTTACTAGCCCTCAACATCACTTCTCACCCTGCATTTCAAAAGAATATTGAAAGCTCAAAGAAATTGTGAAGATATCAAATGAAACCATAGACTGCATTTCAAAAGAATATTGAAAGTTAAAACTAGTCCGCAAACTGCTAGGAATACTTTCAGAAACTGCATTTCAAAAGAATATTGAAAGTCCTCAACACGTTTATTACGGTCAGCACTAAGCCGGCTCTGCATTTCAAAAGAATATTGAAAGTCAGGAGTTAACTTGTATACTGGGTTGCCCCTTTTATCATGCCTGCATTTCAAAAGAATATTGAAAGTCGCCTCCGCGAGTATTTTCGCGCTTATCTTCGCGAGTTCTGCATTTCAAAAGAATATTGAAAGGTTTTATCGTTCCGCCAGCTTGTCGCAAACCAGCTTCTCTTCCTGCATTTCAAAAGAATATTGAAAGTTAATCTTCACAGCCTTGATGTCTTCACGATAGTATCTTCTGCATTTCAAAAGAATATTGAAAGTGAAAACAGGTATCTTAGTGAGGGGAAAGAGCACATATTTAGGCTGCATTTCAAAAGAATATTGAAAGTCAGAAACTACCCCGTCAGGATGGAGCATCTCTTGTATTCACTGCATTTCAAAAGAATATTGAAAGTCTATTATCCTGGTCTGGTATAATATCGTACTTAAAGCTGCATTTCAAAAGAATATTGAAAGACCAAAATATGCGTCTCTCCATCTATACGTAGAACTACTGCATTTCAAAAGAATATTGAAAGTTTTTGGCAAGATCCTCTAATGTAACTGGCATATGGTTTCTGCATTTCAAAAGAATATTGAAAGGGTGGGACAATAAAAGTAGCGCTGAGGTACTGGTCGTATGTCACTGCATTTCAAAAGAATATTGAAAGCCGAAAAATGCAATAAGAACTAGTGCGAGCGCTATGAGCTGCATTTCAAAAGAATATTGAAAGTTTAAGCAACCGGGGATCCTGTTTCTTAGCGTCTTCAAGTGGGTTGCCGGCGACTGCATTTCAAAAGAATATTGAAAGTGCCCCTCATGGAGGATACCCAGAGAAAATACTTGAAAAACTGCATTTCAAAAGAATATTGAAAGTCGTCTTTGAGAGACCTGAATCGTAGACAAGCCAGGCTGCGAGCTGCATTTCAAAAGAATATTGAAAGGATTCTTCTTTTCTTCCTCAGCTGTCTGCGCTTTGACTACCTGCATTTCAAAAGAATATTGAAAGCATAAACCAGCGTGGACACTGCTACAGCCTCACATTCTGCATTTCAAAAGAATATTGAAAGGTTTTAGCAAGTACTTGCGAACCTTCTCCCAATCTATTTCTGCATTTCAAAAGAATATTGAAAGTTTGTATCGCCCAGCCCCAGGGCGAGGGGACTC
>Ga0180301_10000363_pt1 | contig 35365 bp, 38 predicted proteins | sample GuaBasSediGuay16_FD_121797 | JGI IMG/M metagenome (GOLD analysis project Ga0180301, IMG submission 121797) | Subseafloor sediment microbial communities from Guaymas Basin, Gulf of California, Mexico - Guay16, Core 4569-2, 12-15 cm | ecosystem: Environmental > Aquatic > Marine > Hydrothermal... | reverse complement strand
GAAATAAGTCTTAAAGAGCGAGGTGGTCGCAGACCATTCACGCTAGCTGCAGCCGTCATCTACTGTGCAGATAAATTGATATCACTAAGGAAAGGTACATCACCTGTTTTAACACAGAGACTCGTATCCCACATTCTAGGTGTAGCAGCATATAGTCTAAGAGATCACTACAGTACTTTACTTAAATCGAAGTACATTAAAACCATCCCACGACGATTCAAACAAGCCATGCCATTCTAATTCCCTTTCTGAATATTCATAGTTTTTATTTTCATTCATATTATATGTTCATGCTTGAACAAACTAACTAAAATACTTATTCTTCTTTTTTTGCGTTTAAAAGCTTAAATAGTTTCACCACCTATAGGTGAAATAGAGTAGTCCTTAATTGTAGATAACAGCATTCTCTGAGGTAGTTGCTTTGCCTGCTGAGCACACCTCAAAACAAATTATTGGGACAAAAAGTCAGATCCTTAGAGGGAAAAAGATCGCCCTCTGTATAACAGGTAGTGTAGCCGCAATAGAATGCCCGATAATAGCTAGAGAGCTAATGAGGCATGGAGCGGAAGTTTATGCTGTAATGTCTCCTGCGGCCATGAAGTTAATTTCACCTGCTCTCATGGAATGGGCGACAGGTAACCCTGTCATAACAAAGCTTACTGGGAAAGTTGAACATATCACTCTTGCTGGAGATCACCCTGATGCTGTTTCTTTAGTTTTGGTTGCACCAGCCACAGCCAATACTATAAGTAAGATAGCTTATGGCATAGACGACACTCCTGTAACAACAGTTGTCACTACTGCTATCGGTGCCGGAATTCCAATAGTTGTTGTGCCTGCTATGCACGAGTCAATGTATCGTCACCCAATTATACTTGAAAATCTGAAAAGGTTAGAGAAATATGGAATAGAGATCGTTGGCCCTCGCTTTGAAGAAGGGAAAGCTAAGATTGCCCACATCAACACGGTAGTTGCAAAAGTAATAGAACGCCTTTCGAAGAAAAAAGATATGGAAGGACTAAAGGTTCTTGTTACTGGTGGGCCAACAAGGGAATACATAGATGCTATAAGATACATAAGCAATCCGAGTAGTGGCCGCATGGGTGTCGCCCTAGCAGAAGAAAGTGCTCTCCGCGGCGCAGAAGTAACACTAATTTACGGTGCCGGTACCGTTGAACCCCCCTTTAATGTCCAGTTAATTAAGGTTGAAACCACAAGAGAAATGTTAGACGTTGCATTATCTGAGGTAAGTAAAAACTGCTACGACATAATAATATGTGCCGCCGCTGTTGCTGATTACGCTCCAAAAACAAGGGTAAATGAAAAAATTTCATCTGGAAAAGAAAACCTAACGATAACTCTCACACCATTACCTAAGGTTATTGATGCAATAAGAATCGCCGCACCAAAAGCTTTTCTGGTAGGATTTAAAGCAGAGTACAATGTTTCCAAGGAGGAGTTAATTGCCCGTGCAATAGAGAAGCTTAAAAATGCAAACCTCGACATGGTCGTCGCTAACGACGTGTCTAGGCATGATTCAGGCTTTGCCGCAGAGACGAATGAGGTCTACATTGTTGACAAGCAAGAAAATGTTTATCACGTACCATTAGCCCCTAAGAAAGTTGTCGCATCAAAGATCCTCGATCTAATCCTCGAAAAACTTCTAGAAGAAAAGGAGAAACTAGCTGAAGAACAAATAATAAGTCATACGGGTGAAGCATAAAAGATGTCTTCAACTTCCTCTCCCAGCAGCGTCTAATATAACTTTAACGATTGCATCTTCATCTATTCCAAGAAGTGTAATCTTCCTATCCTTTATAAACTCTAAAATAGTACTTCTCACCTCCTCAATGGTTCGTCCCGCTAGTACCCTCTCCAACTTCTCCAGCTCCTCTTCTGGATAAAAATAAAAGTCACCAGTTATCTTAACATAACTAATCAATTCTTTTTCTAATTCTATCTCCGCCTCTATCATTTTCCCTCCAGGAACCTTTAGCCTCGCGCTTCCCCGCATCATTCCTCCCTTCCCTTCACCTCTAAATTAACTTCTTCACCTACTCTAAAGTTGGGCTCCCCCCTCTTTAAAGGTATTATCTTTATTAAGCATTTACCTAGACTTATAAATGCGGAGACGCCTCTTATCCTTTCCCCCTTGCACATAATGCTAAGGGGGCACACTCTGAAGGTGACACCACTACCCACTTTCCCACAAACTTTACCCATCATTACGCCTTTAAACATGATGGGGGTACCCTGCTCCACCTCAACGCCCTCCTTAAGGATCACTCCCCCCCTATTATAGTGGGGGAGTCCACAGTCAAGAATACCAAAGTGCCTCCCTACTCTTACACCCACCCCCCTAAATAATCCAACCTTCATGATGTACTCACTGGGAACGCTTGCCAATGCATACTCTTCGCATGCAAAAACAACCTCACACGGTAATACCTCTCCCTCAACTTCTTCCCTCCAAAAGGGCTTACTAATCCTACTTAAACCTTCCAACTTTATTGGAAACGACTTCTTAGCTCTGAGTGCGTCCTCAGGACGTTTCACCTCTAAATGTACATGAAGGCTTGTCCATGGATCAAAAAACCCGCTTCTCAAAGGTCGCCCTACACCATTTCCTAACTCTATCTCGTCTCCAACCTGCACAGAGGGTCTAACATGCATCATCCTAACTATCAAATCAGGCCTTTCTACAGCTTTCACCATGATCAAGTAGTCATACTCTTCATGAGGAAATTTCCTAGACGGCGTACGAACCCTTCTAATATCGACAACCCTGCCAGGAGTTAAGCACGGTACCTCCTCACCCCCCCAAAGAAAGTATACATCCATCGCTCCTCCATAAGTATGCGCATGATACGGGCTGTTAAACAAGGAAAAATAGTCGACGCCTCTTACTCTACGTATTGATATCCTCTCACAAATACCTATTACGGCCATCATCAACCCTCTAACCGGATAGTTTTTATCCTATTCCAAACATCCTTAGAATGTAAAAATATCCAACGGTGGCAAAATGTCCTCTAACTTTGAAAGAGCCTTGGAAGAATGCCTAAAACCTTTAAAAATATTCGATAACTATGAAGCTTGGCTCGCTTGGTTTAAGGGCGCAGAAGCTAGAGCAAACCTTTACTTATCAAAAATTAAAATGTTCACCAAGAACTTGTCTGGTCTAAGAGCTCTTGATGTAGGCTGTGGAGTTGGTGGAGTATGCTCTGCCTTAGCAAAGCTCTCTAATCATATGGTTGGAGTCGAAATAAATGAAGTTCTGCTTCCATTAGCAAAACTTAACGTTGAAAATTCACTTCATGAATCAAGTAGCGTAGACTTTGTTTTAGCTAGTGGATTAAACCTGCCTTTTAGAGAAAACAGTTTCGACTTGGTCCTCTGTAATGACGTTCTAGAGCATGTAAGCGATAAAGAGAAGCTTATCAAAGAAATCTTTTCGGTTCTTAGGAAAGATGGCCACCTCTTCCTTACAACACCTAACAGACTATATCCCATAGAACCGCATACTGGTATGATAGGTGTAACCTTAATACCTAGAAGACTAGCTAACAAATTAGCCTCGTATAAGTTTGGCTTTAAAATGGATCTACCGGATCTTGTAACATATAAACACTTGGTAGCTTTAATTAAATCAAACGGCTTTAAGTTCATCATAAACCATCCTAAGTGGCTAACTTATGACAACGTAAAAATAATAAATCATGGCATCATGAAACGTCTTCTAAAATCTAGAGCATTTACATGGATGCTTGCCCTATTCTCTCCCCTCTTCACCGCATTATGTAAAAAGCCGACCGATAAATAAAAGAGAAAAAAGTAAAGTTGAAAAGTAATCTGAGAACAAGCAATCGTTTCTAGCTAATCCGTTATTTTTGACATAAATTGTTCCTTCAAGTAGCTGAAAATTTCCTTCTCCCTCACCGGAGGTCTCTCAGGGAAACGGATGTTCCTGAAAGGATGCTCCTGAAATAACCATCACATCTCCCGAGCTAGAGGCAGCTTCCCATCCAAACTTGAACACCTACATATCGAAGACTGCCTTATCAGGCAATTATAACACAAAAGCTACTCTTAAAAAGGAAGGTTTTTTATCAGAAACCCGCTTGTTCCTTTTTATGAGAAGCTCCGCTTTCTTTCTATATTTCTCCAACAAATGCCGGTGTTTCTGCAAGGTAAATTATTGGTATAAATCTCGCTTTTGGATCAACTTCCACTGCCTTAACGAATTCTATTTTTTCCTCCTGATGACCAATGTAACGTATAAAATTGCCTTTCGGAGGCTCATCATCCACTACGTATACGAAGAATGGCAACCCTCTAAGCTCGTAATATCCAGGAAAACTTCCTATTAGTGCACCGTAAACGTGTTTTCCCTCTTTCTCAAAGTAAAACATGTATGTTCCCCTTTCTCTACCCCAAGCGATGAGCAGCCTGATCAAATCCGTCAGGCTTCTAAGACGTAACGAAACTGCAGGTCTTATTTTCCTCTCAATAATTCCTTCTTCCAAGCATCTCCCCCTTCCCCTTCCCCTCTTTAGCGTTACCTCTTTAGCGTTACGGTTTTCACGCATGTTGAATCTGGTGTTGGCGGTTTAACCAGTTTAACATCCACGTTTGGACTCACTTCAAGAGCCATGGCTTTAACCATTGGGAAACAAATTGTCGAACAGGGGTTGTCCTTTCCTTTGAAAGCCTCGTAGAGTGGGCAGTATATGTGAATAAACCTGTACGTGTTCTCCCCCTCAGCTTCACACCTCATTTTCATTCCTGTTAAATTCCCTGCTATTCTCCATGCTTCAGCAACGTCCTTTAAACCGTCGCCGACGCCTAGCCGTTCACGCAATACCCTTGCCTGCTCTTTCCCTTGCCTCTCGAAAACGGCAACTAAAGCCTTCCTTCCCTCTTCCCCAAACCTATCAATTACCTCGTTCGTTAAATCAGCGATAGCATTCATTAAACTTTCTTGGACGAGCTTCAGCTTCACCCCCCCAGGTAATAAATTGAAGAGTGCCAGCATCTTAGCTACTTTCATCCTTCTCTCCCCCAGAGCAGATACAAGTCATAGTCTCCATAACTCCCTCCATCTGCCTAATAACCCCAAAAACGAAATCGTCAAGTTCCTCCACGTTCTTCACACTTACCTTAAGAATTATATCATAAATTCCATATACAAGGTCCGCACAGTCCACGTTGTTAAGCTCCCTCAACTTTGAAAGGACTGGCTTTTCGTGTCCAGATGCCACTTTAATCAACACATACGCATTCAACACCACCTTATCTCCCTCCAAGTACCAATGAAAAGACGGCAATGGTTAGAGGTGCTCCATAAACCATATAAATCTTTTTCAACAGCTCTTCTACCCACCCAATAAAACAGTCAATCAAATATCTAAAAATCTCCTTTCCTTCATCTTTTCCTTTTTCTTATTAAAGGAAGCTGTTAAGATGCTAACTTCACAATCGGAATACCTTTCCGCCCCTCTATTTTCTCTTTCTTTTCTTCTTTTTCATGCCCTTTATGTTCCTTCAATTGTTCTTCTTCGATCACCTCTTCACCATCTCCTTTTTTAACCCTGCAATCATTAATATTACATATTTTTTCCGTTCCCTCCTCTTCCTCGTTTTTTAGTATCTTAAATCCATAAGTCTCTTGGATCAGTACACTAATTTGTTCCTCCACTCTCTTAAGCCTTCGATCTATGTTCGAGATCTCCTCAATCAAAAGTTTTATAACACCTCCATCCACCTTGCTTCGCCCTAATTTTACCATGTGCAGCCCTCCTCAAAGGTGGCTTAGACATGGTTGAAAGATAAAAATTTATGTGATACCTGTATTCCACATTCTCATGTCTCTCCGTCCCGCCCTAGCAAAACAGTATGTAAAAGTAAGAATCCAGAGTATTGCCGTTACCACCACAGCTAGGCTACTGTAAATTGTTAATTCTTTTATTTGCTTTATTAGGTAGACAGCTAAAGCAAAAGCTGCTTTCATCCCCGTTCCCCAGTACACGCACAACATCACTCTAGGAAGCTCATAGTAAGGTATGTATACGTTCAATATGTAACCAATGTTAGCCATGGTAAATATTAAAGACGGCTTGCTCGCTAGAAATCCCAGAACTACTGGTGTAAGAATTTTAGGTAGTATTGCAAGCGTCCTCAACTGTCCCCCTGTAACCATGTCAACTCCTAAAAACCCTCCAGCGATTAGAAGTCCTATAAGCGACGGGTTAACCCCCCTCCCCCTCCTAACCCCCCTCACCATACATATCAATGTAACCAGCGAAATTATTCCTAGACAGACGTAATTAACATAATCGTAGAGAAACCGTGGGTTGCTACCCCAGACGACGTAGTATGGCGGCCAACCGGGAATGTAAATGTATGGCAACCCTACATATGCGAGGAGTAGGAAGGCGGCTGCTTCAAAGAGGGCTATGGCCCTATAGGGAGGCTTTGTTATAGCTACCCCGAACGTTTTAGCTTCAAACTCCGCTGCTCCCGCAAAGATCAGCCATATGACCGATCCTAAAGCCAACGCGTCCACTATGCACATGGAAAGCGTGTACGTAACGACCATATTGTTTACCCATGAATCCCAGAGCCAATTTGCGAAAAAAACGTGGATCCCCTCTAAATAGTAAAGGGCAGCAAGGTAAACTGGTATTCCACATATTAACGTAAAGACGGTTAATGCGGTAATCCCCCGAACAACTCGCCCCTGCCTCCAAAACCATCTACTAGTATTAAGCGCCCTCCCAGCTAGAATAACCCCCGCCAGAATGCTCAAAACTGGAGATAGAGTTGGAAGCACGAAGAAGCAAAATAAGAGCAACGTGTTAAATCCATAAAATATCCTATAACGTAAAGGCACTATAGTCGTAGTATTATCTAGTACTTCAAACGTTTTAAGCAGCCTTTCACGGCTTAAAACAATAAACAGAAACCAAGGGAGCGAAAAGAATAAAGGTATAAGAAAATAATTAACGGTTACCATCCAAGGATTTTCAGCTTCAAAACTCTGCAGGAAAACGTGGAGAACAGGATAATTAAAAATAACAATGTCGCTAAAGGGATATGGCAGCAACTTTACCGGTGATAAGATAAAAAGAAGTAAAAAGTATAGCGGGACGAAGACAACTAGTAAAAATAGGAGTAATCGTGAAAGGAGGACGCCACCAATCCTGAAACTCAATGACATACCCCCTTAATCAAAACATCATCGTTAACTTTCTCTCCTTTTTTATCACACTTCGTTTTAATGTACTTATCTCTCTCTTACATTTTTCTCCTTTCTATTACCTTTAACTTACTTAAAGTCAAAGGGAACGCGCTCACACGCTAAATTTAGTAAGAAAAGTCGACTCTGATAACCCACAAGGATGACTCATGTTACTTAACTATTCATCTTTCGGCTACAAAAACAAAGAAATAAAAGGAGACAAGGTAAATAGTCCTAAAGGGGAGGGTACGTGTTGAATGAATTGAAGGAACAAGTAAGACGTTATTTGAATCTTTGCAAGGAATACATAAAAATGGTTACCATGAAAGAACCTGAAATAAAGAATTGGAAAGGCGATCTTATCGACGGATACAATGCACTCTGGGATACGATCCTGTCCTACCTAGATGATTTAAGAGAATACATAGAAGCACGTAAAAAGGTGATAAGTGAATTTGAGGCTCATCTCTTCTGGATGAAGCAGCTTCTTGAAACAAACAATGTAGGTGACGCTTCCTTTTATCTTAAGCAGGCAATGGAAGACTTAGTTGACATGAAAAGCGCCGCTATTATAGAGAAGGAGGTTGCAGAGAGGATCGAAGAACAAACTCAATTCATACTGAAGTTGATGGAGGGCGTCAAGGCTACTAAGAGGCGCGTAGAGCTATTTGAAAAATATTATCCGCAACTTGAAAAGATGCTTGAAAAAATGATATGCATGCTTAAAGGGTAAATAGCTCATACTCTCCGAAGTGCTTCATTAACTTCCCGCCTAATACGTTCAGCGGCTTTCCTCGGATCCCTCGCCTCATAAATCATCCTGCCAACGATCGCGTAATCCGCTCCTGACCTGAACACACGGGCAATTCTCCCTCCCTGAACACCTATTCCCGGGCTGAAGATTAGCTGGTTTCCTCGTAAAACTTCCCTAACTCTCTCTATTACTTCAGGATTAGTTGCGCCGACGATGACTCCATCGGCCCCCCACTCAACAGCTTTCCTAGCGAAGAGAAAATATTGTGGAACAGCCTCTTTCTCATTTACAATCACCATCCGTCCATACCCTTCCTTAGCGCCTAAATGTGACATGTATACTAAAAGAATAACTCCTCTCCCTCTTTTTTGAGCCTCATCGAAAACCCCTTCTAGAGCCCCCTCCCATCCGACGAACGGGTTAACTATAACCGCATCGAATCCCCCATCAAAGAAGTGTCGAGCCGCCCACTTATTAGTATGTTCAACATCGTTCAGCTTACAATCCATAATTGTCACCAATCCATGTTCCTCAGCATCCTCGATTACCAGTTGTAAAAGGTCAAATAGCCCTAAAGGAAGAAGCAACTGGTAATTAACCTTCAATGCGGCTATAAAATCTGCAACTTCACGTAAAATGAACCGGGCATTGTTAAGAATTCTTAACCTGTCCTTTTGCTCTCTAACCTGAACTGAATGGTCCAAGGCAAGCACTATACGGCTATCCTTTTCTTCCGAGGTCCTTTTTAGCTTCTCTAGAAATTTCACGCTCAACCCCTCCCAACCCACACATTAAGATCTTTAGCTAGTAAATTAGCTCGAGTATCTTCTCAATAACTTTAGGGAGTGCGGCCTCAACTTCCCTCGAAAGCGAAGTACTCATTTTATTGTACTCCTTCGGTTCGACACCTACTACAATTACTTCAGGCAAAATGTTTAGCTCCTTCGCCACCTCCATTAACGTGTAAAGGTTCATCTCATGTAGAGAAGCTAAAACCCGTACTTCTTCTCTCTCAAGCTGGCCAGGGTTAATAACGTAAACATCACCCGGTTCCCCTCCCCCCAAAGCAGCGTCAACCACAATAACTCTATCTGCCTTCTCAAAAAATTCCAGAAGCGCCACTCCACCTGTTCCTCCATCAATCACTTCAACGTCCTCCGGGAGCTTAAGCTCCATTAACTTCTTCACGACATGTACACCTACCCCCTCATCTCCAAAAAGATAGTTTCCAACTCCTATTACGAAGGTCTTACCCAAGCTTCTCTCTCCTCCAACATACTTAACTCCTATTAGTTCCCTACCTTATTAAATTTTAAAAGCTTATTTTTAGAAGTAATAGCTCCATTTACATTCATTTCAGACTTTAAAAAATAAAAATTCCTCATTATTTTCTTTCTCTATGCTTGTATTCTACTTCCTCTGACCCTACCTAGTCTTCTATAGTTTTCCTAAGGAACAGAGCATGGATCCTCGTATCCTCTGCGAGCTCGGGATGGAACGATGTAGCTATGACCTTTCCCTGACGTGCCCCTACAATGTTTCCCTTCCAGCTGCATAGGATCTCCGCTTCTCCATCCACTTCTAGGATCACAGGTGCCCTGATGAAAACTCCTTTAAACGTACCCCCTATTAACGGTATTTCAATCTCTGCTTCAAACGACTCTCTTTGCCTTCCAAAGAAGTTCCTTTCTACAACTGCATTCAGAATTCCCACTCTGGGCTGTTGAACTTCTCCCAACACTCTATCCCTTATTTTTTTGGCTAGCACAATTAAGCCTGCACACGTCCCGAGGATAGCTATACTCCTCCATGCCTTCCTTAGAAAACGTGAAATCCCCGTTCTCTCCATCATACTACCTATTACAGTACTTTCCCCTCCGGGAATTATGAGCCCATTAACCTCTTCCAATTCTTCCTCTTTCTTGACGATGACCACCTCGCCTCTAATTCCTTCTTTGCTCATAGCCTCCCTTACGACGTGGACATGTTCCTCAATTGCCCCTTGGAACCCTAACACTCCTATGGTAGCCTTCCTCAAGCTCTAGCCCCTCTCTCCTGCATTCTAAGCTCTAAGGTTTTAATGTCCATTCCAACCATAGACTTTTTCTCGTCAATCATTTTCTGTGCCTCCGCTACCGTCTCAGGGTCATCCCAGAAGGTAGTAGCCAAAACGATAGCCCTAGCTCTCTCCATAGGGTCTTCTGACTTAAATATCCCTGACCCTACAAATATGCCATCGCATCCGAGAGACATCATGAACGCGGCATCTGCGGGAGTAGCTATCCCCCCAGCGGCAAAGTTGACAACCGGAAGCCTTCCAAGCCTTCCAACTTCGGAGACCAGCTCATAGGACACTTTAAGCTCACGGCTTATCCGGATAATCTCCTGCCAATCTTCCTCTTCAACTATAGCTTTCAACCGTCTCATTTCAGCCGTCATAAGCCTCATGTGTCTTACCGCCTCAGCAACGTTCCCGGTTCCAGCCTCCCCCTTAGTCCTTATCATTGACGCTCCCTCTTCGATCCTTCGTAAAGCCTCTCCAAGATTCCTTGCTCCATTAACAAATGGAACTTTAAAATCCCACTTCCAAATATGTCTCTCCTCGTCGGCCGGCGTCAATACTTCTGACTCGTCTATAGCATCAACACCTATCGCCTCTAAGATTTTAGCCTCATAAACATGTCCTATCCTACACTTAGCCATAACCGGAATCGAAACATGATCCATTATTTCCTCTATAACCTTCAAACTTGCAGTTCTAGCGACTCCTCCAGCCTTCCTTACATCGTAAGGCAACTTGTCAAGTGCCATTACCGCTACAGCTCCCGCCTCCTCTGCGATCTGAGCCTGCTCAACATTAGTAACATCCATAATGACCCCGTGCTTCTGCATTTGCATAAATCCCCTCTTAACGCGAACCGTCCCTTCAACAAATTCCCCTTCCAAAAATTCCACCTCCAACTCGTGTTAAACCTTACTCAAGATTTAACTTGAATATATTTATGTTTTTCCATGGGCATGTACCTTTTCTCTTTAAACGCTAAAGCCTTTTAAGCAATCAGCAAATTTTATTCTTGTAAAGGAGCTGCCGGGAGAGGGTATACTTGATATCCTCATGTGAGAAACTTTTTGAACCCCTAACTGTAAAAGGGATGACCCTACGTAACAGAGTTGTTATGCCCGCAGTACAACTTGGGTACTGTGAAAACGGCTTTGTCACCCAGAAGCTAATAGATTTTTATGTTGAACGGGCAAAAAATCAGGTAGCCCTCATAATAGTCGGAGGATGCTACATAAACCAAGTCGCTATGGGCGTACCGACAATGGTAGGGATTTCCGATGATAAGTTCATTCCCGGGCTTAAAAAACTTACAAGTGCAGTTAAAGCTCATGGTGCAAAGATCGCCGCCCAGCTCTACCACTCCGGAAGGTATGCCTTCTCAATGGTGATAGGGACGAGGGCGCTTGCCCCGTCATCAATAAGGTCAAGGCTAACCAAGGAAATCCCAAAAAACATGACTCTCGAAGAAATAGAGAAAACCATAGACGACTATGGAGAAGCCGCTAGACGAGCCAAGGAAGCAGGATTTGACGCAGTTGAAATATTGTCTTCAGCCGGCTACTTAATTGGGCAGTTCCTCTCCCCCCTAACAAACAGAAGACGAGACAAGTACGGTGGAACCCTCAGGCGACGCATGAACTTCGCGCTTGAAGTCGTGGAACGAGTAAGAGAAGCCGTCGGCCCAAACTTCCCCATTCTCTTCAGGTTAAGCGGCGACGACTTCATGAAGGGGAGCAACGACTTCCACGAAGCAAAAGTGGTAGCTGCAAAGCTTGAAGACGCAGGCGTAGACATATTAAATGTTACAGGCGGATGGCATGAAACAATGATCCCACAGTTAACAATGAACGTTCCCAGAGGTGCATACGTATACTTAGCTGAAAACGTGAAAGACGCTGTGGATATCCCTGTAATCGCATGTAACAGAATTAACGACCCACTATTAGCAGAGAGGATCCTAAGGCGGAAGAGGGCCGATCTCGTTGGAATAGCTCGTGGCCTTATAGCAGACCCTGAATTCGTGGTGAAAGCAGCTGAGGGGCGCTTCGACGAGATAAGACGGTGCATAGCATGTAACCAAGGATGCTTTGATAGCGTGTTCATGCTGCGCCCGGTAACATGCCTTGTAAACCCGGCTGCTGGAAGAGAGAAAGAACTTGAACTTAAACCCGCCGAAAAACCGAAGAACATTTTAATAGCTGGAGGTGGGCCTGCCGGAATGCAAGCAGCTATCATCCTCAAAAAGCGAGGCCATAACGTTACAATATACGAGAAAACTGATAAGCTAGGAGGACAGCTTATACTGGCTGGAGTTCCGAAAGAAAGAAGGGAATTCAGAACATTTGTAGAATACCTCCGCAGGCAAGTCGAACTACTGGGCATAAAGGTCGTGTTCAATACGGAAGTAACACCGGAACTCGTAGAGCAAGTAAAACCAGATGTGGTGATCGTGGCTACTGGGGCCAGGCCGTTAAGGCCGAACATACCTGGAATTAACAAGAAAAACGTCGTCTATGCCCATGACGTCCTCGCCGGGAAGGTGGATGTGGGAGAAAAAGTGGTGATAGTTGGCGGAGGCGGCGTCGGCTGCGAGACAGCGTTGTACCTCACCGAGGAAGGCGTAATAGACGTAGACACGATGATATTCCTCCTTGAAAGAGGCGCGATCTCCTGTGATAGGGCGCTGAAACTTCTAAAAAAGGGCAGGGATGTAGTGCTTATTGAAATGATGGAGAAGATAGGGCGAGACATAGGTTTAACGTCCCGATGGGTTATAAATCAAAGCCTTAATATCCACGGCGTCCGAATAATAACGAATGCTAGGGTTGACGAGATAACAGATGACGGGGTTGTAGTTAACAACGGTGAACAATTTTTCGAAGCTGACACCGTAGTCATAGCTGTTGGTGCAGAACCTAACAATGAGCTGATAAAACAACTTGAAGGGAAAGTTCCTGAAGTCTACGCAATAGGAGACTGCGTAAATCCCAGAAAAGCCCTTGAAGCAGTTCATGAAGCAACGGAGCTGGCGGTAAAAATTTAAAAAATTTTCCTTTATTTTTGCTTTTTAGCTTGTTTTAAGGAACTTTCTTTTTAAGTTATAGATTTAATATTTTGGCGGGTTTGAATTTTCGGTGATTCTGTGAGAAATTCTTCTTTTGCCTTTATCGATTAAGGAGGGAAAAATTTTATTAGATGATTCTGTGAAATTATTAGTGCAGGTTTTTCTGTTTCCCACAGTTTTTCATTTAAAACAGGTCTTTTACCAGAGTATAACTTCTAAACAAAGAGCTTTCTTGAAGGAGGTGGTATAGTGGGGAGAATCAAAGTGGCTATTGCAGGCCTTGGCAACTGCGCGTCCGCACTCATTCAAGGAGTATATTATTATAAAAATGCTAAGGAGGGCGACCAGATCCCAGGGTTAATGCACGTAAACTTTGGAGGGTATTACCCACGTGACCTAGAATTTGTGTGTGCATTCGATGTTAACAGGAATAAGATAGGACGCGACATAAGTGAAGCTATATTCGCCGAGCCAAACTGCGTCCCAAAGTTTGCGGATGTTCCAAAGCTAGGTGTCGAGGTGCTGCCAGGGCCGATCTCAGACGGCGTAGCCCCTCACATGGTGGAGCCATTCTACACGTATGACCGGAGCAGGATGGAGGCTGTCGACGTGGCGTCAGCACTCCAAGATTCTGGAGCAGAGATCCTAGTAAACTTTATTCCAGTTGGCAGCTACGAGGCGACTAGAATCTACGCGCAAGCAGCCTTAGACGCTGGTTGCGCCTTCGTCAATTGCATTCCAGAGTTCATAGCGTCAGATCCGGAATGGGCCAAAAAATTTGAGCAAGCAAACGTTCCAATCGCTGGAGATGACATAAAGAGCCAGATAGGCGCCACGATCCTTCACAGGACCATAGTAGATCTCCTGATAAGCAGGGGTGTAAAAATCGAAAGCACATACCAGTTGAACATAGGTGGCAACACGGACTTCCTTAACATGACCGTGGAGGAACGATTAAAAACGAAAAGGATAAGTAAGACTGAAGCCGTAACAAGCCTCGCACCATACGAATTTCCTGTCAGAATAGGGCCATCCGACTACGTCCCATTCCTAGGCGATAAGAAGGTCTGCTACATAAGAGTTGAAGGCAAGAAGTTTGGAGATCGACCAGTAACGATCGATGTAAAACTTGTGGTCGACGATTCCCCTAACAGTGCAGGAGTCGTAATAGACGTTGTAAGGGCGGTAAAGCTCGCCTTAGACAGAGGCGTGTCAGGACCCCTAACGAGCATATCCGCATACGCATTTAAGCATCCACCAGTACAAGTACCAGACCATGTAGCCCGCCGGTGGGTTGAAGAATTCATAGAGGGCAAAAGAGAACGCTAAACCCCCATTCCACCGCATTTTTTATTATATTCGTCTATTTTAGAGTAAACTTCCACAACTACCTTCTTTGCCCTTCTAATGCATTCTTCAAGCTTTAAACATGCAAGCTGAACACTGCAGATAGGCTCCCCTTCCTCAACTAGGCTTCTAGGCTGCGTGATATCGAATAGAAATGGTATTCCATGTAAGTCCGGTATAACACAATTTTCTTTCGCAAAAACGATGTTCTTAACCGCGAATCCCTTCACGCTTATTTTACTTGGCACCCTCCCTTGGCAAGCGTTAATGTGTTCCCTTACAATGTTCATCCCAGTCACCATTGAGACGCACTCTAGCGTACCCTGAAACCTAGGGTTAACCTCCATGAAGACCGGCTGTCCGCCTCTAACTACAAAGTCCACCCCGTTGCATCCTAGAACACTTAAACTTCTGCAAATTTTCTCGGCTGCCTCGCTCACTCTCCTTCGGATCTCCTCTTTTTCATGCGGCACTATGTTTCCGCAGTAAACGAACTCTCTTCCTCCAAGCCATGAAACCCCTATAAGTTGCCTATTTACGGTAACCGTAACAGCCTTCTTACCGGTGCAAAGCACTGATGCGCTAACATCATCACCGGCAATGTACTCTTGAACCAACACTCTACCTTTCCCTTTAAGTTGGCTGAATTTCTGTTCAACTTCTCTTTCATTATGAGCCAAATGTATTCCAAGTCCTCCCCCTCCAGCTTCCCTCCTCACGATAACCGGAAACCCTATTTCCCGCGAGGCCCTAACAGCTTCCTTACGGCTCTCCACGAGAAACGTTTCAGGCACCATAATACCTTCTCTCTTAACCTTCTCATAGACCTCGAGCTTTGACCTAACCTCCCTCACTTTAGATGGCTTGTTACCTATAATTGGTGCCACTCTCTCAAGCCTGCTTAAACATTCCCACCGATCATCTAATCCGCTCCCAACTAAAACGCCGTCAACACCATGCTTACGAGCCATCTGCTCGGAAAACTTAACGGTTAACTCTGCTAAGTCGCTCCCGGCTTTAACGTAGTCCTTCAAGACAACTATGTCGTCAACCCATCCATAAATGTCAACGTCACCCCAGTAGTCAACAGCGAAAACCTTAAAGCCGCACTTCTTCGCTTGAACAGCTATCGGCCTAGCATTAAAGCCGATAACTAAAACCCTCTCCAAAGGTCACGTCTCCCCTTTCACCTTGGCTACAACCTCTCTGACCTTCAAAAGGTACTCACTTATACTACCCTTCTTATCAACAGCAATAGCTAAGATCCTCTCTCGGGGAAGCTTATGTAAAACCACAAGGAACTCTTCACCACCTATAACAGAGTATTCGCTTCCATCCCTACTTATCCTATCACATACCGTGATTACGGCACTTAGCATACCAGAAGTCGTAACATAGTCTAGTGACGGGTAAGCGTCAAGAGGCATACCTTCAGCTGTCAAGACAGCTACCATAATAGCTTCAGGCATCACCTTCTTAACCACCGGTATAATTCCTTTCTCAGCATAACTTTTAGCTTCATCAACAGCAGCTATTTGGATAGCTGCCGCTTTAACCCGGGAAACGACCTTGTCTATTCCTTCCAACTCCACAAGGTCCCTTTCAAGGAGAACCGCTAGGTTCATCCGCGGCTTAACCGGCACACTAACCACAAAGTTCTCCCCAGAACGTGTAATAACATAATCCAACTCTTTCTTAGCTAAACCCTGAAGCACCTGGGACGAAATAGACGTTAAAGATGCTATTAAGGGTGCAGCCCCCTCCTCCATTTCCCCAATAATCACCCTAGAAAAGCCTTCCCTAGTCGCCAAAATAACTCCCTTAACTCCTGGAGTCTCGCTTAAATCCTTAAGCAGCATCTTAACTTCCCTTTCAACATCCATGCCTCTACCTCCTTTCATACCATCGCTTTTTAACGCACATTCTCCGAGAAACCGTTAAAGCTCTCTCCCTTTATAACTTAACGGGTGAAATCTAAAATGAAGATCACATTTCTCGGGACGGCTGCAAGCATACCAACTCCAACCAGAGGGTTACCAGCAATCCTCTTCGACGAAGACTTACTAGTTGACTGTGGAGAAGGAACATCTCAAAAACTTTTAATGACTGATTCTCTGGAAAACATAAAACAAGTGGTAATAACCCACAGTCACCTAGATCACTCGGCTGGGATAGGAAGTCTAATTTGGTCTATGTGGCTCCATGGGCGAGAAGAAAACCTTCTAGTAAGCGGACCACCTTACATTGAGGACTTCATTATGTCCTTATTAAACTTGGTGAAAACTCCCTTAAAACAATTAACATTTAAGATAGAGTATGTGGCTACCCTTAAAAACATAGAATTTGCACTTACAGAGCATCATCCCGAAACGTACGCTTTAAAAATTGAACGGAACGGCGTCTCTGTTTGCTACTCAAGCGATACTGCTCCCTGCCCATCAGTCATCCACTTGGCACGTGGTTGCGACGTACTAATACATGAAGCCACGTTTCCAGAAGAAGAGGCAAAGCTCGCCCACGCTCTTAGACATAGCACCCCGAGAGATGCGGGACTAACAGCCTCCCAGGCTAAAGTCAAAAAACTAGTACTATTCCATTGGTCTTGGCACATGGAGGGAAAGGAAAAATCCCTAATCCGTCAAGCCGAACAATATTTCGACGGTGAAGTAATCTTGGCCTATGATATGCAATCACTTTCACTATGACTTCTTACTTTAGGCACCTACCAGCGATTTTCTTATAAAAAATTTTAAATATTCTTCCTTATTTTTCTTTCTTTTAGAAAAATTAAACAACTTTATGATATATGTAACATTATATGGAGGTGATTCTGCAAAATTATTGCAAATTAACCAAAAACAAAGATAAATTTTTAAGAATATTACAATTATAAGGATGCTTTTGCCAGAAAAAATTTTAATAAAAAATTAACAAGTGATGTAAAAAATCAAGTAAGCAGTCCAAAATTTAAGATGACTTTTATATAAGTGAAGGGGGAACAAGCGAAATTTGAGAAGAAATAGATTGAAGCTTGATGTTTTAGATAAGCAAATTCTTGAATCGATATGTAAAGATGCCCGTAAGCCGTTAAGGAAGGTAGCCGAGGAACTCGGCGTTTCTGAACCTACTCTCTACAGTAGGGTTAGAAGCCTTCAACGGAGAGGAATTATAAAACGTTTTACTGTAAAGCTTGACATGGAACTTTTAGGTTACATGACGAAGGGCTTCGTGCTGATGAATGTTAACCCCGCAAAAGAAGAAAAGATTGTCAGCGTCTTAAGTGAAATCCCTGAAGTAGTTGAAATTCACAGGCTCTTAGGAGACAACGACTTAATGGTTAAAGTTATTTGCAGGGATGTGGCCGAAATGCGTAGGCTTGTTCTCGAAAAAATTAGAGATCTTGAAGGCGTCGAACTTGTTAAAGGGTTTCTAACAATAAAAACAGATAAAGATTCCTATGAAAATCTGATTTCAAAACTTAAAAGCGAATGAATAATAATATTTTACCTCTGCGTGAATGGCGTTCGGTTACCAATGTTGAAAAGCTAAGTTTATATTACTAAATTAAATCTTGAGTATCGCTGAAACTTTAAGTGTTGAATAAAAGTTGGGTGGAGGTTGCTGCATGTCTTTTTCTAAGGATGAAATGCTGGAGGCTCTGAAAGCTTTTACTCTAGATCTCATCGTTAAAACATATGACTTCCTTAAAAATGTGGGTAAGGAAGAGGAGTATGCAGAACTGCTGGGAAGAGAACTAGCAGTCCGTGTTCAAAGAGCCTTTGGGAAGGACAAGAAGCATGCAATAACATACCTAAACTTGATTTTAACGTCCCTTGAGCTTCCCCAGTTTCATCAAGAAGGCAAGAAGTACGTGTTTGAATGCAACTCTGATGAATGTTCCCTCATGAGAACGTCGATCGTGACGAAAACAGATTTTAGTCACGTCTTCTGCGAAAAATTCCTTGGAAGATTCCTTAAGGAATCGGGTTTTTCCACAAAGATCCAGCTTCCATTAGAAGGGAGAAACGGAAGGATAGAAGCAAAATAACTGAACTGCTTGAAGTATGGGCGTCTGCCACCTAAAAGTAAGAGTTCTGTTCGAAACATTTTAAGCTCCTCCGCCAACTATTTTTCTTAAAAATGAAAGACTTTTTATTTCTGACTTTTCATTTCTCTTGTGGCACCTATTTATGTTATCTTTCTGTCTCGCTTTTGGGTGGTGTTTATGGCTAAAAGTAGCGTTTTCAACTATTTGCTGAAGGTTCGCTCTGAGGACGGGGTGGTACACTTAACTTTAATAGATCCTGACCCCCTTAAACAGACACCTGAAGTCGCCGGGCAAATGGCTAAGTACGCTTATGAAGCTGGCACAGATGCCATAATGGTGGGTGGCTCAACAGCCTTCGGAATACTGGATGAAACCGTAAAGAACATAAAGGATGCAACAGGTCTTCCTGTAATCCTCTTCCCGGGGAACGTTTCAGGGATTTCTAAACATGCCGACGCGGTCTTCTTCATGAGCGTCCTCAACTCAAGGAATCCCTATTTCATCTCGAAAGCCCAAGCTTTAAGTTCGTTTGCAGTTAAACTCTATGGGTTAGAGCCGATAGGGATGGCCTACCTCATAGTGGAGCCAGGTGGAACAGCAGGTTACATCGGAGAAGCAGCCCTCCTTCCTCGGAGTAAGCCTGCAGTAGCCGCCGCGTATGCGCTTGCCGCCCAGTACATGGGCTTCAAACTAGTATACCTTGAAGCCGGCTCTGGTGCGGACAAACACGTTCCCAGCGAAATGATCTCTCTCGTCTCGGATGTCCTCGATATTCCATTAATAGTTGGCGGCGGAATTAGAACCGAGGAAGACGCTGTAAACGTGGTGAGTGCGGGAGCCGACATGATAGTTCAGGGGACAATGATTGAAAAAACCATCCTGAAAGATAAGGGTGGCTATCTCTCTAAGGTGATTAAGGCAGCAAAGAATGTAGGGAAAGAAAGAAAAACGAAAAATGCATAAACTTTCTGTTCCCTTCTTCCGCATCTTCTGCCGCCCGTTTGTCAAGCGTTCCTCCTCGGAAAGGTTTAAAACACACCTTTCTCCTAACTCGTGTTCGAGGCTTCCACGGGGGAAGGCAATGTCTAATGAAAAACTTCTGAGAGAACTCAGAAGTAAAGTAGACGAGCTCGACAGAGAGCTCATCGGGATACTCGCTGAAAGGTTCAAAATCATCAAAGAGATAGCCAAAGTCAAGTCTCAGCTTAAACTTAGCGTGAAGGATCTGCAAAGGAAAGCCGAAGTAATGTATAACGTCGAAAAAGCCGCTAAGGAAAAAGGAGTTGACTGGAACTTCGCCCACGAATTATTCCTAAGCGTAATCAGGAAGGAGTGGGAAATTGAAAAGGAAGCCAGAGGTGAACTTTTAAAGGTTGCGTATCTTGGACCGAGAGGGACTTTTGCGGAGGAAGCCGCTAGGACGTACTTTAGCGAGGTAGAAGCTGAGTTAATACCGGTAACGACCATTTCGGGGATAATTTCGATGGTTGAAAAGGGACATGCAGACATGGGGGTTCTACCCATTGAGAACTCGGTTGAAGGCTCTGTAACCACAACACTCGACCTACTTGCAAGAAGCAACGTTAAGATATGCGGCGAAGTGATCCTCCCTGTAAACCACAGCTTAATAGCGAAGACTAAAGTTGATTTTAATGAAATAACAGCCGTTTACTCACACCCTCAAGCCATAGCACAATGTAGAGGTTTCCTATCTAAGAACCTCCCCCATGCACGGCTTTACGAAACCAGCAGCACAGCCGAAGCGGTTAAGCGTGTCGCCGTCGAAGACGCACATGACGTAGCTGCAATAGGCAGCCCTGCAGCAGCAGAACTCTACGGGTTAATCGTCCTCGCAGATGGGATACAGGACGAGCAAACAAACGAAACACGATTCGCAGTCATAGGAACAGATATTATGCCGTTTACGGGCGACGATAAGACCTCAATAGCCATTTTCCTCCTTCAAGACAGGCCAGGAGCCCTATGTGAAGTGCTTGAGGAATTTAAGGTTCGGAACATTAACTTGACGAGGATCGAGTCGAGACCCAGTAAGAAAACGCTGGGAGACTACATCTTCTTTATAGACCTAGAAGGACATGTAAATCAGCTGGAAGTTAAGGAGGCAATTGAAAGAATAGGTGCGAAGGCAGGCTACGTAAAACTCTTAGGCTCCTTCCCTAAGGCTAGGAGGCGAGGGAGCGTTGGGGAAGTGTGAGGTAGTGTGGCTAAGTGGACTTTACCGTTTAGCAGATGCAATTAGAGAAAGGTTTTTTGGTGAAACCGTAACCTTCTCAAAAAACGTTTTTATCCCTCTCGTAAATCTCTGCCGAAACAGGTGTGCTTACTGCGGCTTCAGAAAGAACCCATGGGATAACGATGCAAAGCTTCTTCTCCCTGAGGAGGTTAAATTATTACTGAGGAAGGGAAAGGATGCAGGTTGCTCGGAAGCCCTCTTCACGTTCGGGGAAAGACCGGAGGAAAAATATCCTTCAATACGGGACAAACTAAACCGTTTAGGTTACGAGTCAACCCTAGATTACCTGTACGATATGTGCTCCGAAGCGTTAAAGCTCGGGCTTCTCCCCCACAGCAACCCCGGCGTCCTTCATAAAAAAGAGGTTAAAATGCTTAAAGAGGTAAACGCCAGTATGGGGCTAATGCTGGAAAACGTAAGTGATCGTCTCTGCATGGATGGTGGACCACACGCGTGCAGTCCCGGCAAGAAACCCGAGCTACGCCTCAAAACTTTAGCTTACGCGGGGGAGTGTAAGGTTCCGTTCACAACGGGAATCCTAGTCGGGATAGGAGAGACTTTAGATGAAATTGTTGCAAGCCTCTACGCTATAAAGCAGATACATGAAAAGTATGGCCACATACAAGAGGTTATTATTCAAAATTTCGTTCCGAAACCTGGTACACCCATGGAGAACCATCCACCACCAACCTTAAATTACTACTCAACGGTAGTTGCTTTAGCTAGGGTGATCCTTCCGGGGGATGTGAGCGTGCAGGTTCCACCAAACCTTAACTTGGGAAACATAGGGTTCCTGCTCAGCATCGGTGCCAACGATCTAGGCGGAATTTCCCCCATAACACCTGATTACATTAATCCTTCTGAGGCGTGGCCTGAAATTGAAGAAGTTAAATGTCTTGTTAGCGAGATGGGTAGGTTCTTAAGGGAGAGATTGCCCGTTTATCCGAAATATCTTAAAGAGGACGATTTTCTATCAGAAAAAGTGGCTGAGGTTGCCAGAATACTCTCAGATGAAAACGGTTTTAGGAGGTCCACTTCTTGATACTGGACTCCGTTGACGGCGAGGTGGCGTATGTACTTGACCGTGCCCTTGACGGGCACCCCCCCACGGTCAATGAAGCCGAGAAACTATTTAAGGTAAAAGGAAGAGAGTTTCTCGCACTGATCTGCGTCGCTGACGAGCTAAGAAGACGCATAGTTGGAGACATAGTAACCTATGTCATCAATAGAAACATAAATTTTACAAATATATGCGTTAACAAATGCTTGTTTTGCGCTTTCAGCAGGCCAATGAGGTCTCCTGAAGGCTACATGATTTCCAAAGACGAGTTAAAGAGAAAGGTGGCAGAAGCAGTCAAGGCCGGGGCAACGGAGGTCTGCATCCAGGGAGGTCTGCATCCCTACGCTGACTTAGAAACCTACATGGAAATATTAAGGTCTGTCAGGGAGGTTTCCCCTGAGATACATATTCACGCTTTCAGCCCTATGGAAGTTAAGCACATATCGGTTAACTCTAACATGTCTGTAAGGGAAGTTCTGCGTGCTCTTAAAGAGGAAGGGTTAAATTCTATGCCCGGAACCGCCGCAGAGATCTTAGTAGACGAAGTTAGAAGGATTATTTGTCCCGACAAGGTGAAGACCGCAGAGTGGGTGCAGATCATCAAAGAAGCTCATAAACTCGGGATACCAACCTCCAGCACTATGATGTATGGACATGTCGAAAGCGAAAGGGACAGAGCAATTCACATAGATATACTTAGAAGGATTCAGATGGAGACTGGCGGCTTCACCGAGTTTGTACCATTAAGCTTCGTCCACGAAAAAACCCCACTATACAGGATGGGTTTAACACGTCCCGGTGCAACGGGAATGGACGACGTTAAAGTTTATGCGGTTTCTAGGCTTATGCTTGGCGGACTAATAAGGAACATACAAGTGTCATGGGTCAAGCTCGGAGTTAAGTTCGCTCAGTTCTGCTTAAATGCGGGTGCCAACGACTTTGGCGGAACGTTAATGGAAGAGAACATTTCAAGGATCGCCGGCTCAACGAGCGGCGAGTTTCTCCCCCCATCCGAAATAGAGAGAGTGATAAGGGATTGCGGGCGGATTCCAGCGCAGAGGACGACAACATATGAAATAATAAAAATCAGTAGTTAAGCCCTTTTCATCTCGCTAAAAAGCTCTATAGCATTAGCTTTAACACTGGAAAAATCCTTCTTTGAAATATAATTGTTCTTTAAGAGGAAGCTCAGCCCATCATATAGCTTTAACTCCACCTCTTTCTGACTCAAAATGTTCATCATATCCAAAATATCTCTTATGCCCTTAGCGAACTCCGGATTTTTCAGGTGTTCTTCGAACCGTTCCTTTAAAAAGCTGGCTACCGGCGTAATGTTAATCGGTAATGCCCCCCTCTTTAAACCCAAACTAGGCTTAGGCTCACCTCTTCTAGAGAGTACCATAGGTGGAATGACGATTATACGTGACTTGCCATCCTCCGCCATCTCAGCAATGTAAATGCTCAAGTACACCGGCTGCACCTCTTCAACATCAAAAATCCTAACCATCAACTTCACCAGTTTTGCCTCGTCCTCCTCCTGAACCTTCAAAAGCCTCTCCAAATACTCGTAAAGTGTCCTCAGCTTTTTACGGTACGTTTCCTTAACCCTCTCCACTTCCAATATGCGCCTTCTCATTTCCCTCTCCACGACACTTACCCTCTCCTGTTCTTTCAACATTAATTCCCGAAACGTCTTCTCCATCAGTTGCCTCTCTCTCCGCACCTCCTTCAGCACATTCTCCACTCTCTTCTTAGCATCCCTCAACATACTCTGAGATAACTCCATGTACTTCCTCAGTCCATCAATGCGTTCCACAGCCTGCCTTAAAAGGCCTATACTTTCCTCCAGCATTACCTCCTTACAAGCCTCCCCCCCAATGTTAGACGTGAATTTTAAGAATCCATTTAATAATGAAGTAAGTGAACCAATTTTCTCCTCAACGTCTAAAAATGCCTTCCTTGCTTCTTCATGAAGCCAAGCATTTAGCTCCTTAACCTTCTGAAACTTTTCGCCCTCAAGCCTTACCTTGTTATCTTCAACTTCCCTCCTAACCTTCTCAAGCTTCTCTGAGTACTCCCTCTCAACGTTCTCCCTTTCCCTCTTCAACATTTCAAAGTACGCCTCTGCAACCCCTACAACCCCCCCACTCAGCCTTTTCAGCCTCTCAGCGTTCTCCCTTACATCCTCCAGTATTCTCATAAAATCTCCTCTTATCCTTTCAAGCGCCTCCCTCCTTAAAGTCGGCCTCAAAACAGCCGCACCCTTAACCCTAACCATCCGCGCACTACTAAGTAACGACGCCAGCTCCTCAGCATACTCATAACCTACAAGGCTGTTAATCGAGAAAGATTTCCTCTCCCCTCCTTTCCTAAGAAACGACATAATCCTCTCTATAACTTCGAGAGGATCTCCCTCCTTATCTAGGCTTGCCTCAATATGCTCAAAACTTGGAGGTGAAAAAAAGTCTATAGTCATCGGGTCCTCAAATATTCCATCTACAATCAAATTTCCTCCCTCTCCACACGGGACAATCCAGAAAGGCCAGAGAAAATTAGCTACAGCAGTAATACGCATTTCCTTCCTCCGCAACAGCTTCAATCCCTGAGACCTAGTAGCCTCCAAAAACAAGAACACCCCAGCAAGCTCAACATCAAAAGAGGCAGCTTCACCACCCTCCACAGTCAAAAAGGGAGTAGAGAAAACCTCCTTAACCATCAAACGAGAATTATACTCCTTAACCAGCGAGTCCAAAACGCTGTTAAAAAAGTCTGAAGGAAGGGGCTTAACATGTTCTCCACCAATCTCCCCCTCAAACTCCCTAAAAAATTCCTCTGCAACCTGAGCAAGAAAACCCCTAGCGACCTCTTCATCGTCTCCCACATCAACAGCGACAGCGAAAATAAGATCTCCCGATATCTTATACACGAAAACGGTATCCTCCATAGCCATAGTTTGAATCCCGCCATGCCCTATCTCCTTCGCGAAGGAGAAAACTGCCGCGAGAAAACCCGAAAGAAGAGCCTCGTCAACCTCACCACCCCCATAACTCCTATGGAAAACAGGACTACCCGACCTCTGAAAAACATAAAATTCCCGGATCATACTCCCCACCAGAAACCAAATCAGCCATTAACTCCCAGCTAAAACACCCTCTTAAGAAAAACCTCCACTAAACACAGAAACTTAATCATCCCTCCTAACTCCTTCAACCTTAGATCAAATATAAAAACGTCATAGCTCTCAAATATGAGTTTTACGTGTTCCCTATCTTCAACTCCTCCCTCCCCCTTTAGAATTCAAAGCAGAAACGTTAACGGAACAACCTCCCTAAAAAAAGAAAATTCTACTGAAAGTAGTCTACTGAAAACCCTTAAGCTATAAACCGCTTTTAAATGTTTAAAGGTTTAAACCCATTAAACGATTAACCTTTTCGATCAAACCACCCGAAAACTTTTTATTTACAATAGAATTATATCCAACAACCAAACCACCAAAGAAGCTAATCTCAACATGCCAGGAGGATGGAAAATGTCCGAAGAAAACAGCATATACGTAGGTTCAAAGCCAGTCATGAACTATGTCCTAGCCTGCATTACCCTATTCCACAATGGAAAGGACGAGGTTACTATTAAGGCAAGAGGCAGATCTATCAGTAGGGCGGTGGATGTAGCTGAAATAGTTAGGAACCGTTTCATGAGCGATGTTTACCCGAAGGAGATCAGAATCGGCACTGAGACGATAAACACGGAGACCGGTAACCCTATCAACGTTTCAACTATTGAAATAGTGCTTGCCAAGAAGTAAATTCTATAGAAGGCCTTTCTTAAGGAACCTTTTCTCTTTTTCTTACTTAAATCCTTTACAGGAATTTTTCAGTAAAAATTAATTTTGCCTGAAAGTAATACTCCTTTCGGTGTTAGCATATTAAAATGAAATCTAATATGGCTGGATTGATGTGAAGTATTGGTGATGGCTTTGAGCGTTCATCCGTGTGAATACAGGTATTATACTCCTGAGATGAAGGAGATATTTACCGAGGAAAGTAAGCTTCAGAAGTGGTTGGAGGTTGAGGCTGCGCTTGCAAGAGCTCATGCAAGGCTGGGTAGGATTCCCGTTGAGGCGGCGGAGGAAATTTCGCGGAAGGCCTCGGTTAAGTACGTTCGGCTCGAACGCGTTAAGGAGATCGAGAGGGAGATAAGCCATGACGTGATGGCTATGGTTAGGGCTCTCTCGGAGGTTTGTGAGGGCGACGCGGGAAAGTACGTTCACTTGGGAGCTACGAGCTACGATATAGTTGATACGGCATGGGCCTTAATCCTTAAAGATGCCATCTCTATTGTGGAAGGGCGGCTTGAGGAGTTGAAGGACACTCTCTTAGATTTGGCTCTAGAGCATAAGGAGACTGTTTGTGTGGGGCGTACCCATGGACAGCATGCCTTACCTTTCACTTACGGCATGAAGTTCGCCATATGGGCTAGTGAGGTGAACAGGCACATAGAACGTCTCAGGGAATGCGCTAGAAGGGTTATAGTTGGGAAGATGAGCGGTGCCGTTGGGACGATGGCCAGTTTCGGCAAGGATGGCTTTGAAATTCAAAGGCTGGTTATGGAGGAGCTGGGGATAGGTGAGGTGGAAATAGCAAATCAGATAGTTCCCCGGGACGGTTATGCAGAACTGATCCTTTTAAATGCCCTTATAGCTGCAACCCTAACCAGGATTGCCAAAGAAATTAGGAACCTCCAAAGGACGGAGATTGGGGAGGTTTTCGAGCCCTTTGGAGCCAAGCAGGTTGGCTCCTCAACGATGAGCCATAAGAGGAACCCTCACAAATCCGAGAGGGTGTGCGGCATTTCGAGGGTGATAATGTCTCACGTTTTCCCCGCCTTAGAGAATGCCGCTCTCCTAGAACATGAGCGAGACCTGACAAATTCGTCTGCTGAGCGCATAATCCTCCCTGAATCCTTCATCCTTTTGGACTACGTTCTAACCCAACTGATCCAGATACTTAGGGGTCTAGAGTTCAACTATGAAAACATAGAGCGAAACCTGAACTTGACCGGCGGCCTCTTGATGAGCGAGAATGTAATGCTAAACTTGGTTAGGAAGGGAATGGGAAGGCAGGAGGCACACGAAATACTTAGGGAGATAGCGGTTAAATGTGTTAGGGAGAAGGTACCCTTTAAAAAGGCGATTTTAAGCCACGAGGTTCTCGGGAAAATGGTCACCGAGGAGGAGCTCGACGAATGGCTTAACCCTCGAAACTACATAGGTACAGCGGTTGAGCAGGTTGAAAAGCTGGCTAAACAGCTTAGAAGCTAAACAGCAGAAAACTCCTTAAGAGTTTTCTGCTTTAAAAGGACGTCTAGTAGTTTGCTCTTACTCTCCCAATACTTCCATTCAACCTTAAGGTTCGACTTAACGAAGCTAAGTGCTTCACTCAACGTTTCGAAAACGAATGGCTTCCTCCTTAGAGCATTCCTAACGGTTTCCCTTATCACCCAAACCCCTAAGGGCATGATGTAGCCTGGCCTAACCTCACGAAAAACGATGGTTAAAGCCTGCCTTCTAACCCTAGCCAGATACTCTGCTACAGCTAATCGTGCCGCATAGTATGCTCCGGCGACGTTACTTGCATACCTCTTACGGCCCCTGTGATCCTCATAATCCCCAACGACGACAGGTGCGGCATCTCTCATAAGCCAAGCCGTGCCAGGGTACCATGCCTCAAGCTGTTCAAACCCCCAGGAATGGGGCACCATAACTATTAGGAAGTGATTGTCAAGGTATGATTCTCTGAAAACAAGTATCTTATCTATCTCTGGGTAAAGCTTGACCTTGGCTATTATTCTACGTGAAATAACGTCGTCCGTAGCGGTTATCGCCCACCTAGTTGGAACAAGCCTCCTACCTCTACCAGTTCCAAGTAAAGCTGCCGAAAGTAAACGTGAAACATAGCTTACGGGAATCCCTTCAAAGTACAGGTAAGCTATCGCCTCTTCCGCTTTAAGATCCTCATCATAAATGGCCTTGTCGACTTGCCGTGGAACCAGCGGCTCCTCGGCAATCTTAAACTCCCTTAAGGGTGCCATGGGACCCATAGGCTGCGAGTGGCTGTCAAACTCCACCTTAAAACGAGGCGTTCTCTCCAGTGAAACCTCGACATCGACAGGCCTAGCACTCATAGCCGCCTCCCGTGCCTCTGAAAGAATCCTCCCACCACCCCGTTCTCCCTTTACGTCAACTTTAACGGAAGCCCTTATAAGAACACTCCTATACCTTAGAATCTCATCTATACTCTTACCAAACCAGTCTTCAACCTTGTCAAAAACCTCGACGTTTCTCCCAGTAATCGGTGGAACCATGGGTCCCGCCGAAACCATTGGATAACCGTAATGCCCCACGAAAAAGGATGGAGGTGATGAGCCGAAAAACTCCCGCTTTAAAGTGACCTTTTTAACCGGCATGAAGGATGCCACTTTCACGAGGATCGGGCAACGAGGCTTACCACATAGCAACCTTGAACCCTTACATACAACACATATATCCCGTGGGAGTCGCGGTTTAACCATGGTAATCCTACCAGAAGGCCTCTAAATTCCTCAGCACTAATTTATGAAAAAAGGAAAAACAATGCAAAAATCTTTCTCTAAATTTAGGCTGTTATACGTGCACCTTTATTCAACCTGCTGAAAGGCTGGGTATGGAAGCTGTAGGCAAAACCTAGCAAAAAACAGGAAAGATTTGTAATAAAAATTTGTAATAAAAAAAGTGTTTTTGTGTTAACTCTGTTTTCCTGTTTATGCGAAGGCGCCTTCTACTAGGATTGCTACAGCTGCACCGATTATCGCAATGATGCCGCCAAGGACTGCTAGGAGTGCCATGCCTAAAGTACCCATTGTCGCTGCTCCAAGGATCAACTCTATGATTCCTAAGATCAACACAATAGCAGTGCTTGCCTTAAGTAGCTTCTCTGCGGCCAACACTAGACCAAAGATTAGCACTATCAGGCTGACGATTGCAAGCACCCATCCCATTGCCCCTGCTCCTCCAGTTAAAGTCGCCTGTAACGTGCTTCCTAGGAAAGGCGCTATTAGCCCTAGTATACCCCCTATGAACCCAATTATGCCACCTATCTTCATTTTTCATCTCTCCACTTTTCTTTTTTCAGTCAGGAGCTGGAGAGCCTACCCCTCTTTTTAAACCTTTTTATGCCTCTCATCGAGGTTTACGTTAAACGTCGAACGAACAGAGTCTTTTTTTAAAAAAGAATACGACTAAAGTACGTCTACGGGGGACAAAATAAGGTGAAATATTAAAAACCACCGTTACTTAACTTGACTGGGAGTCGAAATATTTAAGGGAGCCTTCATGAGGTGTGCCTAGATTGATCGATCCGCATGTTCACTCTGTTTTCAGGTCGTTCGAAGACTTCACAGCACTAGGTATTTCAGGAGTTACAGGTATTATTTCAGTGGCGTTCTACCCTGTTACTCCATCGAGCCCTATGACGCTTATAGACCATTTTAGGCATATTCTCGAAGCTGAGCCGTCAAGATTTAAAAGCTCATACATTTCCTTTTATCCTTCCATAGGCGTTCATCCAAGGTGCATTCCCCCAAACGTAGAAGTTGCATTCAACTACTTAGAAGAGCATGCTGGAGAGTACGTAGCTATTGGAGAGGTAGGGCTTGAAGCGGCTTCCGAGAAGGAGGTTGACGTGCTTAAAGCCCAGCTTACTATCGCTAAGAAAATGGATGTTCCTGCAATAATTCACACCCCAAGACGGGGGAAAGAGGCGACTACGAAAAAGATCCTTAACCTACTGGATGAAGTCGGCTACTATAACGTTGTAGTGGACCATGTAAACATTGAAAACATAGGTCTTCTTGAAAACGTTGAAGTGTACGTGGGATTGACTGTTCAGTATGGAAAGCTGGACTTAAACTCTTTACTCAGAATAGTCGAAATGTACGTGTCTCATAACCCTGAAAAATTCCTCCTTGACACCGACCTTGGAAGGGACGCCTCTGACCTATTCTCTCTTCCAAAAGCCGTCCAGCACCTGCGCGTAAACGACGTAGACCCCCAAGTAATTGACTTGTTATCCAGAGAGAACGCAGCAAGACTCTTTAAAATTTAAGAGAAAAATTATTTATGGGGGTTAGCATTGGACATCGTAAACTGCAAAATCAGGGAGTTAGGCTCCCATGTTGGCGAGCAAGTAACCGTTAAAGGCTGGATCCACTTGAAGAGACAGCACGGCAAAAAACTTGTTTTCTTAACTTTAAGGGATGGAACTGGATTTACTCAGGTGGTTGTGAGAAGCAACGCATCCGGTTACGGTGAGCTTCTGAACGCTTACAGGGAGGCAGCCGTACGTGTAGTTGGAACGGTGACTAGAGATGAAAGATCACCCTACGGGTACGAGATCAGGGCTGAAAGTGTGGATGTTATATCTCCCTCAAGCCCAACTATAGAGGAAGAATATCAGCCTGACTCGTCTCCTGACGTTCTCCTCAGTAAAAGACATCTAGTTATTAGGGGCGAGAAAACCTCGGCCATCCTAAAATATACTGCGAAGCTACTAAAGTACTTCAGGGAGTTCTGTGAGGAAAGAGGGCTGGTTGAGGTGCTTCCACCACTGATAACACGTGCCGCCTGTGAAGGGGGTGCAACCCTCTTTCCCATAAAGTACTTCGACGAGGTAGCCTACTTAACTCAGTCATCCCAGCTCTACTTAGAAGCGGCGCTACCTGCTCTGGGGGACGTTTACTGCATTCAAAAATCGTTTAGGGCGGAGAAGTCTAGGACAAGGCGCCACTTAACAGAGTACACGCACGCAGAAGTGGAGCTCACCTTCATAGACTTCGACGACCTCGTCTCCTTCACCGAGGATCTCATAGTGCATATTGTGGAGAGGACGCTGGAGGAGGACGAGCCCATCCTTAAGACGTTGAATGTGGACGACCTTAAAGCCCCCAAGAAACCATTTAAGCGCCTCACGTATAGGGAAGCGGTTAGAGAGCTGAAAAAGAGGGGTGTAGAAATCGGTGAAGGCGGCGAAATAGAAGAGGCGATGGAGAGGATGCTGGTCGACCAGCTAGGCGAACCACTCTTCCTAACCGAGTTCCCTGCAAGCCAGAAAGCATTTTATTTTAAGAGGAAGGAGGGCGAGGAGGAGATTACCCTCTCAATGGACTTGCTCGTGCCAGGTGTAGGCGAAATAATAGGCGGAGGGATGAGGGAAGACGACTACGAGACGCTCCTTACAAGACTGAAAGAGATCAAAGCAAACCTTGACGACTACAAGTGGTACCTCGACCTAAGAAGGTATGGCTCGATCCCACACGGCGGCTTCGGGTTAGGAGTAGAACGCACGGTAGAATGGATCCTAAAGCTTCCTCATATAAGAGAAGCCTGCTTATTCCCCCGGCTAATAAACAGGCTAACTCCATAAGTTAAGAGGGTTACTTCTAATAGCCTCTGGGCGATCCTCTTTCAATGAGGACTCCTTCGTAGGATGGGCGAAGTCAACCCCTTTCTTTAAAGTTAAAATCTTAAGGGTTTAAGTATCATGTTATAGCATGTTAGCGAATTTTAAGTAACATGTTCCTGTTTTTCCTGTTTAGCTCACCTTTCCTTTACCATTTTAAAGTAGCATCCTGTTCCTTCCACACTGTCTGGAATAAGCATGAAGTCTATTTTCGCCATGGGGAAGAGGAAGGGGAACAGCAAGTAATCTGGAACCTTATACCTTCTAAGAACCTCCCTTACCTCCTCGGCGAACTCACTGAAAACCTGATTGTAATACCCGATTTTTTCAAGTTTCATCCCTGCCTCCCTAGCTAAGCGCATTATCATCCTCCGGTTGTATCTCCTATGGTGGCCAAGCTCTACATCATCCCTAGTCATTCTACTCTCTCCCTCTCCCCTCAGGAAGAACCGCCTTCCCTCAGAGGTTGGAACGGTACCAACCAGAACCCCTTTCCTAGTTAGAACGCGTTTAGCCTCCTTAACCGTCTTTAAGTCATCTGGTATGTGCTCGAAGACATCCAACCCTAGAATCAAGTCAAAACATTCCTCTCTGAAGGGAAGGCTTTGCCCATCGCCTAAGACGAAATCCACCGGGATCTTATTTATCCTTGCAGACTTGCAAGCCTCCCAGAAGTCCTCGTTTGGCAAGTCGAGGGCGACCATCCTCACCCCATCAGCCATTAGGGCTACACTCCACACAGCCCATCCGCAGCCCACGTCTAAAGCGGTTATCCCTGGCTTCACCTCCAAGTGCGGTAAAACCCTAGCAGCCCTCACAGCGTCAAGAAGGTAAGGGTGCCCAAGGATCCTATAAAAAACCTCCCTAAACTTAACTATCCAAGGACTAGGTCTCTCATGCCTATGATAAGACAGGTATCGCCCAATTACTGGCTTCTTAAACATAAAAACCCCCTTCATCTAAATCCTGCATCATCCTTCTTAGATGTTTCCCAGAGAAAATTAAAGTAACCACTAGCTATCATCGCTAAACCTATATGATCAGACCATATCCCCATGGAAAACCTAAATCCTCCCTCAGCTTGGTCTAGAAGGACGATCATCGCTTCCCTTCCATCGACTATGACTCCTCCACCATACATGATATCCCTAGCGGTGACGTTCTCCTTTCCCACCATCCTAGAAAGCCTCTCTAATACCTTTTCATCCAGAACACTAGCCATAATTTTCACGGTGACGTTACCTGAACGCAGCCTTCTAAGAATCTCCTCAACAGGCTCGATAACACCCTCAACAACGACGGGCAAAGCTATGAGAACTTCCCTCCTAGCCTTTTCAATCATCTCCTTAAACTTAGACAAAATATTCTGCTCTCCATGAATTATCCAAATATTCGGCTGCTCAGCCCCCTCCGTCCTTTCATAAATCGGTTGCAAGATCTCTACAATTTTCCTCTCGTTCTCCTCGATATCCCTCTGAAACCTGAGCTTAACCACACGCATAGCCTCCCTTGGAGGCATAGCAGCGTAAAGTTTCGGCCTACCGCCATGAACCTGAATCCAACCTTTCTCTTCGAGCCGCTCCAAAACATCATAGATCCTAGAGTATGGAACCCCGCTTCTTCTGCTTACCTCCCTAGCAGTTAGAGCTCCTCCCTCCACCAAGGTAAGGTAAACCTCAGCCTCATAACCCGTCAAACCCACCCTTTCAAGTGCCCGCCTAACATCACCCCCCCTATGAAGCATAGCGATCAAACCTCCCCGTAGAATTTCCTTCCATCTGCCAAGGCATCTACACGTTCCTACACTCCTCTCCTAAATTTTTCCTATTATCTTTTTGTTCCTTTAGTTAAAGCATTGCTTTAGAAGTATCCCGTATTTTTCAGTTTTAATCTGTTGCACAAATTATACCTTCTTCTCATTAATTTCATAATTATTTAGTAAATTTTTGCAATTAACTTTAAAGATATCTCCCTTCCCTCCCAATTTTTCTTGGTTTTTAAATGTAAAAGGAAAAATTTATATCCCCCTACGCCTTCATCCTTCCCCTGAAGGAATATACCCCCAGGTTGCAGGTTGGGGGATCCGTGATACTAGACGTCTACGTAATGGATAAGAGTGGGATCTGCCTATGCCGACGGACATATAAAAAAATTGGTGATATAGAAGGTATGGACAGTCTTCTTCTCACAGGCTTCATGAGTGCGGTTATGTCCTTCACCGAAAATTTGGCAAGCGCAAAACTCGAAGTGATACGAACCGACAAATATGTTCTTCTTTGCAACTTAAGCGATCCGCTTGCAACAATAATTTTAGCAGACAAGGAAGACGAAGATATCCTGAAGGAGGTGGCAGAAGAGATACTAAAGCGATTCAAAGAGAAATATCGTAATAAGCTAGAAAACTGGGATAAGAATGTTGACCACTTCCAGCAATTCTGCAAAGAAATAGATCAAATAGTCCAGTCTAAAGCTAAATACCCCGAAAAAGTAAGAGAGCTAATATTAAGCGGGAAATTAAATGCAAAAGAAGCCGCAGACCTCATCCTCGCAGAAATCAATCAAATGGTTAAAGAAATAATGAAAAAAGATAAGGTGTAAACGTTCATAGCGACTTCACGTCACAACCAGCTTCTTTCAAGATCTCCTTCCTAATACTTGGAAACTCTTCCCTTATAATACGAATTATCCTTTCAACGTGCTTCCTTTCACCTGGCCGAAGAAGAATAAACATGTAACCCCACTCGGGGAACAACGTTGCCACACAGATAAACCTATCATCATACCTAACATAATACTCGTAGTAATGTCTCCTAATTTTGTACCCTTCCCTTTCAAGTTTTAGCATGATCCTATTAAGCTTATTAGCAAGAATCAACATCCACATCCATCCCCTCAAAAAATAAGAATGTTAGGTTGGAAAACTTTATTTATCGACGAGCTTACTTTGCTTCTTTATCTTGAAACTGCATCGGTCAGCCCCTTCGCTCTTCAAGCTTTCAGCTTCCACTTTAACTTCTTCTCCGAAAGCCCTGCGTGCTGCCTCCTCTATTAAACCATGAGTGTACGTACAGTAAAACTTGGTTGTAATGTCTAAGTCCAACTTTTCAAAAGGACACGCAGTAAATGTTATTCTTGCCTCCTCCTCGTTTCCCTCGTAAGAAACACATCTGTCACCGACGACAGGAGCGATAACGTCTTTGGCTACAAGCTCGGCGAACTTTTCAGGGTTCCAAGATGCTACATTGTACTTCTCCCTCAATCTCTTCTCAACACGCTCACCTACAGTTTCTCCAACTAGCCTAAACACAGCCCTTATAGTGTCTCTACCAGCTACGGCATCAAGTCGATTCATCAGCAAGACAAACACGCGAGTGATAAACCTGTGCAACCTTTCTAAGTTCTCGGACAAACCGTCCACCTCCCAAACTAGTAAAGAACTTTTTTGACCTCCTCTACCGTTTTAAGCATCTCCCAGAATACAAGTCCTAAATTCGCGTCGTGCCTCACCAAGACTGTTAGAAGATGCGCATCACCTATACTCATAATAACAGTCTGCCCATCCTTGCCTGTTATGAGAACCCGTTGAAGCTCACCCTGCCCCAGCTCAGCTACAGTCCTTTTGCCAATCCCCAGAGCCGCTACGGACATTGCTGCTACGAGCCTAGGATCAGCAATGTCTGAAGGGAGAACAGAGGCGACAAGCATACCCTCATTAGTCACAACAGTACTACCCAAAACGTCAGGAACCCTTCTCTCCAAGTCCTTCAAAACATCAACAAGTTTCCTCTTAACATCCTTCTCTACCATCCTAATCACCCTTCAAACTTTAGGTGAAAAATTAGAAATTAACATGGCACCTTCGCTTGCAACCAAAAAATAAAATTTATGATCAAAATACTCACAAACATAAAACTGGCAAAACTATATGTCGTATTCTTCAAAGTAGGAACGAATTGAAGAAATAGTTGGTGGGCCCGGCGAGATTTGAATTCGCGCTTTCTATAGCCTCGCGACCTTCCGGTTATCAGCTTCGCCCCACATT
>Ga0180301_10000362_pt1 | contig 35378 bp, 37 predicted proteins | sample GuaBasSediGuay16_FD_121797 | JGI IMG/M metagenome (GOLD analysis project Ga0180301, IMG submission 121797) | Subseafloor sediment microbial communities from Guaymas Basin, Gulf of California, Mexico - Guay16, Core 4569-2, 12-15 cm | ecosystem: Environmental > Aquatic > Marine > Hydrothermal... | reverse complement strand
GGTTGGTTATTGATAGGCAGAAGAATGCCTGCATAAACATCTACCTCAGGATGCGGGGCTTCCCCCACAGTTATGAGTGCTGGGAGAGGTTTGTGAAGCCTCTCCTGAACCACGAGCTGTGGGACGGGGTTGCCCTGAGGGGGCGGATGCCGATGATATGGTCTCCGATGAAAGGAGACCTGAGGGTGGTGAAGCCCAAGGGTTTGGTAGACCAAAGACTATTAACGTCTATGAAGGTCTATCAAACCTGAACCCCTGAAGCGGCAATATGTACACCGTTTAAGTTGGAGATACAGCAAGAATAGCCTTCTCTAATTATATGCTTCAGGAAACAATCCTCTATAGGAGACCATTAGAGGACTTCAGGGTTTGTTAAAAGCTTTAGATAACTATATACTAAAACTACCTATAGAAATACGTGCTAACCTATATTAGCCTGCTATCATTCTTTTAAGAAAAGCTACTGGTATTATAATAAGGGAAACACGGGAACTCTATGACCAAGAAGATCGAAGGTGAACCGGCGGACGAGAAGAGGGAAAAAGAACTCATTAAAATATATTCTATACTGGCTCATCCAGTCAAGAGGAAAATTATCCAATATTTAGGTAGAAAGAAAAGTGCCACTGCCACCGAACTACGCAACGAACTCAAGGTAAGCACTGGTGCACTTTACTATAGTTTAGATGATTTAGCTGGCTACGTTGGACAAAATGAAGATAGAAGATACTTTCTCACCCCCAAAGGATACAAACTTTACGAACTGATGATAAGCGAAAGAGAAAGACTTAGAGAGATACTTCCTGAAAGGGAAAGAACCTTCAACAGTGTCATAGAAGCACTGGAAAATGTTCTTATTCCATATATTCCCTTCCGAAAGCTACGGGAAAACAATAGGCTTCTACTGTTTTTATCTACTGTGCTTTTCCTGGTTTCTCTTACGGGAGTAATGACCACAGACATGGATGTCACGTTTCTATCGGTTTCCGATTCACGTATCTTCAACCCCTTCCACGCTAATCTAGGTCCCCTTGGAATAGCAGTAAAATTTATCCTCAACTGGGTCGGCGTCTTCCTACTTCTAGAAGTATTCAGTCGAATTAGCGGATCCAGAAACATGGATTCCGATTTCTTCTTAGCAACCTTTGTATCTCTAGCCCCCTCCTACCTTTACCCGTATGTAAGCCTAGCTGTAAACATGTTGCTTTTAAGCGCTTTCTGGAAGTCTATTATATTAACATTACTTCTTAGAATCCTTCAAATAACTTCTCTATGTTTTCTCACGGCCTCCTTAACTGTATTTAAACATTTAAGAAAAGACTTGGCCTTTATACTCTCCTCCATACTCTTCTACATTAGCCTCTTTCTGGAAATACAGCCGTTTTCGTTTCCCTAATGTAACGCTTCAGGAGGTAAAAATGAGGTCCGAATACAGGTTAGCCACCCTTATAATAGAGGAAATTGAGCGAAAAAGAATATCGTTTGATAAGGGTTTTTTAAAGGCTCTCGAGAAGTTTAGTTGGCGGGTAAATAAACCGCTGGCATATAAAATAGCTTGGAAAAGCCTTACAAGCTTTATGCTAGCTGACCATCTTCTAGTCATCAATAATTTAGGTGAGACCCCGCTTCGCCGTAAGTGTGCTTTCAGGGTTGCATTCTACTTAATTTTCCGGGAGAGAAGGCGGCTTGAAGAGATAAGGAGATTCTTCGGTGGATTACTGACAGGAAGGATGTTTTCTATCCTAAAAAACGTTGAAAAAGCAGAGAAAGCGGAGGAACTTATAGATATAGAAGACAAAGCCACATTCCTAGCTTTAAAGTATTCGCATCCCATTTGGCTTGTAGAGGAACTGCTTAAAGTAATGTCTCCACAGGAAGTTGAAAAAATGTTAAAGTCTAATGAAAGGCCTGTTAAGTGGCTTAGACTAAATAAATTCAAGAAGATTAAGTATGGTCAAGTAATTAAAAGGTTGAGGAAAAGCGGTTTAACGTTTCAAGCTGATAGCCATCTAGATGGAGTCTTCGAAGTGAGGGATATAAAGAGTTCCATAGGAGCGTTACCCTTGGTAGAGAAGGGGATATTAATACCTCAAGATAAAGGGAGCGTCCTCGCTGTACACGCCTTAGGGCCGGAGAGGGGGGATGAAATATACGATGCGTGTGCCGCTCCGGGGCTTAAAACCGAGTATATCTACGAACTTACAGAAGGCCGCGTCCATATTATTGCAGGCGACCTCTCCATCAACCGTGCATTCGAGATGAAGAAAATCCTACATAAACTCATTGAGAAGCCTGTAAACATCGATATTATTATTTTAGATGCCTCCAAGATGATTATTAAAAGGGATCTAGATAAAATTCTAATAGATGCTCCTTGCACCAATAGCGGCGCCATTGCCCAGGATCCAGCGTTAAGGATAATTCTCCAGGATAAAAAATTCCTGTATGAGGTGGTGCGTGTTCAATGGAATATTCTCTCACATATTGTAGATGCAATTGACTTTAACTCACTAGTGTATTCAGTATGTTCCCTTTTACCCCACGAAGGCGAAGCACATGTACTTAAACTAGTTAAGGAAAAAGGTTTAGAGGTGGAGGATGTCAGAATCCCTGGAGAAGGTGGATATACTGTTTATGGAGAAAAATATGGAAAAGTTAGGCGATTGTTTCCACATAGACATAGAAGCACCGGTTTCTTTATAGCACGACTTGTAAAAACTAGGGGAAAGCTTTCTCGCTTATCCAAATATTCTCCCTAATATAGCTTGAAGTTTTTCTTTCATCATAGCCTATTCTTGTCGGAGAGGAAAGTTTATGGAAAATTATCTGGACTATTCGCATTCCAGGATAAAGTTTTACCGGAGAATTGTTCTGGGAAAATATTTCCAATACAAGGGGTTTAGGATAAATTTCTCCGGAGCCTGGACTAACAAGCCCAGCCGCATGAACCACTACACCCAACCTGGCAACACTACTGCGTCCCTCAAGGGTAGCCGCCAAGTTTCTACTCAAAGATATCTTTTCAAGGGTCGTCGCGAGAATAAACTGTTTGGGCTTTAACAGAAAAGGCTTCCCGTTTGTTTTAACGGTTTTTAGAGACCTTTTTATACTTTCGGGATCAAGGGGATCAATTAAACTGTTAGAGGAGAATACCCCAAACTCGTCTGCAAGTCTTAAATCCACGGAACATGGCCCAACGTTTTCGGGGGAAAACGGCTCTATCTTCAGCTCTCTCTCCTTTATAGCCTTTAGGATCTCTTCTCTTGATAGAATCATATCTCCACTACCTCTCATGATATCTTACGTACATTGGAATAAAAGTTTCCAGCTGGCAGAAAGCTTATTATGACATTGTGCATAAATAATTTGTGATCTTCCGATGAAGCCGATATGTGAGATAATTGTTAAGAAGGTAATGCCCCTTCTTAGGGCACGTGTAGTTTATAAACTGTATAATCAATACGGGAGAAACCAGATGAAGATTGCGGAGAAAATGGGTATTAGCCAATCAGCTGTAAGCCGTTACATTTCAGGGGAGCGGGGGGTGTGTAAAGAGCTTTTAGATAAGATACCGGTAATTGAAGAAGCAGCTGACAAGATGGCGGAGATGATGGTTAGAGGTGCATCGGAAGAAGAAATTCTAGAAGTGGTGTGCGAAACCTGTGAAAAAATAAGGAGTAACCCGGTCTTTAAAAAATGTCTTTTTGAAGCTAAAGACTAGGGATAGATTTTACCTCAACTCGTTCAGCGTATCCTACAATGATCTTCGAAGGTTTTTTAATGGCAAATACGCCGTTTTCGATGACTCCGGGAACGTTGTTCAGCAATGTTTCAAGTTCGGTTGGTTTTAATGGTGGAGTATCCGATGGATAATAATCTAATATGATGTTCCCATTATCTGTTATTATCGGACCGTTCTTTTTGACCGCCTCGCGTAGAACGATCTTCCCGCCCAGTTTCTTCTCAATACGTTTTTTCACTTGCCGCCATGCAATAGGGATTACTTCAACCGGTATTGGATGAGACGTACAGAGCTTCTCTACCAGTTTGCTATCATCAACTATGATTACATATTCCCTAGAATAATAGTCGATAATTTTTTCCCTTGTAAGTGCGGCCCCACCACCCTTAATTAGGTTTCCTGCTGGGTCAACTTCATCCGCCCCATCTATGGCTAAGTCTATCTCATCCACGGAGTATAAAGGTAGAGGATTAAAGCCCCTTAAGAGTAAATGTATTTCACTATCCAACGAAGCTGCCACAACCTTTAGGTCTCTATGTGTGAATTTTCGAGCCAACTCATCTATGAATACTTTAACTGTGCTTCCGGAGCCCACACCCAGGGTCATCCCTGGTTTTACCAGCTTTAGGGCCTCCCTTGCAGCATTAAGCTTTTTTAGGCGCGTCGACATTTAGACACCTAGAGACAACTTATCTGCCAACTCTCTGGTGTCAACTTTAAACGTGTAATGAACCTCTTGGAAGTTTTTGCGGAATTCTACGACCTCTTTTCTAACTTCAGCAGGATCCTCTTTCTTGATGAGTACTTTCTCGAAGAATTGTGCTACCTGTATCATTTCATCCTCCCTCATACCTATTCTTGTCAGCTCCTGCACCCCTATCCTCAGCCCCGATGGATTCTTTATCATGTCTGGGGTATCCCATGGAAGCATGTTCTTGTTAACTATTATGTTTGCTTCTTCCAGCCTCTCGGCTGAATACGCTCCACCTCCTTGTTCCCTGACATCTACCAGCACCTGATGGGTTTCGGTGAAACCGTATCCTTCACCAAGCACTTTAAATCCTCTTGCATGCAGCTCTTCGGCGAGTTTTTTAGCATTACGAACCACCTGTCTTGCATATTCTTCTCCAAAGTACATCATTTCGACTGCTGTCATGGCAGTAGCCGCCAGCCTATGGAGGTGATGGTTTGAAACGAAGACTGGAAAGACTTTTCTCTTTACCTTCTTGTAGATATCCTCTCTGTTCGTCATTATGACGCCTCCCTGCGGCCCTGGAAAAGTTTTATGTGTTGAGGATGTTACTACATCAGCTCCATCTTTAAAGGGATCTGGGTAAACTTTGCCAGCAATTAATCCGAGCACATGGGCTGCATCGAAAATTACTGGTGCATCAACCTCTTGGGCTATCTCCTTAATTTCCTTGACTGGGTGTGGAAATATTATCACTGACGCTCCTAGAACTATGAATTTAGGTTTAACTTCGTTTATAATTTTCCTAGAAAGATCGACGTCTATGTTAAATGCCTCTTCGTCGAAGGCGAGCGGGACAGGTTTTATACCTAGAGCCCCCATTATACCGTATTCGGAGTGGCTTACATGCCCTCCTCCTGGTAGAGGTACTATACATGAAGTATCGCCATTTTTACCTAATACATGGAACACCGTTGCGTTAGCTAGGGTTCCGGAGGTGGGGCGACAGTCAACATATTTTGCGCCAAAAAGTTTGCTCATAAGTTCATTACAGTAAACCTCAAGTTCATCTATGTACTTTGTTCCTTGATAATATCTTTTGAATGGCATACCCTCAGCATATCTATGCATCGCATCAGAAAGGTAGACCAACTCTACAATAGGGGAAGTTACGTTCTCGGAGGCGATCATGTTCAAGGTTTCCTTCTTCCTCCATTTATTGTGTTTCGCTGTTAGATCTACAATCCTTTGAACCTCAGGGGGCATCTTTGATGCCATTTTCTCACAATCATATTATTATCCCTTTAAGTTAATTAATCTTAGTCGAGTACTATGGTACAGAAAAATGGTGGAGGATGGAAAGTAGGATTTATCGTAAACCCTATAGCTGGAATGGGCGGGAGAGTAGGATTAAAGGGTACGGATGGTGAAGCCGTTTTAAGGCGTGCCATCGAATTAGGGGCTAGGCCTGTGGCCTGGAGAAGAGGGCTACGGTTCCTCAGGAAGCTAAAAAAACTACTCAACCATGATGGGGAGATATTATTTCTCACGGTATCAGGAAAGATGGGAGAAAGACTGCTCCAAAAAACATTCTTTGGGAACTATAGAGTCGTCCTGAAAGCTCCTAGAAAAACCACTGCATGTGATACCAAAAATGCATGCAGACTTTTCTTGGAGAAGAAGGTGGATATCATAGTATTTGTTGGCGGAGATGGAACGGCCCGTGACGTACTCACTGTGGTTGGTCAAAGAGTCCCAGTTCTCGGCGTGCCTTCAGGCGTGAAAGTATACAGCTCCGTCTTCGGCGTAAGTCCAGAAGCCTCAGCACGTCTCTTAGTCTTATATTTGAGGGGGAAATGTATCTTGCGTTTAGCTGAGGTGGTTGACGTAGATGAAGAAGCCTTCCGAAAAGGGCTACTCTCGGTAAAAGTTTTCGGTTATATGAAGGTCCCCTACGAGCCACTGTACCTACAGAGCTCGAAAAACTCTATTCCGCTAACTAGCGAAGAAGAGGAAAATAAAGACTCTATTGCAAAGTACGTTGTAGAAAACTTGATCGAGAAAAACGTGATCTATATTCTTGGTCCAGGAACCACCGTTGAAACCATAGCAAAAAGAATGAATCTAAAGAAAACGGTCCTCGGGGTGGATGTATTGTTAAACGGCAAACTGATAGCAAGGGACGTCAATGAACGGGAAATATTGGATATACTTTCTAGATTAAGGCTACCTACAAAAATTATAGTGAGCCCGTTGGGTCGTGAAGGCTTTCTCTTTGGTAGAGGAAACCAGCAGATAAGCCCCCGGGTGCTAAGAAAGGTGGGTTTGGAAAATATAATAGTAGTCGCCACACGCATTAAGCTCAGGGAAACACCAGTCTTCTTCGTCGATACAGGGGACAAAGGGGTGGATAGGCTTTTTGCTCAAAGAAAATTTGTTAAGGTGCTAGTTGATTACAATGAGTATACTATGGTTAAGGTTAAATCAATGGCCTGACTCTTCTTTTTCCAATATTTTGATGTACCCATCCACATTCAATAGCTCCTTTAATTCATTTTCATCCTCCATCTCTATTACTACTATCCATCCCTTTCCGTAAGGATCCACCGTTATGATGCTGGGATCTACACCCAACTCCTCATTCCATGCCACTATTGTTCCCGATACAGGTGAATAGACTTCTCCTACGGCTTTAACTGATTCAACTGTTGTCACTACCTCGCCTTTCTTTACCCTTCGGCCTATTTCGGGCTCCTCCACATATACTATGTCCCTGAGTTTTTTCTGAGCGTAGTCAGTTATCCCCACATATACTTTATTGCCCTCCCTTCGAGCCCATTCATGGGTTTTTGTATAAAAAAGATCCTTCCTCAACCTATAGTTTTTGTATAGGATTTCTTCCGCCATTTAACCACCAGTCTGTATATATTAATTCTACTTATTTTTCTTTTCACTTAGAGAACCGTTCCAGGAACTTTAATATCTTTTCAGCATCGTCTTTCCTGCCTAGAACATTACGGTATTCTGCTTCATTTCTAAGCTCCTTCAGCAATTCTTTTTCAATGTTCTTTGGAGCCTCGTTAACAACGTTGACGGCATGCTCTTCTTTTCCATCCAGAATTAGTTGAACAATATATTCTAGAAGCGGGATTGTAGTTATTTTTCCTTCGACTAGTTTAAGTACGAAGCCAGCTTCATAATCTATCTCCATTCTTTCTTCCTGCTCCTTAGCGCCCTTTTTAGCCTCCTCCAACATCCTAATAGCACCACTTGAAAGGATTTTTTCCATCCCATAGGCTTCGATAAGTCGCTCCAACTTATTGTAATAGTCTCCTTTCAAAGCTAATATTTTCCTTAGGTTATCTTCATCTATTGGAAGAGGTATTCTTAGTCCTCCAATGTACACAACTCCTTTTAAGCCTCTGACGTTCTCAGAAGGTATTTTAGCATCTAGAAAACCGTCGCATAACAGCACCGGTAGCGTTTCGACATCACCGTCAGGGTAGCATATTCGTACGGCCTCATACCAAAGTTTAGCGCTGACCTCCCCTAAAATAGTATGCTCCCCCCATTCAAAAACCGTTGTTTTTAACTGTTTAGAGAGGATGTTTGCCAAACCTTCTACAAAACCGTAGATTTCTATTCTGATAAAAGTTTTCCATCCTCTTTTTGTCTTAATTTCGATCTCGTCTACTTTACCTAGCCTTAAACCTAGTTTATCTAAAAGCTTTCTTACTTCCTCTCTCCATACACTATCTTCTTTCTCTATACCAATGTAAGCCAAGATTAATCCCTGCTTCTATAGTTCATTTCCACACATGAACATTATATAATAAATGATGTCAATATAAAAGGTGGTATATTATATATTGTGAGGATACGGTATGAGGGGCACCGTTCATGCCGTAGCAGGATTGACGCTAGGTTTTATGTTCTATTTGATGTCGGATGTTAGTTTAAATATGAATTTAAGCCAGCTAGCATTATATGTAGTTTTCCTCCCTTACTTCTACCTAAAGATAGCAGATATACTCTCCCTAGTGGAAACTAGAAGGCTGGGTGAAAGCTTCGTTGAAGGATTGAAAGTTACGACCCTCTATTTACTGCTTTTCATAGCCCCTCGCTACCTGCTTCAAGAAAAATACCCGTTAATAGCGGAATTTGAAGTTGTTTTCCTGAATTTTTTAGACTACCTTTTCTCGAACATTGTTTCCCTAGGTCTTGTTTTAACTCTAGAATATTCAATAATATTCTCCATGTTTCAGGATAGAAAAAATGGTCGAAACAGGTTCCTCCATTCACTATTTTTCCCGGTACTTTTCTTTGTATTCAATGTTTACCTATTAGGGTATTTTCTAAACCCTCTCCTAACTATGTTGATATCAAATATTTTCTTAACATGTAGTTTAATCCACTTAGGGTTAGATGCTATAAGTGTCGAGGGATTCTATCCGCTTTACCCATTATCACGTAAAGCTGTGATAAAGGATTATATTAAAGAGAAATCCATCATCAGGAAATCAGAGAAAGTATTAAGCGCCCTTTTCTATTTCATCAATATCCTTATTCTAATACCTATGCTAGGAGCTATATTCGGTATTAGGGAGGCGAGCATATTATACAGGCTTCCTAGTCCCCAAGAAATCCTTTCAATATATGTTTTAACAATTCTCCTACCACTACCTTTAATATTCTATTATGGATCGAAAGTCGACAAAAGAGGCGTAGTGCTGGTTCCTCGGCGATGCCCTAACTGCAATCGAATAGTACCACGATCTTCAATTAAGTGTCCCTACTGTGGATTCATTGTTAGAAGGGGGGAGAAATAATATGAAAATAGAGGCTTTTACACCTGAAGAGCTGGCAGACGCCATGGTCATCGACAGCGAAGGCTACATCTACGGTTATTTCGAAGGAATAGAGGTAGCTGAGGATGATGTATTCATAAAAGTATATGAGAAAAAGATGCAGAAAAAGAGAGAAGTTGATAGGGATAAATTGTTGGAAAAAATATTGGAGAAAAATGCTAAGGGATTTTTAGGTAGGAAAAAACCGGAAAAAATTATAGATGAAATACGTAAGGTTCTTGGTTTAACGGAGAAAAAGGAACTTTCCGTAGAAGACCTTTTAGAATACATTAAGGTAAAAGGATACAGACTGGAGATACCGTTAAAGGAAAAAATTTCGGAGAAAAAATACACTAAGGGTAAGGTTAGTATAAAAGAAATTAAAGGCGTCTGGATAGGGGAAGCTCCTCTTCCCGACGGACAAAAAACTGTTAAAATTAAGATAATACTGCTGAATACCCCCCGTGAAGCAAAGTATAGGAGCATGCCGGATGGCGCCAGACCCACCTACAGGCCTCTTGAAGCACTTAAAGAAAAAATGGTTATAGGCCCGCATGGACGTTTACTCGGCTATGTGAAAAACTTTGTTATAGGCGCTGGAATAGTCGGACTTCGCCTCTCCCTTCCCTCTGTCTCGAAGAAAGGTGTGAATGTCCGTGCATTTGCAAATGATCTTAAAGAATATCCTGAATATTCGGAATATGCGGATAAACTTCTCTCATGGCTAAAAGAAAATCATTCCATTCACAGTGAAGACCATGTAGAATACACCGCTCTCAACTATTTATCAGAATGGATGACGAGAGAAGGTTTTCCAAAGGAGATTGTGAAATCAATATATAACTATGTGGAAGAAATAGCGGTTTTTCCAGGCGTGGATACTATCGTTACCTGGGATAAAATAGAAAAAATCGGGGATGTTATTCTGCTTGGAAATTAACTCTTCCAATAGCTTTTGCTAACTGTGTACTCCTTTTTCCATATGGGGGCTTCCCTTTTTATACGGTCAACTATTTCTATTAACCCCCTATACCCTTCCTCCCTATGTTTGGAAGCTACGATCACTACAAAAACCGTTTCACCTACCTTTGCCTCACCGATTTTGTGTTCAACAATGACATCTTTTAAACCGTATTTTTTTACAGCGTCCTCCACTATCTTTTCGATGGTTTTCTCAGCTAGGGTTGGATGAGCTTCATAGAACAACTTGACTACTTTATCTCCTTCCTCTGAGAATTCTCTGACGATTCCTATGAAAGCCAGTACTGCTCCTATATTTCCTTTTAGGGATAAATTTTCCAGTAATTTATTTGGTTTCTCTATATTTTCGCTTATTATAATTTTCATTTCGTCCACCCATTTATGGTTGTCGACAAGTGTTATTTAGTTTTCCAAAATATTATCCTCCTGAGGGTGGAGGCATTATATCCACCTGGCTTCCATCCTCTATGACTATTGGCGAACTTTTATCCGGGTTTACTAATACATTGTTGACTGCGATAAAAATAGTTGCCCCGATTTTTCCACATCTAAGCTCGTCTTCAAGTTGTGGGATAAAATTAGATATTTTTTCCATCAATTTTTCTAAGGATAAATTTTTTCCATCAATTTTTATCTCATTTATCCCGGCGATTTCCCGAAACCTACCGTAAAAACGAACTTTTACCGCCACTTCTTTACCTCCTCTATTCCCAGATACTTTCTCCCTTAATATTTAATCCTTCCCGGAATCGGCATTAATGTGAAGACATTTTACCGAGAAATCGAATATATTATGAGAACCATCAAATAACATCGTCTTTAAGCACAGTAATTTCGTTTAAAATCCCTGGAGAGAAAGTGAAGATATCATATATGGAATGCAATGGATGCAACCCTACAGATACTTTGGCATCACAATTAAAATATGATGGTTGATTTAATATACGTGCGATGATGAACGCGTTGATAGGTGAAAAATGAACGTAGACGGGCGTCCTGAGCCCTTTATTTTGAGAGGTGTTGGAGGAACCCTACCATCGAAGTTCCCTGTGCTGTTTAAGGCCTAGTCTTCGCAGGATCTCTCGTTTTCTTTTACTTTCTATGTCAAGTGCGGAAACTATGTTCGCCATGAAATTGATGGCCTCGTCCATCGACTTTTTATCCACGGGAAAAGGTACCCCATCCTTACCCCCGAAAGCGAAAGAATACTTTACTGGATCGCTCCAGTCAGCGGGGGTACCATAAATGAGTTCCGCTATAAGTGTTAACGCCCGTAGGGTTCTTGCACCTAGCCCCTTAATGAGAAGGAGTTCGCGGAAGCTTTTTGGTTTAAATTCATAGATCATTTTGATCTTCTCCCAGTCGATGGTTCTAGGCATGTAAAGCTCCTTGTATGAGAAATATTTTTCTGGATTTATATGGAACGATTCACCCGATTCAATTTTCATGTAATCTGTTAATGGTCTACTTTTTTCTCGCATCATCTTGATCAACGCCAAAGCCTTATTGAACTCCCTTTTCACCTTAATGGGGTTTTCTAGAGATATATCTCTCAAAGTTTTCTGTAGATCTATACTTCTCCTTGACACCATGTTTAGCACGTATCGCTCCTTCCTCTCTGAAATGATTCCTTTATGGGGTTCCTTAATAAACTCGCTTAATGGAAGTGAAAACCAGTGGTATCTTCGAGCATACTTTAAGATGGGGTTCATGCCCTGTTGTATGATCACCCAGTTCCCCTTTTCATCGAAGAATATTGCATGGTGATATAGTATGTAGCCGTCCTGTACAGCCGAGTTATCGACTTTTGCAGCTAGTCTGCTGGCTAGCTTCAACTCCCTTATAAGGTTTTCAGGTAGACCTAGTTCATCGCCCTTCTCTTCGATTTCATTCGGGGTTCCTGTAGACTTTTTCCCTTTCCCACCGCATACACGTATACCTAAATTCTGTCTATTAATAGCCTGCCTTAGGACCGCTGTTAAAACCGTGGTTACACCGGAGGAGTGCCAATCGTATCCTAACGCGCATCCGAGGGCTTGGAACCAGAACGGGTCGGAGAGACGTTCTAAAAGCACCTTTGTACCATATTCCTCCGAGATCAATCGAACAATGGGTTTAGCCAGTGCTATCATACGTGAGACAAGCCAGGGAGGGGCTTTACCCCCATGGAGAGGAAGGTGGGCTATTCTCACTGGCCAGTACCCTTTATGATTCTTATATAGTCTATTTGACCAGCGTTCAGAACCATGTGGTCTCCTTTAGTATTTATAAACACAAGCCTTCCCTGATTATCTACGTCAATAACTTTACCTATAATGCTTTCACCGTTAATTCCTATGACTGCATCTGAACCCAACATCAAGGTCTTCTTCTTCCATATTGAAAGGATTTTTTCATAGTTCTTTCTAATAAATAGTTTGTAGTATTCCTCAAGCCTCTCTAAAATGGAGGATAATAGTACTAGTGGCGGTATTGGATAGCCTGTTTCCTCCATCAAACTTGTAGCCTCGTTTCTAATGTTTTCTGGAAAAACCTCGTGAGGGATGTTGTTATTAACCCCTATGCCGATGATTACCGAGGAGATTTCACCTAGCTCATATATAGCCTCCGTCAATACACCACAGACTTTTCGGCCATTTATTTGGATGTCGTTCGGCCATTTAAGACTCGGGGTCAAATCCGTTATGTTTTCTATCGCCTCGGCCGTAGCTAGCGCAGAGAAAAGGGGTATTAGAGAAGTATATTGTGGTGGATTATAGGGGCGAAGCACAACGGAAAACCATAGGCCGCCTCCAGGCGACACCCATTCCCTCCCCCTTCTTCCCCTACCGTTTCGCTGTCTCTCCGCCAGCACTACAAGTCCTTCGTGGCCGTGCATGGCACGTGCAATATCCATTGTGGATCCGACCTCCTTGTAAAACATCATCCTTCTCCCGATAACCCTTGTTTTAAGTTTGGCACCAAGCTCGTGGAAATTTATTTTGTCAAGTCTTAGAATAAACTTGCCATTAACCTCCTCCAAGTAAAAGCCCTCGTCACGTAGGGAAAACATTATCCTTTTTGTAAGGGTCCTATTTATGTTCATTTTCTCTGAGAGCTCCTCCTCGGTTAACGCGTTTGCTGAAAGTAGTTTTGCCGCTACTCTCTTTAATTCTTGTAGTCGTTCCTCGGAGACCACCTTACCACCTAAAAATAAAAAACCTTCCTCTATTAAAATACTAACCCTTGTTTTCCACGACTACAAATCAAGAAAATTATTTAATGTAGAGGATAGATTACATATGTTCAGTAAAGCTTTATCAAAAACGGTTCTTATAGTTTTCCTTTTTTAAGCTTTAAAATTGGCTTGTTAAAGTCAACGAAATCTCCTTCTTTTACAAAGACCTCTTCAACTATTCCCTCTTTATCTGATTTCACCTCTACAAGTGTTTTCATGGATTCTAGTACAGCAACAGTTTCTCCTAATGCAACAGGATCCCCTATCTTCTTTTTTAGCGAAGTAACTTTACCCGCCATCGGAGATAAAATATATTGGCCTTTTGCCATGGGAAGGAGGAGTGATCGTTGCTCTACGAGGCTTTTTGCTTGTTTTCCCTCGCGGACTTTTACGGCTTTTTCTAGTTCCTCTTCTAAAACCTCTACTTCGAAAACCTCCCCTTCAATCGTTATTCTAAACTTTTTTCTACCAGATACCATTCAGTTCACCTATAGTGTATCATCCTTCCTACAAGCTTCCAATATGAAATAGGGGTATCGATATTTCTTAGTCTTTTAGTAGACTTCGGCCTACTGGTAGTCTCCTTCCCTGAAAGCATGTAGGTTAAGGCGGCTATCACAGCCACCTTTTTTAGGAAAATTTTTTCGTCGCTCATGATCGCTTCATCCTAAACCGGCATTATACCATGTTTTTTGGGGATTCTCGGCTTTAAATCCCTTTTCATAAGCAGAAGTTTTAGGAGGTTTATTAGCGTCGGCCGAGTCTCCCTCGGTATTAAAACTTTATCCACGTAGCCTCTGCTTGCCGCAAAGTAGGGGTTAGCAAACTTTTCACGATAATCCTTTACTACCTTATTGATGAATTCATCGGGATTCTCGGCTTTGGCTATTTCACGTTTATATATTATTTCCACGGCACCTTGAGGGCCCATAACGGCTATCTCTGCGCTGGGCCATGCTAGGACGAAGTCTGCTCCAAGATGCTTGCTACCCATGGCTATGTAGCCTCCACCATACGCCTTCCTAAGAATTATCGTTATTTTTGGAACAGTAGCTTCAGAATATGCGTAAATTATTTTAGCTCCGTGACGTATGACGCCTCCATGTTCTTGGGCTGTACCTGGAATAAAGCCCGGTACGTCGACAAAGGTTATTACTGGAATATTGAATGCGTCACAAAACCTCACGAAACGTGAAATCTTGTCGGACGAGTTTATGTCTAAACTCCCCCCGTAAACCAAAGGCTGGTTGGCTACCACGCCTACCGGGATTCCGTCGAGCCTTGCGAACCCAACTACCGCATTAGGTGCATAGAGTTTTTGTACCTCGAAGAAGGATCCTTCGTCGAAGACTAACTCTAATATTTCTTTGACATCGTAGGGTTTAAGGGGGTCTTCGGGGATTATGGAATCCAGTTTTTCCTCCATTCTATCTGGCTCATCTTCCGGTTCAACGATAGGCGGATCATCCATATTGTTTAAAGGAAGGTAACTTAACAGCCTTCTTATATCCCTAAAGGCCTCCTCCTCGTTATCATGTATAAAGTGAACTACCCCACTAAGCTTTGCATGGACGTCAGCGCCGCCAAGCTCTTCGAATGTTACTTCTTGACCCAGCGCCGCCTTAACGACCTTGGGTCCTGTTATAAACATATAGCTAATTTTCTTGACCATGAAAATGAAATCAGCTAACGCGGGGGAATAGACGGCACCTCCAGCGCATGGTCCAAGTATTGCAACTATTTGGGGGATAACGCCTGAAGCCATGACGTTTCTATAAAATATGTCTCCGTATCCCTTCAGCGAGTCAACACCCTCCTGGATCCGGGCTCCACCGGAGTCATTTAATCCTATTACTGGAACCCCTATTTTTAAAGCAGCCTCGTAGAGCCTGGCTATTTTAAGTGCGTGCATTTCACCGACGCTCCCCCCTATAAAAGTGAAGTCCTGGGAGTATACGGCAACTGGTCTTCCATCTATTTTCCCGAAACCTACAACCACACCGTCTCCCGGCGCCCTACGTTTATCTAGACCGAAGTCGATGCAACGGTGTTGGATGAATTCATCAAACTCTATAAAAGTGTCGGGATCTAGAAGCAACTCTAATCTTTCTCTTGCGGTAAGTTTTCCCTTGGAATGTTGTCTTTCAATGTATTCTTTTCCACCACCTAACTTGCATTCTTCGCGTAGTTTAATTAACCGGTTTATTTTATCATTCATATCCACACCTAGGCCGATTTTGACTTTCCGCTAGAATACTAAAGGTTTTCCTTTTATTCGAGCTCTTCTATCCAGGCATCAAAAATCTTTCCATTGATTTTTAGTTTCAGCAATTTTGCTCCTCTTTGCGCTGCCTCTTTAGCGGCTTTAATTATCTTCTGTAGCTTCATTATCTTTTTAATATAATTGTATACCTCCCATTCTTCGGCCTGTGTTCCAGTGAACATTATACTTATTCTATCTCTTTCAGGTACACGGGCTAAAAGATCTAGGCTCGGTGGAGAAAGTCTTCCAAGGAGAGGCATTTCTTCGTTTACATGTACCAGTGGTACGGAGAGATGCCCCTTATCCTTTATTAGAAGGGAACCGGCACCTCCCTGGGAATATTCTGTTGGCGTTATTTCCTCGAGTAGACTTTCTCTCTTTAGAATGTATTCCCTCTCGAAAGCTTTGCCCACCACAGTAGCTTCTCCACTTATCCTTACATTTTCTTCTGAAATGACTTTAACCAGCTTTCTATCCCCATTTAGATCAGGGATGTAGCTTTCCGGTATCGTTAACGCTCTTTTAACCCTATCTGTCTCCTCAAAACTGTATTTAGAGGAAGGTAGGATCTCACATTCTCCTCTAATTTTCCCGCTGGACTTAACGTCGCTTAGCTTCATGCCGCCGACCAGATTAAGGTACAAGATACTGTAGGGTTTAGCTACTAGCTCTATTTCATGACCGCGGGTTAAATGAAATACCTTCCAGACCTTTTTTTGAACCCCATTTATTACAATATTTCCCCAGCCAGTTATAGCGACATGTACGTCGTCTGTCGCCCTCAGTTTCATCTTTCCTCCTCTTATTTCGATGCAGGGAGAAAAAATATTAACAGCAGAAAGGATGTTAACAGCAGAATAAGAGTAAAAGTCAAGGACAGAAGCCCTCTCGACGAAACTTCGTGCCTTAACAACAAAAGCGCTGTAGGCATCGGTTACGAGGAGCCCCATGACACTTTTCCCCTTCTTCGACAATTGCTTTAGTTCTTTTAGATAAATGTCGAATATAAACTTTTTCATAGATAGAGTGGAGTGGAGACAACAACCGCCTTGAAAAGCTTATTAATACAACTTCCTTCAATACAATAGCTATAGCTTGTGGTCGATGACGATGGATATAGCAGAATTTCTTAAAGTTTTGGTGCAACAATGGGGTTATCTAGGGGCCTTCATAGTATCCGTTATAGGAAATGCTATACCATTCTTTCCGGTACCCTACCTGATAGCCATAGTGCTATTGGCTACAAGCAAGTCCATAAACCCCATTTTTCTGGGGATAGCCGGGGGCCTAGGAGGCGGTGTAGGTAAACTTGTAACCTACTATATAGGTAAATTTACCGGAACTTTAGTCTACAAGGGCGACGAGAGACAATTAATTGCCTTAAAAAGGCTTCTAGGAAACTATGGCGCCTTGGCAGCATTTATCATGGCTGCCACCCCTTCACCCGATGATGCTGTACTCGTGGTGCTAGGCGCTATAGAATACAATTTAAAAAAGTTCTTTATTGCAGTGACACTGGGAAAAATAGCCCTAACAACGGGCATAACGGTTGTAGTCCAGATATTTGCCGAAGGAATTGAAGGCCTTTTCGGCGAGGGTTCCTCGCTAGAGATCATAGTAATATCCTTAATATTAACAGTGGTGATAATGTTATTGATAGATAAAGTGGATTGGATATCGATTATGGAAGAAGTCGAGAAAATGGGGTGGAAGGGTTACATTTCGTTTCAACTTAAAAAGTTCCTGGAAAAACGGAAACCCAGTAGCTAGTTTTTCCATGCCTTAAATTCCACACATACTTTCATTATCCTAGGCGCGTAGGGTAACACCTTTCTTCTATTCAACAGATGAACCCGATAGCCTAAACGTTTCGCCTCCTTGAGTATTATCCCTTCTATTTCAGAAAAAAGGTCGTCCTCGGGGGCCCAATGATATACGTGTATTATTCCTCCCTCAGGCTTCAAACAGGAAAAGGCTTCTTCGAGGAAAAGGTAAGCACCCTTAGGTAAAGGCATTATGACCCTATCACAAATATTATAAAAGTCCTGTGCCTTGTAGCGTACATCCCCTAGTATAGGCACTATTTTATCCTCCGCCTTGTTCAGTTTAATGTTCTCGAGGAGATAATAGAAGGCATATGGATTTATCTCTATAGCAACTATTTTCTCCACTAACGGTTGCCATTTTAAAATAGCAAAAGCGTAGGGTCCTACGCCAGCGAACATCAACATAATGAATTCGCCTGGCTTCACCTGTTTCGCGACCCTCTGTCTTTCGGTTGCCTCGCGTGGTGAAAAGTAAACTTTACGTGGATCAAGCTTTAAAAGGTATCCATGCTCCTTATGCAGAACCTCTGTGTTCGGATCCCCGAGAACAAGCTCTAGTTCACGTATCCTATAGGGTCCTTTACGTGCAGACTTTTTAGCTAAAACTGTTTTAACATTCTTATGGATTTTCATTATAGCCTTTGCTATCTCGTTTTTCCTGTGTTCAAGCTCTGTGGGAACCTCCACTATGGCCACAGCTTTTTCCCTTGAACCTATTATATCGAAGCTCGAGGGAACGTACCTAAGCTCCTCTTCGCTTAGGGTACCTTTCAGGAGGTCTTTAATTCGCACCCCTATACACCACTACGATATCCATCCTTCTTTCAATTGATTTAATACACTCCCTTATAATATTCAGTGGATGCTTTGCGTCACCATTATATGACGGAAGAACGATGATCGTGGCTTTAGCCTTTTCTAATTCAAGTAAAATTATTGCAAACAGCCTTTCCTTATAAATCAAAATATATTCATAGGCATGCATGCGGACACCAAACCCTCTAGACTGTAGGCAGTAGAGTAGGTTAAGCCTAGATTCCGGGAGCTCAAAGGGTCTCATAGAACACACCATGTTCTTTAATTTCCCTATATATGGACCATATAGGCTAGAAAAGGAAAAATACTTTATTGATATATTAAGGTATTATAAGGGTTGCTGAAGAGCAGTGAATGGGGTTAGGGTCGATGAAGTATGTAGAAGTGGTTTCTGTAGGCGATCTAGGATTAATGTCTATCATGAAAGTTGATAAACTTACTTTTGCGATCGAAAGACAAAACGTGAAAGACTTTGTTATGGAAGGAGGATGGGGAGCCGTTAACGTGGCAGTCGGTCTAACACGACTCGAAACTCCAGCTGGCTTAATTGGATGCATAGGCAGAGATCTCATAGGCCAAGGTTTTCTGAGTCTAATGAAGGAGGAAGGAGTAGACGTATCACGTATAAAAATTGTAGACAAAGGTACCACGGGAAACCGTATAGTGGTCGTGGATTTGAAAGGGAGAAGCCTCGAGCTAATATATAAGGGTACGAACGAAAAGTGGGATGAAAGCATAGTTGACGAGGAATATATCTCCAATTCCAGAGCCCTTTACCTCGTAGGCAACGTGTTTACGGATGGAAGAAGAAGCCTCGCATTCAAGCTTTTAAGGGAAGCAAAGAAACTAGGTAAAACAGTGTTCTTCAACATAGGATCAACATTTCTGTCGACTGGTAGTAGCGCCTTATCCAACCTTAGATCCCTAATAGATTATTGGCTTATGACCGAAGACCAGGCTATAGAACTTCTAGGTACACTCTCCCAATCAGCTCTACGCTTCTTCTTAAAGAAAATGGAGGGCAAAGCAATCTTCATAAAACTAAACACCGAAGGAACATATGTCTTCGCAAAAAACATAAGCCAAAAATTACCCCTACAAAAAGTCTCTATAAAAGATACCATAGGTCTCGACGAAGCATACGACACAGGCTTTATATACGGTATTTTAAACGGATACGACCTAGAAGGTGCCGCTAAAATAGCTAACCTAGTAGCATCCTACAAACTGGAAAAGGGAGGAGCATGGAGCCTACCTAGATACGAGGAAATATCGCAAAAACTCTAATTCAAAGTTTTTCGAGATAACGTTCTTTATTTTGGCATAATGTTTCTTGAATGCAGATTTTATGTCACCGGTAATAGTGCATGATAAGTGGGTGGTTCATCCTTTGACGTGAGCACCTTATTGGAAAGCCAGCGTTCCTAGCTGTGGCGAACACGTCTATGCCACAAGCCTCCATTGACGGTCTAGCCATGCGGGGCAGGAACTTTTAATTTTTGTGTCTTTTGTGTTGGGGAGTGGCCCTGTGAGGTATAACTTAGATGGAAGCCTTGTGCCGTCGGCCTCGACAGCCGCCCACGACCACATGGGGGTAGGCAGGTCCCTGTGGGCGAGGCGGAACCCGTGAAGCCACACCACAATGAAACAAAATACATAGAATGATACAGATAGAGGAAACGGGACATGTAAGACAACCACCATAGCCGCCACAACTATATTGACACTTCAGCCGAACCCATTCTCTAACTACTATCATGCTTGTTTTAATGGGCTTGGCTTCATCAGCACCCAGCTTTACAGCCTCATCGCAGAGCCTCTTTAAACTTAAGGTTAGGGCTTCTGGATTAAGTGGACGGATAAAATACCACCGCAAATTTTTAAAGGAGAACATAAATTTCTTCCTCTTTGATTTTCCGTCTCGATAAACACTATGGTTATTTATGCTCCACATAAGGGAATTCTAGTTACATGGGTTACTTTGATAGAGGTATATACTTGCTTTTCCGACTTTAGATTCGCTTTTCGCAGGCTTTTATTTGCCTCTATACCATCTTCTTATTTTCTTGTGTTTACTTCTCCGCCCAGCTGTTAAAAGTTCGATGCAGATGGCTTTATAAACACAGTTCGTACATGAAAACGTTTTTCTATCTTCACATACCTCGTATAACATGCTTGCAAGCATGTACTCCATCTTCCGCAGCTTTTTTAGCTCTTTTTCCACAAGTTTAGCTTCCCTTAAAGCGTTCTCGAACCCCTGTTTATCGTCGAATCCTAGAATCCGGTAGATTCGTTTCTCTATAAGAATGTTCTTCGACCTAGACCTCTGGAGTTGTCTATATCTCCTTAAAATCCTCCTTAAACCCCTTGTTTCCTCAAGCAGTTTCATTCTTTTAAAATGATAGTACTTTAATAGGGCTAGAACGTCGTAGAACGATCTTTTATCGTCCTTTAGGATCATGTTTAGAAGCGACCACTCTCCGGTAGTTTTAGGCCATATAACCTCCACATCGTCTGGGAAAATCTCTTCTTCCCCTGCAACTGTCTCCAGGTCATCCTCGCCTAACGCTTCCTCTTCTTCATCTAAAACCTCTTCTAAGTCTTCGATACGGGTTTTAAACATCAAGCTAAAATTTCATTATTAATTATAATAGGCTTTAGAAGAGTTACATGAAAGTACTACAAAAATATCCAAACACCTGTCCCGCTAAAGCGATTCACCTTGAGCCTAAGATTATGCCCGACGGCACAGGCAGTACGTGGACTACTTGAAATGCGCAGTAGTATTCTCCAGAACACTAGGGTGCGCAGTCTGCATTAAGGATGCCCCTTCTTTAAGGGTGACTACAAAGAGATAAGGAGAACATTCAAGAAGGTGGTAGCGAAAAGGTCTTCGCTTTCCAGAGTTAAGAACCCCGGAGTTAACGTGAAGTAGGCCCTCCTTCCTCCCATTTCCTCTATCTGTATCATTCTATGTATTTTGTTTCATTGTGGTGTGGTTTCACGGGTTCCGCCTCGCCTATAACCCTTTTGTTAGGGTTGTGTGGTCGTGGGTGGCTGTCGAGGCCGACGGCATGGGGCTTCCATCACCCACATACCCATAAAAACATTAACACAACACACTATAAACATAACACCCAGAACAAAATAATACAAAAAGATACAAAAGCCACAGTCTAACGTTTCAGCCCCGGGCTCAAGGATGCATTCAACCACATCGTGGTCGTCTCCTCTCAGTTAACGAAGTACCTACCTATCCTCCGAGTTGTGGGTTATAAAGAGACAAGAGATATCGAACTCCTCTGGATATATAACGATTAAAGATACACTTATTAGAGAAAAGAAAATAGGTTCAATGAGCTTAGGGGGATGTCTGGGCAGTGAACAATAAAAACTATTTAATAGGGCTTGTAATTGCGTTTATTGCCGGATCGCTTACCTTCATAACCATTAACATTCTCTGGCCTAGAGAAACCGTTCAAATCCCTGTTGAAGAAGTCTTAACCAAGACCACGATAACGGGTGTTGATGAAGTTGATGGCGTAAAGGTATTTGTTAAACTACCAGATTACGGTCTTATCGAGGTGACTGGTGGCATAATCTATCCTGAAGACGAAGTATACATCGTTTTTCCTGCAGGCTTAAAGCCGAAAACCATAGTATATGAGAAATCCTTCATCAACAGAACGACTCTTATACCAACATATATTGTTGAGAGCAGCCTCGAGGGAGTTCAGGGCGCTGAAACATTCACTACTTATAGTTTGAAGCCTCCAGCACCCTATACTTTGATAGCCGTGTATTATAGGAATGGAGATGAAACCTTCTATAGAGAGCTGGCACTCACTCTATCAAGGAACATTACCCTCGAGATTATAGGTAGGGTTCTGTCGTCGGACGGTAAACCCCTGAAAAACAGTTTAATTGAGGTCTACTGGACTTTGAATGCCAACGAAACATCCCTCGGGAAAGATAAGCTCGTAGCAACTGCTGTGACCAACAGCCATGGATACTTTTTAATAAGAATATGTAATTTAACTAGCATCCCGTTCACAGATCTTCTACCCAAGGACGCCTCCTTCATTTACGTATATTCTGTAGATTTAGGTAAAGGGATTGTAGTCGATAGAAGTAAAAGCCAGTGGATCATAGAAATAAAGGCTGGTCGTTAAACGATATAGTGGTGGGACGACTGTGGTTGCCCGTGCATGGTATTTAGGTTATTTTTGAAACTATGGGATCTTGCACGGGCTTCCCCCTCAACCACCTCATGTGGTTCGGTGGTTCATTGGGAGCTACATTCCCACACACCACAGGGTGCGGGTTACGGGGAGTGCCGTCATCGGCTAAGCCTGATGGCATCTGAGGTGAGTAGATAAAACACCATATATAAGCTTTGAGCTTCCATAATTTCCAAAACACCCTAAACACTCAAATAAACAAATAGTCCCCGCGGGACATTATCTGTTTTTAGGTTTTTTAACAGCATATCCACAGAGTTTAAGGAAGGGACAGTACTTGCATTCCCATTCCCACCGGGGATGCCTTAAATCCATTACTGTTTCCTCAACTAGTGTTCTTAGATCTATATCGGTCCTTTTGACGCTATATTCGGCCACCCTGCTCGGCGTCACGTATATTAGTATTCCTTCTTCCACCTCTAGGAACATACAGTATAATTGTAGTTGCAGAACATGGTGTAGTCGGGGTATACCCTGATCGCTTCTCGAGGTCTTGATTTCAACAATGAAATTCTCTCCCCTAGCATCAACCCTACCTTTAATAGTGTAGATTGTTCCCTCTAGATCAAACGGTACCTGAAATTCCTCTTCGATCTTTAGGCCCTGTTCTTCAAGGGTTTTTTCTAATCCTATGTGTGCTAGGGTTCCAAGGAAAGGTACTGGCTCGAACTGGAAGTATACTTCGGGGTAGTGTCTCCGTAGAACCCTTTTATGGCTACATGAAACCAGGTCGGATACGTATATTATTTTCTCGTCTTGGAGTTCCAAGAGCCTTTCTTCATGTTCTTTAAGTTTGTTGAGGTAAAGTACCTTAAGTATACGGTTGGAGGTAGAAACTTGAATATCCTCCGGTGAGGCAAACATCTAAGTCTCCGGGTTAATACTTGGAAAACCAGCTTAATATTTTTACAACCAAGCAACTAATTCTTAAAGCATAAAGAAAAATAGTTTATTACCCTATTTCTTTAATTCAAAATACTCCAAGTTTACCGGCATATTTGGCGTTGGCTCCAAGGAATTCCTCTATCCTTATTAGCTGATTATATTTTGCCGTTCTTTCGCCTCGTGCAGGTGCTCCGGTCTTAATTTGACCCGTATTTAGGGCTACGGCAAGGTCCGCGATCGTCACATCTTCTGTTTCTCCCGACCTATGGCTTACAATTACCCTATAACCGTTTCTGAACGCTAGTAGCGCTGCGTCGCAGGCTTCGGTTAACGTTCCAATCTGGTTGACTTTAAGTAGCAGGGCGTTGGCTGCCCCCATTTCTATGCCTTTCTTCAATCTATTAATATTCGTCACAAATAGGTCGTCTCCCACTATTTGAACCCTGTTCTTCAATTCTTTGGTTATTTCGGCGAATGCGTCGAAATCCTCCTCGAAGAAGGGGTCCTCGATTGACTTGATCGGGTATTCATCTACCAGTTTTAAATAGTATTCATGTAGCTGGTCTACGTTAAGCTCCCTTCCATCTATCCAATACAGTTTCTTATTTTTATTGTAGAAGCTCGATGCTGCCGCGTCTAAACCCAACACGATATCGTTTTCAGTGTAGCCAGCCTTCTTGATCGCGTCTATGAGGGAGTTTAATGCCTCTCGAGTCTCCTTCATTGGTGGAGCGAAACCTCCTTCGTCACCTATATTGACAGCTGATACACCGTACTTCTCTTTTAAGGTTGCCTTAAGTTCATAGTAAACCTCACAGGCCATTTGTATCGCCTCTTTAAACGTCGAGGCGCCGACGGGGATTATCATGAACTCCTGTATACTGAGTTCATTCCCGGCGTGTTTACCCCCATTAATTACGTTCATTAAGGGTACCGGAAGCACGTGTGCGTTGAAGCCTCCAAGATACTGGAATAAAGGCATGCCGTAGGTATCTGCAGCTGCTTTTGCCACCGCAAGTGAAACTCCCAGTATAGCATTTGCCCCTAGCTTGGATTTATTGGGGGTGCCGTCCAACTCGATAAGCTTTAAGTCTATCTCCCTCTGAAAACGGGAATCCATACCGACTATTTCGTCAGCTATACTCGTGTTCACGTTTTCGACGGCCTTCTTAACTCCAAAGCCTTTAAACCGCGATCCTCCGTCCCTCACCTCCACAGCCTCGTTTTCGCCTCTCGAAGCCCCCGCGGGTACGGCTGCTCTCCCGAATCCTCCACCGACGGTAATCACGTCTACCTCTACAGTTGGTTTAGCTCTCGAATCGATTATTTCCCTGGCATATACCGCCGCTATTTCGAAATCGTCCATGAACGAACCGAGACGCATTTTATTCACCATTTAAAAAGTGTAGGAGATGTTCTTAAGCTTTCCCAACTAACCTAACTCAAAGTTTTAATGGAGCGTGCTAGCGACACAAAGGCTTAAATAAACTTAGTAATTATTGCTTAAGGGCGATATTTGTGGATAGGACTGAAACCGTTCCTCCGAAGGAGGAACCGTTAGTCAACTACTTGGACCTTCTCGATGCCTCCGAGGAGGAGTTCGAAAAAATAGGTTCGAAGATGATCTTCAAGTTGATGCCTAAACCCGGTGTAGATTATAAGCTTTATCTACTTGAGAAGCCCGAGTTGAGGGAGGGAGAAAAACTAATAGCTTACACTCAATCCGCATGCCCTGAGTGCCTCTCACTTTTAAATGCCGTTATCTTTGAAAGGGATGGTAAAGTTTGGATTCGTAAACGTTGCCCAGAACACGGAGAAATAGAGGAAGTTTATTGGGGTGATGCAGAACTCTTCAGAAAATTTAGTAAATGGCAGTTTGACGGTAAAGGAGTTGAACCCAGCCTAGATATAACCAATGCATGCCCCTATAACTGTGGTCTATGCGCCAGACATAAATCCCACACAGCACTGGTGAACATTGTAGCCACAAATAGATGCGATTTAAGTTGCTGGTATTGTCTACCGGGAGACCAAGAGATCCTTGTTAGACTCAAAGGTTCAGTTAAACCGTTTTCGTTCGAGGATTTAGCCAGCAGATATGAATTCAAGTATCGCATTAAAGTTGGAGGGTTTAAGGGAGAATACGCCGTACCGCGCGATCTAGAGGTACTGGGGTTTGTTAACGGGCGTGCTGAATGGGTTAAAGTCACCAAGATCCTAAGAAGACACCATAAGGGAAAAATAATAGTTATACGGACGAGGCTTGGAAAGGAGATAAAGGTAACCCCCGAACATAAAATAGCAGTTTTCCAAAACGGTAAAATAATTAAACTACGTGCCGATGAATTGAATATAGGTGACAAAATTCTATCCCTCGCCCGCATACCACCTCTAGCCGAAAGCCTTGGGATCCAGAATGCTCTTGGATATGTCTCTAGATCCGGTTTAAAGCTACTTTATGCTCATATGGTCAAACAGCCTCTAACCAGTGGAATAGTTTCAACGGGGCCGAAGAGCCGATTATACGGGGATTTCATAGTAGACGAGATAGCTGAAATAGGATACGAGGACTTCGAAGGCCAGGTCTACGATCTAGAGGTTGAAGCAGAAAGCCACCTCTTTATAGCTGGAGACGGCCTAGTTATAAGCAACTGCTTCTTTTACGCCGGGAAGGCTGGCTACGTCTATGAACCAACCTTAGAGCACATAAAGTACATGATAAAGATGATGATGAAGCAAAGACCCGTCTCCATTAAAGCTGTCCAGATAACGGGCGGAGAGCCGACGTTAAGAGACGATTTAACGGACATTGTTAAACTCTTTAAGGAGGCTGGTGTAAAGCATGTACAGGTCAATACTACGGGAATCAAGTTCGCGTATGACCCGGAGCTGGCAGTACAGCTAAGGAAAGCGGGTACAAACGTCATATACATGAGTTTTGACGGCGTAACACCGTTCACTAATCCTAAAAACCATTGGGAGGTGCCCTATATTCTAGAAAACTTGAGGAAAGCCAAGCTCGGTGTAGTTTTAGTGCCCACGCTTATCAAGGGATACAATATCCACGAACTTGGATTAATGGTAAAGTTCGCCGTAAAACATATGGATATTGTGAGGGGGCTCAACATGCAACCTGTCTCCATAACAGGCAGGGTTCCAAGAAGTCTACGTGAAAAAGAAAGAATTACGATACCAGAAGTCCTCATAGAGATAGAGAAACAAACTAATGGCCAGATTAGTAGAGAAGACTGGTATCCCGTACCCTTTGTGGCCCCGGTTTCCCACTTCGTTGAAGCATTAACAGGCCGACCACAGTTTACACTCACTACACACTTTGCCTGCGGCGCCGCCACCTACGTCTTCAAGGACGGAGATGAAATGATCCCCATCACAAGGTTCATCGACGTAGAGGGATTTATGACGTATCTGGAGAGGAAGGCAGAGGAAATTAGAAGGGGTAAAAGCAAGAAACTTGCCATCCTCGAGCTAGCTACAAAAATCGGAAAGTTCATAGACTTCAAGAAAGCCCCTAGGGATTTAAAGAGAAAACAGATCATAAACCTCCTCTACAATATCTTCATAAAACACGATTATACAGCTTTAGGGGAATTCCACTATAAGACCCTCTTCCTAGGTATGATGCACTTCCAAGACTTATATAACCATGATGTCGCCAGAGTGCAACGTTGTGGCATACACTATATAATGCCGGATGGACGGCTAGTGCCCTTCTGCTCCTTTAACGTTATCCCACAGCTCTATAGGGATAGGGCTCAACGCGCCTACGGTATACCGGTAAAGGAGTGGGAACGGATTAAAGGCATAAGGCTGATGGACTACAAGTACAAGAGAAATATCAGAAAACTGATCTCCGGTGAAACGTACAGGAAAGCATATGAAGGTATCATAGATGTGGACTCAATATCCTACGAGGACCATGTTTTAGCCTCCAAAAGGTTCGGTATACCTGTAGTGGAGGAGTAGAACATGGTTTCCAAGTACTATCGGTTTGAGATTAAAGCGTCATCCAGCTATCCACGGAAGATAGATATCCAGTTAAGGAGCTTGAAGACCGTAGTTAGTAAGGGGAAGAGTAACGAGGTAAAGGAGGGAGAGAAAGAGGAATTCGATCCCCTAGAACATCTAATACCCTTAGAAACACAGCTCTCCCTACTTGGATTAACATATAACGATATTTCCCATGGCTCAATAGATTTGAAGGTGAAGGCCTTCGAGGTTCACGAGGAAAATGCGGAGATCAGGGATGGAATAGTCTTTGAAGACAAGGTTACCGGTAAAAAGAGGTTTATTTTGGTCTGCTATAGGAGGGAGGGAGGCTCCCTTAAAATATCCAGTGTAAAAGAGTTAGACTCCACTGAGGATCTAATAGATGCTTTAAACAGTGATTAGGCAACCAATTTATAAAGTCTAATATTAAGCATCCAAAGGAATAATGCCGAAAACAACGCTAAAAGGGCCAGCGACCGATATAACGGTATTTTAACCTCGATCCTTTCATCCCTCTCAACCTTAAATTTGATCGTGGTCGTGTAGGATATTTCCTTGCCCACTTCCTGAAGTTTTCCAGGAAGCTCGGAGATAGTCTCTGCAGTAAATTGTTTTCCTCCAGTTTCTTTAGCCATGAAAACTGTTTCAGCCTTACCTTTTTCATCGCGGCCTATGAAAATAGTGTATATTTTGATCCCTTTTTTCGAGAATTCCGGTAGTAGCTTCCTATAGACACTTACATCGCTTGAATAGGGTAGCCCGTCTGTTACGAAGACTACGAAAGCTGTGGAGTTGAGTTCAGTATATGGTTTTAGCCAACTATAAGCTAGGCTTAAGGGAACAGAGTAAAGCGTCCCTCCACCCGCCTTAATCCCCTTTATATCCTCCACTACCGTTGACCTATTATCCGTTAACGGCTCCGCCACCAATATTTTATCGCTAAAAGCTATGAACCCGACGATGAATCCAGGTGGAAGGCTTTCAACGAAGCTTATTGAGGCATTTTTAGCCACCAGTATTTTGGCTATTCCCCTGTCTTCCTTAAGCATGCTTCCCGAAGCATCTAATACGAGAACCACTGGTGTTCGAAGCATCTGTCTGACATCTACTGAAAGCTCCTTTTCAACCTGGACTTTAACCACTTTATATTCGGTCACTATAGGTGATATAATCATCAACGAGATGGATAGGGCTAGTAGAAGTTTAGACCCTAAAGCTATTAAACGTAGAAAGCTTCTAGTCTTTGATCCCTTTAAATACTTTAACAATATTTCTGTCATAGAATGTTTAAAGGTGTAGAGTCGCCTCCAAATCCTGACATTCACAAAGTGGGATATAGCTACACAGACTATAAGCAACAAGAAAATATACATCGATTCAATGTCAACAACCTGCATCATCTCACACACCCGTTAAAAACATAACGGCCGCTACCAGAAAAAGGGCCTTAACTATCGCTTTAAACGGGGTTTCATAGTCGCGGTAGAGAACAGTCACTTCGGTTCCAATATTTTTACGTAACGTAAGGTATCTTACCTTCCTGTTTATGGTTTCGGAGAATGTTTCAAGGAATCTTTGATTTAAGTTTGATGCATCGAAGAATGTTCCGTTGGTTTTTCTAGAGAGAGTTAGAAGTAGAAACGGGTTCGAATGTTCGCCACCCCCTGTGAAAACCGTAAATATAGTGACATTATTTCGCATAGCATCCTCCGCTATGCTTATCGGGTCTACGCCACCATTGTTTCCTCCATCAGATACTAGTAGTATTGCGGTGGGTTTCTGTAGAGCCTCTCTTAACGATAAGGCGAAGGACAATGCATTTCCTATAGAAGTATAGTTATATGCTTTATTGAATGATGACAGAAACTCTAAGGTTTCGTTAATCGAAGCCCCTATCCCAGTATAGTTTACTACCGTGTCGGCGAAGAATGCTATGATAGCCGTATCGTTCTTCAACAGGTATTTGAGAAATCTTTGAGCCACATTTTTAGCCAGTTCAAATTTAGTGAAATCCCCTATCGACGATTTTTCCCACATGCTGTTCGAACAATCTATGAGTATTATTACGGCTACACCCTTGTCTGGAAACTTCCCTTCAACCGCCTCCTCCACCGTGATGGTTTGAGGTCTAAGAATATAGGGGTTCATGAACAGGAGGACTAGAAGTGTTATCAAGAGAAACTTGGATGCTAAATTAAGGATGTAGAGTGGAAGAGCCACAAGAAAACGGAGGGAAAACCCTGTAGCCTTATATGATCGATGAAGATTGCGTATAATAACGGTCCCCAGCACGAGTATAGGTATAGAGGAAAGAGAAAACGCTAGTGTAAGAGACCCGTGTTCAAACCTTAGTTCAGCAAGTAGTTCAAATAGTCGGAGAATATCCTGTATAAACTCAATCACCAGAGCCAGGAGGTTCATGTTTAATCCCTCGGTCTGTCCGTCCCTCCTCCCGCCCCCGATCCACTTGATTGAACAAAATAGTTTGAAAACACTTTATTCGATAGAGACGCCAGTGTTTCCTCAAATTCCTTTAACGCTTCCTCCCAGCTATCCCCTTCCTGTAGCCTCTTTCTCAACCTCCTTACTGCTTCGGTAAGCTTCTCTACATCGCCGGAATTCACGGCAGTGGCCTGTAGTATGCTTTCAATGTCTGCAAACGTGGCTGCGGATGGGGGGTCAAGTCTACTGACGTTCTCGTAGTACTCGTCTAGTCTTTTGGAGTTATTTGTAAAATAGTTGAGCACGTTTTCCAGCCTATCCAACAGAACCTTTGTTTCGTTGCTTTGTCGTGGAAGCATCTCTAGAATGGTGCTCAACTCCAATGTTTTACCGGCTATATCACCGTAGTCGAAGAGTATGGCGGACAGCTTCTTCCACTCCTCTAGGAAACCAATAACCGTCGCGATGTTATCGAAACCCTCTTCAAGCTTTCTGGTCAGGTTTCCAGATAAATTGTGTTTTTCTAGTTCATTAGCTAGCTGAAGCATTTTCTGTAGTTTTTCCTTTAAGGTTTCTATGTCCGGTGAAAGGTTTTTGTCTAACGCCCCTTGTTCCACAGCTTTTTCAAGTTCTCTTCTCAATGCGTCTATTTCCTTTGCTATTTGAATTGATTGGATGGAGGAGTAGCTTATATTCTTGTAGAACTCTACGTGCGAAAGCAGGATCTTCCTATCGACTTCTGCTAGGGAGAGAGACTCTATGTAATCCTTAAATCTCCCAAGCTTTGATAGGGCGAGGGATGATGTTTCATAAATAGTTTGGACCCTGCTTTCATTGAATGGACGGATAAATACTGTATACAATTCTTTGGTGGCTTCATTGAACGCTATTGACCCATATGCTGTAGCCTCGAGTAGTGTTTTCATGGACCCGCTTTCCTCGAGAGCGAGATTTTTGGATGGCATTAAAATCCGGGATAAAAGTGGGTAGAGTTGCGTCGCAAGAGAAAAAAGCAGGACGAGAAAGATGACTATGCTTAGGATGAAATAGGTTTTTTCAAGTAGTCTTCGATCGGCCCTTTTATACATATGTTGCCTCCCTTCCCCTCCCATAAATACTAATTATCTTACTCGTTTTATGCAATGTTTCGATTAACCCATTTAATTGAACGTAGGGTATGCTGTGGGATTTAAGGGTTAGGAGAATTGCTCTGAAATGTCTTTTAAGTATCGCCGATAGCAGGGTGGGGTCTTCGCTTCTTAAAAGCCCTAAAGTCGATTCTGTTTCCAGGTCCTTTAGAGTAATTAATCCGTTTGAAGGTACTTTAAGTTCCCTTTTATCCTGAACCATTATAGCCCCTAATCCCAAAGATTTTTCTTTAAGCAGTTTTATAGCCTCTCTGAAATCCTCAACTTCATGCGCAAAATCTGTTATAAGCACAATGAAAAACCTTCTTGATATATACGGGTATATCTCGTCTACAACTTCACGGAGTTTAACGTGGCCTGTAGGTTTAATTTTCCCTCTACAAAGTTTACTGAGAATATATGCGTCTAGACCTGAAGCACCAGTGGGTAAAACCAGTAGCTTCTTTTCACTGTTCTTTACTATCAATCCTATTCTATCCTTAAGTTTCCTAGCGACCTCCAGTATTATTATCAGTGAGGTTAATGCGGTGGCCCATTTTAATCCGAAACCCATCGAGGCTGAGGCGTCGAGTAAAATGATCGTGTTTAAGGCTTTTTCTTCGCCGAACTCCTTGACCACGAAACGTGGGTTTTCGATGTAGGGTAGCCTAGCCGAAATCTTCCAGTCTATGTTCCGGTAATCGTCGCCATAAGTGTATTCTCTAAAGTCTTCCACATCTACTCCCAAGCCCTTCCAAGGAGAGGGTTTCTCGCCGACGAGCAGGCTATTTACCCTAGCTTTCGCTAACTCCACAACATAGTCTTTGAATTTACAGACGTCTTGAAGATCCCTGTTCATTAGAGCTACCTCGAGGCATCTAGAATGTTCTTGATGGCTTCTTCTGCAACCCTATAGGCCGCCAAATATGTTTTTTCTTCGAGCCGCGCCTCTACTATGCGTTCAGGATTTAGAATAAGCCTATGGTTTAAAACAGGGTAAGCTACTTTCTCGACGTCGTATACGTCTGCCACCGTTCTTCCGTTTATAGCTGCATAGGCTTTAGCCGCCCTTAAAAGCGCTACCCCAGCCCTGGGGCTAGCTCCACATAAAACAGTGTCCCCGATCTCTGGATTAAATTCAGGTCTACTGTTTCTAACTATATAGGTGATGTAGTTTAATGCTTTATCGCTTATTTCCACATTTTCAGCGATCCACTCCTGCGCTGATACTATGAAACCGGGATCCTCCACCACGGGAGACAGTTCTTCTAAAGGTTCTTCGAGTCTTTTCAAGTGTAGCCTTAGCACCGCTTTTTCCTCCTCTAGGGTCTTGGGATACGATATGATGATTCTCATTAGAAACCTGTCTAGCTGGGCTTCCGGCAAGGGATATGTTCCTTCCTGTTCTATTGGGTTTTGCGTTGCAATGACGAAGAAGAATTTTCCAGCATTTCTATCCGCAAGTTTATATATATGGTTTCCCAACACTACCTCTCTTTCCTGCATAGCTTGTAGAAGAGCGCTCTGAGTTCTTGGAATGGCCCTGTTTATTTCGTCGGCGAGAACCAGATATGAGAAAACCGGGCCAAACTGCGGTTCAAACGTACGGGTCGATGGGTTGAATATCAGTGTTCCAATGATGTCGCTTGGCATAAGGTCTGGTGTAAACTGTATTCTCGACCACCCCTTAAACGGTACCCCGTTCAAAGAAAAACCTCTTTCATTATACTTGTCCAACCCTAGTAGGCGTGTTAGAGCCCTAGCAATAGTGGTTTTAGCGACCCCGGGAACCCCTTCAAGGAGGACGTGCCCGTCGGCTAGGAGGGCCGTGAGAAGTAGTTTAAGCTCCTCTTGTAAACCCACTATAACCCTGTTTAAACCATCTAGTATAGACTCAGTTACCATATTTAGATATCTAATATCCTGGTTAAGCTCCACTTACTCTACACCTACCTTTAAACCTTAGAGAAAAGGAATTAAATCTTTCATGTAAAAATAAACAACCGTTGAGAGATTTACTGGTTGATGTAAAATGAACATAGATACATTATTAACCGGGATTATTAGGGTCTTAAAAAGAGTACGTAAAAGGGTCATGGAATCCTTGGAATCAGGGGAGGGCAGAAAGGTTGTCGGGTTAGGTGCCAGCGGAGATTCAACCCTAATGGTGGATAAGGTAGCGGAAGATGAAATCAGGAAAGGTCTCATGGATCTTCTAAAAGACTTTTATTTGCTAAGCGAGGAAACCGGATTCATCAAAGTTGGTTCCAACCCCTCACTATACCTGGTCGTCGACCCTATAGATGGCAGTACAAACCTTTCTAGGGGGATACCGTTTTCATCCATATCTATAGCTGTGTCGAAGACCCCTTCTCTGCAGGGGCTTATAGCAGGGGTGGTGGCAAACCTGTATTCAGAGGATACTTATTGGTGCATAAGAGGTAAAGGCTCCTTTAAAAACGGCGAACAAATACATGTATCCCATACCTCTAGTTTAAAAGAAGCCGTTCTAACCGTCGTTGTAAACGAGAGACGAACTCCAGGGGGATTAAACGCGGTAAAACCGCTTTTCGGAAAAACGAAAAGCGTGAGGTTACTTGGCTCAGTTGCACTAGAACTCTGCTACCTTGCCGAAGGCAAGATAGACGCCGTTGTAGTCCCTCCAAACCACGTCCGAAACGTGGATGCATTAGCTGGAATAATCATAGCCTCCGAAGCCGGTGCCACCTGCGTATATACTGGAGACGAAACAAAGCTCACAAAAATAGAGAAACTAGGCTTCATAGCGGCATCCACAAAACCTCTACTAGACGAAATAATTTCCCTCACAAACTTTCCCCAAAGAAAAACATTTAATCCCCCTAAATAATAGGTTAAAACAGTCGACATTAAAGGGCCGGTAGCTCAGTGGGAGAGCGCCCGCCTCGCACGCGGGAGGTCGGGGGTTCAAATCCCCCCCGGTCCACTATCCTAACCCTTCTGTTTCGATATCCTTGTTTGAGAAAGACTAAAGGGTTGTCTTTTTAGTTAGAAGAGCGGTAACACCAAGCGGAGATCGCCAAGCCGGCTGCCGCTAGCGTATGAAACTACGACTTCATCCACCGCAACAGACAGCGGTAAAGTACGGCTACGGCTTATTGAACGAGAAATTGGGGAAGCGAATCTTCAGGGTCAGATCCACCAACTTGAAGCGTGACGATGTTAAGAAGTTGATAGGGGAAGCTGTCGAAAAGGTGATAGAGTTTGCCTAAATCGCTTCTCGAATCTTCTCTAAGGTTCTACGTGCCCTCTCGATTTCCCTTGTAACGTCTTGGCGTATGGTGAACACGCTTTTAAGCGAATCCACGAGTCTAGGGTCGCCGAGCATCTCCAGCATGCTGTTTAACTGGACTCTGAGCTTCTCCAGATCCCCTCTTCTCAGATGCCTGACTATCTCCTCGATATCAGCCCCTTCCACCAACACAACTACATCCCTTAAATCAACCCGCCTGCCCGAGTGGATCTTGAGAGCTATAAGAAGCTCCCTCTCAGGCATCCTGCATCTAACTGACAGCTCTATGCCAAACACCTCCGTCACTATCGAATGCCTCCTTATATAGTCATAGCTCCACGAAGCCCTCGTAGCCCTGCAAACTAGGCTTCCGACCAGGAGGTCGGCTGTAACCGGTAAACCATTAATCCTCTTAACGTAACTCACAAACCTGCCCCCGTAGACTTCGTCGAAGCCGACTCTTTCCATGCTCCTCTCAAACCTTCTCTCCTCGAGGATTTTTGTGAAGGCGTCTAGATCCTTTTCGTCGATCACCACGTCGAGGTCTACCGAGAACCTGTGCCTTCCAAGGCCGCTGACAGCATAACCGCCAACCACGACGAAGTCGAGGCCAGCGTCAGCGAAGGCTCTGATGGTTTTGAGGATCTCGTTCTCCCTCTCTACGAAGAGTGCGGCCATAACCTACCACTAGATGTTCATCTTAGATTCTCTGTACTTGGCACCTAACCCCAAGCCGTACATTTCGTCTAACATTTCCAAGGCTGGCTCGTAGCTGTAGATGTTCCTCCTGCAGAACTCGATGGTCTCATCTAACGGTATGACCTTGAAGCCTTCAACCTCAGCAGCTCTAAACTCATCTTCGGGGTATAAGACGTAGAAGGTTCCGAACAATGTCCTCCTGACGGGTTCGCCGTTCACGTGAAACCTCCTACCCTTGGACTCAAAGAACCTCTCCCATTTTACTAATTCATCTTTCTTGACCTTCAAGTGGATCGGGTAGAAGGCGAAGAAGCGGTCGACG
>Ga0180301_10000361_pt1 | contig 35405 bp, 32 predicted proteins | sample GuaBasSediGuay16_FD_121797 | JGI IMG/M metagenome (GOLD analysis project Ga0180301, IMG submission 121797) | Subseafloor sediment microbial communities from Guaymas Basin, Gulf of California, Mexico - Guay16, Core 4569-2, 12-15 cm | ecosystem: Environmental > Aquatic > Marine > Hydrothermal... | reverse complement strand
GGGCAAGGGCTTCTTTTGTGGCCTTTTGATATCCTGCCATTGTGCCTATGTCGTGCCAGTAGTGGTTTCGGGCGATAAAGCCCTTTATTGTAAGCCCATCTCGAATCATTTCACAGTAGGCGTCGATGATGCTATAAAATGCCGCTTTTGGAATAAAGCTTAATACCTGGGGATCAAGGACGTGGATGCCGGTGAAGGCAAGCCTGCGGTAATCTTCCCCTGCGTCTTCTTGCCTTTTTTCATGTAAATCAGGGGCAAGGAGGACCGCTTCACCTTGGCCTCCAATGCCTTTAGTAGGTATGCCGTTATCCTTGGTGGAAGTGGCTGGAGGCCTGCGTTCAGCGGTTCTCCTTGCCCCCTCAAGTGGCGCAATACGGCTTGGAGGACAGGGTTCAGTCACACCGAATCCCGTTACATGATCCATTTGATCCACCCATACATGATTAAACGGCGGGCAGTCGTGAAGCACCAAGGTAACAGGATGTTTGTGGTTTAGATGAAACCGGTACACCTCCCCAAGGTCGATATTGGTGAATATATCACCGTTGATGACCAGGAAGGGCTCGTCGTTCCAGAAATCTTCAACGTTTTTAATGGCACCCCCGGTGCCCAGGATCGTTGGCTCATAGCGGGTCACAACAGGGATGCCGTAGGGCTGTGCTTTCACAGATTGTAACTCACCAGGGATAAGGGAAGCCGCTTCTCTTTGGCCCCCAATGCCTTTGGAAATGGCTGGAGGCCTGCGTTCAGCAGTTTTCCTTATCCCTGATGAGTGCTGAACCATTTCGACAAATTCATCAATCATGTGGGCCAGATGGTGGGTGTTTATGATGACAGCCTCACATCCTGATCGCTCAAGCCTGCGAATCAGGATATCGATCAACGGGCGGTCAAGGATCGGGAATAGGGGTTTTGGTCTCTTTTCAGTCAATGGCAACAGGCGGGTGCCGAGGCCTGCTGCCAAGATCATGGCTTTCATAAGGCGTCATGATGCCAGCCTGAAACACAGGTGTCAAGGGCACGATCGGTGGTGCATTGCCGTTGGTTACTCGTTGCTGGTCGCTGGCAATAACAGGGTTCAAAAAGATTGTCGTATGTGTTGATCTATGTTATTCATAATCCTTAATATTTCATGCGAAGGAGAGACACCATGAAAAAGGCCCTTATCACCGGGGTGACTGGTCAAGACGGTTCCTATTTGGCGGAGTTCTTGCTCTCCAAGGGATATGAGGTGCATGGGATTATCAGAAGATCCTCGTCTTTCAATACAGGAAGAATAGATAACATCTATCAGGATCCTCACCAGGAGGAAGCCCTCTTTTTTCTTCATTACGGGGACTTGTGTGACGGCACGGTTTTGAGAAAGATATTGGAAAGGGTCAGACCTGATGAGGTATATAATCTGGGTGCCCAGTCTCATGTTAAAGTCTCTTTTGATGAACCTGAATATACGGTTGACGTGATCGCTATGGGCACACTCAGAGTGCTCGAGGCGATTCGAGATTTTCAGGAAAGGACCGGAAAGGAGGTAAGGCTTTATCAGGCAGGGTCCTCTGAGATGTTTGGAAAGGCCACCGAAACCCCCCAATCAGAAACGACCCCATTCTATCCCCGCTCTCCCTATGCAGCAGCAAAGGTTTATGCCCACTGGCAAACGGTCAATTACAGGGAGGCTTACAGTCTTTTTGCATGTAACGGGATTCTGTTTAACCATGAATCCCCTCGCCGCGGGGAGACATTCGTAACCAGAAAGATCACCCGAGCAGCAACGCGCATCAAGCTTGGGCTACAGGAAAAACTTTATCTTGGAAATCTTGAAGCAAAACGAGACTGGGGCTTTGCGGGTGATTATGTGGAAGCTATGTGGCTGATGTTGCAACAGGATGAGCCGGATGATTATGTCATTGCTACCGGGAAGAATTATTCGGTAAGAGAATTTCTAACCAGGGTATTTTCTCGCTTGGATTTGGATTGGAGACAATGCGTGGAAACAGATCCACGATATTTCAGGCCTACCGAGGTTGATGAATTGTTGGGAAACCCTGAAAAAGCCATGAAAAAGTTGGGGTGGAGACCAAAGGTTGACATTGATGCACTCGTAGAGATGATGATCGAAAGCGACATGGAATTGGCTCGGCAGGAAAAAACACTGCGGGAGGCAGGGCATTTTTCAAACAACAGGTGTTTTGATTAAGCAGAGGATTTATGGAGTTAGATTCTAAAATATATGTTGCTGGTCACAGGGGGCTTGTTGGGTCAGCCATCCTCCGAAAATTAAAGGAAAAGGGATACGCGAACATCATTGGGCGCACCCGCAAAGAGTTGGATCTGGAAAGGCAGGCACAGGTCAAGACGTTTTTTCAAGAACAAAGACCTGAGTATGTGTTTCTTGCGGCCGCTAAGGTGGGGGGGATATTGGCTAACAACACCTTTCCTGCTGAGTTCATTTATAGCAACATCATGGTACAAACAAATGTTATCCACTCAGCGTATCGCACCGGAGTGGAAAAGCTCCTTTTCTTAGGATCATCATGTATCTATCCAAAGCACTGCCCGCAGCCCATGAAGGAGGAATATCTTCTCACCGGCCCGCTTGAGCCTACCAATGAACCTTATGCTGTTGCAAAAATCGCAGGTATCAAGACCTGTCAGTCATACAACCGCCAGTACGGGACGAACTACATATCCGTCATGCCCACTAATCTGTATGGCCCGAATGATAATTTTGATTTAGAGACATCCCACGTGATTCCTGCTCTCATTCGAAAATTCCACGAGGCCAAGATCAGATCATCTCCCTGTGTTACTATCTGGGGTACTGGCACGCCGAGACGGGAATTCCTTCATGTAGATGATTTAGCCGATGCGTGCATCTTTCTCATGAATCATTATGATGAATCAGATATCATCAACATCGGTTGTGGTGAAGATGTTTCGATTGCAGAACTTGCATTGTTGGTCAAGGATATCGTGGGTTATACTGGCGATATTGTGTATGATATTGAAAAACCAGACGGCACACCCCGCAAGCTGCTGGATGTTGGCAGACTTAGAGGCTTAGGCTGGCGGCCCAAGCTATCCTTAGAAGAAGGGATAAGAAAAACCTATGAGTGGTATTGCCGGAATGTGGCAGGATAATTTGTGATCATTCACCGGATAAGATCAAGAGGCATTATTGAAGAGAAAGTTTCGTCCCTTAAAGGAGATTGCTCAGCGTCACAAAATCTTTGACGCTTAAGGTTTCAGCCCGCCTTCTGGAATCTATCCCGGCGAGTTCCAGTGCTGCTGATACCCTCTCATTTCCAAATCCCAGATTGCCCCCCAACAGGGCATTTTTTAAGGTCTTGCGACGCTTTCCAAACGCTGCCCGAACGATCTGAAAGAAAAGATTTTCATCGGCCGCCTGGAAAGAAACAGGGTGGCGGAACGCAATACCAACTACTTGAGAATCTACTTTTGGCTTTGGGAAGAAGGCTGATGCAGCCACCGAGATCAGGGGGTAAATCTTTGCATAATACTGAATCAATACCGATAACCTGCCGTAACGTTTGCTCCCGGGCTTGGCCATGAGACGTTCGGCCACCTCTTTTTGAAACATGAGAAAAGCAGCGTCAACGACTTTGCGAAAACGGATCAGGTGTATGAGCACCTGAGAAGAGATATGGTATGGAAGATTGCCGACCACTTTGAGGGATGCATTGGATCTCTCGGCAAGGGCTTTAATGTCGCACTGAAGGATATCCCTTTCAAGGATGGTTACGTTGCAGACACCTGCAGCCAGGAGTTCATTGCCAAGGAGGGTGGCAATTTTTGAGTCTGACTCTACGGCCAAGACGTGTTTCACCTGTGCGGCTAAAGGTAGAGTAAGGGCGCCAAGACCCGCACCTATTTCCAGGACGACATCATCAGGCTCGAGCTGCGCCCGCCTGACAATCAACGCCCCCACATTAGGATCTGTCAGGAAATGCTGCCCCATGGACTTCCGGGGGCGGATTCCTCTAGCTCTGAGAAGGTCACGGGGAGGTCTCATGGATGCACCGGTGCGACTTTCCAAAATGACTCCTTTTTTTGCCTCCGTTAAAGTCGGAGGCAATATATGCCGATATATTTATTAAAAGGTGCACGCGAGGCCACGATGGAAGGTTTGATGTTTAACATTCAACATCGGATTAATCCCTTACACGTGCATTGCCGACTCGTAGAAAGGGGAATTAATAAGCCTGTGTCCATGAGGATTTGCAGGCTCTACGAAGCCTTTGTTTTTAGTTGGTTAAATTGGTTCATTATTCTTGTCATTCTTATTTGTCAGACCAGGAAGTGAATATAGGCGTTGAGTAAGTTGATTGGTATTGATACCCATCACCCTGCGTCCTGCATAGTGGGCGGCCGCGCGAAGGCCCAATGGTTGCCCCACATCAAAAGCGGCGCCTTCAAGCAAAACCCCCATTAATTTGCCTTCCTTGATAAGAATTTGGTGGATAGGGACGTCATCTACCTCTCCTTTGATTTTGGGGCGTATGACGTCGATCAGGTCAAAGTATTCCGGTAGATAAATGCCTCCGCCGAATCCTTTATGAACGATCTTACCGGGCCTTATGGCCAGTGGTTTCCGCTTCTTATCAGAAAGTGATGTGATAAGGAAGCACCCGTCATCAAGCCTTTGAGTTTGTAACAAACCTACATTGCCAAAGCGCCTGGTATCAGCCCCCTTTATAAAAATTGTACCGATCACGTTTTTTTGGTACCTTTTGAATGCCAGCAGGAGTTGTTGTGCGTGCGGCTTATCTGAAAAAAGAAGGCAGTCTGGCATAATGCACGCAAATGGTTGATTTCCTACAAAGTCTTTAGCCAGTCCGACAGCATCGGCCACGCCCCTGGGATGGCTTTGCGTGATAAAGACGATCCGGCATCGTTTCATCTGTTCAAAAAATTGTGCATCTTTTTCAAAAGGAAAAGCAGGGGGTGTCCAGTTGCCTGTGATAAAATCCTGGAGCTGAGGTTTTTCTGGGCTCGTTATGATGCAAAATTCAGAAATACCCGCGGCCATATACATCTCAAGGGTATATTGAATGATCGGTTTTCCCCCTACCGGCAACAGTTCCTTTGGCATGCCCTGTGTCAGGGGCCTTAGGCGTGTTCCCAGTCCGGCAGCCGGGATCACGGCTTTTGTAACGTCTTTGGACATGCGATATTGCCTCAATTGGTGTTCCGAATTATTTCGAAAATAACATACTTGCTTAAGTCCTTCAACAAGCTTTGCCCAAACAGTTGCCTGTTCAACTTTAAAGAGAACCAAACAGGTGAGCTCTTTTTCTGAGGGCGGAAGGCAGAAAAGATTCCCATTGACCGGCCTGTTCCCCGGACGCGAAGCGCTGCCGTAAGGCAGAACCCCTGCCCGGAAGGGTGGGGAGGCTTCGCTTTCGATTTGCGGTTCAATTGAGCGTTTTCGGGCAATTGAGGTTGTACACTATTCCAGGTTTTTTGAACAAAGAAAGGCTAAAAAATTGACACCGGTTACCTCCCTCTGCTATAAGGTTCGATCTTATTTATTAATTCTGTTTTATTGGAGTTTTCTTAATGAGTGATGACAACCAGAGAACACTGTTGACCGGAAACGATGCCGTGGTTGAAGGCCTGTGTTGTGCGGCAGGCAACAAGAGACGTATTGTGTATGCCGGCTATCCAATCACCCCGGCCTCTGAGATTGCCACCCGGGCCTCTGTGATTATCCCGAGGCGAGGAGGGGCCTTCATACAGATGGAAGATGAAATTGGCTCTATACAGGCGGCTGCAGGTGCCGGGCTTACAGGCGCCATCGCAGTCACGGCCACATCAGGCCCTGGTTTCAGCTTGATGTCTGAGGGCCTCGGTTTTGCAGCCATGATTGAGTCCCCCGTGGTTTGTATCAATGTCCAGCGGGGAGGCCCTTCCACGGGTATGCCCACATGGATGGGACAAGGGGATATGATGCAGGCAAGATGGGGAACCCACGGAGACAGACCTGTTATTGTCCTGGTTCCCAACTCTGTTCAGGAAACCTTGCTCCTTACTTATGAGGCCTGCAAGCTTTCCCAGAAGTATTTGATTCCAGTGGCCTTGATGCTGGATGAAATCATCGGGCACATGGAAGAGCCGATCACGATCCCGGAACTTCCGCCTATACCGTCTGCTCCAGATGTTGAAATCATAGGTAAAGGACACCGGCTCCATCGAACCGGTCTTACCCATGATCTGGAGATGCACCTGCCAAGAATCAATCCTGACGCTCAAGAGAAATTAGTTCGATACTTGCTTGATAAGATCAAGAAGGATGCCAAAAAGATTGTCAGGTATGAAAGCTTCGGGGCGGTTGAGGATGCAGAGGTCATTATCATTTGTTATGGCTCTGAATCCCGATCGGTCAGGGCAGCTGTCAAGCAGGCACGGAAAAAGAAATTGAAGGTCGCCATGGTTCGACTTATCACGGCCTGGCCGTTCCCTAAGGATTTTATTCGAAAGCTGGACAAAAAGAAAAGGGTCTATTTGGTGGCCGAGATCAATGCCGGGCAGATGAGGATAGAAGTTGAACGCTATATCAAGAACGGGACGGTTCAGGGCCTCAACCTGATGGGCGGAAGAATCCATACCCCCGGTGAAATCTTAGAGGCCATCGAGGAGAGAATGAGTGATGACAACTGACCAATCAGAGGAGTCAAACATGGAGATCAACCAGCACCCGTATGCTGATTTACTCAGAAAAGAGATGATGCCCAACATCTGGTGCTCGAGCTGCAGAATCGGAAGGATCAAGAATACTTTTATAGAGGCTATTCAACAACTTGGATACGATCCGGACAAGTGTGTCGTGGTGTCTGGTATCGGGTGTTCCTCACGCATTGCAGGCTACCTGAACCTCGACAGCATTCACGCCACCCACGGCCGTGCCATACCCACGGCTCTCGGGGTGAAGCTGGCCAATCCCGAGCTAAAGGTTTGTGTCATGGGGGGAGACGGGGACATCTTGGGCATTGGTGGAAATCATTTTCTGGCCCTGGGCCGACACGGCCATGACATCAATGTGTTTTGTATGAACAACTTTGGATATAGCATGACAGGCTTTCAGCATGGCCCTACCACGCCCCTCGGGGCACGTACCATTACCACATCCAGTGGTAGTCCCTATGTGCCGATTAATCCGGTTGCCGTGGCCTTGGCGGCTGGTTACACCTTTGTGGCCCGCTCTACATCGAGCCATCCATATCACCTCATTGATTGCATGATTTCGGCCATGAAAAACAGGGGACCGAGCTTTATTGAGATTCTGATCCCTTGCATGCTGTATGAAAGGCGAAACAAGATCAAATCCCTTGAAGCTATATTCCTGGAGAAGGCCAAAATTAAGGAGACGCTCAGTGAAGAGGACATCAATCAGGGCGATTTCATGAAGGGGATCAGCCTGGGCATTTTCCGGGACGCCCCTGTCCGGGAAAGACCGCGATTGAGCCTTGTCAAATCGACCAAAAAAACAGCCGCGAAGAAATTCCGTATAAGCTTTAAATCAAGGGCAAGCGGTATCAAGTATATGCAGATTCGCATGGAAGGAACAGGTGGCCAAGGGATTGTCCAGGGCGGCAAAACCCTGATCCTTGCAGCGATGAATATGGATCCCAAATTAAATAGCACCCTGACAAAGCGATACGGCCCGGAGATGAAAGGGGGAAGCTGTCTGACCGATGTGCTTCTTTCCTCTCAGCCCGTGGATTACCCCTTTGTGGAGGTTCCGGATCTTCTCATGATGATGTCTGACATTGTCGCCAAGGAGCGGGGAGGCAAGGTGATTATCAGCGATAAAGGGACAATTGTGGTCGATGAGTCCATGGTCGATCTCCGTTTGCTCAGAAACCTTCCCAAGACCGTCAAGGTTTTTAAGATACCGGCAACACAGATTGCTCGTGAGAATTTCAGGGTTGTGGTTGCCAACAATGTCCTGATGGGATTTGTCTGCAAAGTAACATCCATCATTGATAAGAACTGTTTAAAAGCAGCAATCTTGAAGGCCGCACCTCCAGGCACCGAGGAGATGAATCTGGCGGCCTTTGAGAGGGGTTACAAATTTCGGAAATCGTGAGTCCGAAAATCGTGAATCGTGAACTGAATAACAATTACGAATAAAAAGAGGCGCGTTGACCATGAAACATGAAGTTTCACCTGCACGGTACTGGAATATTAAGGAATGTACCATACCTGTTGGCAAGGTAACAATCATAGCCAACTTTTGTAAGGGGGGGGACGACTGTGATGAGTGTATCCGGTTTTGTCCCGAGAAGGTATTGGTTCGCGGCACAGTACCCAATGAAAGAGGGTATTTCCCACCGGTTTTGGTAGAGGAGGAAAAATGTACGGTGTGCGGAAGGTGTCAGCTTTACTGCAGTGAAAACGCCATCTTTGTCCAGAAGATTGGCGAACGAACTGTGACACCTGAGGAAATCGTCGTAAGAGAGGAGAATTTTTAATAGATGTCAGAGGATCGTATAGGCGTTTTTATCTGTCATTGCGGGACCAATATTGCTGGCACTGTTAATTGCCAGAGGGTGGCTGAGGCAGTAGCGCGGGCCGATGTGGCACTGGTTAGGGAACATGCTTACATGTGTACAGGGGGCCAGGCCCAGATTGTAAGCGACATTCAGGAATACGGCTTAGACAGGATCGTAGTGGCAGCCTGTTCTCCAAGGATACATGATGAGACATTTCGGGCAGTATGTAAAGAGGCAGGCATCAATCCATACATGATGGAAATGGTGAATATCCGGGAGCAGTGTTCCTGGTGCCATACGTATGAGCCTGATGATGCTACGCGAAAATCCATAGATCTTATCCTGATGGGCATAGAAAAAGTAAGGCTCAATCGCCCCCTATCACCCATTGAAGTTCCGATGACCAAGAGGGCTCTTGTCATTGGTGGGGGTATAAGCGGTATTGAAGCCGCCCTGCAACTGGGTGATCTTGGCCATCAGGTAACTCTGGTAGAAAGAAGTCCGACGATCGGCGGCAAGATGGCACAACTGAACAAGATCTTCCCGGATCAAAACTGCAGCCCCTGAATTCTGGGCCCCAAGATGGTGGATGTCGGTCGGCATCCGAATATTGAGTTACTCACTTTGTGTGAGGTTGCCGAGGTCAAGGGGTATGTAGGTAACTTTGAAGTCACTCTAAGAAAACATCCAGGGTATGTCACAGAAGATTGTACCTTCTGCGGTGAGTGTTTGGAGCGTTGCAATGTCTTTACCGAAGATGAGTTCAATGTGAATCGCGCCCTGAGAAAAGCAATCTATACGCCTTTTCTCCAGTCTGTTCCCAGGCAGTATGTAATTGATGACAAGGTTTGCATTCATTTCTCTGAGGAATCATGTCAGAAGTGTATGGAAGACTGTAAGAAGCATGCGATTGATTTTTCTCAGGTTGTTGAAGAAGAAACCGTCCATGTGGGCGCAATTATTGTTGCTACCGGAATAAAACCGTACGATCCAACAGGATTATATGGCTATGGTGATAATCGATTCCCGGATGTGATTACCTCCATGGAACTCGAGAGAATGATGTCTCCGGAGGGGCCTACAAATGGAGAGATCATACAGCCGTCGACAGGAAAAACGCCCAGCAGTGTGGCCTTCATCCAGTGTGTGGGTTCCAGGTCTCAGAAGGAGGGGCAACTGCCTTATTGCTCGAAGCTTTGCTGCCCGAATACTGTAAAGAACACGCTCCTTTTAAAAGAACGCTTCCCTGAGCTTGATCTATATGTGTTCCATAACGGTATTCGAAACAGCGGCAACAGGCAGGAGAGGATGTTTTTGGAAGCAAGGAAAAAGGGGGTTGTCTTTGTTAATACCTTTCCTGAAATCACTCAAGGCCATGTCTTGATTTTTTCCGATCCCCTACTTGGTCTGGAACGGCTCATGAAGAAACAGTTTGACCTTGTTGTCCTTGCGGTTGGGATCCTCCCCACGGCAGTGGAGATGTCGGAACTTTTGGGGGTTCCTTTGGGAAAAAGAGGGTTTGTTAAAGAAGACAATCAATTGTCTCCCACCTCTACCCCCACAAAAGGAATCTACTTTGCCGGTGCTGTGGGAAGCCCGGCTGATATCAAGCAGTGCATTGAGCAGGCTGGCAGTGCAGCTATGCAGGTGTCGAAACATTTTCAAAGAGACACAGCAGAGCTGTCGCCCATCATAGCGAAGGTGGATTTTGAGAAATGCACGGGTTGCGGCAAGTGCAGCAATCAATGTTTGTTTGGTGCAATTCGTATAGAGGACAAAATGGCAGTCATTACAGAGGCTGCTTGTCGCGGATGTGGCAATTGCGTCAATTCCTGCAAGTTTGGCGCCATTTCCATAAGTAATTATTCTGACGAGCAATTGAGGGCCCAGCTCAGAGCGGCTCTTCGGGAGCCGGAAGATAAAGTCATTGTGTTTGCCTGTCACTGGTGTTCCTATGCCGGGGCTGATTTTGCCGGTACGAGCAGGCTCCAGTACAGTCCCAATACCAGGATCATAAAAACGATGTGCTCTTGTCGTGTGACAGTCGATCTCATCAAATATGCCTTTGCCTTGGGTGCCCCGAAGGTAATCGTCTCTGGGTGTCATCCCGGGGATTGTCATTACCTTGACAACAACATGTTTACAAAGAGCAGGGTTATGAAATTCAAAGAAAAGCTTTCGAGCAAAGGGATTAATCCGGAAAGGCTGATGCTGGAGTGGGTCTCGGCTTCGGAAGGGCAGAGATTTGTTGAGGCTGTTCAAAAGATGGAACAGTTGACCGTGGATGAAGATGAGATAGAAATGACTAAAATGATTTTCAGTGAACCCAATAAAAGAAAAACAAGAAAAAAAGTGCAGAAGCAAATTGAGAAGATATGAACTTGACTTTTTATGGAAAATATGTATTAAATAGTCATTATCATCATTATTTCACTTCTAATTCTACTATCAAGATAGGAGGCGTAGGTATATGAGGAAAAGACGAAAGTCGTATAGTGTGGATGCAGTGATTAGATTCTTTCTTCAGTACTACAACATTCCAACCAAACAAGACATTGAAAAACTCACAAAAACAGTGGAACGGTTGGAAGGGGCTTTGAAGGCCAGCAGAATAGCCACTAGAAAGACAAAGAAAGCAGGCGCAAAGAAAGCTGCGACAAAGCAAAAGCAGGCCCGAAGGGGCAGAGCCAAGATGACGGCAACTGAAAAGGTTTTCAATGTTATTAAGAGATCCTCCCGTGGTGTCGATGTCCCAACGCTGAAGGCAAAAACGGGTTTTGAAGACAAAAAGATTCGTAATATCGTCTTCAGGCTTACCAAACAGGGGAGCATTAAAAGGTCAGGGCGGGGCATTTACACTGTTTTGTGATCCGTGGCTGATAAAGAACCGAAAAAGAAACTGTCTGACGACCGATATTGTTTTGCCTGCGGTCCTTTGAATCCGATTGGCCTCCGTATGGAGGTTTCATACTCTGATAATAAAGCCTTCAGCAAGCTCACCCTTAAGCGGGAATTCCAGGGATGGAAAGATATCGTGCATGGCGGTGTGGTGGCTACGATCCTGGACGAGATTATGGCTCATGCCGTGATGCATTACGTGGGTCAGGCGGTTACCACTTTACTTCAAATAACTTATCGCGCTCCCTTGCATGTGGGAGAAGAGCTTGAGGTGATGGGTTATGTCGCAGAGCAAAGGACGCGGGCAGCAATAGCAAAAGGTGAAATCCGCATACCATCCAGCAAAAAGCTTATTGCCAGCGGAGAAAGTAAGTTTATCCTGCACAGATAGATAGTACGTGAAGTTCCTCGTTTTTTCGCTTCAGTCTCCTTCTTTCCCGGGCCTATCTTTGTTTTCCAGAGCTACTGTGGAGCAGCTTGATATTGTTGATTTTCTGTAAGATGGGTTGTATCTTTAAGTGATGCTCGGGTGGTACCAAAAGCCTTTGGATGCAACGATTCACGGGAAGGCCCGTGGGATGATTTGTTCTTGCGTTTAACTTGTAGTGTTTTGGCTGTCCCTCGGATTCCAGAAGGAGCAGGACATCAATCATATTGCCAAAGAGACCGCCCACATCGATGTGCTCGATAAACTGCAAAAAGACAGTGTTTACTGTGACCAAGAACGGGTCCATCACAGCATATGCATTGGTTTCACACTTTTGTGTGGAAAAGAAACACCGGCACCCGAACGGTCGCTCCGGATAGATGAGACATTCGTTGTTTGAAAGAAATGGGCAGGCAGCACGGTCCAAGTCGCTATTTTCTTCGGGTGGGTCCTTGTGTTGCATACAAAGGGCTGCAAGCTCGTTGGTGCTAATGGTGGGCTGAAAGCGTTTTTGGTGTGCTGAGCGACGCAGGCGATGGAAGAGATCCTGCTTGCCCGTGGAAATCAAATGCTCAACAATTCGGTATCCCTCCAGAGTGGTCATCGTAACGTTTTGGGTGCAGCATGCTGCACAGCCCCTCACGCACGCGACATTTATGTGCCTTGAGAAGGTGTCATAAATATCGTACATCTGATCCAAGATATCTAACTTGTCTGTAATCTCCATGTAGGATTGGCCCTGCGGCGTATTGATCAGCCTTACTCCTCAATCAGCTGGGTAGCTGTCATCTCAGGCGGGATGTCGATGTTCATGAGCTTGAGAATGGTGGGGGCGATGTCGGCCAGCTTACCGCCTGATTTCAGCTTCTTCCCTTTGGCTTCCCTGCTTATATAAATCAGCTCTACCGGGTTAAGGGTGTGGCTCGTCTTTACGCGTTTGGTCTGCGGGTCGATCATCTCTTCGGCGTTTCCATGGTCGGCGGTAAGCAGAATCTCAGCTTCCAGCTCAAGGAGCCGCTTGATGCAATCTCCAACGCATTCATCTACGACCTCGACGGCTTTTGTTGCAGCAGCCATGTCGCCAGTGTGTCCAACCATATCGCAGTTGGCAAAGTTGATGAGGATAAAGGCATATTCACAGCCACCCTTGACAATTTCCAGAAACTTGTCTCGCACGTCATGGGCATTCATTTCCGGGTGCGAGGCGAACGTGGCAGGATCATACTGGCTCTTTATCTCGACTTGATCCTCCCCGGAATAGGGCTTGGTGGATTTCCCGTTAAAGAAACTGGTGACGTGGCGGAATTTTTGTGTCTCGGCAAGGCGTAGTTGCTTGAGGCCCTTGTTGCTGACAATCTCTCCGAGGAGATTTTTCATCCCGCCTCCGGAATCTATGGCTCCGAGGATAAATCGCGGAAACTCGTTGTAGTAGCGGGTGAGACCAACGTACAGACAATCCGGCCGGCGCGAGCGCCTTCCTGGGTAGTCATCCTCCACAAAGGCCATGGAAAGCTGAATGGCGCGATCCTGCCGAAAATTTGTGTGGAGAACGGAATCGCCGTCCCTGACCCCATCGTAATCTCCGATAACATGGGGCGGGATGTACTCGTCAAACATCTCAATGCCGTCTGGTGTTTTGTCCTTTGCGTAAGACGCCTCGACAGCAGCCTTGGCGCTTTCAGCCTTCCGGGCAGTGGCGTTTACAATACACTCAAAGGCGGTGCTGGTGAGATCCCAGTTTCTGGAACGATCCATGCTGTAATAGCGTCCCATGAGGGTCCCGACACGGCAGTTGCCCATCTCATTCATAACCTCATTTAATTGATCGATGTATTGTAGCGCTGATCGGGGTGGCGTGTCGCGGCCATCGGTGAAGATATGCACGATGATCTCTTCCACGCCCTGTTCCCGGGCTGCATGCATAATCTTAAACATTTGATTGCAGTGGGCGTGTACGCCTTCATCCTGCAACAGGCCCATCAGGTGGAGTCGTGAGTTGTTTGTCCTGCAGTTTTGTACGAGGACTTTGAAATCCTCTGCTTTGAAGAATGTGCCGTCCTCCATGCCGTCGTTGATCCTTTTAAGTTCCTGGATTACAATCCGACCCGCGCCCATGTTCAGGTGGCCGACTTCGCTCGATCCCTGGTAGCCATGTGGCAGGCCCACAGGCTCTCCAGATGCATGAAGCAGTACCCAGGGATAATTTGCGAGATAAGAATCCACGTTGGGTGTCCTTGCCGCCTTGACCGCATTTCCTTCATGCTCCTGGCGATAGCCCCAGCCATCGCGGACAATCAGTGCAACAGGTTTCACAAAAACTCCTTTTTGACGACTCCGTAAAGAGCCCATCTGCGGCGTTATGCTTCATCTTTCGTCATTGCGACGTACTACAAGTACGCCTCATTCCTCAAGATTGCGCCTGACGGCTTTAAAAGAGGCGCACGCCTTGCATATGAACTCTTTACGAAGCCGTGTATTTACGTGCTTTTTTACGAAGCCATTTCTTTTTGGTTTGTTTTTTATCTGGAATAAAGCTGATCAGTAGCACGGATTGAGCAAAATGACAATATTATTTGTTTTGACAGGTGGTTAGTCGTTTTGGTATACGGAATCTCATCTCATAGTCAATTTTACATAGTATCTGACACAGAGGTAGAGTTTAGATGCGCGTGGGTTTTGGATACGATGTACACAGGCTGATCCAAGGGCGCAAGCTGGTCCTTGGCGGTGTCATCATCCCTTTTGAAAAGGGCCTTCTGGGCTATTCTGATGCGGATGTGGTGCTCCATGCGCTGTGCGATGCCTTGCTGGGTGCTGCTGGTCTGGGAGATATTGGGCAGCATTTTCCTGATACTGAACCCCGCTTCAAGGGCATTTCGAGCATGGAACTCCTTGCTCGGACGTTTCAACTGGTTCGTGATAAAGGCTTTTGTATCAATAACGTGGATGCGACGATTTTGGCTGAAGCCCCCAAACTGGACCAGTACCGTTCGGCCATGGAAGCCAATATTGCTGGCGTGCTGGAACTGGAACCCGCGGATGTGAATATCAAGGCAACAACCATGGAGGGACTGGGGGCCATTGGAAAAGGGGAGGCCATTGCGGCGACGTGCGTGGTCACACTTCGGGAGAAGTAAAGCGCTATAAGCGCCAGCTCAAAGCTTAAAGCTTAAAGGGTACCGTAGGCTCTCGGTGATTGACGATTGATGATTGACGGATAACCAATAACCAATGACCAATGACAAATGACAAATGACAAATCTTAAGATTTACAACACGTTGAACAAGAAAAAAGAGACCTTCGAGCCGATAAAGCCTGGCAAGGTCGGGATCTATGTGTGCGGGCCTACAGTCTATGATGCCTGCCACATTGGCCACGCCCGTTCTGTGGTGGTCTTTGATGTGATTGTTCGCTATTTCAGGGCGATGGGCTATGAGGTCACCTATGTTCGAAACTTTACTGACGTGGATGACAAGATTATCAACCGGGCCAGGGAGCTGGGGATTTCTACCCAAGAGCTTTCAGAAAGGTATATTAGGGAATTCTATGAGGACATGGATGCCCTTAAGGTGGAACGGGCAACCGTAGAGCCCAGGGCCACGGACCACATTGACGAGATCATTGATGTGATCGATCGCTTAATTTCGCGCGGCTATGCCTATAAAGCCGGAGGCGATGTGTTTTATGCTGTAGAGACCTTCAAGGGCTACGGTAAGCTCTCTGGCCGCAGGCTCGCGGAGATGCAGGCAGGCGCGCGCGTAAAGGTGGATGAAAAGAAGCGCAATCCATTTGATTTTGTCCTGTGGAAGGCAGCCAAGCCAGGAGAGCCTATGTGGGACAGCCCATGGGGAAAGGGTCGGCCCGGCTGGCATATTGAGTGCTCGGCCATGAGCACGCACTTTCTCGGCCGTCATTTTGACATCCACGGGGGCGGCAAGGATCTGATCTTTCCCCACCACGAAAACGAGATCGCGCAGTCTGAAGGGGCCTTTGGCGAACCGTTCGTGAATGTCTGGATACACAATGGGTTTGTTAGAATCAACCAGGAAAAGATGTCCAAGTCCCTTGGGAATTTCCTGATGATCAAGGACATCCTCAAAGAATACCACCCCGAGGCAGTCCGCCTCTTCCTGCTATCCAATCACTACCGTAGCCCTGTTGATTTCACGGATCAGGCGATGGCCGAAGCCGAAGCCGGCCTTGAAAAAATTTATGCGTTGTTGCAGAGAATCCATGGAACCCTTGGCTCATCTGATTTTGGGGGGGATGAGCAAGGGCCGGGGGCGCTTTGGGCAAGCTTTTGCCAGGCCATGGACGATGATTTCAACACGGCCCGAGGTATCGGGCTTGTGTTTGAAACGGTTCGGCAACTGAATCGGTTCATGGACGATATGGGTGAAAAGGCAGGCCAAGAGGATCAGGCCAGGCTTGTATTGACGCGCGCTGATTTGATGCGCATTGGCGGCGTGCTAGGTATCCTCACTGAGACGCCAGATCAATTCTTTGAACAAAAAAAGGCCGATCGCCTTAAACGCGAAGGAATTGACACAGCCCTAATAGAACGCCTTATTGCTGAGCGAGCCCGGGCACGGCAGGAAAAAGACTGGGCCACGGCCGACCGGATTCGAGATGAGCTTTCAGCAATGAATATTTTGATTGAGGATCGAGCGGAAGGCACAAGCTGGAAGGTTAAGTAGTTTCCATCCATAAATGGCTCTTTCCCTGATGAGCGGTGTTCTCCGTTCACAGAGAGCTGTTTGCTGACCGCTGAGCCCTGTGTGCTTGCTGTTAACGCATCATCTGGGATTAATAAAAAGCGGATTGGCGTGTAGCAGCATTGACCCACGCGGCCACGCGTCGTTTGAGAAGTGGCTTATTGCGCAGACGTAAGCCCTGGTTGACCCTGATCAGTTCGGCAAAAAGCTCATCCACCTTCTGCTCGCCCAATTTTTTCCGGGAATCGATGCCAGCGCTTTCCAGGAGCCGCGCATTGACAGTTCCCATATGAAGTAGGGTCACAAGCTCAAGCCGGCGGCGGATTCTCTCTTGAAACGGCACCCCGATTAGCATTTTTGCCTCATCCCAGTTTTTCAAAACCTCTTTGGGATAGCGCCAGCCCTTTTTGCTGAGCCTTCTTGCGTCTTGCGGGCTGATGTCTTGAAGGATTTGCTGGAGGGGTTCTGAGCGACTGTCGATTGTGTGGGTTTTCATTTTGTCATAAGACCATTCGCTCAAAAAAACACCGAGAACGATGATCAAAGAGTAAATGGCCTTGTGTTTTGCCCGGAGGGCCTTTTGCCTTTCAGGCTCGCCATTTAAAAAATAAGGCCGGCGGGGTACCTCTGGATCCCAATGGCGGCCGCCCCGGAGAAGATAGAGGGCATTTATCATGACAAAACATGTCACACAAAAGGGCGGAAAACCCAAAAATCCTAAATAGGGCATCTCGAACAGCTTCCCTTCAGAGAAAAAGGGGACGGTATAAACCCATTTTTCCAGTGACCAGAAGTTGCATAATTCCCAGTAACCGCCGCAGAGAATCCCGGCAAGCAACAAACGAACAAAGGTGGTCCATTCGCCTGTTTTGGCTTCCACCAGCAGGGAACGCGCCCCCCATTTTGCACAGATGGGTTCCAGCAAAAAGATAAAAGCGCCCCACACCAACGGGAAAAAGTAGTCAGGAAAGACCAGGGGCAAAACAAGCATAAAAAGTCCAACCATCAGGAAGGCCTTTTGTATTCGGCCTTTAAGGACAAATTCGGTTTTAACGCGTCCGGGGATCTTCAGGTGGCAAAGGAGCCGGTAGACCAGAAACATACCGGGCAGTACGGTCCCAAAATCGAGATAGGCTTCCACATGGGGCCACGGTCCATCAGGCGGGGCACCGACAAAGTACCAGTTTTGTAAGCGAAGATTCCAGAGCTCGAAAAAGAACCAAAGGATGGCAGACCAGAACAAAAGGACGGCAAATTCTCGCGGCCTTTTCAGGATCAGGCCTTCATTCCAGCGCCACCAAAGCAGGCCATCGAGAAACAGGATGAGCCCATACCAGGCAAATGGATAGGTGTGGGTGTAAAAGGGGGAAATATAATGAATCGTGCCCCAAAAGGTTAAAACGACCGTTCCGAGGCCGAGGATCATCATCAATTTGCTGATAAGGCGAGGCGTCATGAGTCCTAAAAACTCTCTGGCTTCAGAAAAAAAGGTTTTGAAACCGCTTCTAGCAACAGAATCAGCAAGATTCGCGTTTACTCCAGAAACGGCAACCTATCCTTTTTCCGGTAAACAAGGGCCTGACAAACGGCAATCAGGGTCTGTTTTTCGTCTGTCACTTTGATATCATATGTGGCCGTGCGTGGGGTCAGGTTCACTTCCCGGGCCTCAGCACGCAATCGGGCGGCCGGTGAGGGAGCGGCTGTATAGGTAATATTCATATTGAGGGCGACCGCGACAGTGCCGTGAGAATTGCTGGCCGTTTCAAATGCCTCATCAATGAGGGCAAATATGGCACCGCCGTGGGCTATCCCAAAGATATTTTCCATATCCTTTGTGAACGTCATCTCAACCACCGAATAACCATCGTCTAAGTCAACGAGTTTCAGATTCATTTTCCGAGCAAAAGGTTCCTCGGTCACTTTTTTGAAAATAGCTTTCCTGACTGCCTTTTCCATATACTTTATACCTCCTTTTGACAGGTTATTGCCCAAACATCTGCCCACTCAGTTTTTAAAAGCCGTCAGGGGAGATCTTTTTTGAGATCAGGTCACTGATATGACCTGACAGGCCCCACAACGGCACCATATTTTGCGTACGGTCCTGACCCATTTACAAAACGGCTGGTAGCTTGTATGCCACATGGACGTGTGCCTGGTTCATAAGATCGATGCCATTTGCCACCAACAAGCAGGATGAGATTTGACCTGACTCAAAAAAGATCTCCCCTGACGGCATTGAAGATGCTACGAGGGTTTTTGTCTGCCTGCCCCGTGTCATGAAAGCTATTCCACAGGGGCAGCGTACGCTGTTGATTACAAGCTATTTCAAAACCCTTTTCCTTGGTCTGTTCGGCCATTTTTGAAAGTTCTAAGCTCGCTTCGCTAAAATTGTAAAACTCGGGCTAACGCCCTCAAACAGTTACAATTTTTTGACGCTCCGCTTTGCTAAGAACTTTTGGCAAAAATGGCCAAAATGGAGTCGTCAAAGGATTTTGAAATAGCTTCTAGCCTTCGATAACAAATCTGGCCAGATTTTTCTTCTGCGGAATATACTCACCCACAGGCACCAGTTTTTTGTTGAACCGTAAGCAGTCGACCATGAGCTGCCAGAGCACCTGCATCATAGTTGTTTCATCCTCGTTTTCAGGCGCAAATTCGATCAGGCCTTTGTCAATTTTAATCCTCATAGTAAAACTCCTTTTCATACCTCTATCACTTTACCCGCACCCCCATCCACCCATTTTTCCGGATAGAACTCCTTGATTTCCGACTGATGTTGGGTGCAGTGACAGGCACACACCCACTGCAGATCCTTGAGAAGGTGAAATTCCTGAAACCCGTGCAAGCCTCCGATGAGTGCCCGGACCGTCCCAAAGCGCGAGGCAGCCTTCAGAATAGGGCCGACTCCCGGATGGGAACAGCCTGCAATCACAACCAGTCCCTTGTCGGTTTGGACCACAAGGGATTGTTCTGTGCCCATAAGTTCGCCGGTAGAGAAGATGTTGTCGCAGACCTCAATACTTCCCCGGACTTCCACGACCTGTCTTCCAGGTAAGGGCGGCGAATGAAAAGAGGCCGGCAGATACAGTCTTGCCGTGTCATTGACTTTCAGAAATTTTAGGAGTCCGCCTGTGTGATCCCAGTGGGCATGAGATATGACCACGATATCAACGGCAGCAGGATCAATACCGAGCTTCTCCATATTGCTCAAAAGAATAGAGCCGTTTGCGCCGGTATCAAAGAGGATCCCCGGGGTATTTTCCAACTCAATATAGCAAGAAAATCCCCAGTCAGCCACCAGATCTGGCTTGTGGGCCGTATTGTCATAGACCAGGGTGATTTTCATTGGGTTTCTTCCTTTCTTGATTCAGCGGACCCGTTCGAGTGTGGAATGCCCCAAGTCTTTGCGTTTGCGTCCCAAAGGCATTTCACAGACGTCCATGGAGCACGTTAACGAGCTCTTGTCCAAAGCTATCTCTTTGCCACGTTTTCATTCCAGCAATGGCCTTGAGGCCATCTACATCCTTTGGATTGGCCTCGGCCAGGGTGTCAAGCAATGCGTTGTTGCAAACCAGTCCGGGCTGTATTTCAAGTTGACTGGCTTTTAGCTCACGCCACGCCTTCAGACGCTTTAATCGGGCTTGCTTTTTGGGATTCTGAGGCGGACGTTTTGCCTTGGCAAAAGAGGGCAGGCGATCTGCGGGCAACGCAAGGCCACGCTGGATAGCCTTCAGTGCACCCCTGGCATAGCGTTTCATAAAGTCGGCAGGCAGGCCGGGGATCTCCCTCAGCGCCACATGGTCCGTGGGTTTTGTCGTGACCAGCTCTTTAATCACATGATTTCCGAATACCTTGAAAGGGGGCCTGTCTTGCTGCACGGCCCTCCTTTCACGAAACAGGAGCAGGTTTTCAAGGATTGCCAGATCTCTTGGTGCCATCTTGCCTGCCCCTTTAAATCGTTTAAACAGGGGGGTATTTTCCGGTTCCGTCCTCGTGGACATGGGATGGTCAGGTGAGCTACAATGATTTTGTCCCTTGGCTGGGACACAGCTCAACCTGACCTTGCCTCCCAGCGTACATTCAATCGACAGGCGATTGCATTCCTCTTCCACCCAGCCTAGCCGGCCTTTTGATTTTAATTCCCGCTCCAATTCACGGTACAGGCGGAGCAGGTAAGCTGTATCGTGGGCTGCATAAAAAAGCATTTCATGGCTAAGGGGTCTCTTTGACCAGTTGGCCCTCTGATACTTTTTGTTTAGAATGACGCCAAAACGCTTTTTCAATATGGCAGCAAGATCGACCTCCTTTTCGCCGAGAAATTGTGAGGCAATCATGGTGTCAAACACATGGTTCACGCGGATGGCATAGTCACGGAAAAGAGAACGGATATCATAATCAGCACCATGGAATACTTTTTTGATCTTGTGGCTGGCAAACAGGGGGCGTAAGGGATCCATTTTCTGTACGGCCAGGGTATCAATGACAAAGGTATGTTGGTTGGTCGAAATCTGGACGAGACATACCTTGGGAAGGTAGTGATACAAAGAGTCGGCCTCAACATCAACCGCCAAGATTTCTTCTCCATCCAATTGCTTGGTTATGGATTTTAGCTCAGGTAGCGTCTGAATGAATTGGAATCCTGCAACCACGGTCCTTTTCCTCTCGTGTCCTTTGCTATCTTAGTTTTCATGAAAAATCAATACACGTTCCCCCCCATTGACCCTGATGCTCATCATTCACCGACCGTTAAACGGCGGCGACACTTCTATGCAACACCACAAGCAGGATGAGATTTGACCTGCCTCACGACTTTATGAATGTATGTCGTTTTATTTTATCACCAGAGGGGGCAGCCCGGTAGAAGCGGGCAGGGTGATTGCGGTCTGCGCATACGTCTAGGGCATGGTTTCGATTTCAGGCATTTTTTTTATTTTATCAAAATAGAGTTTTGTAGAACCTAAAATGGCAAATGGCATGATCGCAAGACCGACCAAAGGGATCATCAGAGGACATCCAAAACCGAACAAAAAAAACTTATAGCGCCACAGGGCCTTAATCCGGTCCTTCAGGAGCGGATAGTCTCTTGAAAGGGAAAAATCAACATAGTCCCAGGCAATAAAGACTGCGGCAACGACAAAGCCCAACAGCGTCCCAACCACGGGGACAAAGATCAGGGGCAGGGGTACAATGAGCATCAACACGGCTTTTTTGATTTCTTCTTTCATTGTTTTCCATATCCCCTTTACAGGGGAGACGCCTTGTGCGGGTTGAGCATGATAGCTGTCAAGCCGCTCGTACCTTGTGCAAATGTAATCATAGACCGGTGAGGCCAGAATGTTGGAAATCACGATGAAGCTGTAAAACATGATCACAAGGACGACCAGGTAAAGAAAAAACTTGACGACATGCATATAGGCCCAGTAAAGCCACCCAACGTACCTGGAAGATTCGTTCAGGTCCATATGCCACACCATGCGCAACAGATCGTCGGCATAGAGCATGAACATATAAAAGGCAAAGATATAAAGACCCAGTGTGATGAGAAAAGGGAGCGTTGAAAGGATCAGGAAAGAAGGATGCTGAAAGGCAAACCGAATCCCCTTAATATGGAACCGCCATCCTTCAGAGAAGGCCTTGATCATTTCGAACATGGATAACTCCAAGATGCTTTTGGGTTTAAACTTAGGTAACTTTGCCGAGGAAGTCAAGCATTCCCCGGCCTTAAGCATGTTGTCGTAAACCCGGAAATCATCAATTGCAAAAACAGAGACCGTGAAACAAAGTAACGGTTCACTTTTCCTGAACCATTGAGACAAACAGCGATGAACGAATAACCACCAAAGAATTGAGGAGGGAATCAGCCAATGGATTGTCGTAAGGAGCAGAACCTGACAAGGTGTAACTGCACGTATGAACCCTGTGAGCGCAAGGGGATCTGCTGTGAATGTTTAACGTACCACCTGCGGATGCGCGAGTTGCCAGGGTGTTGTTTCCCGGATCAGGCTGAAGCCACCTATGACCGATCCTTTGAACATTTTTCACGGCTCGTCCAATCAGGAAAGGTCTAGCCCGAACATTTCATAAAAAATGTCGACAGCGTTTCATAAAGATAACAGCTTGGCATTGTTAGGATGATTTTGCTTAAACCTTTTGCGGTAACAATTTGTCACTAAGGTTTTGCTAACAAACCATCGACATTTTTTATGAAATGTTCGGGCTAAAGCCTGTTGTCATTCGGGGATATCGGTGTGCTGTTTGTCTCTCTTGATCCGCAGGCGCTTATCTCGAAAGAAGGCCTGGATCAATTGCCTGCAGTCATTTTCAAGCACGCCTCCTTGAACATCAATCGTATGATTCAGACCGGTATCGGCTGCTAGATTATAACAGGATCCGGCCCCGCCCCATTTAGGGTCCTTGGCCCCAAACACGATCCTGGCAATCCGTGCTTGCAGCAGCGCACCCATACACATGATGCAGGGCTCAATGGTGACGTAGAGTGTGGTATTTAGAAGCCGATAATTTCCAACGGCCCGGGATGCCGCTCGCAAGGCCAGGATCTCCGCATGGGCCGTAGGATCACACCGTGCAATGGTCTGGTTGTGGGCCCTGGCCAGCACGGTGCCGTCCCCGGCAACCAGCACGGCTCCTACGGGCACCTCGTCTTCCCGCACGGCCTGTTGTGCTTCCAACAAGGCTTCATGCATAAAAGTGTCATCCGTCAATGTTCTGCACCCTGGCTTTGTAATTACCTTGACAGTATAGCCCAAAAAAACTATAGAGAATCTGATTCATCAATGCGCCCATAGCTCAGTGGATAGAGCGCCGGACTACGAATCCGTAGGTCGGGTGTTCGAATCACCCTGGGCGCACCAGTCATTTCAGGGGCTTAGCCCGTTCGGCTAAGTCCTTTTTTATTTTTTTGTGACCTTGTCGTGGCCCTATCACCGGCTCGTTTATCTCACGAATCGCAACCTTTATCAACCTACTCTTCACGATAGTAATGCTCTGTTCTATTGTATTCCCTTGAACTCCCTCACATTCAAGGCCTTCCATTGCAAGCCAGGATGATTCCGGATCTTGTTCGCCATCTCTTCATCGGTGGTGATCAATGAGGGCTCTATCTCTCCACGGTCCAAGATTCGGTCAAGAAATTCACGCTCCGCTTCTGTGAATGGTAACACGATGGCAATAGCCTGGCAGCACTCTTCAACGAGACGGGAGGCCCATATTTCAGGGTCACGGATATTATCGGTTTTATCCGCGCGCAGAACAGGCACCAATTCATTCATGAGCTCATTTGCACTATAGCCGATGTCGTTTTCCGATACGGTACGCCAGTCCTTCCGATTCATGGCACCGTAGACCACAAAAGCAAGACGGAGGCGATCTCTTTTGAGGATCTTTTGGGTGAGCAGTTGGTGCGCGTCAAAAATATCTCTTCCCGCCTGTCTTGAAAGCAAGGCGCATAGCTTACCGGCTGCTATCTCATGAACATCGAGCACGGGAATTCTCTCAGCCATGTAAGAGCCCACTAAGCGCGAATCACATGGAATGATCGGCCACAAAGGGATACGAAACATGAAGTTGAGATCAACAGTAAGGTTACCGCCCTGCCCGAGAGCACTTTCATATCTAAGCAACCATTTACCGCCGGCATGCTCCGTGGGAGACTGCCGGACCATAAATCCCTCACGCTGACAGACAGCCCTGATCGCATCATCCATCTTCGGCCTTTCTGCCAGCATGGTTTCCTTGTCAGGGGACCCAATATAATTCAGGTCTATATCTACAGAGAGGCGGGGCAGATCAAAAATAAAGAGGTTCAAAGCTGTACCGCCTTTGAGGACGAACCGGTTCTTGAGAAAAGGATGGCTCCATATGCTTTGAAGTAAGGAGAATAGTTGGGCGACCTTTTCAAACACCTCGGGCCGAAATCCGGTCGATGCAGCTTCAGCGATGATTTTTTCCCGTGAGAGTTTCAATGCTGCTCCTCCCATCGTCTCTCAACTATTTCGGGAGGCACCACCAGATTCCACCCTCTAACAAAACGGCCTGCCTTCCGTCCATTGCGGACCATATAGTGAGGTTGCACCGGTATGAGCGAGCGGAGACGATTAAGGTGACCTTCATTGGGCATCAGAGTGTCCTTATGTTGCTCCAGGAAAAACCCCACCTTGGCCACGGTTGTAGCGTTTTCCAGATGTATGGTGTATTCAACGACCTTATCAAGGTCAAAAAACTCGACCAACTCCAGTGACCTCCAGATTTCTTCCCATGTTCCTCCCAGGGCAGGACGGTCCAGTACATCCACAAGGGTACGTTCCAGGCTGGTGACCCGAACGTCCAGTCCAGACCTTTCAAGCGATACCACGCCAAATGACTCCTGGTCTTTGTCTTTTAACTTCTTGGGGAAAGCTACACCACGATATTTCTGCCCCCGGAAATTCAGTGGACGGCTTCTTGATCGGGTCAAATAAACAAACTCCTCGTATACGGAATAGGCCTTCCCGTGAAGCTCAAGGGCGGTGTGATAGGCAAGCACCGAATCGGGGGCCATTCTTGATGCAAGGAGATAGGGGTCAACAGGGCATTTTTCAGGAGTGAGTCCCTGGGGCACGGAGAGATAGAGCCCACGTCGGACCCGAAGGAGGCGCCCCGTTTTTGTATAATGGCTCAGGATTGACTCCCGTGTTTTAACATTGCGGGAACCCTGAATGGAGAGGAATTCTACAAATTCCCCATAGGTGAAGACCGGGTGTGTTGCAAAGAAATCTTGTAGCTTCATGTCTATCCTCAAACTTGATGACAAGGATCAATACCCTTAAATTATTTAAGTGTATTGACGAATAATATCAAGTTGACGAGTTTATTGCAAGCAAATACTTGATGACATAACGCAATACCCCCAAAAAGTTTAGGGGTAGTGCAGAAAAATGTCAAGTTATGATTTCGCGTTTTCTTGACGAGGTTTTGTTTTTGTTCAGGCCTTCACCGGTCTATCCTCCTTTTCCATCTCTTTCTCATATCTCCCCAGCATCATCTCCGCCTCTGCCCTGATCTCATCCCTCAGAGATTCCGGCTCAAGCACCAGGGCATGTGGTCCCCAGCTCATGATCTAGAACTTGATTTCATTGGATATAGCCACATCAGCCCCCCTTCCGCATCTTCCACTATTTTTTCAACGGATCAGTCCCGGTCATAATAAGCCTCCGATAAAGTATAAAATATTGAACACTTAAACGCACATTAAGGATTTATCAATGAGATTCATGTTTTTTCAGATGGATTAACCATTGTTAATCTGACAAATTTTTCAAAAGATTTTTCCAAGTGTGACCGGATCTCTCCCAGTTCTATGGTATAAAAAAACCGAACGAGACCCTGAATCAGTCTGCTAAAGCCACGGAGAAATAAGATTATTACACGGACACACCCCGGTACGGTCATGCTTCCCTACGGGGCAGGCGAAGACGGTCTCCCTTCCGTTCTGTCGACTGTGTAATATCTACATACCTTTTCGGGCTGTTTTTTCGCTGAATTGTAACCTTTTGTTACACCTGGTCGTCAGGGACGACTTGTTTGTGGCATCAGCAAGCCGTTAGACCTGGAAATCCTTGACAAAACAATCGTTCCTGATATTTTTGGAAAGATTGCTGTATGATCCATGAACCTCAATTGTAGGGGGTGCCATGCACTGAATCCTGTGACCCTGTTTCTCAAAAAGAGAGGCGGGGTTTTTATGTTTTCCGGGCTAAAGAGCAAAAGTTGGGGACACGCCTTACAATGATGATTGTGTCTTTGGAAATAGCACTTTAAGGTCTAAAAACACCTGACTTTTTTGTGAAAGGGCGGAGGATCATTGCTGTGCATGGGATTCGAAGTAAGGCCACAAAGATTGCTGCGCGAGATCGCAGAATTGCTTTGGATAGAAAACGTGATTGGCTGGCGAGGAATCCATGATGAAACAGCGAACAAATTTTGACATATACCTTGAAGAACAGTTGAAGGATGCCGATTTTGCGGCACGCTTCAAAAAGGCTGGCGAGGCTTGGGACGTTGCCCTGCAATTAGCTGCTTTGCGCAAGGAGTCTGGATTGTCTCAGAAAGAGCTGGCCCAACGTGTGGGGACATCTCAACAGCAGATCAGCCGCCTTGAATCACCATCTTATGAGGGCCATTCCTTGAGCATGCTACGCCGAGTCGCAGAGGCCCTTGGGGCAACGATTCATGTAGCGATTCAACGCAAGAGGCGCCCGAAACAAATAGCTGTTGCTGAAGGCAAAGCCAAATACGGGGTCAAATAAGCCGGGTTCCCAGTGCCTGTGTGGTGAGTTAAGAATTCTCGAAGCACGGCACCTTGAACTAACCAGTGAATAATGAGAACTTTCAACCTGAAACCCGGAACTCGAAACCGGTCAAAGGACCGACGCACCCAACGTTTCCAAAAGGGGCAATTTGTCCAATGTCAGGGGCTGCTCCTTTTATTTTTCGAGAATATCGATTTAGAGAGAACTCTATCAAACTGAACGATCTGACCGCCAAAAGTTACTTTCTTAGACTATTTTCCTTGATGCGGGATCAAGAGTTACGAAATGATCAAGCTTGAGATTGTTCATCTTTCCAAATAGCGGCTATCAAAGGGGCAGCCATGAAATTGGATAAGATAGGTATTTGGTCTGAGATCAAGTTGGACATTATAAGAGAATATGCAAACGCTTTCACAACGATAATGAGAAAGCAAGCGTGGTGTCAGGGATATGCCTATATCGATGCTTTTGCTGGGGCCGGAGTCCACATCTCAAGACGAACAGGGGAATTCATTATGGGCTCCCCATTGAACGCCCTTGAGATTAAAAACCCTTTTACAGAGTACCACTATATTGATATCGACAAAGAAAAAACCGAAGCTCTTGATATGCTGACTCGTGACATTCCAGACATAAGGATATATAAAGGGGATAGTAATGAAGTATTGAGAAAAAACATATTACCATTTCTCACATATGAAACCAAAAAGAGAGCACTATGCATTTTAGACCCTTATGGTTTGCACCTCCACTGGGAAACCATCATGGATGCAGCCAAACTAAGAACGACTGAGATCTTTTTGAACTTTCCTCTGATGGATATGAATCGAAATGTGTTGCATAAGGATCTACTTTCAGCTGATCAGGAGCAAATAGAGCGAATGAATAAATTTTGTGGAACAGAGGAATGGCAGAACATATTATACCGGGAGCAAAAAGACCTTTTTGGTCAAACTTACCAAATGAAAATTGGAGGGAATATTGAACTCGGAAAGTGGTTTCGGAAGAAGAGATTACAAGAAAATGCGGGATTTAAATTCGTTCCTGAGCCAGTGCTTATGAGAAACAGTAAAGGTGGCCCTTTGTTCTTCTTGTTCTTTGCGTCACACAATGAAAATGGTAAGAAAATCGTTAATGATATTTTTAATAAATACAGGAAATACTTATAATGGCGATTCTAAAGGAGTATCCGGCTGAAGGAGTGGAAGTCGGAACTCGAATTCAGGAAGAAGGCCTGGCATACTCTCAAGCAGAAATACAAAAGCCCCTCGTGAGTGAATTATGGGCGACCCGGAGTATGAGTAATAAAATTAGGGCTAAAAAGATAGCCAACCGTGCCGGGTTACCTTTGATTTGGGTAGACAAGATACCAGGTATTAATGGAGAGAGGGGGTTAGAAAAGCTGCGAGCTGAAAGGAGTGTTCTTTTATTGCGCGATAGAATCAGTCCTTTTATTGAACAGTTCCAGCATCCCATTGGACGGTGTGCAAAATTCTATAAATTGACAGCTTACAATAATTGTAATTTCTGGTGCGAGTACTGCTATCTATATTTGACCTTCCGAACGCAGCCTGTTTCCACCCATTTTATAAATTACGAGAAGATGTATGATGAAATCGAGAAATTTGATAAATCAAGCATCCCAAAATCCTTGAGAGTTTTAAATCTTGGTGAACTCGGTGACCCTCTGGCTGTGGACTACATTACTGGTTTTGCAAAACAGATTATTGCATTCATGCCTGAACATGCCCCACGTACACGATTGCTATTTCTGACCAAAAGTGATTGTGTGGATGACATTCTTGCGCTTGAGCACGGAGGGCAATCAATTATTTCGTTTAGTGTAAACACAGAGAAGGTTTTTCAACAGTTAGAACATAGGACCGCCTCTCCTGAATCTCGTTTAGCGGCTGCGGCGAGAGTCCAGAAGGCGGGTTACGAAGTACGTTTAAGAATAGATCCCGTCATTTTCTATTCTACCTGGGAGAAGGACTACATATCACTGGTTGATAAGATATTTCAATTTGTTCAGCCTACAAGGATAACGATAGGTGAATATCGGCCTTCCAATGGCCTCGCTAACCATATCAGTTCGCGATTTCCTGATTCTCCTCTGTTACGTATTAACAAAAGTTTGGTCAGAGAAGGGGGAAAGCTCAGGTATCCTAAAGGCCAAAGGATTAAGATGTTCAGAACAATCATAGAAGCAATAAGAAAATGTGGAGCTGATGTCGATATCGCTTTGTGCAAAGAGCAGCCTCAAATATGGAAGGCACTTGGTCTTAATATAAAGGGATTATTTTGTAATTGCCTCGGTTAAATGGTTTGATACTAGCAGTCAATTTTAAACTTTGAGGAAACCAATGGCCAAGAAAAAAAAGAATTCAAGAGTCCGGGACTACCGCCATGACGAGAAGCGGAAAAACATCCCGCCGATCGGGATGGTGAGTTATGAACCCAAAGTGGCTGAACCGAAAATGAAGCGCTATGCTTATGACCCGCATCTTTCGCCCCAATTAGTTTGGGCTGGTAAGCCCGGGCTCAAGTCCATTGAAGTGGAGGATGCATCGGGGATCGAAGTCGAAACCGTTTCGCTACATGTACACGAGCGGGTCAGTGCACAGGCAATCATAAAGGCTGTTCAGCGAGAAGACAAACAAATGGAACTGTTCGCAGATCCTCAATTGCCTCTTCATCAGGCGGTGCAATTTTACCAGCATGATGTGGACTGGACAAACCGACTGATTCTGGGAGACTCCCTTTTGGTGGCAAATTCCCTGATCGAGCGGGAGATGATGGCCGGCAAGGTTCAGATGATTTACATGGACCCACCTTACGGGGTGAAATACGCCAGCAACTTTCAGGCAAGGATTGACCGCCGGGACGTGAAAGATGGTGACGAATATCTAACCCGTGAACCCGAGATGATCAAAGCCTATAGGGATACCTGGAAATTGGGGATTCATTCGTATTTGACCTATATGCGGGACCGTTTGAGGGTATGTAAGGATCTTTTGAATGAATCAGGATCAATTTTTGTGCAAATTTCTGATGAAAACTTGCACTTGGTCAGAGCAGTTATGGATGAGGTGTTTGGACCGGAGAATTTTGTGGCCCTGATAACATTTAAAAAGACCTTGCCTCTGGGCTCTTCGGGTCTGGCAGGAATATCAGACTACTTGCTGTGGTATGCCAAAAATCGAGAATTACTAAAGTACAGGCAGCTTCATCTAAAGAAACCGGTTGGCCAAGATACAGGATACACTTGGGTCCAATCGCCCGACGGTTGCCGGCGCAAGATGACACGAGAAGAACGACGTGAACCAGATAGGCTGTCTTCGGGGTGGAAGGTTTTCTTCGCCAGTGCTTTGGCTTCTTCCGGCTACACGCCCACCTGCAGGTTTGATTTTGCGTTCAAGGGGACTCTGTTCAAGTGCGGTCTTAAGAGCTGGAGAACTAATCTAAATGGAATGCGAAGGTTGATAGAGGCTGAACGGATCATAGCACCCGGAGATTTACCTTGCTACGTGACATTTCATGACGACTTCCCAGTCCAACCATTACATAACCTGTGGGATGATACTCATGGTTCGACTGACTTGATTTACGTAGTACAGACATCGCGCAAGGTGGTTGAACGCTGCATCCTCATGACCACCGACCCGGGGGATCTGGTCTTTGATCCTACGTGCGGTTCCGGCACCACGGCCTATGTGGCCGAGCAGTGGGGCCGACGCTGGATTACCTGCGACACGAGTCGGGTCGCATTGGCCTTGGCACGACAAAGGCTTCTCACCGCCACCTATCCTTATTACAAGATTGATGACGAAGGCAACGGACAAAATCCCAGTTACGGTTTCAAATACAAAACGGTCCCTCATATTACCCTGAAATCCATTGCACAGAATACACTCATTGATACTGTGGCTGAAAAATATAATCCTTTAATCCTTGATGCTCTCAAGAAATTAAACAAATCAGCTAAAACATCTTTTAAGGAATGGGAAGTCCCTTTCAACCCTGATAAAAAATGGTCTAAAAAAGCTAAGGAGCGATTTGAAGAATTCCGCCGGTTGAAGCAAGAAAAACAGGACGCCGTTGACAAGATCATTGCAGAGGATGCGCCCCAGGAAATCCTCTATGATCAGCCAGAAGTTGATCGAAAAATTGTAAGGGTTTCTGGCCCGTTCACCGTTGAGGCCATTCCTCCTCCGGTATACGAGGTAGAAACTCCAATAGGTGGAGAACCGGAATCCATCGACTCATTTGATTCTACCGAAACTCAACCTACCGGAGAAAACCACATTCCAACCCTCATCAGTCTTTTACAGAAAGATGGGGTCACTTTCCCTGATAACAAGAAATTGAACTTTGATGTCCTGACAGCCCGAACAGGTGGCGTCCTTCATGCTGAAGGAGAAGCTGAAAACAAGCGATATGCGGTTTCATTTGGCCCGCTGCACGGTCCGGTCTCTCTCATGCAGGTGGAGGACGGTTTGAGGGAGGCTTACATGGGCGGTTATGACGAGGTCATCTTTTGCGGCTTTGCCTTTGATCCTGAGGCACAGGCGGCCATTAGTGCCAACCCACACCCCAAGATCAAGGCCCATGCCTCTCATATTCGGCCCGATGTGATCCTTAAGGATGCAGAAGGGGGAGACCTTCTAAAAACCACAGCCTCAAGTCAGCTCTTTACCGTTTTTGGTGAGCCGGACATAGAACTGGTTGAGAGAGATGGAGAGTTCACAATAAAACTCCTTGGGGTCGATGTGTATGACCCTGTCAGTGGCGTTGTGCACTCTGAAAGTGCAGGCCGGGTGGCAGCGTGGTTTGTAGATACTGATTATGACAAACGGACATTCTGCATTGTCCAGGCCTTTTTCCCCAATAAAAAGGACTGGAGAAAATTAGAGCGGGCATTAAAGGGTATCCTGGATGAAGATCGTTTTGACATGCTCACAGGTCATGCCTCTCTGCCTTTTCGGCCCGGCAAACATAAGAGGGCGGCGGTAAAGGTCATTGATCAGCGTGGCAACGAAGTCATGAAGGTGGTGGGCCTTGAATAATAAGAATGATTTTAGAGGCTCTCGGCATCTTGCTGTAGACGAACCAATTATCAATTCTCCTTTTGAAGAGCCGACGCAATATTGGATTTACGATGTTTTTACAGGGCAACCAGCAAAAGTTCCTGGTAGGAGACCGGCCCATTACTACTTCCGCAGTCGAAGACGGGCTGATGCCGCCCAGACAAGCCTTTTTGCCGATGAAGAGATGGTTGAACTGGAACTGGTCAACAAGATCCGTGCGCAGGTCAAGAAGTGGCGTGAGGGCGGATATAAAAATTCCAGTCACATCACCAGGCAGCTCCTGCGGCATTGGACCTATCCAGACCGGGAAAGAAAACTTTTTTTCTGCCAGCTTGAGGCAGCAGAGACCATTATCTGGCTAAATGAGATACACAAGCCCGGCCAACATGGCATAAGGATTCCCTGGGATGAACCTCTGGAAGAAGGCTTTAAGGGACTGAGGCGCCAATGTCTCAAAATGGCCACAGGAAGCGGAAAAACCGTGGTAATGGCCATGATCATAGCTTGGAGCGTCCTGAACAAAGTCCATAACCGACAGGCCAAATGGTGCTCTGATGCGGTATTGGTGGTTTGTCCGAATCTTACCATTAAAGAGCGTCTGGGAGGGGCACCGAAGACACAAAAGGGTCACGCTGAACCAGAACGTGCCCTCCTCCCTGGCACTAAAGGCAACTACTATGACAAATTTGATCTGGTCCCTGCTTCCTTGAAAGAACATCTGGGACAGGGGAAATTCCTGATCACCAACTGGCATCAGTTCGCAGAGATAGACGATAGTAGGAAACGGAGCATTATCAAGCGCGGTAAGGAAAGTCCTTTGGCGTTTTCTAATCGTGTCTTACGAGACCTGGGTAGTGCCAAGAATATCCTGGTCTTAAACGACGAAGCCCATCATGCCTACCGCCCGGCGCCGGTTGACGAAAATGGTGCAGGAACCAACAAACTCACCGCAGAAGAAAAAAAGGCAAAGGAAGAAGCCACTGTGTGGATCTCTGGCCTTGATAAGATAAACAAAGCCAGAGGGATCAATCTTGTTGTAGATCTTTCAGCAACCCCCTTCTATATCCAGGGGAGCGGTTACCCTGAAGGCAGCCCATTTCCCTGGATTGTTTCCGATTTTGGCCTTGTAGATGCTATTGAATGCGGCATTGTAAAAATTCCCCAGGTCCCGGTTGATACCAATTCGGGCCGTCCTGTTCCAGAGTATTTTGCTCTTTGGAAATGGATCAATGATAAATTGTCAGCTAGGGAGAGGGCTACCAGTAGACGTAAACCCAAGCCAGAGGCTATACTCCGTGAAGCCGATGGTGCTTTAAAGCAGTTGGCCGGGCAATGGAAAGCCAAGTTTGAAGAATTTAAGAGCATAAACCATCCAGTGCCGCCCACAATGATTATCGTTTGCGACAACACGGATATTGCAGAGCTGGTCCATGAGTATATCAGCGGTGAGCAATGGGAAGAATACAAAGATGAAAAAGGAAAGAAAAGGAAGAGGCGAGTTTATGGAACAGGCGGAGTCCTCCCCGAGTTGCTCTCAAACACCAAGGATGTAGAGAATACAATTCGTATCGATAGCAGACTTCTCAGCGAAGCAGAAGAACGTAGCGAGGGGCAGTCGAAAGAGGATGCTGCGGAAGCTTTGCGCAAGAAAATCAATACCGTGGGTAAAGTCGGTGAGCCAGGTCAAGATCTTCGCTGTGTGGTTTCCGTTGCCATGCTCACTGAAGGATGGGATGCTCAGAATGTGACACAAATCCTGGGCCTCAGGGCTTTTCTCTCTCAATTATTGTGTGAACAGGTTATAGGGAGAGGTCTAAGGCGCACTCAATATGATGATTTTACTGTTCCCGAATATGTTGATGTTTATGGCATTCCCTTTGAGGTCATCCCGGTAAAGAAAAAACCGGTTGGCCCTCCCCCTCCGCCACCAAAGACGACCTTGATTCAGGCATTGCCAGAACGGGAGCATTTGAAGATCGAGTTTCCAAGAGTTGAAGGGTTTGTTTATCAGATAAAAAGCAAAATCAAGGCCGACATAGGGAGTATCGAACCATTGAGCATTGATCCCAATATCGAACCGACTGAAACGGTGGTAAGGGCAAGAGTTGGTTATCAAATTGGTGCTCCTGGATTGGTAGGTCCTGGTGAAACAGTCACTCAAACGCGCAAAGTGTTTTATGAGAGTGTTCGCCCGCAGCAAATTCATTATGAGATTTCAAGAAGGATAACCGCAGCACTATTGAATAAAGATGATTTTAAGATGCAGGCAAGACAAATGCTTTTTCCGCAGGTGTTACAAATCGTCAGACAATATTCAAAACCTTTATCTGAAGGGGGTCGTATTGAATATAATGGCATTGACTCTCGAGAAATTGGCCTCGAAAGATATGTACAAATTATCGTTGAACGACTGTGTACGGCGATTCGACCGGATGAAGGAAGTGGCGAAGCCCCACTCCTGCCACGCTTAGAGCGATTCCGGCCACGTGGGTCAACGCAGGAAGTCCTTTTTAGAACCTCTCGCCCGTCAAAACAAACGATTAAGAGTCACGTTTCCCACGTAGTTCTTGACACTAAGACCTGGGAACGTTCTGTGGCTTTCCATTTAGAACAAAGTAATTTAGTAGAATCATACGTTCGCAATGATCATCTGGGTTTTGCCATTGATTATGAATTCAATGGTGTACAACATTCCTACATGCCCGATTTCCTGGTTAAGCTGAAAAATGGCACCACTCTTATACTCGAAGTAAAAGGATTTGAGGACGAGCAGGCCCGTGCGAAGCATGAAGCTGCAAAGCGATGGTGTGATGCGGTCTCCGCCTGGGGAGAGATGGGAGAATGGAAATTTGACGTATGCCAAGACCCAAAGAAACTGAAAGCAATTCTGGCGTCGCACCAATAGATAGTCCTTTGTATTAGTCTGGAGAGAAACATGGATGATTTGACCAAATTATCTGGCAAGGCTTGGGTTGCTGTGGGTGACATGGCTAACTGGGAGCGCGGTTTTGAAAATGGGATCTGGGGAATAGTACCGGAACTTGAGCATCACTGGCAAAAGATTCAGAAATATGATTTGGTCCTTTTCTATTGCATTGCTCCGATAAGTAGGCTTTTTGGGGCAGGGATCATTCGTTCAAAGTTTAAACAGACAACCCCTCTTTGGAAAGAAGAGGTCCGGGAAAACCGAGTCATTTGGCCATATAGGTTCGAATTCGATGTTATTCATTGGATTCCTCTTGGACAATGGAAAGACCTAGGTATAGACAATAAAAATTTTAATTTGGCCGTACTCGCGGGCCTTAATCCTGTAAAAGAGTTTTCAAAAGCCATTGGATAAGGGGACGTTGTTGACTAAGTTGAATTAGTATGATAAATGGAGGGTGAATAGCGGATGATTTTGGGGGGTGAGTTATGCCGAGGCAAGCCAGGCTTGACGCACCAGGAACGTTACATC
>Ga0180301_10000360_pt1 | contig 35480 bp, 40 predicted proteins | sample GuaBasSediGuay16_FD_121797 | JGI IMG/M metagenome (GOLD analysis project Ga0180301, IMG submission 121797) | Subseafloor sediment microbial communities from Guaymas Basin, Gulf of California, Mexico - Guay16, Core 4569-2, 12-15 cm | ecosystem: Environmental > Aquatic > Marine > Hydrothermal... | reverse complement strand
ATCTCTTTACACGTCTTACAGCCAAAATACCCTTCTTAGCAAGAAAATGCTGAGCAACCTCATCAATACCCTTCTGACAAATAACAACATTAGCACCAATACCAGCAATCTTCTCAACCATCTCCTTTAGGATCTTGGCTTCTTCATCAAGGAAGGCCTTAATTAAATCGGGGCTTGTAATGTTTATCTTAGCAGTTATTTCTGGTTTCTCAACCTCTAATGGCGTGTCTAGAAGTGCTATTTTAGCATTTTCAACTCTCCTAGGCATACCAGGGTGTACAACCTCCTTATCAAGGACTATGCCGTAGATTAACTGTGTATCCATTATGCTTCCTCCCTTCTTCTTCTCGATCTTTATATCGTCAAGCTTTACTACGTATGTGCCAGTATGGCTTTTCTCGGCAACCGTTAATACTGCGTTAATGGCCATTTCAGCAAGTTTCTCCTTTACTGTGCCGCTTCCAACAAACTTACTGGCCATTGCCGTATCAACAACCTTACGTAGCATCTGCTTATCCTCAGGATCAATCTTAATAGAGATCTCATCGAGAACCTCCAATGCCTTCTTCATAGCCTTCACATATCCCTCAATAATAAGTGATGGATGGATATTCTGGTCAAGTAGCTCCTCAGCCTTTTCAAGTAATGTACCGGCTAGAACAACAGCCGTTGTAGTACCATCACCAACTTCTGCATCCTGAGCCTTAGCAACCTCTACTAGAAGCTTTGCTGCAGGATGCTGTACTTCCATTTCCTTACGATTGTTGCACCATCATTTGTTACGGTAATGTCACCGAAACTATCTACAAGCATCTTGTCTAGTCCACGTGGTCCTAGACTGGACTTTAAAACCTCAGCTAATGCACGTGCAGCCATAATGTTTGTTCTTAATGCATCCTTACCCGTTGTTCTCTGAGTTCCCTCCTTAAGTATGAGGACTGGTACTCCATAAAGCGCCATATTCTACACCTCTCTCCCACATAAATCACTTCTGTTTTGGATTTTGATTAAACCGGTTCTATATAAGTTTAACTCTATATAGAATTTAGAATGATCGGGGAAAATTAGTTTTAGCATAAAAGTATATCATCTAAAATAGATTAGGGAGTTTAGTAGGTGATTAATAACATGGAAAACATAGTAAAGAAAATAGTAAGTATCTACTCGAAGTATATCGATGAGGAACTTGATCTATATATGGGTAATAGGTATTTACTTATTGCAATTGAGAATCTCATACATGAGGTAAAAACAGGATTTTTGAAACCAGATGATTTGCAGAAAATAGCTATGGAATTAAGAGACGCGTTATTAGAAGGACCGGGAAATGTTAATCCATATATTATGGAGATTTTGGGTATTCTAGAGGAAAGTGTTACTGAGGAGAATATTAAGGAAGCTCTTGAATTATCGAGGAAATTATTTAAAGAAGATAGATTTGACAAGATTGAGGTCTAAATCTTAAAACTAACATTTAGACTTCTAAGCGTATTTCTAATACTTCTTCTGAGAACCATTAAATCTAAATCTCTTTTTCCAAAACAACCTTGTTGCTCAAATACTAGTCTACCATCGAGATAAACCCTTATACAAGGTATCTCCTTAATGCTATCCATTAAACTAGGGAATTTCTTAATAGATACTCTAAGCAATAGTATTGACTGATCCAATGTACGTTCCATAGCTTTTATTGTTTTGGAAAAATCCTTGCTTACCTTACTATCCGGATCATAGTATTCTACAATTACTACTCTATTACTACTTATTGCCCTCTTGATCTCGTCTATACTTGATACTTCATACATCGATATACACACTCGGTTTTACATGCATTATTTCAATAAAGATTTTTGCTTACCTCCTTATTAAACTGGTTTATACAACTGATCATATTGGAAGTTTCCTATTATGGATTTCTTCAATAATCTTTGAAATCTCATTTGGTTTAAGATATATTGGAAAATATATTCTTGTTACAAGATCTATTTTTTCCTTAGGACTTTTAATATCAATATCGCTTACAAGCACGAATCCTAAGTCCATTATCTCTCTAAGTCTCGCAACACTAGTATTCGATAAATACTCATTGAATTTTTCGCTAAACCCTAGCTTCTCCCTAATATAATCCTCAGAAACAATATAGCCACATACGATACATGAGAGATCAGGCATAATCGAGTAAAAACCACATTTAGGACACTGAATAGGCGATTTCCTACCATACTTGTCCCATAAATAACGTAAATAACCTACGAGATCCTCTCTTCCATATTTCAATGCATGTTTGTATAACTCGGAGATATACGGTATTGTAACTTCTTCCCCATAATTTATGATAAACTCTAATTGTTCAATATTAAAATTAGATAATGATTCTAAAAGAGTTGCTGAAATAAGTTTATTTATTTCCCTACGATGTCTACTTATTCTCTTAAGTAAAACATCAAGCGATGGTTTGTACGACGATGACGTTATTATCATATCAAGAACGCTTTTAATTAATTCCTTGCCTAGTTTTTCATTTATGGATAAACTCTCCAATCCCAAGGCTTCATAAAAATCGTTATAATACTTCTCTACGATACCACCAATATCTATGGTCTTAATCTTACGCCTCCTACGTTTCTTACGAGGAATAATTGACACCCCATAATAAGAGAAGAGTATATAAAACAAACTATCTATTTTCTAAATATTTACTTACTAGGAAACTTACAATATTAAATATTAATGATCTGTATTTCCTACTTGAAAGTCTTCTAAGAGTTCTTTCATATCTCTCTGGTGTAGGCACATCGTTAAATAATCCCTTAATAAGTTCCTTACTAATATACTCCAGTAATTCGCCGTATTCTGAGGAGAGATCTATATCATCATAATATTTTTCAACAATTTCCTCGATAATTTCACCCAAATAAGCATCAGTTATATCCATGTAATCAGCATAAAGTAAATCTGGATTTCTAGCCAAATCATGATACGCCTCCGAATTTATTGGATTAGTTTTACCCACACATCTACTTTACACTAGAGGGTTATATAAACTGGTCTTAATAGATTTATCACTTATCAATATAAATGTTTTTCATCATTGAAATACCTATTAACTCTTATATAAGAATTTCAATATATTGGGGGTAATAGTTTCGGTGGAGTCTCACCCGCTACAATCCCAGTGGATTAAGCCATTAGAATGCGAAATAGTTGAATCATCTAAGAGAAGAGCTAGGATAATAGTGTACGTTGAAGATCTCGATCCCAATAACTTAAGAATACTTAAGAACAAAAATACTATTATAGTATTCTCATCAGATAGTGAACAAGCATATTATTGTAGAATTATATTATGGTTTAAGCCATGTAAGCTTATTTACCGGATCAATAATGGTATTTTAACTATAGATGCCTACGGATCATTATGGAATGTACTAAGAAGACTGGTTAATTATTGATCAAACCCATCTAATATAGTTCTTGATATTCTGTGGTGTTATGTGATCATCTATTCTTAGATAGGCTACTCTTGAAAAGCCATATGCTGGTGCTTTACTAGTAAATATGGTTACTACCCGATTCCCATGATTTAACTTAAATCCCTCAATAGCTTCATGACCCCTAATAATCATTCTTACCTTAGCAAGCCTTAAAGCTCTCCATGTAAGCTCGGTGCCGAACATTTTTCCTGCGCCCCGGAATGATGGCTGAAAAGTAATATTTGCTTCTAATGGGTCGCTCCAAAGAATATCCTCAATAACTTCATCATCAAGTATAGGCGTTAATAGGCTAAAGCCTTCTTCAAAACTCTTAGCATTCAGTACTCGAGAAGGAACTCCTCCATGAAGCAATAATGCTTCTCCCGGAACAAGAGCGATTAGTGGTAGTTTTTGAAATGTACCTAATATAGCAAAGTATATTGCTTTCCAGGCAGAGCCGTATCTAAGAACGAGTTCCTCGGGGAAATCATGTGGATGCGGTATAAGCATGGGATCTGGTTCGTGATTACCTCTTAATACCACTACTTTTCCCGGATATAATATCTTAAGCGTGTAAACTATTGCTAGAGTCTCTACTTGACTAATTCCTCTATCTATATAATCACCTAAGAAAATGAGTACAAGGTCCTCCTTATCTAGTTCTCGTAGGATATTCTCTTTTAATATAATCTCGTATAATGTATCAGCATCTCCATGGAGATCGCCTATTACAATCTTATTACAATTATTGGATATAGTGAAATACTGTCTATGGGGTACCTGTATATATTTTGATTCTGTATATATAACTTCGAGAAATTCGAAAATCAGTTTAATGATCCCTTTAACATTTCGAATATAATCTTTAACGATATTCTTAAATTCATCAGGATTCAATCCTGTTCCCCATTTTTCTCCATATACTTCTAATGGCTAAGGTATCTCTGTCTATTAGTCCAAGCCTAAATTTAATAATTGCTATTGTATAAGGCTTAATAGTAAATGATACCATATTAGGCTTTGAAAATACTGGTTTATAGCCTTTAACTATACCTGCTGTATAAATCAAAGGATCTTTAATTGGTAAAAGAGAATATATTGTGGTCTTAATCGCGGAATTAAAGGGATTAACCAATACTAATCCTATATTTCCGTAATCAAATAAATACTCAGCAAGTAAGATGCTTTGAGGATAATAGTATAATAAATCAGATATCTTAAGTAAGGGCTTAATTCCCTCGATAACAAGTTTTTCTCGACTTACTATACTGGATAATAATTGAGAAAATAAAGCCTTATAATTAGGATATAGCGAGAAGTAAATCATATACTTTGAATTACATAGCCTAATACTAGAATTCTTAATTTCAATACTCTTTAAATAAGGATTAGCTATTGATATAAAGAACGTATTCCTAAGGCCAAGTAATCCATTATAGTACGTATCACCGCCTACTAGATCAATTATATCATAATAAAGATAATATGGAGTTAAAAAGTACGCTTCAGCGTTTAACCAATCTATACATAATTCTACACATTCATGGGTATCTACATAAATGAAGGGCTCCACAAGACTAATTATTAGCCTGGTATTCAAACCATTTAATAATAGAGATGAGTTTATTCTTTTAATGGATTTAATTGGAGCAATTCCACTTAAATAGAAACAATTAGGTCCCATACATACCCTTATGTAATTCTCATGTATAGATAGAATTGATGACCCTTTTATCTTGAAAACTTTGTCCAAATTACTAATATCTATAGCTTCTTTAGCTTCATACACGTATATTGAAAAAGGTTTCAAAATATAAAATGAATTATTGTAAATAAAGAAAATACTTGTGGGTAATGGATTATATAATAAATGATCCTTAGGAGAAATAGTAATGAGATCTAGTTCTTGAAGAAACTCCTTAAATCCTTTTACTTCGATCCTTGGAAGCCATAAGGTTTGATGATCAGGCTTGGTAATTAAGTATTTGACGCCATTACCTTTACCCTGTATTTCAATAGTATATTGTCCATGATCTTTTAATATTATTTCCTCCTCACCATCGTAATTTACTTTTAATCCTGATAGCTTTAGTATTTGAGATGCCAGAGCCAATCTTTTTATTGCTTTAAAGTCAATTTGCTTAACATTACTAGAGAACATTAAATACAGCTTATAAAGATCCATTGAATCACCTACTCTATCTAAGAATTACTTAACATATATAGGAAATAACCTTATATCATAGACTCCCATAAATTCTTGTGTCTCATAGAAATACTTGATTAAATTTGAGAAATTAGATACATAACCCTCCATAAAAAGAACCTTCATACTCTTAAATCTACTAAACGAAATACTAAGAAAGCCTTCTATAGATCCAGTACTGTACAAGTCGTTAATAAGATCTTCTAATTCCACATTATTATCAATAACTAGTTCAATCAGTGAATTTACATTAATCGATTTAATCCAATATTTACCCTTAATTGCTTTCTTAACATGTTCCCTAAAGTGATAATCTAAAGTCGTAATAGGGATTATGTAGTCTCTAGAAATCTCGACGAGCCTTGTGTATCCTTTAAGGAATGCATAAGTTAGTATATAATCATATATGTCGGGCTTTTTACGATAGTCTATATGTACGGTCTTGGTCCTATATTCACCTACTCCATAAACATAGTATGGAATAACTACATGATTTAGTATGAATACATCGGCTACCGATGAATCAGTTTCTATAAACTCATTAACTTTATCATTAAATAATTCAATATACATCATTGGTACGAGATATTTTAATACGACTCTTCTATACGGTGATAATGAGTAGTAAAGTGATAAAGGATCTATTGTGAAATTACCAATTGATATACTATAAGTTCTTTGCTTAAATACATCTTCACCCTCAATATACACATAGACTATGCTTAGGTCGAGACACTCAATACATATGTCGTATTGTCTTCTAAACCCGTTTTTCTTAATTTTATCGATCCTTCTGAACAATGTAGTCCTAGAAATATTAAGTTTCTCGCATAACTCATGTATACTAGTAATGCCTTCATTCATATAATCAATTATTGTATAATCTATATCGTCAAGACTGTCCACGGGATCCATATATAAATGCACCGTCATTATGGATTATATATTATTGATAATTGATAATAATTCTTTTAGTGCGCTGATTACATCATTAATGTTAACTCTTTTAATAATATCAATATTCCCTTCAACTATATCAACAATAAATCCTTGATCCTCTAATCTCCAAATTAAAGTATCCAATAAACTCCTATCAACAGGCATTGTGAAGCGTATTCTAGTGGATCCATCACTTCTTATTCGTATAATAAGTACCGACCGGATCTTTTGATTTATTGCATGAAGTATTCTTGATCTAACTCTATCGCCTGATAAGGTATTCTCTACAATATCTCTAACAGTTATATGGTATCCATACTCTTTAAGTAAGGACTCTATTTCAGAGGCTACCATTCTCGTCATAGCCTACCACATCGCAATAACTAATTAAATAATTTATACGAGGCTCCGCAGCGGCCAAATACATCATTATTCAAGATATTCTGAGAGTGCTCAGCCAAATGCCTTCCAATCACCATTCATGGTCGGGAGTATTCTTCATCGCATCAATATCTATACTATTTACTCTATAGGCTAAAATAAGTGTCTCTAATGAATCAATCCTTTGATGCTAATATGGATCTTATCTTTTCTCTAACAATACTAGCCACTAATTTACCATCCGCCTTACCTCGGACAATAGCCATAACCCTGCCCATTATCAGTCCAAATGATCTCTCGCCTCTCTCCAGTATTTCGCCAATGTTTTCCGAGACAATCTTATCAACTATAGACTCTATTTCTTTACGCGATAAACCAGTTAATCCAAGTTCCTTGGCTACTTCTTCAGCAGATTTATCAGGGTTTTTAGCAAGATATGCAAGTATCTCAGGTATAGCCTCTTTAGCAACAACACCTTTTGCAACGAGAGCTATAGTCTCTTCAATATGATCATCACTAATATTCTCGATCGGGACACCGTCTTTTCTTAAACCTTTAATAGTGTTTTCGATAGTAGCAGCTATAATGGTTGGAGACACCTTATCACCATACTTACCAACAAGTTTCTCAAATAGGTCAAGACGAATATTATTCAATATAGCAATAGCAAGTTCACGGCTAAGACCATATTCTTCAGTAAATCTACGGAGTTTAACATCAAATGGCTCAGGAACAATCTTGTCAGCTTCAGCAAGTAATTCATCAGTAACTTCAACTGGAGGAATATCTGTCTCCGGATACATACGTGCAGCTCCAGGCCTAGGCCTCATATATCTTGTAGTACCATCAGGATTGGCGGCTCTCGTCTCCGGAGGTACTCCTTTGAAAGCATATTTTACACGTTCAATAACAGCTTCCAATGCCTTGAAAGCCTTATCTCTACGATCAGCTATGAATACTATAGCATCCCGTGCACGATCAGCCTTTAAATATTCATATAGTTTCTCAACTTCCTCAACGGATATTCCATATGCTGGTAGTTCATCCGTATGAAACAGTCCTCCTACACCACCCCATACACGTGCATAATCAGCTAGTTCTGTTCCAAATCTTCTACCAGGCTGTACCTCCTGGCCAAGTAATCCCTTGAATCCAGGTAATACAATAGCATATACCCCATACCCTTTTCTACCTAAGATTCTCCTAATGATCTTCGACTTTGTATTCCTAAAAACCTCAGTAACATCACGTATTTCCCCAGATACTTGCTCGGGTTTAACTCCTCTCCTATGTAATTCATCACGTATTTCGAGAAGCTTAAGCTGCCTCATAGCTTCATATTCAACAACTTTTGATATAAGGTATAGATGTTGAACACCCTTAATCTCAATCTTCTCTCCTCCCTTAATAGATACATTAAGATCTTGACGAATAGTACCAAGGCCTCTCTTAGCCTTACCAGTAAGTCTAACAAGCTGGCCGATCTTAAAGGCTACTCTTTCAGCCTGGACAGGATCGTGGATATCAGGTGCTGTAGCTATTTCAATTAATGGTATACCAAGTCGATCAAGTTTGTACTTCACACGATCTTTTTCCTCGCCAAGCTTACGAGCAGCATCCTCCTCAAGACATATTGTCTGAATACCTATTCTTCTACCATTATCTTCTAAGTAGCCTCCAAGGGCAATTATTGAGGTTCTCTGAAATCCGGTTGTATTAGATCCGTCAATAACTATTTTCCTCATAACATGGATCTCGTCAACAATTGAGGAATGCAGTGCTTTAGCTACGGCTAATGCTATAGCAAGGGCCTCTCTATTGAGCTCGTGAGGAGGCTCTTCATCAGCTTCTACAAGACATGAAGAGTCCCTTGGCGCATGATACTCATATATTCTACCTCTTTTCCACTCAAGCATAGCCGCCACATCAACTTCTCCTAATTCGCTCTTAGCAGGCCTAAGTTCCCTCTCAAAAACATCTTCAGCACCTTCCTCAACAAGCTTCGTCGGACAATCACAGAATAGCTTATGTCTCGTATCGAGCTGTACATGTATCTCTAGACCAGCCTTTAACCCGATCTTATCATAATCTATCTTCATAATACCCACCTAGGATATAGATCAATTGTATGTCTTGGATTAATCTCCCCAACAATATTCGTTAAAAAGATCCTTCTAACTTCCTCTAAATCCCTTGTCATACCAAGTATCCATGAAAGCTTTACATAAGCTGTTTCAGGCAATATATCATTACCCGGTATAACACCTGCTTCTAATAATCTCCTGCCCGTACTATAGACATGCATATTTATTCTACCAAATAAGCACTGGCTAGTCATTACAACGGCTATTCCTTCCTCAACAGCTCTTTTAATAGTTGGAATAACACGATTAGCTATATGACCCAATCCTGTGCCCTCAATGACTATACCGTGATACTTTTTATCTATAAAGAATTCAATTATCTCGGGATCAATTCCCGGATATGCCTTGACTAGAGCAACTTTTTCATCAAAGTGATTCCTTAGAACGGGTTCTTTATCCTTATCTCTCCACTCAATGATTCTACCAATAATCTTTATTTCCCTCTTATCCGGATATACCATGGCAATGGGTTTATCGTTTATAGACTGAAATGCATCTCTCCTACTAGTATGCATCTTACGTACCTTGACACCTCTATGAACATATGCATATACGTCTCCGGTTTCACCATGCATTACAATTACTGATTCAGCAAATGGTGCTTTAGCAGCAACAAGAAATGATGCTTTAAGATTAAAAGCTGAATCAGTACTTGGTCTGTCACTACTTCTCTGAGAACCAACAAGTACTATTGGCACAGGCTTATTTTCAATAGCAAATGCTAATGCTGCAGCAGTATATCCCATAGTATCAGTACCGTGGGCAACAACTATTCCATCGTATCCCTTAATCATAGCTCTATAGGCTTCTTCAGCTATCTTAGCCCATATACTTGGCCTCATATCTTCACTAAAGATCCTTGCAACTTCTTTTGCTTCAAGATATATTATGTCGGTTATTTCAGGTATCCATTCAAGGAGTTCATCGGTAGACAGTGCTGGATGTACAGCTCCAGTTTCATAATCTACTTTAGAAACTATTGTGCCACCAGTACTGAGCATAATGACATTAGGTAATTCTTTTCTTTGAATAGGCGGTTTCGATGAATAGCTTACAATCCTTTTCTTAGTCTCTATCTTTTCAATAATAGTATTTTGATCTACTTTAACGCCGATATTATATCCATTATCGAGTTTAATAACAATGAAGGGCTTTTCTCCATAAAGTATTTCACGAGGCATGAGTGTACCTTCAAATATTCTATCTCCTCTTATAATCCTTATGCGATCTCCTACTGAGGCATTAGCTTTCAACAACAGTTCTTTAGCCAGTCCTTGATATCCAAATAGTTCTTCAGGCATTATATCACCAAATAGGTACTACATAGTCTACCAAGTATATACCATGTAGAATCAATTAATTAACTTGATTGATATAAAAGAAACTATGGTATAGAAATATTTATCACGTAAATAATGGTTTACCTTTTAAAACCTCCAAAACCAGCTTGTTGTTGAGCAAGAACTACTCTTCTAATATATTCTCTCCTATTCCTAAGTTTCGGAGACAAATTCTTTTTCTGCTTAGGTGGGATCTTTGGTGTCTGACTCCTAACCTTACCTGCCTTTGTAAGTGATCCGTGTGATGGCATAGCATCAGCACCTCTACCATAATGTTATGACGTGGGGGTTTTAAATATTTAACCACTACGTAAAATCTGTGGTCATGTATTTATATAGCTTTTGCATTCTATTAATACATATAAGAAAAATTGGATAGAGGTGTATTATGGGATATGAAGGCATATATTGTGGAGTCATTGATTGGCGTAGTTGCATTCAGTGATAATGGGGATTTAATAGTATATTCACCTGCACCTAAAGATTTAGATGAACTAGTAGAGTATCTAATAAGTTTGGAAGAGGGCAGGGAAATCCCTCAATTAAAAGAAGCAATTGATAAGCTCAAGGAAGCAGGAGTATCAGAAGCTGTCGTAGAAACTGAGGCTACTGCTAAATATGTTAGCTCGGCAGGTATAGAGCCGAAACTAGAGCCTGGGCACCAGTTTGCTGTATTGCTTAGAGATAATCTTCCAAGATACGCCGTTGAATACGGGTTTGTTACTACTGAGGACGAATTTCTAAAACTGCTTCATACGACATTACTTGAGCTTACACGTAGAAAGCTTCGCAGAGCCGCTGAGAAAAGAGATCTTCTTGCTGTACAAGCCATTCGTGCAATAGACGATATTGATAAGACTATTAATTTATTCGTGGCTAGACTACGTGAATGGTATAGTCTACACTTCCCCGAACTAGATGATCTTGTACGTGAGCATCCTGATTATGTAAAAATAGTTGCTGAACTAGGACATAGAGAAGCTATATCCAAGGATAAGCTTATAGAACTAGGTTTTAGTGAGGCTAAGGCTGAAAGAATAGCCAATACTGCCCGTAAAAGTATTGGTGCAGACCTAAGTGATTTCGATATTGCTAAGATACAGACGCTTGCAAGAATTATTGCTGAACTATATAGGCTACGTAGCGAATTAGCTGACTATATAGACGCTGTTATGAAAGAAGTCGCTCCTAACATAACTGCTCTAGTAGGTCCTTTACTTGGTGCAAGATTATTAAGCTTAGCCGGAGGCCTAGAGAATCTAGCCAGGCTTCCAGCAAGTACTATACAAGTCCTTGGAGCTGAGAAAGCATTATTCAGAGCTTTAAGAACCGGTGGCAAACCTCCAAAGCATGGTGTAATATTTCAGTATCCAGCTATTCACCGTAGTCCCAGATGGCAGCGCGGCAAGATCGCGCGTGCACTTGCAGCAAAATTAGCTATAGCTGCTAAAGTTGATTACTTTAGTGGTAGATATATTGGCGATAAACTCAAGGAAGAAGTTGAAAAGAGGATCGAAGAGATCAAGAAACTATATGCCAAACCACCTATAAGGAGGAAGGAGGAAGAAAGACGTGAGAGAAGGCCGCCACGTAGAGGACGTAGGAGAAGGGGAAGAAAGAGAAAGTAAGAGGTGAAATATGATGGTCAATGTTGTATCTGTAAAGCCTCATGAAAAGTATATGGGTGTTTACATAGTCGAGCTAGAAGACGGTAGTGTTAGACTTGCAACCAAGAATCTAGTGCCTGGACATCGTGTTTACGGAGAGAGGCTATTCCATTGGGAAGGTGTAGAATATAGAGAATGGAATGCCTATAGAAGTAAATTATGTGCAGCGTTATGGAATGGACTAGAGGAATTACCTGTTAAAGAGGGCAATCGGGTACTATATTTGGGAGCTGCAACAGGTACTACTGCAAGCCATGTATCAGATATTGTTGGTTCTAAGGGCCGCGTGTATGGTGTTGAGTTCGCTCCTCGTGTTATGAGAGAATTTGTATTGGTAGCTGAAATTCGTAAGAACTTATATCCTATACTTGGTGATGCACGTAAGCCTCATGAGTATAGGCATATAGTTGAAGCAGTTGATGGAATATATGCTGATGTGGCCCAGCCTGAACAAGCTTCACTTGTAGCTGACAATGCTAATTTCTTCTTGAAAGATGGGGGCTGGTTGTTACTTGCTATTAAGGCTCGCAGTATTGATGTTACTAAAGAGCCTAGTGAAGTCTATAAGAGAGAGATCAATACTTTAAGGGAACGCGGCTTTGAAATAGTTGATGTAGTACATTTAGAGCCCTATGATAAGGATCATGCCATGGTTTATGCTAGATTTCATAGAAGGAAGTAGATCCTATAGTTTTTCCATTCCATTTACTACTATAAAACTATAATAATTATAATGGTTGGTGAATATAATTATAAATAAGGTAGAATAGTTCACATATCAAAATAGGGTACCAAGTAATGCCCCGTAGCATGGCAAGAGAATTAGAGAATTTACTTGAAGAAGCATATAATGTACTCAAACGTAGTGGTAGGCGAGTCGATATTATAGAGTATCCGCTACGTAGAAGAAGAGCTTTTGACCTTGTAAGTAATGGCCGTAGAAACATTTTTGCCCGAATAGTTTATGATGCAGGCAATTTAAGTAAAGAAGATGCTAATGAACTTCGTGCATCAGCTCATGCATATGGCGCGTCACCCATAGTTATTGCAAAGTATGTTTATGGATATGAGGCAGAGGATGACGTAGTATATGAGAGGCACGGATTATATGTGTTAGGTATTGAAGGTCTTAAACAAGTTGCTAGGGACGGACCACTATTTATTTTGAATTCTCATGGAGTTTATACAGTTAGAATAAATCCTAGGAAACTTAGGAGGTTGAGAGAAGAAAAAGGAATGAGCCTCGGCGAATTAGCCGATAAATTAGGAGTTTCTAGAAAAACTGTCTACGAATATGAAAGAGGTGCTATGAGTCTATCGATAGATAGAGCAATTAAACTCTTTGATATATTTGGAGAAGAAGTATTTGAACCAATAAATGTACTTGAAACACCGAGAGAAGAGACATACGATCTTGTTGAACCTGATGTGAAGCTCGAAGAAATGATCATTAATTACCTTAGAAAGAAGGGATATAAAGTAGTTCACTTGAGAAGAACACCAGTAGATATCATTGGGTATAGAAGGAAAGGGGGTACTATATCCGTAATAGTCAAGCATTTCATTAGTGAAAGAAAGTTTCTTTTGAAAGTCAATGAAGCCGAGAAAATTGTTTCTCTAACTGGTTCTCAAAGAATTGTCGTAGAAGACGAAAAAGATCTAGATCATATTGAGAGAAAAGATTAGACATTATATTTCTTGTAGGAGATGCCAATTATGATTCCTAGAGTTGTTATTACCGGTAGACCTGGCGTTGGTAAATCGACGCTATTTATGAATATTTTAGATACATTAAAATCACATGGTTATAAAATAGCAGGTATTCATAGTCCTGAAGTACGTTCTTCCGGCTATAGGATAGGCTTTAGATTCGTCGATTTATATGACGGCTATTCCTCATGGCTTGCAAAAAAGAACTTTAGTTCACCCATTAGAATTGGGAGATATGGTGTAGTAGTTAATGAAGCACTTAATTTGTGGAAAAGGGCTTTACAGAATATGGAGAGAGCAGATATTGTAGGGATCGATGAAGTAGGGCCTATGGAGCTTAAACTACCAGGTTTTAAAGATGATTTATTGAATAAAGTCTTGGAAATAAAGAAACCAATCATACTAGTTATACATTTTAGATTACGCGATAAAGATATTCTTTCTAAATTAAGAGATGCTATATGGTATGAGGTAACCATTAATAATAGGTATCTATTGAATAAAAAAGTACCGATCGAAGTACTTAAGTTAGTCAGGGAGTTTTATGAACGAAGATATTGAACTAAGAAACAATATAATGTATTGGGAAACCATCACTATTGAAGGAAAAGCCAAGATAATAGTGCCTAATCCAAAATACTTTAAGAGACCTGATGGGGTATTCGAACCAGCATGGGCCCCTGTTTTCTATAATCCACGTATGAAAGAGAATAGAGACATAGCTGTACTAGCTACCTATACATATTTTGATGCCAACGAATACTTCTTTGTTGAACCTTTAGCAGGAGTCGGTATTAGAAGCATTAGATTCGCGCTTGAATCCAATGGTCATGGTATTGCAAACGATCTTGATCCGATATCATATTATTACATTACCAGAAACATTATCCTAAATAAAGTTGTTGATCGAGTCAAACCATATAATCATGAAGCAAATACTCTATTAAACAGTTTACGTTCAAATGGAGTGATAGTTGATTACATAGATATTGACCCGTATGGCTCGCCTATACCATTTATAGAATCAACAGCTTACGCTATAGCCAAGGGAGGATTAGTAGGTGTAACTGCAACGGACACAGGCCCATTAAACTGTAGCTACCCTCATGCATGCCTTAGGAGATACGGATCCTATTGTACCAAGACAGATTTTTCTAAAGAAATGGGACTAAGAATACTTATTGGCTCCATAATAAGAAAGGCTGCTTCACACGACATAGCCTTTAAACCTATTCTTAGCTATTATAGAGACTATTATTACAGAGTATATTTTACGGTTTCGAGAAAAGCCACTGATGCCAATAAACTACTTGAAGATATAGGATATATAGTATATGATAAAGAAACGTGTAAGAAAATAATTATTCATTCTCTAGATCAACTAAATAGAACAGAGCATAAAGGTAATATAATAGGACCTTTATGGATAGGTAAACTTGGAGACACTAATTTCATCGATAAGATGATTAATTTAATAAATAGTTTCGATTATCTTGACCAATCTATTAGAAGCTTCCTAAAAACCTTACAAAGTGAATACGAAGTAGTTATCCCATACTATAGACTAGACAAATTATATAGTATTTTAAGGAAGAACATACCGACAATAAATACAGTAATTAAAGCAATTAGAGACGCGGGATATCTAGCGCATAGAACACATTTTGATCCTCGAGGAATAAGGACTAATACGCCTTATGAGGAATTATTAGAGATACTTAAAAATACCTAGTTAGCATAACCCATTCTATGCTTCCCATTCTCTATCCATTCCTCGATCCATGGACAGTTAGTTGGATCATAGAATCCCTTTAAATAACATTTATCAATAAATGGGCATCTAACACACGGAATATCTAAAAACGGCCTAATGTCAAATTTAGTTAAGAAGACTATCTTCCGTTTCTTGAGCCTTATTTTTCTCCTACGAGGTGCTGGCAATAAGAGATAGGTTCTTCTACCACGATTGACAGCTGGTTTTCTTATTATTAGTTTTTTCTTTAACAATTTACTAACAATTCTCGAAGCATCCCTACTATTAATATTGAGTTGACGCCAAAGATCGTTTTGATATATACCTTTTTTACCTGATTTTTTAATTAAATCATATGCTTTTCTTTCTAGATCACTTAGTTCATTGAACTCCATTATATTTACACCATTGCTAACACTATTTGATCAGCTACGGTTTCCTGGGATTGCTCAATTACTCCGGTTTCTAGTAATAATGTTGTAGAATAAGGAATTTATTTTTATTCCAGAGTAATTTCGGGATCGTTAGTATATATTATAAACTTATTATATTTATTGAAAAATGGTTATAAAAGTAATAAAGGTGTTTAAAGAAGTACTTCAATGTCTAATTTTTCAACGAGATCCCCGTACCTATTTCGGATAGTTACATCTGTTATATCACATATACTAGCAACTTCTTGTTGAGTCTTCTTCTCATCAAGAAGGATGGAAGCCATATAGACGGATGCGGCAGCTAGTCCTATAGGTCCACGCCCACTAGCAATCTCTCTTTTCCTAGCTAAATATGTTAATAATGCCGCTAGATATTGTACTTTAGATGAAAGACCTAGTTTCTTCACTATTGCTGGTATGAAATCTTTAGGTTCATTAGTTTTAATTACTATTCTTTTAACATTCTCAACGATTCTCTTCTCAGCATGCCATATACTCCTAATACTCACTCCTAGGGATCTAGAAATAGATCTTAGTGTATATGGTAATCCGTAGATTCTGCTAGCCATTAATATCGATGCTACTGCCATAGCCTTTACTGTCTTCTCTTTAACATTAACCTTTTCCAAAGCCGACTGCAGTATCCTAGCAGCCTCTTCTCTGACATGATTAGGAATTCCTAGTTTTGTAGCATATTCATTTAAATATTTAAGACCAATAACTTTCAACTTATCCTTTTTACTAATTCTAATCTTTCTTTGAAGCCTAGCCATATTACGTACTCTCTTTCTCATTTCACCCTTAAACTTAAACCCTTTCAGTGAAAATGATGTAGTTAATCCTTTATCATGTATAGCGTTAGTAAGTGATCTGCCGGTTCGAGCTTTAGAATATGCGTCTTCAGAACTAAATGTTCTCCACTCCTTACCATAGTCTATCACACGATCACTTATAACAGTTCCACAAGATGCACAGATATGTTCCCCACGATCATGATCAAATACTACAGTTGTTGAGCCACAGACCGGACATTTAATAGATGAGTGTTCAAATATCATAGCTATCTCCTCCTTCTCCCCTTTTTCGGTGTCCTTCCACCTCTTTTACGAGATTTCCTTTCAATATAGTAATACAAATATCCCGATTCAATTAGATCAACTATTTCCTTAGAATCGGGTTTTACAACTACATAAGGTGAGTCAACCGGACCCATGACATCCACTATCTTACCTATTCTCTTCATATATTTATCATACACTATAGCACCAACTATCCTCCTAGGATCTTTTAACTGTGACTTGACTACTATTAAGCCAGCTTTTGTTTTCGATACGATAGTGCCAAGTCTTCGCATGAAATCACCTCTCACCCATAAAATTTCCTTATAAGATTTCTCCAATAGTAATACTATTCGCTTATATAGATAAGCTAATCATCTATAGGAACTCCATAGTTCATTGACAAAATGATCATATTATTTTTAAAACATCTAATTAAATATTTACAATAATATTTACGTATAACAATCCGTATTACGCTGTTAATACCGAGTACCTAAATAAGAGTGTAGTCTAACGAGATTTTCTAAGTTCATTTATTTTTTCAGCAATCATTCTGAGTATTCTTTGTTTACTATCGACCTTATCAACGATTACCCTAGACTTATATTTCCACCAAAACCTTGGATATCTTGAATCCTCAATCACTGGATTTAAGCCGAGTTCCTCTGCTGCCCTAACGATTTCCTCAACACGCGGATTATGTACAGCTATAGATTTAGGTACTCTCCTACCTTCCTTTCTAGAAAGAGATGAATCGATATATGCAGGATAAATAACTACTCGTTTATTTTTATAATCTCTACTCAACTACATTAAACCCTGATCACTATTCTTTCCTAACAAGAACAGCATTAACGACCCCGTCCTGTCCAGGCCTAGAAGTTACTCTGGCTACTCCTATCTCTGTCTTAATCAAAGTACCTTTGGTAATAATTCCTCTACGTGCATACTCTGGATTAGCCGGCGACTCCACGACACCTAATATTTTTGCTTTAACAGCCTTATTTTCGCCAGGTAAAATAATGTTCGCGTATGCAGCAGTTCTAATCTTAACCTTTACATTACCTCCACGGGTACGGACTATTTTCCTAACATCGGAATCAGAGGCCCTTGTTTCTGTTGGAGGCCTGCCTAATTCGTATTTCCTCTTCTTTCTATGTCTTCTTTTCTTACCACCACTTGGTTTCTTTAAATCATTGCCTTGATAGTATGACATATTGCACACCTTAGTACGTGTTTCTATACGTATTTAATGGGTATTTTGTTCTAGGTTTTTTAATATTTTCTTCAATTCGTTTACCGTTAATAATTTTTTGTAAAAATCTCTCTTCATGAAAGGCAGTAAAGCCATTAATACAGATTCATAACTTAACATGACTCTTGTAATGGCTCCATTGGACAAGTAGCCTATAGCTCCGTATAAACTACCTATATCTTTTAAACCAGTCTCATGCACCATAATGTCTCCAAGACTTCTTTCCATAAGCAGTGATTTAAAATGTATAGGTAATGGGAAAAGGGAGCTAAAACCTAAACCAACAAGGTAATTCCTATCGATAACAACGGCTACCTGGCCTTCAATAGGGTGTCCTAGGCTAAATAACACGCCTCCTTCAATACCTATGCCGATATCTCCTCTGTATTCAAGAGCTTTTTCAGCACGATAAAGAGCTAGAGATAATGTCTCATACATATTCATAGGCTGCTCCCTTGGTGTCTTTATTTTTATAGCCTTGTAACTTGAGATCCCAAATTTCTTTAAAGCCTTAATAGCACCAATAACCTTGGACTTATTCACACTTCCTATAACTGCGGTAACTACCATATTGATCCCTCCATACAAATATTAAGATCCCAGCGGCTACATAAATACCCATAGAGCCTCTTAGAGAGATTATATTAGAGAAAAGAACTATATAGCTATAATGGTTATGGTTTATACACGTACAATTTAGGGGTACTTCAATGGTTAAAGGAGAAAGAAAGTTATTAAGAATAGGAAATAAACTGTTAAAACCTCTCTACAAGATTTATGAAAAATGGCTTTGGCTACAGATAAAGAATGGGCCATTCCCCGTACATATAGGTATAATACCTGATGGAAATAGAAGATGGGCACGCATGAGAAATCTAGAGACGTGGAAAGGACATGAGATTGGATATGAAAGACTCAAAGAAGTCTTAAAATGGATATGGGAACTCAATATAAAGGCTGTAACAATATATGCAATGTCTACAGAGAATTGTACAAAGAGACCTCCTATAGAAAGGGAGAAATTGTTTGAAATTGCCAGAAATGGTTTGAAAAGCCTATTAACTGATGAAACTATTTCAAAGAATGAAGTAAGAGTTAAGATCATAGGTAACTTGGATCTTATACCTAAAGATATTGTTGAACTTGCTAAGAAAATCGAAGAGAAGACAAAGAACTATAATAAGCATATACTTAACATAGCAATATGTTATGGAGGTAGGCAGGAAATACTTGATTCCGTAAGGAAGATAGCTAATGATGTTAAAAAGGGTATTTTAGAGCCGAGTCAAATCGATGAAAATACATTCCGAAAATATTTATATACAAGCGAGTCTCCAGATCCAGATCTTATAATTAGGACTTCTGGAGAAGTAAGGATAAGTAATTTCTTACTCTGGCAAATGGCTTATTCGGAACTATATTTCTGTGAAGCATTTTGGCCGGAATTTAGAAAAATAGATTTCTGGAGGGCCATTAGATCATACCAACATAGAGAAAGAAGATTTGGAAGATAATTATTTTGTTTCTTTCTCTATGACCAAGAACATAAATGTAACAATCACTGAAACAATTATTGATATACCTATTAATATAAGTATATCCGGTGAAACAACAACAGATACTATTTGATCGAAGGAAGCTGTCGGCTCCAATTTTTTGACATTATCGGATATTTTCTGGAGAATGACTATTATGAATATAAAGGGTATTAAAGGCATTACATCCTTCCAAAGAGTTTCCTCAAGGCCTATAATTATTTTATATATAAGCTTACCACTAACAATAGCTACTGTACCAAGTATTAATAGGGCTCTAGTCGAATCTACTAAGAATATGAAAGAACTCGTTGTTATACCAACAACATATAGTGTATACGATATTGTAAGGAAAGCTATGAAATAAGTTATGCCTCCAAACAAGTATGTTATAAATAGTATAGGCCTATTTCTCCATAGATCCATCATTCTCGAGGTTAATCCAAATCCTTTGATTATTAAAACACTTCCAAGAAATAGGAAAACTATCTCGTTAATATATCTACCAAGGTTTAGTAAACTAACAATAGCAATTATGAGTAGTAATGCTCCGGGAACACCGAGAAATATTTTAGAGTATGGAAGTTCATTAACAGCTTTTCTAATATATCTTGAAAGAAGTAGGAATGTTTCTTCAATACCTCTAGATTGTTCTACAACAACTCTTTCTACACCAATAACATCAGCTATACTTTGAAGAACTGGAAGGATCTTTTCATCACTAGCTCCATCAGATACGAGGACAATACTATTGAATCCTAAGCTATCCTTTAACTTAATAAGATCCTCCCTAATTCTAAGACTTGCCCTCAAAGAACTTGAAGGATGGCCTGCGAGAACAGCAATATCAACATCATGTCCTTGACCAGATAGCTCATCATATAAAGATAGTGCCTTTAATATAGCATTTACATCTGAATCTTCTGGCTTCCTTTTACCAAATATAAGTAGAGCTTTTAAAACATCATTATACCCAACTATTGGAGCAGATAATCCTGCCCTGCTAAGATCATCGTCTATATCAACAGATAAAATAAGTATTTTAGATCCTTTAGCTTTGCTTAAGTTCTTCAATGAGCTCATCAGCATCACTATATAGTATTTTAAGCTCCTCTAGAGTTAATCTGCGTCCGCCCTTCTTAAGTTTCTCTTCGACTTTCTTCTTTTTCTCAGAGAGTATCTTTTCGATTTTCTTCTTCTCGATTTCGTTAATCAATTCATTGTATTTATTTCTAAGTTCATTAAGTCGATCTACGAACTCATTAATCTTTTGATTTATCTGGTTAAGTTTATCCTGTAGTTCATTTATCTCTTCAGTCAATCTAGATATCTTCTCACTATAGTAGTTTAATTTACTTCTTAGATCTTGTCTTTTAGAGTCAATATTGTCTATTTCTTTACTTGTTTCATTTATTTTCTTCCGTAGATCCGATATCTCTACCCTGAGCTTAACAAGCTCGGCTCTTAACTCTAGAAATTGCTTCTTCTCTTCACGAGCTTTGAGAGCTTTGTCTAGAAGCTCTTCAAGTCTTGCTATCTCTCTAACTATACGATTCTCCTCTTCAATAGTTAAAGGTCTTGTCTGCTGAATCCATTCTAACCGTTCAATCTCCTTTCTAATAGCAGATATAGGTACTCTGACTTCCTTAGTGAGAATATTTAGGTTACGTCTTTTCTCATCCATTAGGTTTAGCAAAGTCTTTATTTGTCCTAGTTTTTCTCTTCTCTCCTTCCGCAGTCTACGTATTTTTTCAACTAGTTCTTTCCTTTTAGAATTCAAGATATTGTATTTCTCTTTTAATTCTCTAAATTCATTTACTAATTTCCTACGTTCACTTCTTAAGTCCCTTAACTCGCTTATAGTCTCTAATCTTTCATTCTTTAATGATCTTATTTCTCCTCTGACTAATGTAATTTCATTTGCTAGTTCTTCGAGTTTTTTCTGATACTCGATTATCTCTGAACCCATGGATTATTTTACCTCTTTTTTAGTATAATCCTCGCATCAACAACTATTGCCTTATCAGGATATGCTATGATCGGATTTAAATCTAAGGAATCGATCTCAGGGTTTTCTTCCAGCAGTTTTGCAGTTGCAACTATGATCTTTGCTAAGCTGTTTTTGTCGACAGGAGGAGTATTACGATACCCTTCCAAGATCTTAGCCGCTTTTATCTCCTTCATCATTTCTAGAGCATCCTCGAAAGAAACAGGCGCTACACGGAAACTAACATCTCTAAGTACCTCGACAAATATTCCTCCAAGACCAAACATGACCACCGGACCGAAGACATTATCTCTTAAACCGCCCACAATGACTTCTATACCTCCGGGCTCAGCCATCTTTTGTACAAGTACACCTACTATTCTAGAATTTGGTGCATTCGTCGACACATTATCAATGATCTTTTGATACGCATCCATAACTTCAAGCCTATTCCTTAGACCAAGTATTACGCCTCCTACATCACTCTTGTGACTAATATCTGGTGAAACAATCTTTAAGACAACAGGATAACCTATTTTATCGGCTATATTAGCCGCTTCTTCAGCACTTTTAGCCAGATACGCGTCAGCCACACCTGCTCCATAGTATTTAATAATCTCTATTGCCTCATGTTCTAAAAGCTTGGTTCTCCCTTCTTCAAGTGCCTTTCGAATTATATCTTTTGGATTCATATACCTCCCCTCAATACGTATTTTGAGTACATATATAGAGCTTTGAGAGCTCTAGCTGCTCTTTCTGGAGATTCATATACAGGTATTCCTCTACTCTCCAATTCGACTTTAAACTTCACTGCCTCTTCACTTCCTATATCTATAACAAGTAATGGCTTTCTATACTTACTCCATACATCAGCCACGTAATCTATAAACCTATTTGTCAATCCAGGTATCTGGGGTAAAGCTCCAAGAATAACTGCGTCGACGTAAGGCTTAGGCAAAACCCTCTCTAGTACTAGCTTAAAGCGTTCATCGTCTGCATCGCCTGTAAGATCGATTGGATTCTCAACAATACAATGAGGAGGTAGGACTTCCCTGAGCTCATTTTTAAGATCATCTGGCGTAACCGGTATTTCAAAGCCCTGCCTAGTTAAAGCATCAGTCAACATTACACCTATACCGCCAGCATCAGTTACAACGAATACTCTATTACCCTTCATAAGAGGCTGCATTAATAGTATCTTAGCGAAATCACCAATTTCATCAAATGATTCAGCTTCAACAATACCTACTTGTTTAAAGGCTGCACGATAAATATCATAGTTACCAGCAAGTGCAGCCGTATGGCTTGCAGCTGCTTTACTACCACGTGCAGTCTTGCCCGCCTTATAAACTATTATTGGCTTGTTCTTTACAACTTCCCGGGCTTTCTCCATAAATAGTTTTCCACGACCATTCTTTAGACCTTCAATATACATTATGATTAGTTTTGTCTTATCGTCCTTCCCAAGGTATTCAATAAGATCGATATCGTCTACATCGATTTTGTTGCCGTAGCTGATGGCTCTAGAAACACCTATATTGTTATACGCCATCCAATCAAGTAAAGCCGATGCAAAAGCACCGCTTTGACTAATAAAGCTTATACTGCCTCTAGGAGGCCTTTTCATCTTTTTATCCGGAAGAAAATATGTATCTACGCCACTCCAATTATCATATATACCGATACAATTAGGCCCAATTACTCTAATTCCATATTCCCTAGAGATCTCAACGACTTCCTCTTCAAGTCTACGGCCTTCATCAGTCCCTGTTTCTCGAAAACCACCGCTAATTATAATCACTGCTTTTACACCTTTTTCGCCACAGTCCCTCAATATTCTTGGAACAATAGGTGCTGGAACGACTATAACGGCTAAATCCACTTCCCCAGGTACATCTTTTACTGATGGATAACACTTCAATCCAAGTATTTCCTCATACTTTGGATTAATGGGATAAATCCTTCCTTTAAACCTCCTTTTAAAATTCTCAACAATCACTCGGCCAACTTTACCTTCTTTAGGAGTAGCTCCTATAATAGCAACGGATCTTGGATTAAAGAAAGCCTCCATACCACTACTTTCTCTAGAAGCCAAACTATCACCATTAAAGCATTATCCTAATAGACATTTATTTATCAAACGGTTGAGAATCTATGCTACAAAATGGGCGAAGGCTCTTCTGTAAGATAATCTTCGCCTCCAGCAACAATTCTCTGTATCATGGCATAGAGGTTATCAAATCCATCACGGTTGATTGAGGATACAGGTATCATTTTATACATCGTGAGTCTAGGGAGTATAGCCTCAAGGTCCCCTAGATCCCATAATATTCGTGTAGTCTTATCACTTATTAAGTTATAAGCAAATTCTTCCGGATTTTCCATGTAATTAATTATTTTATCGATGTCCTCGTCACTTATTAAATCCGACTTTGTTAATACATTGACCTGAGGTTTGCCGAGACGGACATGAATTGAAGCAGATAATAAAAGAGCTGATAAAAGTCCACTAGGACTCCTAGAGAATATAGAGTCTATTAAAAATAATGTAACTGTTTTTGAATTACCAACAATAGTATTAAGTACTACTGGTCCAGACTCCCTAAAAGCAAATACTTCAAGCTGACCAGGTGTATCTACTATAATGTAGTTACTCCGTAAGGCATTTACCTCATCAAGTATTTCATCAAGTTTAGTTGCAATAAGATCTGCTGATACAATTAATGCACCGTTAGGACCTAGTTTATAATTTAACATTACTTCCCGCGCATTAACATAATCGCGAACATCAACATCAGGTTTATAGGGTAGATATTCAGCAGCAGGATCAAGATTAATAGTTGCTACATCAAATCCATAGTCTTCAAGCCATTCTTGCAAGGAACCAGTAAGTGTTGTCTTACCGGAGCCTGCAGTACCCAAAATAACTATATAGTACGGCATAGTGGAACAGCCCTTAAACATTAGTTTAAAATTCACAGGATTAAAAATGGTCTTCTTGATCCATGGTATTTCCCTTTAATATTCAATTTATAGCCGCATTTCGGACAAATATTGTCATCCTTTAGCTTCCAGTCAATAATATAAAATCCTTGCCTAGAAATCACTAATTCACCGCATTTAGGACAATATGTATGTTCTAATGGATGCCCCCACACATTGCCTAAATAAACATGCTTTAATCCTACATCTATAGCTATCTTGGCTAATTTCTCGAGAGTTGATATAGGAGTCGGCGGGAGACTATAAAGTTTATAATTTGGATGAAAACGCAGTAGATGAAACGGTGTCTCATCTCCAAGGTTATCAGCAATCCACGTAGCAAGTCTATGTATATCCTCTTCTTTATCACCATACTTAGGAACAACAAGATTTGTAATCTCTATCCACAATCCCTGTCTCTTCATCTCAAGAATAGTATCAAAAGTAGGTTCTGGATCAGGTACTCCCATAAATTTCTGATAGAAATCCCTATTACCACCTCCTTTAAAATCAACTGTTGCAGCATCTATATATGGACCTAGTTCTTTTACAGCTTCTATCGTCATATATCCATTTGTAACCATTGTATTGAATAAGCCCTTAGCCTTAGCTAATTTAGCAGTATCGATCATGAATTCGTAGAAGATAGTTGGTTCATTATAAGTATAGCTTATACCTTGACATCCACTAGATATTGCCTGCTCAACAACTTCTTCAGGTGAAAAAGGCTCACCAAATATCTTATCCCTTCTTGACTGGCTCAATACCCAGTTCTGACAAAATTGACAAAAGAAATTACAACCTGCTGTAGATATTGAAAATACGAATGAACCGGGTTCGTAATGCATTAAGGGCTTTTTCTCAATGGGATCAGGATTTGCAGCTGTGAGTAAACCATATACTAGTGTATATAGTTTACCATTATAATTATACCTTACACCACATACACCATAGGCTCCCGGGGAAATAATACATCGTCTATGGCATAAATAGCAAAGAACTTTTCTATCCTTTAAGGGTTTCCATAATCTGGCCTCTGCAACACCGGGTCTATCAAGAATATCTTCATTATCTTCAACTCTATCTCTACTCAACCACTACCACCTATTTTCCCCTAAATACATAATTCCTATCACATCCTAATTAAGCTCGATATAAAATTTGAAAATTCTTCTACAATATCTTTATAAAAAGATCTGCTCAGACATATTCATTGGTGAAAACATTGGCTACAATAGATAATACATCATTAGCAATTATACCTGGATCTAATGCCTTTAATTTAGCAAAAAATATTGCTGAAAAATTAGGTGCGCCATTACTAGATATTCATAGGAAAGTCTTTCCAGACGGAGAGCATTATGTTCGGATAAATTTCGAAAAACTTGTTGTGCCTCCAAACTACAGTATAGTAGTAAATACATTATATCCTAAACAGAACGATGCATTTATAGAAACACTATTCCTACTCAATGCCGCCTATACAGAGACTTCTATGAATACAATAGCCATTATACCATATATTGCATATAGCAGACAGGATAAGCTATTCCTAAGGGGCGAACCTGTAAGTTTTGAAGCGGTCTTATCTTGTCTACGTAGTGCTGGAGCCGATATGCTGTTAACAGTTGATGTCCATAGCCCAATTGCCTTAAAGAGATACTTTAAAGGCTTCTCAATAAACATATTGGTCTCCGATTTACTTGTTAAGGCTTCATTAAAATATCTTGACAAACCTATAGTATTGGCTCCTGATAAAGGTGCTTTAAATAGAGTTAGGTATGCTGCTTTAAAACTAGGCCTTGAATTCGATTACCTTGTTAAACATAGAGATCGAGTTACGGGAGAGGTAAGCCTAGAGCCCAAAGAACTTAGTGTTAAGGAACGAGATGTTGTCATAGTCGATGATATAATAAGTACAGGTGGTACAATCGCGCTTGCCGCTCAAAAATGTCTTGAGAATGGTGCAAGGAAAGTAGTTGTAGCTGCTACACACTCATTACTTATAGGTAATGCACTTGAAAAGATTAGAAATGCAGGTGTTGCGAAGCTAATAACGACGAATTCTATTCCTATAGAAGAAACAGATTTTATAGAAGTAATCGATCTTAGTGATGTAATATCTAAAGAGTTACAACGGGTTATCCATGTCTAAAGAAAAACTATACTACTTTATACTATCGGGCTTAAATGAGCCATTAGCTTTTTCTGAATTAAAAGCATTATTAGATACATATAATATTGAAAACTATAGATCTTATTTGCATTCAAAGTTAGTCCTAATAGAATCTAATGAATTATCATCAGATATCGTTAAAAAGATTGTTTATCGCTCAGGCATGATAAAGGAAGGTGGATATGCCCTAAAGATCATGGACAGCATAAAGCCCGAGATTCTATTGGATATTGTAGAGAATTTAACAAATTCATTCAAATGGATTGACTATTGGATAAAAATCATTAACATCAAAGGCCTATCATTAAGTACAGAATTAGAAAGAATAAGAGACTACATAAGATCTGTCGATCCGAGGATGATGCCTAGATCTAATAATATCATTAATGTGATTAGCGTAGAAGGATTTTATATAATTGGTTTAAGACTTGCCACAATACCTACCAAGGAGTTTTATGAAAGAAGGCCTTCAATAAGGCCTTTCTTTAGAAGCATAGCCCTACCAGTTTATCTCTCACGTTCTCTAGTGAATCTATCAAGAGTTAAAGAGGGGATGACTTTTCTGGATCCCTTTTGTGGTACTGGAAGTATCCTAATTGAAGCTGCTCTTATAGGTTTAAGGACAATAGGACTTGATCTCAATTGGGAAATGGCCCGAGGCTCTGTGAGTAATCTCAGAAGCTATGGACTGAAAATACCATTTACAATCGTGGGCAATGCATTGAATTTACCATTACCTGAAGGTAGTATTGATGCAATAGCAACGGATCCCCCTTATGGCAGAGCTGCTAGTACTTATGGCGAAAAGGTTAAGGAAGTCTATAATGGGTTTCTTAGAGAGGCATATAGGGTTCTCAGAAATAGAAGATACCTTGTATTTATGGCTCCTTCTTGGCTAGCTAGGTATGTGGAAAGGCTTTTGTGTAGATATGGATTTATATTGTGCAGGAAGCATTATATTTACGTTCATGGGGGGCTAACAAGGATCATATATGTGGTGTATAAGGCTTGAATATAAGGCTGTATTTTCTAGGTACAGGTGCAGCTGTACCTATTGGAAAGAGAGGTTTACCATGTATAGCTTTAAAAGTTAATGGAGACATATACTTGTTTGACGCTGGAGAGGGTTGCCAGTATCGTTTATTTAAAGCAGGGCTTGGAGTTGTAAAGATCAAGGCTGTCTTTATAACGCATTTACATGGAGACCATTTCCTTGGCTTATTCGGTATGTTACAGTCTATGCACATGTTAAATAAAGAATCTCCATTAAGTATTTATGGACCTAGTGAATTAGGGAATATGATAAAGACATTTTTACCATATGGTCTTGAAAGACTGGGGTTTGATATAACCTTTGGAGAAATTACTGAATGGAGTGAAGTCTATAGAGACGACAATATTATAGTTACATCGTATCCTGTTAAACATGGTACTGTTAAATCCTTTGGATTTATAGTTGATGTACGAAAACGTATTAGTAAGAGAATAGTTTATACAGGCGATACTTGTCCCATAGACACAGTCATAGAAGCGTCAAGAAATGCAAACATATTAATTCATGAATCAACATTTACAAGCGAGTATAGAGAAGAAGCCTTAAAGCAAGGCCACTCAACCGCTGCAGATGCCGCATTAATTGCTCAAAAGTCTAATGTAGACTTATTAGTACTAACCCATATAAGTGCTAGATATGACGATGATTATGATCTCTTTGTTGACGCATATAGATTCTTTAAAAACGTAATTGTTGCACAAGATTACATGTGCCTAATACTCTAGTCAGGTAGTCTCTACTGTAATAAGTATTTCCTGTTAATATCCATAGGGCTTCCATGAACTATAAAGATCATTGCATTAAATTAAGACTAAAAAGTTTGAATATATGGCCAAGAATTCTTTATCAGAGTCATAGAATATTTCAACAATGTTATTTACCATACATTTAACCTCTAAATTATTCTCTAGGCATATCTATTTCCCATAATGGCCTACCCATACTTGTCTTTGGTGCTAGCCAATCTATGAACTTATTAGGATCGCTTGATTCTATATAGAAAGTTATTGGGCCAAGTGGAGACTCGTGATCGCTGTCTATAAATGATATTTTACCTACGTAAGCAGCTTGCTTATGTAATTTAAATACTATTGTATTGCCCCTCAAGCCTTTATGTAAACTTTTTCTTGCAGCATCGAGAATTCTATATATTCTTATAAGATCACGTAATTTAATTAATGAACGGGCGGAATCTGATTCTCCAATTATAACCTTTGATCCATGTTCGCCATCAATAACGTTTATCCTACCATTGAATACGTTTTCAATAGCCTTTCTGACTTTTTCAATATCTTCCGTAGGTCTTACTTCAGCTTTTACTCTTACATACATCCTGCTTCAACCTCTCTAGAATTTCTCTCGCACTCTTATAAGCATCTTCAATACTACCTTCATTAACTATCATGTAGTCGGCTAAGGCAATTACATTACCTATACCAAAAGAAAGTTCTACAAGGTCTCTACGGCAAAAATCATCCCAATTATCAGGATCCCCTGGCCTACCTCTTCGACGTATCCTTTCAAATCTAGTCTTGGGACTAGCATGAATAGCTATTATAATAACATTTCCATAGCTTTTAAAAACATCTATTTCATCTAAACTACGAATACCATCGACTACTATAAATGGATCACTGATGCCCTTAATTCTTTCAAGAGTTCGTACTGCTATAACCTTATTACCAAACTCTCTCCTTAGATCAGTTGACACCTTCCTCATTAGATCTGGTTTTATTACTCCGTATCTCTTAAGTGTTTCTTCTCTAACAACATCGCCCATGTTAACTACAGGTAACTTGAGATCCGTTGCAGCCTTTGCAATAATGCTCTTGCCACTTCCAGGCATACCAGCTATACATATTATCAGTTTCAATATAGTTGCCCTCCTCCCTTGATACTACATTTGACTATATTTAAGAAATTAAGAGAAAAGTATTTTGGGTTATTCCGTGTGTAGGATATGATAATCGAGGACTCCTGATTGGTGTATATTATGAGTATGATACGTACATTCATAGCAGTTGATATTGATGATGATAGTGTTAGAGAAAAACTTGCTAGAGTGAGGGATTATCTACTGGAGTCCAAAGCCGATCTAAAACCAGTTGCTACTGAAAACATACATTTAACACTTAGATTTATTGGAGAAATACCATTATCTAAAGTTAATGAAATCTGTAGAACTTTACAAAACAACCTAGTATTTAAACCATTTAAAATCAAGATCGAAGGGCTAGGAGTATTCCCTAATATACATAGGCCTAGAGTGATATGGGCAGGTGTTACTGAAGGCGCTAGTGAATTAACAATGCTACATAGCAGTATTGAGAAGCTTATAAGGCCTCTTGGTATACCACCCAATAGAGAAAAATTTACACCACACATAACTATAGCCAGAGTAAGAAGTTCTAGAAACGTACATAAACTCATAAAGTATATTGAACAATACCTCAATGAACTCTTTGGAGAAATGCTTGTTGATAAGGTTAAGGTTAAGAGGAGCATACTGACTCCACGAGGTCCGATCTATAGCGAGCTATGTATTGTAAAGGCTGTTGAGTAATGATATCTAATGAAGAAAGATTTAAGGAGATCGAGCTAGAAGTACTTAAGAGAATAAAGCCTGGTAAAGAAGAATATGATTTAGTGTGGAATGTATATAGGAGAATAGAAGCTATTATTAAACAGGTATTGGAAAAACACGGCATTATAGCTGATATAACATTACAAGGTAGTATTAAAAAGGATACATGGATATCCGGTGAGAGAGATCTAGATATATTTGTTCTCTTTCCTCCGGAATGGACTAGGAAAGAACTAGAAGAAAGAGGCTTTAAGATTCTTGTAGAAGCTGCTAGGAATATTGGAAATTATAGCATTAGATATGCTGAACATCCATATGTCCGTATTATCATAGACGATGTTGAAGCAGACCTTGTACCAGCTTTTAAAGTAGATAGCCCTGAAAAGATAAAGTCAGCAGTTGATCGAACACCTCTTCATACACAATATGTTATTAAGAGTCTTCCGCCCGATAAGAGAGATGATGTTAGGCTTCTTAAGAAATTTATGAGAGCCATAGGGGTTTATGGTGCTGAAGTCAAGGTTAAGGGTTTTTCAGGATACCTTGTCGAACTACTAGTAATTACCTATGGTGGATTTAGAAACGTATTAAAACAGGCAATACATTGGAAGCCTCCAGTTTACATAAATACTTTAGGCTTCCAGAAAAGAGAATTCACTAAACTAATTAGTACACTAAAAAGAAAGTATCCCAACTCAGTAATGTATGTACCCGATCCTGTTGATCCAGAACGTAATGTTGCTGCCGCAGTTTCATTAAGATCTCTTGCAACTTTTTCAATAGCTGCCTCATGTTACCTTAGGAATCCTTCAATCAACTACTTTTTCCCAACTAGACAAAGAATGGAATTTAGTGAAATAGTTAATATGGTTAATCAAAGTGATAGATGCATTATCTTCATGGTCTTCGGCTTACATAAGGAACTTCCTCCCGATGTTATATGGGGAGAAATAGATCGTATTATGGATCGATTTGTAAAGATTGCTTCGAACTTTGATTTTAGACCAGTGTATAGTAGCGGATGGACTGACGAAAAGAGAATATGTATTATCGGCTTTGAATTCGAAGACTGCAACCTTAATAAATACCGCTTCCATGGAGGCCCACCCTTTTATTCAAGCGAACGTGTTCTAGGATTTATTAAAAAACATTATAAGGGCTCATATGCAGGTCCCTGGATTAATGGCTCTGGGCATTTACGTGCTTTGGTGAGAAGAAGATACATGACTATCTATGATCTAGTTATTGACCGTATTAATGAATATCTTGTTGCACCAGATTTTAGAGATAATCCACCAATATTATTATCAATAGAAGGCCTCTACAACATGTATTTAGTAGATAAAGGGTTTAGAGAATGGCTTGTAGATTTCATTTTAAGGAAACCTGCCTGGATGAAAGACTGTACAGCCTAAATAATGTAAGTATATATCATAAACTTGTTCTCTGCTATCCCCCAATTTATTGCAGTGAAGATATCCTAAGAAAACGACTAAACACCTTAAGAGACTTCGGCGTAGAGTACCTCGTTAACTATGGTAATTACAATCTATATGAATACCATGTACTCGGTAAAGGATACTCAGCCATAGTATCTCTATGCATACATGAGGGAATACCTCGGATACTTAAGATTAGGAGACTTGATAGTAGGAGAAAGGGTTTAGAAGCTGAGGCCGTTTTTCTAGAATTTCTAGAACCCTTTGAACTCTCTCCAAAGATCTATTCATGGTCAAAAGACTTCATTATTATGGAGTATGTTGATGGCACTCCATTACCTAACTTTATAGAGAATAACCTTAATAAAATAGATCATGTTAGACGCGTTTTAAGGAAACTTCTTGTTAAGGCATTTATTCTTGACAGCCTTGGAATAGATCATGGTGAACTGAATAGACCTGGATCACATGTCATGGTAAAAGGCAGTGACATAGTATTTTTAGACTTTGAATCAGCTAGTGCATCAAGGAAACCACGTAATTTAACAAGTCTAGCATCATATCTATTCCTACGATCTAGGTTTAAAGAGAAAATTTTATGTGACGAATATGGTGAGGATGATATTATTTCTAGACTAAGAATGTATAAAAGTAAAATATCAGGTTTCAGTTTAAGAAATATACTTAAATTAATAAAATGTAGAAATACCATATCTTAAACAATGACCTACGAAAAACCTTCTTTTATTTACGTTTGTGCTTCAATGGATTGGGATAAATTAGTACTTATAGTGAATGATTCATGTGTATCGACTAAACCCGGCGCTGATGTTTCATTAAATCCGGCATTAATTCTAATATCATTAAGACTGGGTCTTCTCAACTCTCTCTTACAATTCGGACATATACCACCATATACATTGATCACTTCTGTAGGTGTTGGAAGCCCATAGTAGTCCTGTCCTACATGTTTAAATTCCCAAAGTATAGCTCCACAATGTCTACACAGGTATCTTACCGGCATAACCGAAACACCACCAACAGTAATACCTATTATAGAGAACTAGTTAAAACATAGCTTACGTAATACGTTTAAACAAGTGGGAAACTATTCCCAATGATCACCATAAACATCTTAAGTATTACCAATAATACATGGTATTACCCATGTAATATCTTCAATAAATGTTTAAAGATATTACAGTAGAAAACTATATATATACCTAGCCTATTATAAGATAATTTACACGTTTTCTACGTATTACGATCTTGTCTATTTATAAGTAGACCCTATATCGATCTACCACTATTCTTACAATTGTTGAGATAATTATGAGTTATAAAACTGTATCAGCAAAAAATTCCAAGGAAGCTTAAGGAGCTTATAGACAGATATAATATCAGGCCTGGAGAGGTTAATAGAAGAGTCTCAGAAAAAGAGGTTAAGAAATATATGTTGGCTTAATTAGAAGGGAGAGCACGAAGACTTAGCAAAAACTATCAAATATTCCAGATGAGGAAATAGTTATGCTTATACGTAAAGAACGAGAGTCAAGGTGACAAATATTGTACTTATTTGATGCTAGCACTATTTTAAATTTGATATAACGTGCTAATCTTAAACCATTTTACCAAGGTATAACCCTAGATCTAGCTATTTACGAATCATTAAATGCTATTTGGAAAGAATATTCTCTCCTTAATCATATAGATTATGAAACAGTGCAAGAATACATCGATGTAATAAAGAAAGTCTTTAAAATATTGCACATAGAATCTATTAATGAAATCGAAGAGAAAGTCTTTGAATTAGCAAATAAGGAAAGAACTAACCATACACGATGCTGCTTATCCAGCAAAAATTATAAAGGCCAATCATATACTTGTCACCGATGACGAAAAGCTTCTTAAGAAAGCCTCAAAATACATCAGAGCATTAAGAAGTAAAGATCTCTAATAGGTAGTTCATTTACAAAACAATAAATCTACGCTTTTACCTTAGCATATCTTTATTCCTTAATCTTAGCTAGTAATGATTATTAAAAGAGAAACATGGTTATCAGATTTTCAGTTGTGTATAGCCCAAGCCCGTTTATCAGCTAAGTAAAAATTATCTTATAAAAGATTGTTAATGTCTCGATCTTCGTTTAGACACAATATAAATTATTGAGAATATCACGACAATAATAGCCATAATCGTTAACGTAAATGAATTTTCCAATAGAGATCTTGTGCTTGTTTTATCAAATGAGGCATTTGCCAGTATATAGTTCCAATCTATTCTTAATCCTTGATCACCAGTATTCATTGATCCATTACCAGTAAATGATGCTATGCTCAGCAATATTGTCTCATTATCATTTAGTCCTATCCAAGCTACAATATTTTGGTAACGAAGCTTAAATACAGGAATTAACCTTTGACCAGGTATAAGAACCAAATACGTATCCTCAACAACAAGTTCATCGGGTGAACTAATATCTATATCTTCCTGTTTAAGTAGATCGACTATATCACTGATACGCTTACTTGTTAATGTAATATTTATTACATTAGAGATCTTATGTGGAATGAATCCTTCAACATATACAGCTTGAAAGCCATCATTAAATTTAGGAATACTACAACGTATTCTTAACGGCGGCTCTATCCTAATACCATCAATATAGAAGTAATAGATTTCATAGGGATTAATTAATGACTCTGTAATTTCTGATGTACTGGGGGTATAGCATGTTGTCGTTCCATTAGTAATGTTACATATTCTCCCTATTCGTGATACAGCTGTTTGTTCAGCATATTGTCCACTATATTTGAATTCCATGTCACGATATAAAATCACGTGTGTGACTCTAAGAATATCTTCCGTTAAATTACATATACTATAAGCCCCGGTCTCCCCATTATCAATTTTAATCATGAAATGTCCTAGATCGCCTAAGGCAACAATTATTTTATGGCCTTTATACGTTCCTTTATAGATCATAATGTTTTCATCTAAATACTTTGCAAAACCTGTAAGGGATAAGTTTTGAGCAATCCCATACGGATCTTTAGATATAAGGTACAATATGTGGTTAAGCCTATCTCTATATTCATCTAAACTTATTATACCCTCTATTTCTCTAGAACCATGTATTCTTTCCAAGATATAGATCTTTAAATTCATATTAAGATAATTATTTAGATCTTGGCCGTCATAAGTGTATATTATAGTGCTTAGTGGAATAAATGATATTAGAATAATTAAAAGTAGTAATATAATTCTAAATTTAGCGATTGTTCCATCAACCGTATAAGTACACCTCCACATATACTATTTATACCCTGAGTGTAAAAAAATTACGCTAAATATATTAT
>Ga0180301_10000359_pt1 | contig 35489 bp, 33 predicted proteins | sample GuaBasSediGuay16_FD_121797 | JGI IMG/M metagenome (GOLD analysis project Ga0180301, IMG submission 121797) | Subseafloor sediment microbial communities from Guaymas Basin, Gulf of California, Mexico - Guay16, Core 4569-2, 12-15 cm | ecosystem: Environmental > Aquatic > Marine > Hydrothermal... | reverse complement strand
GGTTACAGGCATTATGCCGGTAACCATACCAATATTGACGAACGCACCGAAAAACAACACCGCACCCACAGCTATCGCCACGAGTCGAGTATAAAGATTCCGGGCTTCATCGGCAATGCGGAGAACTCTATAAAATATCAGCAGGAAAAGCCCGAGCACTATTATAGAGCCGATAAGGCCGAACTGCTCTCCGAGAACCGCGAAAATGAAATCGGTGTGTTTCGCTGGAAGAAACGCGAGTTTGACCTGAGTGCCCTCGAGAAAACCTTTGCCCCAGAACTGCCCGCTGCCTATAGCGATTTTACTCTGGATTATCTGGTATCCGGTTCCAAACGGGTCGCGCCCCGGGTCGAGAAAAACCAGAATACGCTCTTTCTGGTATTCGTGGATACTTCGCCATATAGCCGGAGTGAGAACGCCGATAATCAGGTTCCCGAGAGTTGCCGGTAGAAATACCGCCAACCGAACTCGCGCGCGCCAGAGAATTATCAGCAGTATCACATAAAAAACCGCCCACGGTATCCAGTGGACAGCGGAAATCAGCGATAAAAAAGGACTTCCAAGAAGAAACAGCGTCAACTCGCTCATACCCGCCGTGTATAGCGTTGCGACGAGTATCGCGGTGAAAACCATCGCGGTGCCGAGGTCCGGCTGGCCCATAACTATCGCGAACGGGATGGCTATCATAATAATCGCACCAATAATCGTTCTCGGCGTTTCGATTTCCTTTTTGCGGTCGTATAAATAGCGCGCCACACCCAGCGCCACCGCCAGTTTCGCGAACTCCGACGGCTGGAATCCTATCGGTCCGATATGTATCCATCGTTTGACCTCGCCCGATTGAAGCAGCGCCGCGCCGAGGATGACAATCGCAATCGCATAATAAATCCAGCCTATCGAGTAATGAACGCGCATCGGTATCCGCCAGACAACGACCATCACTACAACTCCGATACCGAGGTAGATAAGCTGGCGTAGCCATAATCCGCTCGCCGGAGAGGCGCTGTAATTCAGGAATACGCCAATAGATGCGAGTATTAGCGCGGAAATCAGCAATGTCCAGTCTATAGAGCGTTTCACGATATCCTCGGCTCGTAGACGTTGAAGTAATACCAGATGAAATTCCGTGGTAGGTAGGCCCAGTTACCCCCAGAACCACCTTGCTCGACGAGCAGGAGAACCATTACTTTAGGATTATCGGCCGGAGCGAAACATACGAACCAGGCATGATTTTCGCCGTGAGGATTCTGCGCGGTGCCTGTTTTCCCTGCGATAACGATATCCGGCAAATACGCCCAGATGCCGGTGCCGAGTGGTTCGTTGACCGCCGCGACCATCCCTTCTTTAACGATACGTATCGCTTCGGGAGACGCGGGTATCCGTCCAGTGATTTCGTCCTTGACCACCAGCGGTCTATCCATCGGGGGGCGTATCTCGCGGACGACTTTCGGCCTGTATATTGTTCCCCCGTTAGCGACCGCGCAAATATACTGCGCAAGTTGTATCGGCGTAACGAGAACCTCGCCCTGGCCGATACACAGGTTCAGAAGGACGCCAGCACCCCACCCACGCCGGCCGCCGTAACGGCGATTATAATAATCTCTGTCGGGGATAAAACCGGACGCTTCGGGAGTGATATCGATTCCGGTCGGTTTTCCAAAACCGCTTTCCTTTGCGAGTTCGCTCCATTTATCGAGACCGAGATATAACGCAAGCTGGTAAAAATAGACATCACAGCTTTGCGCGATAGCCTGTATCAGGTTGATATTCCCGTGCCCACGCCGGTTCCAGCAGTTGAACCACCTGTCGCCATACCAGATACTCCCGCGGCAGGGCTCGAGGCACGTGTTCGCATTCGCGATACCCTCGTCGACGGCACCGTGAGCAGTAACGAGTTTAAATATCGAGGCTGGTGGATAGGTTCCCTGAGTAGCCCGATTTAAAAGCGGATGCGTTTCCGGGTCGTTTAGAAGCTGCCAAATACTGTCGGTAATAGTCTCCGTGAAAAGCCCCAAGTCGAACCCGGGACGCGAGACCATAGCGAGAATTTCACCGTTTCCCGGGTCCATAGCGATAAATACCCCTGTCCCGATACCGGCCATCAACGTTTCGGCGTAGGCCTGCAGGTCGAGGTCGATTGTCGTAACGATTTGCGCGCCCGGAATCGCGGGGACGTTCGGTCTTCCTTCGACCGGACCGACTACTTCGCCGGTAACCCTGACCTCGAGATAATCTGCGCCGTCTTTACCACGAAGATACCAATCGAAAGCTTTCTCCACTCCAAGTTTACCGACAAAATCACCCGCTTTATATCCTTTTTTATATAAGGCTCTCAGTTCGGGGATATTTATTTCGCCTATATAACCGATTGTGTGCGCGGCATGGCTGTGATATGGATAGATACGCACCGGTTCGACCTCGTAAATAACCCCGGGGAAATCGAGCAGATGCTCTTCGAGATAGCTAACCGTCTCGAAATCGACCTGACGTTTTATCGGCACCGGCGAATACGGTGCGATACCGCCACGTTTTAGGTTCTTTTCGATGTCCTGCTTCGTTATATCGAGTAGTTTCTCGAGGCGCGCGACGACCTCTTGCGTCGGTTTGAATTCGAATGGAAGAACGCTAATCGTATAGGTCGGCTTGTTATCTACAAGTATCCGCCCCCGCCGGTCGAGTATTTGGCCTCGGGCGGCGCGTTTCGGAACGATTCGGATACGGTTGCTCTCGCTGAGCCGATAATAATAACTCCCCTTAACGACCTGCAGCCTAAATATGTTCCCGAATAGAATAAGAAAAAGCACTCCGACCGAGAAAAACATATACCTATTAGACCGTATGGCAAATCGACGCGGTTTCACGAAGGGGATTGACGATTGGCTATTGACGGTTGGCGCTTGCTACACCACACCACACGAGGTAATCCCGGAGAACGCGGAGGGAAATCGACGATTGAGGATTTCAGATTTCGTAATGTAGAATAGGAAATTCGGATTAATGGCATAAGATTGAGAAATGGGACTAAACGGGCGTTAATTAAAGACTCGAGACTGCTGACTTTTTCTAAAAAAGCGAAGAAGTCAGCTGCCATGAACCGCGATACAAAATCCACCCTATCCCCAAATATCCAATGTAGTGAATGTCTTTTGAATTCTGGATTCTGGTTTCCGAATTCTCGATATAGAATATAAACCTTTTTTTTTAGTAATCTCAACACGAAACTCGTTGTTAATAATTCGTAATTGGCGATTTCCCGGTCATAGTCTATTCTTCCACGGTCCGCGGTGTAAAAACGCGCATTCGGATAGCTATCAGCAGAACAATCAAGCCTGCAATCGCCGTGACCGCCGCCGAGGGTAAATCGAAGCGTAGAAAAGCCCAGCCGAATTGGGTCGAATACGGACTAAAAAGCCTGTAAATAATGCGGTCGATAAGCGTAAGAATGAAGATAGTAACGGCGAGAAGCGTAGGTTGTTCCAGATTGAGAGCGTTCGAGAGGACACCAAAAAGGAAAATCGCGGTCGATTTCGCGACGATACAGCCGCCCATCGCCGAAGGGTCGAAAACATCCAGGGCCAACCCGGCAAACACCGCCCAGATAACCGCCTCGCCGTGTCCAACCTTAGTAGCAATAATAACCAGGAATAATAAAACTATATCGATATCCCAACCGAGACCCGGCAAAGGTGTCGCAAGCGATATCTGCATTCCGACGGCGAGATAGAGTAGAAGAATATAAAGCAGCCTCCGTGTCATCGTCCATCTCCCGATATCGTGTCGATAGCGACGCTATCGGTGTTCATACCGGCTATACCGGTGAAAAGGATGAAAACCTCCTCGAGCGTGGCGAGTTTTGCCGACGGCGTTATCTCGACCTTACTGAAAAGCCCGCTTTGGGGCACCATAACGCGGCTGACCAAGCCTATTTTCAATCCTTTTGGGAATAATCCTCCGAGACCGGAGGCAGTTATCGGGTCGCCGTTACGAATATCCGCTGTTACCGGGACGTTTTCCAGAACGAGCTTACCGCCGGAAGCCGCGGATATGATTCCCTGAACACGGCTCCTACCATCTACAGCGCTTATTTTCAGGTTCGGGTCGGTTATAAGCTGTATAACGCTCGTATTGTCGCTTACACTTATTACCTTGCCGACTACGCCGTGTTCGTCGATAACGGGAAGACCGACTATTACACCCTGTTTAGCGCCGGAACCGACAACAATCGAGCCCGGCATTCTAGGATTTCCTCGACCTACGACCTCGGCTAATACGGTAGCGTATTCCAGCCTTTGCGAGAAACCCAGCGCCCGGCGCAAACGTAAATTCTCTCGTTCTATCTCTTTGAGCGTTTCGATTTTAAGGCGGGTCGATATGAGTTCTTCTTTGAGTTGGAGATTTTCCACGCGTCTATTTTTAAACGTATGGTAAGCTCCACTCAAGTAGTCGAACGGCCGGTAAATAGTATCCATCAAAGCCCCGGATATCGCTGATTTTACGGTAAACGGTGCCTGCGATAGAAGGACCCCGATTATTAGCGCTAACACCCACATTACCTGCCCCGAATGGCGCTTTATGAAATCTATAAGGGTTACCATAATAGTGGCGGACCGCAGTCGCAGCCGCGTTCCGCGTAGAGTTACCGGAACAGTTTCATTCCTGGTCCATAAAGTCGAGGATTTCCTGCGGAAAAGTGGCTTTTAACAGAAATTCCCGGTTTTCCGGTTCTTTTAGTAAATAGCTGAGTTTCCCGAGCGTGGTTAGATGGGTGTTGACAGCGGTTTTCGGAACGACGATAGTGAAAAAGAGATGCACCGGCCTGTTGTCGAGCGAACCGAAATCGATTCCGGCCTCGCTACGCCCGAAAGCTATTACTAATCCATCGACCCCTTTAACGCGGGCATGAGGCAAAGCGACTCCGAATCCGATACCGGTCGACGCCAGCTTCTCACGTTCTTTCAGCGCGTCGAGAACAGCCTCGGGGTTCTTTATTCTCTCGGAATTCGCGAGAAGTTCCACGAGTTCCGCGAGCACCTCCTCGGAAGTCTTCGATTTAAGTTCTAGGTCGATAAGAGTGGTCCCACAAAACTGGGAAAGATTCATCGTTCCTCGCTCTGTTGAATAAAACTAACGATTTTTGAGTGTATAACTTCTTTTGAACCTGAAAAAAGAAAAGCAAGTTCTGCAAACACTCCGTTCCGTGCTTTCGACTCGAGTTCTAATTCGATAAGGCTCGGTCTATAATACCGGGATAGTTTGATAGATTCTAGTTTAGTCAATTGAATATAAAACTAATAACTCTCGGCCTCGTCCTCGAGCATTATCGGAATATCGTCCACGATTGGATATCGGAGGCGGCAGTTTTCGCAAATCAGCCTGCTTCCGTTTTTATCATAGACTAAACCCCTTTTACATACCGGGCACGCGATTATTCCGAGTAATTTTTCGTCGACCATAGTTATTTTATTTCTCCCAGTATATCGGTGTTTTTTCGGAAATCCACAATTTTTTTATTTTTTTTCCATTTTCGTTTGAAAATACAATTCCCTAAAATATTGCCCTTTCGAGAATATCCCGAAAACTCCCCCCGTATGAATCAATATAGAGTTTCCGCCGGACGGGATTTTTTCTTCTTTAATCAACTCGAATGTTGCGCGGAACGCTTTGCCGGTATATGTCGGGTCGAGAATCACCCCCTCGGTTCTGGCGAAATCTGCGATAAAAGCGGCGGTGTCGTCGTCCATAATCCCGTAGCCTCTGCCAGAAAAACCTCCGAATAGCTGGATATCCTCCGGTTCCGGGAACATCTCCGTGCAATAATTCTTACCGAATTTGCGGATTATCTCGGTTATATGTTCTCTCTGTCGGTCGGTTTCTGGCCCCGCGCTTATGCCGATAACCTGCACCGGTAGACCGAGTGAATGAAAGCCGAGCCACAATCCGGCATAGGTTCCGCCGCTTCCGGACGGGACTATTATCCTGTCCGGTAGAAATCCGATTTCATTTGCCTGCCGGGCGATTTCCTCGGCGGCCTCGAAATAGCCCCATACACCGAGCGAATTGGACGCACCCTCGGGGATAATATACGGCTTTCTGCCTTGCGATATGAACCTATCGGCTTCCTCTGCCATTATTTCATCTCTGTTCTCGTATTCTTCGGCCGTTATAAACCTCGTGGTTGCGCCGAGTATCAGGTCGATAAGATAGTTACCGGTGGGGCCTTCACTCGTGCGTCGGAGAACCAGATGGACATCCATTCCGAGCCGCCGGGCAACGACCGCTGTAGCGCGTGAGTGATTGGATTGCTCTCCGCCGCAGGTTATAAGAACATCGGCGTCTTTCGCGACCGCATCGGCGGAGATATATTCGAGTTTGCGTATCTTATTGCCGGAGATTATCGCGCCGGTCATATCGTCCCGCTTTATCCATAGATTCGCCCCCGCGTTCGCAGAACTGCGTTCCATAAGATATAGTGGCGTTGGAAGCCGTGCGAACTCAATTTTATCCGGTCGCTTTTCGATAGCCATATCTTCGACCTCCCGATAAAATCAGTGGAAACATTAGATTACCGAAAAAGATGTTTATATCGAGAATTCAGAACCCCTTCACTACCCTTTATTTATGTGGATGAGGTGGATTATGACTTCTGCTTCCCGACTACTTAATCCTCCGCATTTTAGAAAACATCACAACTACTGCAAAATTGCTATTATCCATAAAAGCGATTGAAATCCCTCTTCCGCGAAGGCGCTGAAGTGGCTAACTCATTATCCGCCGAACTTCGGGTAACCCACGGTTAAAGACCTCGGCGAGTTCGGTCGAGTCTCCGCGGGCTTTGCACATCCGACTAAAAAAATACGAATATAGCTATATTACAGGTTTCACAAGAAAAAACCACCAATCTCGCTTATCAATCCTCGAGATATACCCCCATTTTTCTATATTTTTCCAGACGATTCTCGAGTAATTTATCCGGTGCGATTTTCGTCAGCCTTTCGAGTTCGGCGATTATCTCTTTCCCCAGGATTTCTGCGGCTTTATCGTGGTCGGAATGTGCTCCGCCCGGCGGTTCCGGAACGATTCTGTCTATCATACCCAACTCGAGCAGGTCCGGCGCGGCAATTTTGAGAGCCTCGGCGGCTTTCTCGGCTTCCGCCCTGTCGCGCCACAAAATGGCTGCGCAACCCTCCGGTGAAATAACGGAATACCACGCATTTTCCATCATAAGAACGGTGTCGCCGACACCTATTCCGAGCGCACCGCCGGAAGCACCCTCGCCGATTATCGAGATTACAATCGGCACTCTTATCCGACCCATCTCGAATATATTCCGCGCGATTGCCTCGGCCTGACCACGCTCCTCTGCGCCGATACCGGGATAAGCGCCGGGTGTGTCTATAAAAATAACAATCGGACGGTCGAATTTCTCGGCGAGTTTAAAAAGTCTGAGAGCCTTGCGGTAACCTTCCGGATGCATCATCCCGAAGTTACGCCGGATGTTCTCTTTCGTATCGCGCCCCTTCTGCTGACCAACAATCATAACGGTGAATTCGCCCATTCTTGCAAACCCTCCGACTACAGCCGGGTCGTCGCGGAAACCCCTATCCCCGTGCATTTCGATAAATCCCTCGGTCAGGTGTTCTACATAATCCAGAGTATAAGGGCGGTTGGGGTGACGCGCGACCTGCACACGCTGCCAACGGGTTAGGTTGCCGAATATCTCCTTCTGCATCCGGGCAAGTTCCGCTTTTAATTCAGCGATTTCGGCACCGTCTTCGCCTTTGCCGGAAGACGCACGTTGTTCCATCTCGCCGATTTTCTTCTCGAGTTCGACGAGCGGCTTTTCAAAATCGAGATGGAATTTGCGTGCGGTCAACCCGACTCCTTTCTTTTGCCCAGAGCGGCAAGTTTTACGGCCAGCACGAGGAAAGCCAGCATAAGAACGACTATAAACCCTATCATAAGTCTCCGGTCGCCCGAAACGAAACCCACCGCGACAGTCGCGAACAGAAAACTTAGAACATAAAATACCCAATCCACTATATGCGGCGGTAATCCGAGAGCCACCAGCACGTGATGCAAATGTTCCGTGTCTTTAACATATATTTTTTTCCTTTTCAGTGCGCGTCTCACGACGGTGATAATTATCTCCAGAAAGGGGAACCCGAGAGCCAACAAAGGAACGAATAATACCAGAACCGCGGAGGTTTTAACCGGATGCACTATACTGAACGCCGCTATAATAAACCCGAGGGCATAAGCCCCTATATTTCCTAATATAATATGTGCGGGAGGGAAATTAAAGCGCAAAAATCCCAGATTCGCCCCGAAATAAGCGATAGTTATTATCGCCATAAACGGAAACCCTCCCGATGCACAAATAGTGAAAAGAGCGAGTCCGGCAATCGCAAGGACTCCCGGCGCCAGACCATCGAGACCGTCGATAAGATTTACCGCGTTGGTCAAGCCTACAATCCAGATAATCGTTATCGGGACCGATAATACGCCGAGGTCGAATACGCTATCGAACGGATTGGTCAATTCACCAATCCTAACACCAAAAAGAACCACTACAATCGACGCGACGATTTGAACGATTATTTTAATACTCGGCGAAAGCCCTCTGCGGTCATCGATAAAACCCATTAGAGCCACGAGCGTCGTGCCGATAGCTATTCCCGATATTGCCTCGGTATATCCTGCGAAAACAGTCGGCGCTACGAGTTTCGCGAATAGCACTCCTATAGCAAAAGCACATAAAACGGGGATTCCGCCGATATCTGGCACAGCTGGGCGCGATATTTCCATATCCTCCGGTAGAGACGAAAGCCCTAGCTTCTTTCCTGCCGCAATCGCAACAGGAGTAAAAATAAGGGTTAACAAAAACGCCGAAAAACCGGCGAGAATATAGGCGAATATATGCATAATGTCATTTCTCGGAGCCGTTTCCGTTACCGAAACTGCGGGAGAAAATCCACCAGAAAACGAAATGCCCGAGTAGGCCTAACCCGAGAAAAAAATTAAGAAGCCAATATTTGCCATAATGCTTCTTAAAATATCGGTAAAGACTGCGATGATGCCACCAGTAGCTTTTGGCAGGCTTCAGCGACGTGGATTTTCCACCGTAGTGTAAAATTTTCGCCGCCGGAACATAGACAACGCGCCAGCCTGCATCGGTCATACGTTTGGCGAGGTCGACATCCTCGACATAAAAGAAAAACCGCTCGTCGAGAAGACCGACTTTTCTCAACGCCTCGCGCCTGATAAACAGAAACCCTCCCGCTACCGCATCGACATCGGTTATGGCGCCGGGAATTCTACGGTATTTCGAGTATTTCTTCCTGAAGGCCTTGAAAGACATAAAAAGCGATTGTTTTGAAAAAAGCAAATTTGTATAGGATGGATAATGCTGACACGAGGTCTGATGTCGGCCGTCGGGGCCAATCATAGCACCACCCGCAATTCCGACATCCGAGTTGCGCTCCAGAAAATCGAGCATAATGTCGAGCGACTGGTCGGTCAGTTCGGTATCGGAGTTCAAAAGCAGCAGTATATCGCCGTCCGAACTACGGATACCCTGGTTGCATGCCGCAGCGAATCCACGGTTTTTTGCGTTTCGGATTAGTTTTATTCTTGGGAACAGCCTCGCTATTGCTTCTGCACTACCGTCGCTGCTGGCATTGTCGATAACGACAGTCTCCAATTCGGCGGTTGTCGGCGCGTGTTTGAAAAGGGAGCGAATACACCGAATAGTCGTCTCACGAGTATTGTATGATAATACGATAACGGAGAGCTTTCTAAGTGTAACTGTTTGCCGCGATAGCACATCGGTCGCGGCAGATGTTGCCTTTTGCGGTTCCATTTATTCGCCTTTCCGGGAAATTTTGCCTGCTTTACCGAACCGCAATTTCCATACCATTGTGATAGCCTCGCCGATAATTTTTTTCGTAAGCTTCGTTTCGCCAACCTCTCTATCGGGAAAAATAATCGGGTATTCGCGTATGTTATAGCCGAGTTTCCAGGCCTGATATTTGGTTTCTATCTGGAATGCGTAACCGCCTGCGGAAAGTTTGGCGGGGTCGATATGTTCGAGAACCTCCCTGCGGTAGACTACGAAACCCGCTGTCGCGTCCTTAACAGGAAGACCAGTGATAAGCCTCGTATATATACTTCCTCCCCACGACAGCAGTCTTCGATACCAGTCCCAGTTTTCGACGCCGCCGCCTTTGGTGCGTCTGCTGCCGACAACCATATGGACACCGTCGGTCATAGCCAATTCGGCCATCGGTCTTAAATACTTCGGCTGGTGCGAAAAATCGGCGTCCATCTCGAATATGAGTTTATAATCACGTTCGAGCGCCCATTTGAATCCGCGAACGTAGGCGGGGCCAAGACCCTCGCGTTTGCCGTGAATGACCGATACACGGTCGGGGTATTTACGGCTCAGTTCCTCTGCGAGTTCAGGTGTCCGGTCGGTCGATTCGTCCTCGCAGATAAGAATATTGAACTCCGGCCCCTGCTCGAGCACCGCCGGCACGATGCGGCCTATGTTGCCCTCCTCGTTGACCATAGGCATAACGACCAGGATATTCGATATAAAGTTATCGGTTGCCATTATCTTTCGGCCTATCGTTCGGTAAAACTGGTGAACTTTTTTACCATCGAATTTGGCGAAAAACGTCATTATGAGCCCAAAGGGCACGACAATCTTTTAGTTTATTCGATGAGATTGCTTCGTCATTCCATTCCTCGCAATGACGATGTTTAAGCCGACTATTGTTGTCAGAACGACATCGAACTCCGCATCGACCTCGTGGTCGATATCGTCGATTTTTTTAAGTATAAACGAATCGCATTTGGAAAGCAAGACCATAATGTCGATGTCGGAATACGGCTTATCGTCGCCGCGGGCTTTAAAGCCGAACAGAAACCGCCTCACGCCGGGGAATTCCTCGCGTAGTCCTATCGCGAACGCGGCCAGGGCTTTTTGTTCGTTTTCGGTTACGGTTCTTATTCTTTAGTTTTTTTGATGAATGGCGTTCGCCCCAACCTTTTGCCTTTTGCCCTATTAGTATTTATCGAACAGCCTTCCCCGCGACGAGTCTATCGCAACTCAGAAAAGTCTCTTCACAAGACCCAAAATCCCCTGTTTCCACGGGACGCGGTGCGTTATACCGTCCTGAGTCGCGCCGCTTTTGAATTTCTCTACATTGGCAAGAAACCATTCGTAGTTGCGAAGCAGAGCATCTTTGTTTGAGTATTTAGGAGTAAATCCGAGAACCTTTTCGGCCTTTTCGACAGAAACGAAAGAGTCCTTTGTCGCGGTTTTATAAACCCACGGGTATAGAGGCGAAAGGTGAAGTAGTTCCAGTATTTCAAGCCCGAAAACGACCAGATTTGCCGGAGACCCCTTGATTTTCTTGCCGAATCCCGCCCTGTCGAGCACAACCTGATAATCCTCTTTCATCGTGCTGAATTCTTTTGCGCCGATATTGAATTCGGTATTCACCTGCGCTTTATTCTCGAAGTTGGCGGCGATATATATAGCCTCGCATAGGTCCTCGACATCGAGAAGTTGATATAGATTGTTTCCGCGACCTATCATCGGGAAACTGCGTCCCTCGCTCGCCCACTCGTAAAAAATTCCGAAAACGCCGAGCCTTTCCGGTCCAACAAATGATTTCGGCCGAATAGTCGTAATTGTTGCTCCTCTTTCGCGGAACATCCGCACGATTTTCTCGGCCTCTATTTTCGCCTCGCCGTAAGGCCCGACTCCGATAAGCGGGTCGTCCTCGTAAATCGGGTGATGGTCTGGAAGGCCGTAAACGGCGGTCGAAGAAATATAAATCCCTCGATGGACTCCGTGCTCCAACGCGGACTCGAAAACCTTCGCCGTGCCGTCGATATTGGTCGTATAAATGTCCTTTTTAGGGTATAACGGCAGCGCCGCCGCACCGTGCATAACTATATCGACACCCTCCATACACCGGTCGACAGTCGGCTTGTTACGAACATCGCCCTGGATATGGACTATTCTATCTTTGCAATCTTCATAAGTAAAAGGCTGAAGGTCGAGAGAGACGATTTCCTCGCCTCGCTCGAGCAGATATCTAATTAAATTTATTCCGAGGAATCCGGAACCGCCGGTTACAAGCCATTTAGCCATAATTATCATTCTCCGGTTTCGTTCGGGCAATCGCTGCTCTCGACATAGATATCATATAGCCGTCTCGATTCTATTTCGTTAAATAGACGATAATAAACACGGTAAAACCCCAAAAAAACAGGTTAATTATCGATGATATATCGGTTAAGAATATTTTAGTCGGGGCTTCCCCCTTGCCTTTTATATGAACGAGCCACAGATACCTGAAGAAGCCGTAAAAAACGAACGGTATCGTCGCACCCATACCATAGCCGAATTTCGCACGGGTCTCCACTGAGAAGACATAGAGCATATAAGCGACCATCGTGGCGGCGATTTCAATCATCGCCATATTGTCGAGGAAACCGACGGAATAATTTCGCAGCGACGGCCTACTTTGGAGCTCGCCGTTCTCGATTTCGATTCGTGCGAGTTCCTGACGACGTTTCTCGGTAACTAAGAATAATGCTAAAAGGCTCGTGCAAACCAGCAACCACGACGATATCGGGACATCGATAACGATACCTCCCGCCGCAGCGCGAATCACGAAACCCGCAGACACGGCAAGAATATCCAGCACCGGTTGATTCTTAAGAAGAAAGATATATAATAGTTGAAGGAAAACGTAGCCAGCGGAAATCGCCAGAAAACGACTCCCGAGTCCGAACGAAATCGCCAGCCCGCCGAAAAGGAGAGCTATCCCGACCGCGACCGATAGACCGACCGGCACAATCCCCGACGCTATCGGGCGGTTTTTCTTGTCCGGGTGCGCCCGGTCGGACTCGATATCGACGACGTCGTTCAACAGATATGTCCCGCTTGCGAGCGCGCAGAACGCGATAAAACCGGCGATGGAGCGAACGAACGCATCGGGATGAAAGAACTGCCCCGAGAAGACTATCCCCGCGAACAGAAAAAGGTTCTTAATCCATTGATGTGGCCGAATGCTTTTTAATATTCCGCCGATTAGTTTCATCCGTTATCCGTTCCGCTGTGAGTTGTGAGCTGTGTGCCGTGTGCGCCCACTGCTCTCCACTCTCTCATTTCTATCATTGTCGAATGATACCTCATCGAATGCGTTTTTGCAAGGAGGAAAGTTCAAAAAAATCCAAATGACTAAATAGCAAAACCGATGCGCCTCAGATATTTTGGATTTTGAGCTTTGGATTTCATTTGGCATTTGGATTTTGGATTTCTACATTTATACCGAACCATTTGCCACCTTTTTGCTAACGCTGTCGTTCTTAATAATAACAGCCTCCCCGCGCATTATCACTCGATATACCAATGCTACTATCGCAAGAAGCAACAACTCGGTTACGAGTGTCCACGGTCTCGATACGACAGCTATTATCCCGGCGACGCCTCTCGGCAAAACCGCAGATAGAAGTAACGTTATTGCTCCCTCCCGAACACCGAGCCCCCCCGGTATAATCAAAATAACCCACCCAATCACATAGGCCACGAGGAACGCTCCACCGACATAAGGAAAATCCGAAAACGTAAGCGGCGTAACCGCTTTCACCAGAAATGCAAAACTCGCCGCAAAGGCAATCCACATTACAACAAAAGCAAACAAAACAACCAACCAGTCGCGCAATGGGAGTTTGTATTCTATCTGTTCACGCCCGGTTAGCCTGAGAAAGCAATTAATTATGCGCTCGAAAACCTTCGGGAAAGATATAATCAAACCGATAATCGGAATAGGGACGATTATCCAGCCGGGAATAGCCGGCAATATCTCTTTCAGAAAAGCGGGTCCCATTAACGCGACTCCGACCACACCTCCCATCAAAACACTCATTCCCTGAAAAATAACCATCGAAGATAATGTAATTCTGCGGTCTATGCCCTGACGCTTGAGCATAACGAGCATCCCGACAACCAGAAGGACCTTACCGGGGGCGTAACGACCGATATTCGCGAGCCAGAAGATATAAAGAAATTTCAAAAAACGGATTTTAGCGCCGAACGCTTTGATAACCCTATGCATAATCTTGCTGGAAAACGCGATAGCCAGTCCGTTAAGGACAATGCTACTCGCGAGCCACCAGCCGTTTATTCGCCAGGGGTAATCGGTAATCTTCTCCCAATCGCGCGCTATAATACGGACAAGTCCGAACACGACAGCACCGACCACGATTATAGTGATTGCCCACGAAACCCATTTTTGGGAAAGTAATGTCTTAATCTGCGTTTTCAACAATAGAAAATTTAGTTTTAATGGTTTTGAACTCTACTGTCTCGGTCGACCGAAAGAATGGGGATTTCTTTCCGTTATCTTGTGGAATTTTCCAAAATACGCTTATATTTAAGGACAAGTTTCTCTATGACGTTATCCCAATCGAACTGCTTCCGAACATATTCGAAACCTGTTTCTGCGAGATTTCGCGCCTTGTCGGAATCGCTCAAAATCTCGATTATTTTTACGGCTAATTCATCCGGATTCCCCGGTTCGGCTAACAAGCCGGTTTGATTATCGCGCACGATGTCCACAATACCGCCGGCGCGGCTGGCAACAACCGGTGTCCGCCGCGCGAGGGCCTCTATCAAAACCATCCCGAGTCCTTCCGTATCGCCATAGCGGTCGTAGATTGCCGGAAGAACGAATACGCTCGCTTTTCTATATCGAGAATCCAACTCATCCTCGGGCAGCCTGATAGCGAATTCCACCGAACCGTCGAGCCCCAATTCCGAGACCAACCGGCGAAGCTCGTTTTCCATAGGACCTCCGCCAACAATAACTAATCGCGACTCGATACGCTTTCTAACCAGCTCGAAAGCCCGTATTAGAACATCGATACCCTTCCGTTCAACAAAACGCCCCACAAATAGGATTTCCGGCGGGTCGGACTTCGAGAGACCCTCGTTTTCATCTATCGATTCCGGGACAAAGTAACCCTCGGGCAGAACCTCTATTTCTCTGCCGGGGTAAAACTGATTGAAAAGCGCGGCGGTATAACTGGAGTTCGCCAGAATAAGGTCGGCTTTATTAATGGGTTTCCTAATCAGATTAGATAAAAATCCGGCGCGTTTTTTTAAAAAAACCAATTCCGCAGAATAGAATTTAAGAACGAGTTTAGCCCGAGATATTTTCGCCGCCGCCGCTCCCGGAATCGCGAACGGAAAAGGCCAATGAACATGGATTATATCGGGCCGAATCTCCAGAGCCAATTTTTTCGCGGCGGATATACTACGCAGCACGAGCATCCCGGACTGAATCACGTAATGCGGTTTTTGCTGGAGTTTGACCGGGGTCGCAACATCGTGGGTCAGGTCCTCCCAACGCTTCGGAAAATATCGAAACCGTTTAACGGGAATTCCCCAGAGAGTCTGGTCGCCGAGGCCTTTATATGAAGGCGCTAAGACCGTTACCCCTATCCTCCGGTCTTTCAGTCGTCGCAGCGTTTCCACGAGCCACGGAGTAATAGTAACCTCCTGTTCACTTCTTGGAAAAGCCGTAACTATATGAAGCGTCTCGAAGTTCATCGTGTCGTATTCGAGTCGACCGGTGAAAAAGAAGATGTTTCGGATTCCGGCAGCACCTTGAGAACATACGTCTCCGGCGGAGCGGTTTTATAGACTAATGCAAAACGATGGGGATAAGTTTGGATTGCGGGGATAAGATAATTATAGGTATCAGGCATAAAACTATCGACTAATATAAAATCGATATTCGATGAATCAATATCAGCTATAATAGCGCGACTATTAGGAACAAGTTTATAACATTTACTTGGACGCCTGCTCCACATATAACTGAGTTTGGGTTTTCTAGAAATTAGTATGGCATCGTAGGGCGTATTTCCTTTAATCCATCTGCATGCTTCAATAAATCGAGTCATGCTTATTGGGTATCCTGGAAATGCGTATCCTTTGAGATACAGGTTTATATTTTTAATATTATTCTTTACAGAAGGAAGATAATTCAATTTGGTGTAACTATCCGGAAAGAAATTAAAAAGTGCGATAAATATCGATAATAACATTAATGCGATTTTGATATAATGGACTATTCGTTCTTTAACCCAATTTTTTAGATAGTCGAGACCCTCAAAATATGCGAACAAGAAAAGAGGGGCGCCTCCAACCAAATACCTAACACATGACCATCTGGGATGCGCCCAAAAATACAGCATAATTAAATATGGGATAATTATAAAAGGTATTACAATTACGTTCTTTTTCTGCAATCGCTTTACAATACCTGCTAGCCATATTGGAGTAAACAATATACCAATAATCGTAGTTAATCCTATAGTTTTGCTATATGAGCTAATAAAGGGAGCAAAAAGAAGATTAGGAAGATGCCCAAAAGTATATGTTCTAAAATTCCCCCAGAGACGGAAAAACAGGTCCTTAAAACCCATAACTTCATTAGTCCCGCCAGCTTCGTTTGATAACAGATGTTGAAAATAGAAATTTGAACCGCTGGAACCTTTTGAGAACGTCCAGATTCCCCATGGAAACAAACCCAAAAAAGCGATTATTGAAAAAAGAGCCAACTTTTTCCACTTTCTGCGGTATATTATATATAAGAAAAAACCGACAACGAGTGGTAGGTTGGCAAGTCGAACATAAACGGCGAAAACCGCTATAACCGAAGAAATGATAAATAAAATAGTGTTCTTATCCCGAAACGAAATCTCGAGTAGCAATATTGCGAGCACAACAAAAAACATACTAGGGGCTTCAGTTAAACACCAATGTGAGAATTCTGAGATTCTTATGTTTACTGTTAATAGGGTAGGAATACCTAATGCAATCCATTTATTTACCCCATAGAACCTAAAAAGTTTATAAGAAATAAAAAGCGCCCCCAAGTAAGTGAGCAGACTGAGAACGATTTTCGGGGGAATAAAGCTATCAGGCCATATTGCGCAAAAAGGTGCTAATAGTAACGGGTATCCTGGAGGAGTAGAGGTTTCCGGCGGAGCTCCAGGTTCATAAATTCTGTTAAAGTTGCCTTCGAGAATCGATTCAGCGAGAGCCCGGTAATGCGCATTATCGCCTCCCGTAAAAGGTGTAGGGTCGAATATCAGAACAAGCAGGAGAAGCCAGAAAAACAGAGCTAGGAATAAAAAAATATCGACCTTACCGGTTTTCCGGTTAAGTGCTTTTCTATTTATCGGTTTTTTCTTCTTCTTTGGCATCTTGAACCTTACCGGCTATACCTTCAGATATCGATATAAATCGAAACGATTTCAATAATTCTCTAAACTTCGCTTTTGACTTGCCACAACCTACGTTGTGTATCCAATTGATAATCGGCCCTGCGGGTAGGCTTGGGTTTTCGGAATCCAGGTCCTTTGGATGAATATAGATATTCGCTCTTTTATTCTTTTTTTCAATTTTATATATCGCTTTTCTAATAATTCCTGCAGGAAGCAACCTAATATAAAATCCTCCTAACGGATAATTAATACCCAGAAAATTGCCAGCAGAAGGCGGGAACTCTATAATATTATAGCCTGTAAATATATGTTCGAAGGGGGGAGCATCTTTAATTCCGCCATAATAGAGTTTACCAGAAAAAACACTCGAATCATATACAAAATCGCACTTTTCTAAAACATCAAGAAGCTTTTTGATGTTCGAGGGGCTTACGGAAAAATTAGGTGCGCGAAATCCCTTTATTTTTTCGTTGACCGTGTTTTCAAGGACATCTCTGGCTTTAATTATCGATTCTTCAAGTTCGCTTTGGGTAAGCTCATCAATAAGTTCATGGCCCCAACCGTGGCAAGCAATTTCGTGCCCCGCGTTATGAATCTCCACAATTAATTCGGGGTGCATTTGTGCTATTTCACCCAAAACGAAAAAGGTCGCCTGCGAATCCGTTGTGGAAAGTAATTCTAATAGATAACCCGTAGTAACATCTATTCTGTTGATTAATTTTGGAGCCCTCGATTTTTCCAATCCGGGATAATGAACGTGATACCATTCTTCGTAATCGATTGTAAGAAAGTGATTCAACCTGAGTGTATTCCTTATTTATTATTGGCTTTCCTGGCCAGGACAACGAAGTTGTCCCCCCAATCTGCAAAAATCGTAACCTTGCCAATTCCTATTTTGTTTACAAAATTTCGAAAGAAGGAAAATAAGGATTTAGAATATTTAATTAGCCTACTGAAGATAAAATCGATTGATACATATTTACCTCCTAAACCTATTTTCTTTAGAAGCACTACGTTAAAACCGTTTTTTTCCAACATCTTATTGAGAGTCTTAGGCGAAAAGAAGAACATATGGTCGGTTCTATTCCAGAGAAGCCATTTCCTGCCCCAAATTTTAGCGATTAGACTGTCAACATTCGGTGTCATTATAGCGAGGATACCGCCAGGCTTTAGGACCCGATTAACGTCGGCCAAACTTCCCATAGGGTTCGGTAAATGTTCTATTAAATCCCACATAGTAACGCAATCGAATTGGTTATCTTCGTAATTGGCCGTTTCCAGTGTTCCAGTAGTAATTTCTAGATTATAACTCTCCCTCCCTATTTCGGCTACATAATCACAATATTCGACACCCTTTACTTTCCAATTTCTCTGACGCGCTGCAAGCAAAAAGAAGCCGGCAGCACAACCGATATCCAATAACTCCCCTTTATGAGGGAGGAATTTCTCGATTACCTTTAGTTTCCTATGGCTTGTCAGTATAATATTTTCTTTATCGGAAGTATAATTATCGTATCCCGATACCGCGGAATCCTCACTTGAGAAATAGGCTTCCGAGTATAATTCATCGAGCTCTTTTTCTTCCAGTTGGGGATTTAGGTAATACAATCCACAATTGTTACACCTGACTATACTCGACTTTCCCAATCTTTTGAAAAATAAAGATTCACAATTACCACATAGATTGCAGCAAACTTCCTTCATAACCTTAACCTCTAAACCTATATTTAAATAAAATGCTAATCGCCCTAAATCCGTCCTTCCACCCTATCTTTTTGCCCTCTTCGACTGTGCGAGGATGGTATGTTATCGGGACTTCGACTATCTTGAAACCCGCGCGAAGAACGCGTGCGGTAACCTCGGGCTCGAACTCGAAACCCATCGAATTGAGCTTTATACTTTTGACCACATCGATACGGAAAACCTTATACGCCGTCTCCATATCGGTGAGTTTTGCGTGGTATAGGATATTTGTCAAAAACACAAGGAACTTGTTCGCGAGAAGGTTTATTAATTTAACCTTCTGTTTCAGGTTTTTGAACCTGCTGCCATAGACTACATCTGCTTCGCCGCGTTCTATCGGTTCGAGAAGCTGTGGGTATTCGTTCGGGTCGAGTTCGAGGTCGGCGTCCTGGATTATTACAGCGTCGCCGGTGGCGTATTCGAAACCTATTCTTACCGCGGCGCCTTTGCCGAAATTCACCATCGACTTGTGCACCGTAATTATCGGGTCGTCGGCGTGTTTGTCGAGTATATCTCCGGTGCCGTCCGTCGAGCCGTCGTCGACGACTATTATCTCCTTATCGATTGGCACCTCGCGGACCTTCTCGATAACCTCCGAGATAGTCGATTTCTCGTTATAGACCGGTATGATTACCGAGAGTTTCAATTACGCCCTTCCGGTTTTTTCTATCCATTCCGCTACAGCCCGGATTATGTCGTCGAGAGCGGTTTTCGGCTCGAAACCGATAGCGTCGCGTATCTTCGAGATATTCGGGACACGTCGCTGCATATCCTCGAAACCCTCGCCGTAGGCCTCTTCGTAGGTTATAGTTATAATATCGGAGGATGAGCCTGTAATCGTTTTGACACGCTCGGCGAGCTCCATAATAGTAATCTCTTCCTCGGAGCCGATATTGAAAATCTCTCCCATCGCCGGAGGATAATCCATAAGCTCGATTATCGCCCCGACGACGTCGACGACATAGCTGAACGTCCTCGACTGTCCGCCGTCGCCGTAGACTGTGATAGGACTGCCTGTTAGCGCCTGTCTGACAAAGCGCGGCAAAACCATACCATATTGCCCGGTTTGTCGCGGGCCGACAGTGTTGAAAAGCCTACCGATAACGACCGGCAGGTTCTCTTTATTAAAATACGCGAGAGCCATATACTCGTCGACCGCCTTTGCCGAACTGTAGCTCCACCGAGAGCGAGTAGTCGAGCCGAGGACGCGGTCGTCCTCTTCAGAATAAGGGCAATCCGGGGATTTGCCGTAGACCTCGGAAGTGCTCGCGATAAACACCTTCTTGTTGCCGTGTGCGTGCGCGAGTTCGAGAACGGTGTCTGTGCCCACTATAATCGTGTGGAGCGTGCGCACCGGGTCTTCTACAATATTCTTGACACCTACCACAGCGGCCAGATGGTATATCTCGTCGGTTTCGGAAACCAGATGGTCCATCAAACCCTTGTTCATAATACTGTTTTTGAAAAATAAAAACCCGGCGCGATTCAGAAGCGGCGCGATATTCTCCATCCGCCCTGTCGATAGGTCGTCGATTACCGTAACTCTGCAACCTCTATCGAGCAGAGTTCCGCACAAATGGCTTCCTATAAAGCCCGCGCCTCCGGTAACCAGTATATTTTTAATCGCGTTGCTCATCGCCGTCCTCCGTCCTTTCAGTTGTTTTGCCGGTATATGCGCTACCGTGGAATTTCTTTCTGGCCATATCTACCACGTTTTTAAAAACGTCGGGATTTTCAATCCCTTTCGTAACCGTCGTTTTGGTGCGCTTTCCTCGTCGCCCCCACGACGGTTCTTCAGAGTGAGGCAAAACCTCGATACTGCTCGATTTCTTCTCGGTCTGCGGTTCTGTCTGTTCTCGATGCCGTTCGGTTTTTTCGCTGCGAAAACCCTTGTTTTTGGATTGCGTTTCAGACCGAGAATTTTCGCCAGGTCGTTTCTTCGGATAGCTTTCTCGACGCTCCGGTTGTTTTTTTTGAGCGGACTTCTTACTAGTTACGCTCTTTGAATTCCTCGCCGTTTCGATATGTGGAGTCTCGTGGATACCGCTTTTTGCCATAAGGAATTCGATTCTATCGCGCAGATTCGCTATCGCCTCCGCAAGAAAACCGAGAGTCAACGAGATACCGCCCAGCAATACAAGGAGAATAAGGATTGTCTGCAGCGGTGGATAACCCCAATCGAAGAAAAGTCTTACTACGAGGATAAATAGGGCCAGAAAAAAACCGAGTCCGAGACTTACGACACCGAAACTCCCGAATATAAGCATCGGCTTTTTGAAAACGCGTTCTGCTAACCAGACCGCGATAAGGTCGGTAAGTCCGATAAAAACACGCCCGACACCGCCGTATTTGGACTCGCCGAATTTACGCTGACGCAGTGTTACCGGCACTTCCGCTATTTTATATCCGCGTTGCGCCGCCAGAACGACCATAAACCTGTGCCAGTCTTTGCGCAGGAAAATATCGGCCATAACGTCCCGCCTAAGAAGCTTCAAGGAGTTCATATCCTTGACCTTAATACCGAAAAGCCGCCGAGTCAGGCCGTTATATATTTTGCTGATGAAAGGCTTCTGGTATTTCCCTTTCTTTATTCCCGCGACAATACCGAAACCACGGTCGAGTTTGTCCATCATACGCTTGATATCACGCGGGTCGTATTGCAAATCGGCGTCGAAAATGCAAACACGCTTGCCCCTACTCGCGGTGAAACCGCTGTTTATCGCGGCTGTTTTACCGAGATTATGTTTATGCCGGATAAGTTTAAGAAAATCGTATTTTTCGGAAAGTTCGAGAACCTTATCGGCAGTGCCGTCGGTGGAGCCATCGTCGACAACGATAACCTCGGCGCGGAAACGTTGTCCGGAAAGAAAATCGTCGAATTCCCTTGCCAGAGGCTCGATATTATCGACTTCATTATAGGCCGGCACAATTACGGATAGCGAGTAATGCGCCGGAATTCTCTTCTTATCATATTGCTTTCTCATAGCTACCGCATTCCTTCGCATTCAAGAGCGTTTCTATTTCCATACCCGTCTTCCCGGAGATTATTATATTATATGCGCTGCCGGCGAACAAACTGTCTCTACCTATGCGAAGTTTAATATCGGCCCATAGCGGTAGGACCGACAGGTTCAGCTCGAATTCGGGACTCAGGTCTATCGAGGCGCCGAAAGCTTCTAACTTCCTCACCGCTGAACGTTTCGGGTAACCTAAAAACCCTATATCGCTCTTATCGAGCCGTATAAGCTCGATTCCCGGAAACGGAACCTCGCCGGAAAAACTGAGAATCGCCCTAATCTTTTTCCCCAATGCTCTTTTTATACCCGAAGCGATTGCCTTTGCGGCTTCGTCGGGCTCGGCCGGCCACAATATCACACTTTTTTCGAGAGCGTTCAGCGCGCCGGGGAAGCTGAATTCGAGGTCTTTCGCCCGTTTAAGGGCGCGACGCTCGAACATCGAAACTAACCATTCCGGGGGCTTCATATAACTTTATAAATTATCGCCGTAGTAATGTCCATGGGATAAGGAGTTTATTGCCTCGTTATAAGACAAATCTTCCCTTCTTTTCGGATGCCATCTTCGAATTCGACTTCTATATCGATACAGCCATTCGCTATTAATCCAAATTGTGCTTTGTAACGGTTAAAACCTTTATTATAAACCTTAATCGCGATATCCTTATTAAAGCCTAAACCAGCTATGTAAAGAGATTTAACGCCTCGAGCCATCCAATAGCCTACACCATCGACAGGCTTTTGTATATCATTAGCGTCTGAACGCATTACGAGCATTATCTCGGTTTTAATGTTGTTATTTATAAAGGCTAATGGCGGGTCGGAACCGTGTTGGCTCCTATAATTGTCGATGTCCGCTATATCATACAAAAACTCAATAAACTCTTCTATCTCTTGGTCGAGTTGGGTCGTCCTGATTTGCCTGCCCCGTGCTAATCTACCGCCCAATAGGTTTATCTCTCTTAAAAGAACCGGGGTGAAGAACCCTTTTCGTTTTATAACCCCGGATTTATCCATATAGTCCCTGATTAGCTGGTTCCCGAGTTTTTGGGCAAGGTAATGCTCGTTATAGTATTTGAAAGCCTTGTCCCCTTTATCGAGCATAGCCTGATGGATAAATTCGAGTTTCAAGGCTGTCCGAAGGTTTTCATCGAGATACGGTTTGGTAGCTGGGATAAAACCATAATCCAAATAGCGCATAACAGCTTCGATATAGTTCCTTGTCTTATCCATATTATAGCCGAGGCGGATTATAGTTTCTCCCTCTTCGAGAGAAATACCTTCATCCGCTTCAACCCTGACCCAGACGATTTTAATTTTATCGTTTACGAGTATATCGTTACCGAATGACCTTTTATTTGAAAGTTTTATTTCTTCATTAAGGTAGGTTTCAATGTCCGTTTTTATACTTTTAGTTTCGAGTGTCTGTGTCTTAAAAACCTTCGCTAATACCCAGATAACTTTGCTTCTAAATTCGCGCACAAAAAAGAAATTCCAGACTTTCGTAAGAACCGCCGCAAGGATTATACCTATTATTGCACCGACTATTCCGCCGACGAATATTGAAGCCCAATCCATTAGTCTGTCTTTTTGGGGCTATCGGTTATAATCTCAGGTTCTTTAAGGCTATTGGCTATACACTCAGGGGTATTGCAAAAAACAACCAAATCACCATTTAACCTTTTTACAGAACCGAAGTTCTTGATAGTTATAACCTTCCCGCATTGATGGCATCTTATTGAGCCGCCTAGGATTTGAGAAAGTAATCCTAGTTTCTCAAGGAACTCCGTAAGCCTTTCATCATAGACTGCTTTTAATACTGGCATCGTTTTCTCCTTTTTTATTTCCCGACACACCGGTCTTTCTTATATATTAGTAAGTTCTGCTTATTTGTAGCTACCTACAATTCCGGATAAATCGGGAATTTATTGCAAAGCTCGACTACTTTCTGTTTAATCTGTTCGAGTTTTGTATCGTTCTCGACATTGTCGATAGCCTCGATAATCCAACCGCCTATCGTTTCCATTTCAGCAGTTCCCATACCACGAGTGGTTACGGCGGGCGTGCCGATACGGATACCACTGGTAACGAACGGCTTTTCCGGGTCGAACGGTATCGTGTTTTTGTTGACCGTTATCGCTGCTTTATCCAGAGCGTTTTCGGCGACTTTACCGGTGATACCCTTCGGGCGTAAATCCACGAGAATCAGGTGGTTATCCGTCCCGCCGGAAACGAGCCTCAGCCCGCCGGACTCGAGCGCTTTCGCCAGCGCTTTCGCGTTATCGAGCACCCTCTGCTGATAAGACTTGAATTCGTCGGTCATAGCCTCTTTCAAACACACCGCTTTAGCGGCGATTACGTGCATCAACGGGCCGCCCTGCATACCGGGCATAACGGTTTTATCGAGCTTTTTAGCGAAATCCTCTTTACAGAGTATCATTCCGCCGCGGGGTCCGCGAAGCGTTTTGTGTGTTGTTGTCGTAACATAATGGCTGTCCGGAATCGGGCTTGGATGCAAACCCGCCGCGACCAGTCCAGCGAAATGCGCCATATCCGCGACGAGTATCGCGCCTACCGAGTCGGCTATCTCGCGGAATTTCGCGAAATCCCAGAACCGAGGGTAGGCGCTCGCACCCGTCATTATGAGTTTCGGCTTGTTTTTGTGCGCAATTTCAGCCACCGCGTCGTAATCGAGAAGTTCGGACTCTTTATCGACACCATATTGAACGATATTGTATAGAATACCGCTGAAATTTACCGGATGGCCGTGCGTCAGATGCCCGCCATGCGAAAGGTTGAGGCCCATAATAGTATCGCCGGGTTCGAGTTCGGCGAAATAGACGGCCATATTGGCCTGTGAGCCGCTGTGCGGTTGAACATTGGCGTGCTCCGCTCCGAAAAGCTCCATCGCGCGTTCGCGTGCAAGAGACTCGGCTATATCGACGTAATCGCAACCGCCATAATAGCGCCTGCCGGGGTAACCCTCCGCATATTTGTTCGTCATAATACAACCATTGGCTTCGAGAACCGCCGCCGACGTGTAATTCTCGCTGGCGATAAGTTCCAGACCATCACGCTGCCGCTCGAGTTCTTTCTGGATAGAGTCGAATATCTCCGGGTCGGTTTGTTTCAAATTTGCCATTCTTCCCCTTTCTGAATAGTGCTACCTTCGTCTAATGTCTTTATCTGACCTACACGTCTAACGTGTCTTTCCTCACCAGGATTATTGCCGATAAAATCGGTTTCCAAAAATATATTCGCGATTTTGAAAGCATCAGAATCCGCCATAAATTGTGAACTGCCGGCGAGACATAAAACATTGGCATCGTTATGCTGCCGCGTAAGGCGGGCGCGTTCCGGGTCGCAAACCAGTGCGGCGCGGATTCCTTTTATCTTGTTCGCCGCGATAGACATCCCGATACCTGTCGTGCAAACAAGAATACCGAAATCGGCCCGACCGTCGGAGACCATCCGGGCAACCCTCTCGGCATAAACCGGATAATCGCATTTTTCCTTGTCGATAACACCGACATCGACGATATCGTAATCCTCACCCAACGATTTTAACAGGAAATCCTTACGGTCAAACCCGCCGTGGTCGCTTCCAATTGCTATTTTCATTCCACCAGTGTTTTGTTATTATTGGATAATACTTGATTTATATAATTAATTAACTTAAATTTAAAAAGTCAAGGAGTTTGTCGGTAAAGCATTTTCCTTTACCCGATATTCCCCTAAAGCATTCATCCTTGCATTTAGAAAGCTTATTTCATATAATATATCTAATCGTAATCACATTTGAAATAAACTCCCAACATTCTCAAATATATGGAAAAATACGATAAGAATACTACCGAGGCTTCAACATTAAAACCGGATTATTACTCGGTCCGTTTCAAGCGCGACCGCGTTGACTACTTTATCGACAGAAATCACCTCGAGTTGGCGGAGAGAGATTGGGTTCTAGTTCAGGCCGAACGTGGTCGCGATATTGGCCAAATTAAGTCCCGGGTCCCCGAGAAGGCGATGGGGCTTTCGCAGAGAAAATATCCGCTGGAAATACTTCACAAAGCCAAACCGGAAGAGGTCGAACAGCTCGCTGCAAACAGATACCGTGAAGAGGAGGCGATGACCACCTGTCAGCAATTCATCGACTTCAGAGGGTTGGATATGAAACTGGTCGATGTCGAGATGCAATTCGACGGCAACAAAATAACCTTTTATTTTACGGCCGAACACAGGGTCGATTTCCGAGAACTGGTTAAGGACCTGGCAGCGACATATAGGACGAGGATAGAGCTAAGACAGATTGGCGTTCGCGACGAAACTAGAAAACTCGGCGGACTGGGGCCTTGCGGATTGGAACTCTGCTGCACAAAATGGCTTAAGGAGTTCAGCGCTATATCGACGCAATTCGCCCGGGACCAAAATCTCGCGGTAAATCCTGTAAAACTCTCAGGTTTATGTGGAAGGCTTTTCTGTTGCCTGGATTACGAACAAAAATTCTACGAAGAAGCGAGAAGGAAATTCCCGCAACAGGATAGGATGTTCGAATCGGACGGCGACAGAGTAGTCATCGAGAAGGTCGACTTTTTCAAAGAAATACTGGTCATAAAACACCTCGAGACGGACGTAATCGAAAAAATCCCTTTGGATGAATTCAGAAACAGGTATTGTATGAAAAACAAAGACTGGCTCGAAAAATGGCTTCCGAAAAAGCAGAAAGACGAATAACAATGAGAAGATACCTTTTTATTATATTGCTAATCCTGTTTACCCACCCGCTTCTCGGGCAGAAATTGCTAATTCCTATGGACCTCTCGCAAACAGACCACCTGAAAGCTTACGGAGTTACCTATAGTGCCCTTTCCGAGGGTTATAACGTCGAATGGCTATTAAACTATCGCGGGGGCAGCTTTATGATGCCCGCGGAGGACGTTCTAACGACACTTTGTAGAATAAGGGGAGTTGCATTCGAGATTATCGACGGCGCGACCATAGCCGGTATATATGCTGAAATCGAGGAAAGCAATATGGAGGTCGTTCTGCTGGAAAAGGCGCCGAAAATAGCTATATACACACCACCGAATAAGGAACCGTGGGACGACGCCGTTACCCTCGCGCTTACATACGCCGAGGTTCCATACGAGACCGTCTGGGATGCCGAGGTTCTCGCCGGCAAACTACAGAACTACGACTGGATACATCTACACCACGAGGATTTTACGGGACAATACGGCAAATTCTACGCGAGCTACCGCAATGCACTCTGGTATCAGCAGGATGTGGCCACGAATCAGGAAATGGCGCGCAAACTCGGTTTCACCAAGGTTAGCGAATTAAAACTGGCCGTCGCTTTGAAACTAAGAGATTACGTTGCCGGAGGCGGCTTCTTATTCGCTATGTGCAGCGCGACCGATACCTGGGATATCGCTTTGGCTGCGAGGAATGTCGATATCGTTCCCGCCGAATTCGACGGTGACCCACTCGACCCGGACGCACAACTTAAACTCGATTTCGAGGAGTGCCTCGCTTTCGAGAATTTTACAATAGAAACGAACCCGCTGGTTTATGAGCATTCGAATATCGATGTAAAACCGGCCAGACCCGGATACGGAGGCGAGGGCGTCGATTATTTCACCCTGTTCGATTTCTCGGCTAAATACGACCCGGTGCCTACTATGTTAACACAAAACCATGTTAATGTGGTTAAAGATTTTCTCGGTCAAAACTCCGCCTATCTGGCAAGTTGTGTCAAGAAAAACGTTACGGTTTTGGCGACGTTCGAGAACCGTCCGGTGCACAAGTATTTGCACGGTAACTATGGCCGCGGTTTCTGGACATTTCTGGCAGGACATGACCCGGAGGACTACACACATTTTATCGGCGACCCACCAACCGACCTCAATCTCCACAAAAATTCCCCCGGTTATCGCCTGATATTGAATAACATCCTATTCCCTGCGGCGCAGAAAAAGGAGCATAAAACTTAATGCCGAAAAAAACCGGCATAAGGGGAATTTTATGGCTCGCTATAATGGCAGCCTTTATTCTATCGGGATTTGTAGGTTACTGTTTCGGCCAGGGGGATTCTCCCGGAATTCAGGTCTCCGATACCGCTTTCGATTCGACTACGGTCGAGGTTTGTTTTTCTCCGGGAGGAAATTGCAGAGAGATGATTATCGATTATATCGAGTCGGCAACCAATAATATCGATATCGCAATATATTCGATAACCAATCTCGAACTCGCCCGCGCTCTTGTGCAGGCGTATTCTCGTGATGTAAAAATAAGGGTCGTTGCGGACGACAGAAATATCGACAGCAAATACGGTAAAAGCGTGTATCTCGCCGATTCGGGTATCCCGGTTAGATACGACGATTCTCGAGGATATATGCATCATAAATTCGCTATTATAGACGGAAAAACGGTCATAACCGGAAGCTACAACTGGTCGAATTCCGCAGAAACGCGGAACAATGAAAACGTCATTGTTGTTAAAAACGGTAATATCGCCCGGGTTTATTCCGACGAATTCGAGCGTCTCTGGAAGGAGTTCCGTTGATACCTATCGGCGCACGGCGAACACCCGCTTTCCGATGGAAACCGAGTCACTGGAGTATCGGGCCGTTCTTGCTGTTTCTGGCCGGGATGGCGACGTTATTTTTGATTCGAGTTCTGGTCAAAAACCCTCAAGCTTACTCAAGCACTGTCGGGTTCGTCATCCCGTTCCTCGACCTTTTTTATATTCTGGGTGCCGTTCTGGCGACCCTGATGTCGGGCGGCGAGCTTAAGGACCTCGGAATAACCCGCCGATACGGGCTTCTCGCTCTTGCGGTAGGACTTCTGGTTGGATTCGCGATTATGGGCGTTCGCAGTCTCGACCCTCGGTATGCAGGTTATTTGAAGGTGAGCAACGAGGTTTTACCGGGACTTGTTTTAGTTTTCGGAGGCGCATTTCATGCCTTCGCCGAGGAGGTTCTTTTTCGCGGATATATGATGGGCAGACTCTCGCGCGATATCGGGTGGGTTCCCGGTATTTTGATATCCGGCATCGCCTATGGTTTGATGCCGTTCGCCTTTCTCGGTGCCGACCCGACAGCGCCCGAACAAATACTCGAAATTAGCAGGTTTTTCGGGTCGGTTTTCCCGGCTATGCTGTTGCTCGGGGTGTTGCTGGCGCTTGTTTATCGGATTGTAGGGAATATTATCTGCCCCTGGTTTGGCGTAACGCTATCTATTTGGACGCTCGGCTTTATTAAAGGAGGAATAGCCGAGGATATGAGTAATCCATTGTTATCGCTGGCCGGATATATCTGCCTTATTATTCTTACCGTTTTCGGAATAAGGCTTCTTTTAAAAGCCTATGGTAAGGAAACAATCAGTATAAAAGAAATAAAAAACATTGTGGACTGAGGAGGGGAAATGAGAAAAACGGTCTTTTATTTATTCGTTCTGGCTATGGCAACAGCGGTTGTGTCGGCTTCCAACACCGCCGATTGCGCCAAATTGGAAACCGAACCGGTCGTTTTCGGGCCCGACCGCGGTATAGAGAGGCTCAGACCGACCGATTATCTCGAACACACCGAGCCGTTCTGGTTCGAATACGACACCGGCTATCCGAGTCTGTATCTTAGCACACCATCGCCCGGGATGCGCGAAATGCTCAGAATACAGGCAATTCATCCCTGTTCGGTTTCGTCCGTTAGTTTTTATCTTCAGGAAGCCGGCTCTTTGGAGGTTCATATCTGGGTTTCCGATTCGATGAGGATGCCGGGATTCGCAGAGTTAGTCCCGCATTTTATCGATATTGTAGATTCGGGGACTTACGGTTGGCACGATGTCGTTCTGCCGGAGAAGTTCTATCTCGAGCCGTTCGAGGAATGCTATGTCGGCAGAGAGGTTGTTTATCCGAACAGGCCGAGGTTATTGCTAACGTGGAAAGAGGATGTCGAGGCACGCAGTTGGCTTTATATTCCGGGTTCCGGATATGTCAGACCGATGTCTCCACCAGATACGACCCAATGGCCGGTAACTTACGCTATCCGGGCATACGGCACCTATTATCATGTCCCGGATGAATACCTTTTCGAGAGAGATTCCGCCGCGGTTTCGACCACCCATAGCGGTGTCGCACTTTACGATTTCGACTATGACGGCGACGCGGATTTGGCTAGCGGGACCCATCTTTTCCGCAACGAAAGCGGCAGCTTTACTATCGTGCCGAGCACCGGTATGTCTGGAATCGGTTATCCCTACTGGGGCGATTTCGACCTAAACGAATACCCCGATATATTTTTGGCGGGAGCTATCGGTTCCGATAAACTCTTCGCCAATAATTCCGGTTCCAGCGTTTTTTTCGATGTTACGGACGTTGCCGGCGATTTATCCAATCCGTATTACACCGACGCCGCGGCTTGGCTCGATTACGACCTCGACGGCGACTTGGATTTCTATGTCGCAAATTCCGAATATTGGGACCCGGTGGATTCCACATACACTTATTATCCCGACCTCTTTTACCGGAACGACGGCGCTTATTTTGTCGAGGCTACAAACCTCGTCGGAATGGGTATAGTCTTCGCTATTCCGCATTCCGGCAGCGGAATCGCTCTCGGCGATTGGAATAACGACGGCTATCCCGATATCTACGTCGCTAACTCGCATTACCACCCTAACTACCTATGGCTGAATACTGGCGGGTCTTTTATGGAGATGGCTTACGCCTACGGCGTGGACGGTATCAACGACGGCGGGGGTATTTACGGCCGTAGTCTCGGCGCCTGTTTCGGCGATTTCGATAACGACGGCGACCTGGACCTTTTTGTCGCCAACGATGTCTCGGACCCGGCTATCCCTGCTGCGGATAATTCGATGTTCTACACCAATCTCGGTCCACCCGATTATTATATGTTCGACGAACGCGCCGCCCGCGGAATCGGATTTTGCACCGTGCAGTCAATCCCGCTATTTTTCGATTACGATAACGACGGCTGGCTCGACCTTTTTATTACTGGAAAGGCTCCGGGGTCCTACGCGACGCTCTATCGCAACAATGCCGACGGCACCTTTAGCGACGTTACCGAAGAAGCGGGACTATTCATCAATGGCTGTGACGCCGCCGGTTTCGCGGATATCGACCTCGACGGCGATATCGACCTCGTTATCGAAACATGCCGCAGGAAAGATATATATTACAACCAGTATTCACTTATTATGGGAACGACCAATAACTGGGCACGTTTCCGTTGCGAGGGCGCCGACGGCAACAAACTCGGAATAGGCACCAGAGTTAGAGTTCTCGCGGATACGCTCTGGCTCATGCGTGAGGTCGGCACGCAATACGGCGGTGTCGCTTCTCAATCTGAGCCTGTCCTGCATTTCGGTCTCGGCTCCGCGGCGGTTATGGATACCGTTATTATCGAATGGACTTCAGGGACAATCGAGACGCTTTATAGTGTCGCCGCTAACGCAACTTATAATCTTGTCGAGGGCACACATTATATCGGCGAAAGCTCTAATAAGCCGGAGAAATTGAGTATAACGGTCTATCCGAACCCGTTTAATTCGGCGGTTAAAATCGATTGTCGGGGCGTCGGTGCGACCGGACGGTCGCCACGGCAGGTCGGACTGCAAATCTTCGACATAACCGGCCGCCTGGTGGCCGACCTGCCGTTGCCCCGCGCTGAATCCGACGATAAAACCGGTGGACATATAGAGAATCGCAGTCCGGATTCAGCGCGGGGCCCGACGCCCCTGATATGGCGACCGGATGAATCTCTCGGCTCGGGGGTATACCTCGTTCATATAGCTTCCGGCGGAAAAACAGCTTATAGACGAGTAGTCTATATTAAATAGAAAGAGAAACTATGCGGCTTCCTGTTGTCTTTGCTTTGGTTTCACTTGTATCGGCGGTTTTCGCCGACTGGTTGTTCGGTCCGGAAGGTTTCGAGGACGATGTAACAATTGTATGGGGAACATCAGGCCCCAGCGGATACTGGTTTGCGCCTACGTATAACGATTCTATGTTCGTTTACGGCCCCGGTTTCGAGAGCGATTCCGCGATTGGTTCTGGCCCGATGTCATGGCCGGACTGGTGGGGAAACTTCATCCGCACTCCGTTAATCGATTGCTCGACCGCCGATTCGGTAATTTTATCCTTCCGGATGTGGAACACCGCCGACCCGGGCGATTACGATTTCGCGCGCTTTTATGTCTGGATAGAACCATCGGGATACGCCGGCACGGTAACCTATTCGATGGGGCCCGACTCCACAAGAGACTGGCAACCGATGAATATCGATTTTACTGAACACGCCGCCGGGGAATCGCAGGTCTTTTTCTATCTCGAGGCTAATTTCGGGACCGGTTCTTTCACACGCGAATGTAAGTTTGACGACATCGGCGTTTCGACTAATACAGTTATGTCGATAGAAAATACTCCCGTAGAACAACCATACCGATTGACGTTAGATGCTTATCCGAACCCGTTTAATTCGGCGGTTAAAATCGATTGTCGGGGCGTCGGTGCGACCGGACGGTCGCCACGGCAGGTCGGACTGCAAATCTTCGATATAACCGGCCGCCTGGTGGCCGACCTGCCGTTGCCCCGCGCTGAATCCGACGATAAAACCGGTGGATATATAGAGAATCGCAGTCCGGATTCAGCGCGGGGCCCGACGCCCCTGATATGGACTCCAAACAACTCGTTACCGTCGGGCGTCTATCTAGTCAAAGCCTGTATAGGGGATACAAGAGTAACGAAGAAAATCGTCCTCACTAAATAGCGTCGTGAATTAAGCAGGGGCCGTCTCTCGATACCGATTAATGCTTAAAGTTAGTAAATAAACACAGGGTCGCCTACCTCGAGAGCATTGTATATCACCTCTAAATCTGACGCGCCGACGCGCACGCAACCGTGTGAAACAGCGCGCCCGAGACCCCTTCCGTAGTGGATGTAATAACCATCGCCGAGCCCGAGGCTATACCTGCCAAGTGCTCCCGGAACCGACCGAACGAGTTCCTTCTCCGAGCCGGACAGAATCCGATAGGCCTCCCTGCGCTCCGATTCGGGCATATTGGGGCTAAAAGTAATAAAATCGCTCGGAACGCTCCTTCCCTGTTCCTGCCAATACCACTCGGGCCGGTGCCAGGTCGGATTGACCGTCTTGCTTGTAATATGCCGTTCTCCTTTGGGCGTCTCGAAATTCCAGCTTCTCGAGCCGGCGCTATGATAACCCTTGCCAACGCCGCATGGCCCTTCGCGGATTATCATATTCCCTTTACGCAATTGAAATTTCTTAGCCCGAGTATCGATAACCAGATAATACCCCGGTTCGTCGAGGGCCTCGAGTTGCACACGAAGCCGTTCTAGGGCGAAAAGCAATGAATCCGCGACTATACGAAGGGAATCCGATTCATTAAATTGCCTGAGATAAATCGACTGCATCCTCGCCCAATCGCGCGCCATCTCAATATCGTCGGAAATGAACAAAAAATAATACGCCAATATCGCGATAACCGAAATCAAGAGAATTACAATCAGGATACTCTTTGCCATCGATAGCCTCTTTAGACTATTACATCAAAGCCACCCGACCGTCCGATACCAATCGACAGTCTCTTCGATTCCACGAGCCAGGTCGTATTCCGATTCGAATTCCAGTTCGCGCCGGATAAGCGAATCGTCGCAAACCCAGCTAACCGACATCTCTCGCACTTTCTCGAATGATAATATCGTCGGTTTTCCGCTGATTTTCGCCGCCGATTCGGCGACCGCCGCCACGGGCCAGAACGCCCATTTCGGCAGTTTTAGTTTTACAGGATTTTTACCCAGAGCTTTCGCGACCGCCTCGCCGAATTTCCGCCACGTATGAACCTCGCCGTCGCTTACGAAATAAACCGAACCCGACTCGTGCGATTTTCTCAACAATATCGAAACAGATTTTGCGAGGTCTTTAACATAAATTATCGAGAATTGCCTATCCGGGTCGCCGGCGAACGGGAGCAATCCTCTATTAACCAACCGGAAATAGGCGAAAACATTCGTGTCTCGAGGACCGTAGACTGTCGGCGGACGGATTATCGATACCGGAATATCCGGCGCGAATTCTTTTACTATCTGCTCCGCGGCTAATTTACTTCGCCCGTAGGCGGAAAGCGGGCCTTCGGGTGTAGTTTCGCAAACCGCATTATCGACATTTCCCGGACAGGACGCCGCTTGACTCGAAACCAGGACAAACCGTTTTAGATTTTCACAATTCTCGCCGCATAATTCGAGCAGCCTGCGCGTGCCTTCCGCGTTTATCCTGTGAAAATCCCCGGTGTGCTTCGCTTTCGTCAATCCCGCCGCGTGGACAACGCCGTCGACTTCGGAGAGAATTCGGCGAAGAGGCTCGGGCTGGTCGACCGGCGCGTCGATAAGCTCGATTTTATCTATAGGCAGCCAGCGAAGATTCGAGGTTTCTCGCTTCGCTACTACAACGGAATCGCCGTCGGCGAGAAGCCACTCGACGATATGCGACCCGACAAAACCAGTGCCGCCTGTAACTAAAAAGCGCATTACAATTTATACTCGTAAATTCTATATGTTTTATGTTTCTTCGCGCCGAGCTTCACGGCGACGTTGTTCATTGCATTGTTGTCCTCCTCGACCCACGACAGTTCGGCACTCGTATAGCCGTTCTTCAGCCCGTTGATATACGTGCGATAATAAAAAACGAGGTCGATTCCCCTGTTGCGGAAACCCTCGATAACACCCATACTCATAACGCGAATTCGTTTTATTCTCTTTTTAGCGAGCATTATTCTGAATATCCCTAATGGCAAAAGCCTTCCGTGCGCAGCTTTCAAGGCGATATTGAAATCCGGCACGGTCAGCGACAATCCGACCGGTTCGTTATCGACCTCCGCGAAAAACACGAGTTCGGGATCGAGAACGAGCTTTAAATCCTTCGCGGTGAACCGGAATTCGTCCTCGGTCATCGGCGTGTAAATAGCGTTCACCTGCTCGAACTCGTTGTAAACAGTCCGCGCACGTTCGACCTCGTTCTCCCAATCCTTCGGGTCGATATTCCTGACGGAAAATCCCCCGCGCTTTTCGAGTTTCGGTATTATCTTCTCCAGCCGTTCGGGTATTTCCTGCTTGTCGATAAGCCAGGCGTAGAGGTCTTTCCATTTTTTGTGCCCGTAGCTTTCGATAAGCTCGATATAATGCGGCGGGTTATAGGACATCATTATGACCGGCGGCTCGCCGAAACCTTCGATAAGAAGCCCGACGATGTCGTTCGAGGACGGTGATAGCGGCCCGATAATCCTTGTGCAACCCTGCCGTGATGCCCAATCGATAGCTGCGTCGAATAAGGCGTTGGCAATCGCGTGGTCGTTCTCGCACTCGAAATATCCCCAGTATGCGGC
>Ga0180301_10000358_pt1 | contig 35490 bp, 37 predicted proteins | sample GuaBasSediGuay16_FD_121797 | JGI IMG/M metagenome (GOLD analysis project Ga0180301, IMG submission 121797) | Subseafloor sediment microbial communities from Guaymas Basin, Gulf of California, Mexico - Guay16, Core 4569-2, 12-15 cm | ecosystem: Environmental > Aquatic > Marine > Hydrothermal... | reverse complement strand
TGGATGTGGGGAGTCCCGTCCCCCCCAGAAAGCCCGTCAATGAACCCTGAGACAGGAAGACCCTCCACTACACATGCATCAAAAACAATGAAAGTAGCGGAGAGCCAGAACGGTATCTACCATTATATAGTCGGCGTCCATTTTCCCTATCTTTTCTTTAATTAAATCCTTGTACTAAAGCAACGTGTCTATGCTTTTAATGAGCGCCCCATTCGGGCCTAGACCATACCTCCTCATAACATCTCTAACATTAACGTATTCTCTAACATCTGTTTGAGGAGTATAAGGAAGCTCCTCTACACCTGGATCGAGATTTATAAATGATACTTTCAAATCCTGGTGCTTGATTATCCACTTTCCAAACGACGCTGCGAGGCTGGTTTTCCCTGCTCCGCCGGTTCCATGAATATTACAAAGTTTTTCATTTCCAGCAACTACACCGCAATATCCTTTCCTAAGGAAGTTTAAATTATCTTTTCTTCTAATACAATCTGTATATAGATTGATGGAAGGGAGCGCGATATGAAGCCGAAAATAGGTGTAACCTGCGGTTTTAGCAAGGGATTTAAGCTGGGATTTGGCTCTGAAACAGACTACCTGTACCTTTCCCTAGACTATATTAAAGCAGTTAAAAAAGCCGGAGGCATACCGATCGTTCTTCCACCAGAACCGGATTTTATCGACGACTTAATAGATATAGTCGATGGAGTGTTAATTACAGGCGGCGGCGACATTGATCCTTGGCTATACGGAGAAAAACCGCATTTCAAAACACGCTACATTAACATTACACGTGATATTTTCGAGTTGGAACTTACTAGAAAAACGATTGATAGAGGAAAACCGGTTTTAGGTGTCTGTAGGGGAATACAAGTGATCAACGTGGCACTAGGAGGAACATTAATCCAGGATATAGACAGTGAGGTGGACCCGGTTATCCCACATAACTTTAGGGAAGGGGGTAAAGATTATCGGGTTCACTTTGTTGAAATAGATCGAACTTCAAGGCTCTATGAGATTCTTGGGGTGTCTCGATTAAAAACGAACAGCTTTCATCACCAGGCTGTTAAAAATGTGGCTGAGGTTCTGCGTCCTGTAGCATGGACTGAGGATGGTATAATAGAGGCTGTTGAATCAAAAGACAAGAAGGTCTTCATCCTAGGAGTACAATGGCATCCTGAAACCATGTTGGATGACCTCCAACTACGACTTTTTAAAGCGCTTGTTGAAGCAGCTAGCCGGAGGTGTGAGACTTGAGTGGTAAGACATTAGATAAACTCGATATCCGGCTTCTCTCAGAACTATTCAAAGATTCTAGAACGAGCTTTAGTAAGCTATCTAAAATCCTCAAAGTTCCTAGAACCACAATAATAAATCGCGTTGAAAGATTGATAAAAAACGGTATCGTAAGGAAGTTTACAATAATACCTGGATACCAGAACCTAGGATACATTTTCCTAGCCTTTGTACTGGTTCGTGTACGAAGGGGAGGTGGAGTAAGAGTATCCTCTACACAAGTTTCTCTTGCAAAAAGGATCCTAGAGGAGAGTAGTATGAGGGAGAATTTACCTTGGGTTGAGGAAGCCCATATAATAACAGGTGAGTACGATATTCTACTTAAAGTTAGGGCTAAAAACTGGGAGGAGATATCCCGTTTTCTAATAGAATATTTAGCCGGATTGGAGGAGGTCGAACATACAAACACTCTTCTCTGTCTCTTGACAGTCGATGAACAAAGAACCCCTCCGCTGGCAAGGGACTTCGAAAAACGGTAAGAATATATTGTATGACAGCTAATAAAATAATTGTGAAACTATTTTTGCTGAAATACCAAATACGGAATAACTGAGAGGTGATTACTATGGGCGAGGAAATACCGTTAAAACCATTGACGAAAAGCGATGTTCATAGACTTGAAACAGCGCTCATGATAGCAACTCTATTGAGAAGCGACCTTCTAGATAAAATAAGGAATCCTGAAGATAGGTTAACTTGGATAGATTCGTTAGCCGTCGCCGCAGGTGCATTAGCTAGACAAAGAGCTGGATATACTGTACCTGAAATAGCGGAAGAGCTGGGGAGAAGTGAAGCCACTATAAGAAATCATCTTCAGGGGAAAACAGAGGCTGGAAAATTAGTCCAAGAGACATATAGTAAATTTATTAAAGAGGGAGTAAGAATCGACATACCTTTTCTCGAGGAGACGATAACCCCAGGAAAGATAAAGGAGCTGGAAAAGAAGCTAGAGGAAAGTGAGGATAGAATAAAGGAGCTTTCATCTAAAATAGAAAATGCGAAGAAAAAATTGGAGGAAGTTATTTCAATACTCTCCTAAAATATTAAAATAATTATTTTTATTTCCAGTATTATTGTCTATGAGCATCTGGTTAAAACCCTTAATTGATGATCTTAAGGGAGCAGATGTAGGTATAGTGGTTGCTGATGAAAACCAAAATAAATTAATTGAAATCAACCCTGATAACCCATTTATACCCGCCTCCAACATGAAATTATTTACTGCTGCCGCAGCCCTTCTATATCTTCGTCCCAACTTCCGGTATTTCACAGGAATATACTATACAGGCAGTCTAGATGGCGGAACATTAAAAGGCAATATTGTTGTTAGAGGCTCAGGGGATCCTCTTCTTAAAAGCACAGATATTGATAAAGTTTCCATCAAATTATCACGGGTCCTAAAACAAGTTAAGGGAAATATAATTGTTGATACAAGTGTCTTTGATAGAGAATTTGTAAATAAGAGGTGGGATGAAAATTATCTTCAACACCCGTATGCCCCAAGAGTATCAGCTTTAACGGTAAATGAAGGTTGTATAAACATTATTGTCCAGCCGACCCAACCAGGCGAAAAACCGCTTCTAGAGATACATCCTATACAGGATGAAATCAGAATAATTAACAAGGCAATTACCGTTAAAAAAGGCTTTGCGACGAAAATTAATGTAACTAAAAAGAAGGGAGAAAACGTTTTCATAGTTGAGGGGACTATCGAAGAAGACGCGTATCCAGTTGATGTGAAAAAACCTATCGAAAACCCCCATTTATACACGGGTTCCCTCTTTAAAAGTGGGTTGATTAAAAATGGTGTTAGTGTAGAAGGAAATGTTGAGGAGGGTTTTCTCGAAGATGGGGTCTTGTTGGACTATATTGTTTCGAATCCTTTAACTGAAATCGTCAAGAAATTACTAAAGCACAGCGACAACCTTGTTGCCGAATGCCTTCTAAAGACCATGGGTTACTACAGGTACGGTAAAGGAAGCTGGGCTAACGGTATAAACTGTTTAAAGAGAACTTTAGGTGATATCGGTTTAAACCTAGACGATGATAACATAAGGATATTTGATGGTTCCGGTCTTTCGAAGTCAAATAAACTAACACCCTGGAAAATTGTGGAATTACTTTTGGCGATGAGAAAAAGCAGTCTTTTCAAGTACTTTTATAATGCTCTTCCAGTGGCCGGAGTAGATGGTACACTGAGAAAGAGAATGAGGAATACACCTGCTGAAAGAAGGGTAATTGCAAAAACCGGTACATTAAGCAATGCCTGTACCTTATCAGGATATATAAAAACATTAAGTGGCCGGGAACTAGTTTTTTCGATAATGGTAAATAACTTCGAGATTCCCATAGAAGATGTTAGAAAAATAATAGACAAAATTTGTGTAAACATAGTTAAAAAATATTAAATACTATAGTGGCTTTATAATATTATTTTTCACGAAATTCTCAATGTTCTTAAGTCCTATAACCACAGCATTTTGAGTAGCTAGTAAAGGCACTTCCATTGTGCCAAAATCTTTTAGCATCCACCCTCTAACCCCGTTTTTATCAACATCTATTAAGATAAAAGGAATGTTTAAAGATCTTAATAATTCCTCCGCCTTTAAGCATTCATTGTTATTCTTCTCTACAAAAAGATATACTTCCGGATTTTTGACCATCTTATCACCAACCTACATTATACCATATAGCCTGTAACATTATTGCATGTTGCTCCTAGAGAGTACTCCGACAAGCTGAGGATAACATGTCGAGAATATATTATTCCTACTAAAAATGCTATCGGAATGCTGGCTGAAAATAATAGAAAAACAATGGATGACCATTAACGAAATATCCTTCTAGAGATGTAAGGGACGGCGGAAAGCTCCTGATTGGAGGAAGCTGAGAAATTATTTTAATCATCATTCCATATATTTTGCAGGAGGTTTTATGATAATATTAGTTACAGGTATAAGCGGAAGTGGACGTCTAGATTACGTCAACGAGGTAGCTAAGTTAGCTGGTGAACGCATTAAAGTGTACGACATAGGATCCATGATGTTCGAGAAATCTAAATTTCTAGGCATAAAAATAAAAGAAGATAAGATACTGGACTTAGACCATTTTGCATTAAATTACCTTCGGGCAGCTATCTTCGAGGAAATATTAAAGGAAGCGGACGCATATAGAGGATTAAGCGAAAAAGATCTAATAATAAGTTCTCATGCATGTTTCCGATGGAAAAGACATCTAGTTCCCGGATTCAACTTCTATTACCTTAACAGACTTAACCCCGATATTTACATAACGGTGGTCGACAACATCCACTCAATAAAAGTCAGGTTGGAGATGAATCCTCAATGGAAGGGTAAACTCTCCCTAAAAGATATTATAACATGGCGAGATGAGGAAATTTTCATAACAAGCATGCTTGCCCAGTACCAAAACAAGCCCCATTATGTTCTAGCCAAAAACATGGGAGCAAAAACCTTTTTTGATATAGTTTACAGGGTTGAAAGAAGGAAAAAAGAAGGCAAAGAACCTGCACCGAAAGCATACATAAGCTATCCCATAACGTTCATGCGCCAAGACGAAAAATGGTTTGAGAGAAAGGAGAAATTTAAGGAAAAACTTGAGGAGATAGGTATAATAATATTTGATCCAATGGCTGTCGAAGAACTTGATCTCCTTTCAATGGCGGCTAAGGCCTCCCAAAACGGGGAGCCCTCGGTTGAAGTGGATGCGAATGGGCATTCATATAATATTCCTATAGAAGAAATATATGAAGCAAAGGAGGACATGATCGAGCAGGTCGTGGTAAGGGACTACCAGCTAATAGATCAGGCTGATATGATCATAGTATACTATCCCACACATATGCTTTCTCCCGGCGTTCTGAGCGAAATAAACTATGCTTACACACACAATAAGGAAGTATATGCCTTCTTCCCATATGAAGTAAGCCCATTCTTCGAATATTATACAACCAGGATATTCAAAGACGCCGATGAAATAATAAACTTCTTTAAGGAAAATATTTCTCCAGGGTAATTAAGTTTATAATAACAATGCTAGTTTTAACTGGCAGTGTTCTAAAATATTATTTGTGAAAGCAGTATCAGTACGCCACGATCGCTGTAAGGATATATGCCATTTTTTAACTCGCCTGTTCTTGAAAGGAGAAAAAGTAAATACCATTGGTAGATTAAAAGCTCCAGAAGCGATAGATTAGGAGCTGATGCTTTCAGCAAGCTCAATGATATAGGTATTAGGAACAAACCCGAAACGGTAAATGTAGCTAAGGGTATTTATAATATTCATACACTCCAAGCCTGACTCTATAAGGTATCCCTAGATACAAGAGAAGTATATTCATTAGTGGTTGCCCGTGCATGGTATTTAGGTTATTTTTGATATTATGGGAACTTGTGTGGGTTTCTCCCTCAGCCGCCTCACCTCTAGTTGGTGGTTTATCGGGGGCTACATTGACCGCCACCACAGGGTGCGGGTTGCCGGGGAGCGCCGCCATCGGCTAAGCCTGACGGCATCTAAGGCGAGTAGATAAAACACCATACATAAGGCTTCGAGCTCCCATAATTTCCAAAACACCCTAAATACTCAAATAAACAATCAGTCCCACGATTAATGCAAACATAGCGGGGATTAAAAGAAGCCCTCCAAAGAAGAAGGCATCCTTATGTATCTTCTTAGAAAACCGTTTGTCTCTACCGCTTCATTCTATTTAAAACTATAGCTTTTTGTATCTGCGGTAGAGACAAACGGTTTGATAACAGTAATTGTCTAAAATTTTAGAGTTGGTAAAACCGGATTCTAGATGGCGCCGATAAAAGGTTCCGTCTATATTTAATAGATCTTTCCAGTTTAAATGGTAAATGATAGAAAAATATAGTGGATTAAGACAAGGTAAATGTTGGTAGGCGATGATACTTTCAGGTAACCGGATCATCCAGCTTATAAAGGAAAAGAAGCTTAGGATAGAACCTTTCGATGAAGCCACTATAAGGGAGAATGGTGTTGACCTGCGGATAGGAAACGAGGTTGCGGTTCTTTTGAATAATCCAGCTCCATTGGATCCAGATAACTTGAAGTCCGTGGATCTAAGGGAATATTATAAAATTCTTAGGTTGGATAGTTCCTTTGTACTTCAACCCTACATGAAGGTACTTTTATCCACCTTAGAGTACATAAGTATGCCTGCGGACATAGCTGCTCTTGTAGAGCTGAGAAGCACGTTTGCACGGCTCGGGTTAAGTATTCCCCCCACTGTGATTGATGCCGGGTTTGAGGGACAAATAACCCTTGAGGTTCATGGGGGAGCATTCCCCGTGGTCCTTAAACGGGGTATGAGGTTTGCCCATGTAGTTTTCTTTAGGATTGAAGGTCAACCGATACCCTACAAGGGAAGATATCAGGGGCAAAGGGGAGTTACGCTTCCACGGTGAATTCTTCAACAATTTTATTCTTAAACCTGGCGAGTTTCTGTTTCGAGACTTCAAGGAGTTCGTTTGACACTTGAACAAGCATGGATATTTCTTCCGGGTTAACTAGGTATCTTCCCTTCCACTTGAGGGGGACAGTCATCTCCTCGCTTCCAACGATCTCCAATAATATTCTTTCTTTTTTGGTAACCTGTATACCACTGTGTTTGAAGCCGCATTTACGGGCTATATCAAGTAGCTTCATCGCGCATTCTAGATTACGTGCTACTACATGAAGTATAGGTCCTTGAACCATAAGCCACAGGTAGCTCCAGTCTCCCAGAACAATATTTTTTATTGTTTCAGGGTCCACCTTCCAGTGCCATTTACCGAGAACCTTTATATCGAATTTTTCTCCCGGAAGCCTAACCTCAGCTATCTGAATCCTGCCACTGCAACTACTGGTAGTGTAATAGTCGTCTAGACTATTTATCAAATTCAATAAATCTTTTAGATCATGGTCAACGCGTCCAGCCTCAAACTCTTGAAACAGCCTCCTTGTAAAGTATTTTTTCCTTTCATGCCACTCGCTCATAGTATTTAGAGAATCCGTAAAGGTATTAAATGGCTTCCGTCACAAGACGGTGCATTAAAGAAATCTTTAGAACGAAATCCTTCTCTACAAACAGCATACGAAATCCTCTCTTTCCTGGCCTGCTTTAAAACGGGTTCAAGAAGCCTTTTCCTCAATCTTTCCGGAAGATACCAATATCCCTTTATTCTAGCCCCATATTTAAGGTAAAGTTTCCTCCATTCCACAGCTTTCTCCGGGAACGCCCTTGACATTCTACCTAAATTATCCAATTTAACTTTATAGGTGGAAGCTACTATATGAAGGGCTCCTTTATCCGCAACCCTACTCACCAATTCTTCCAGTTCAGCTGGATCATCATTTATTCCAGGTATAATCGGGTCGATTCTGACAGAGACAGGAATCCCTTCTTCACACAGTTTCTTTATGGCGGTAAGTCTAGCGCTCGGCGGCGGGGCGTGCGGTTCCATGCGTTTCGCTAAAGCCTCATTTAATGTAGTTATAGTTAAACTTATACTCGCATTTCCACTGGAAAGCAGGTCGACGTCCCTTAATACGAGGTTCGATTTAGTTACTATTAACACCTTGAAACCAAGGTTCAAGAGTAGCTTAAGAGCTTGTCTTGTAAGCTTGATTTCCTTCTCCATGGGTGGATACGGGTCACTACTGTTACTTATACTTACAGGTAGATTTTTATCAGCCTTTCTAAGATCCCTCAAAAGCTTTTTGATGAAATCTTTTTTAGGAAGACTGTCTCTGTATCCTATATAAGATGAAGCGTAACAGTAGAGACACTTATGACTGCAACCGGTATAGGGTTGAAGGGAATATTTAGGAGGACAAGTGCACAGCGGATTTTTCCATGGATCAAATAAACGAAGATAATGGGGCAATCCATCTCCCAATATCTTCTATAGGTCAACAAGACGATTAAAATATTTTCTCGAATGAAACTATTAGCTATTATTTGTCCTTGGTTCCTGATATCAGCTGTTTTACATCATTTATTTTGTTACTTACATTATTGATTATATTATTTACTAAACATTATTAGATGTTTGCGAAATTTTTTTTAATGAGTGAAAACAGATATATCATGGGGAAGGCATATTGACAAAGGGTGAACATAGATTTTTAACACCTCTCATTCTGGTAGTTTTCTCGTCTCTTTTAGTTCCACCTATTTTTACAGGCGTGCCTTCAAGTAGCCTTTATAGTCTTTTCCTCGACTGGCTTCAAGGTAGGCCTAGCGGCCTACTTAAGATCGGGCTTATGGTTCCAGATAAAGGTCCATTTTATGTAATCGTGTTTAATTATACAGTTCCTTGGAGCGAAAAGGCTCCTAGGGTGCTTTATTCAGACTGGAGTCAAGGAAGCCCCATTCAACTTGTATTCAAGGTTTATAGGATTCCTGAAGAAAGGTTTTTAGTTAATGATACATTGAAGATCAAATATCATGAACAAGCATATGCAGTCTACATAAGATCTAAGGATAAAATATATGTAGCCAGTTTAATAGTCGAGCCTAAAGATCCAATAACCAGCATAACATACACACGTTTTAAAGTTTTCAACGCAACTCCCATCCCCCGAACCATGGCTATACAAGGGGATATAGAAAGTTACCTTATGGGAACAACATATAACTTTCAGAATATTAAAATAGGTGAAATACACTCTATTCCTGGTATTAAGGTGAGCTGGGGATTCACCTCAGAGGATCTCTATAGACAAATACGTATCGAAATGTATTCCAGATATGCATCCATAAGCGGTGAAGACTACATGAAATATAGGGATGGTGACTATGACTTAAATAATCTACAATGGAGTCAGCCAACTGTTCTAGGAAAGGTATTAACAGATATAGCTGTTGCAGGCTACACTTCATCAGCTAGTGGGGGCGAATGTAAGTATATTATAGGTAGAGTCTACTATGAATACGATATGCAGTGTATAGAATACCCCCTCGACCAAGTAGCTGACTTCGCTATATTCATGATACCCTTAAGGTTGACGGGTTACTGGGCTTCTAGTAAAACATTTTCCTGCAGTATATGTGGGGGCTCCACACCTTCAAATTATGCCGGTAAAATAGAGGCTGGACGGCAGGATACAGTAATAAAACTGGGTTCCGGTAGCGGGGCTACTGCATGGAGTGCATCTCTCTCCTTTAGTATAGGCTTAACTCTTTCAGCTCCCCTCCAGTATGCTGGCACCACTCTTAACCTAGGTTTCACATTTACGTATCAAGTTTCAAGTAATGATGTATATGTTGAAGCCCGCCCGAAGCTTCATGTAGTCAAGGAAGCAAGTTATGTAAACCAGGATCTGTATTACTGGTATAAAATGCATGCTGATAAAGCAGACGAGGTAGTTCACTTCTCCTGGACCCCTCCAACTGGATGAACAACAAAAACTCTAGGTTTAATTTTAACAGGTTAATCTCAACCTTCATAACCTAAAATTTTACCTCTTAGGATTAGTTAACTTGAGGTTTTCTATTTTCGAACGAGTTTACACGGCTAGCATTTTGGATTCCATTTTATATTTTGAAGCTACGGAATCGTTTTAAATTAGAACATACTTTTTGAATAAAGTTACTGGGATTGATGGTGGAATTATGAGTACAGAGGTAAAGGGATGGGTTAATGCGAGGAGAATTGTTGGCGGAATAGTGTTTCTGGAAGTTATCCCAAGTGTCTCGATTAAGCCAGTTACTGTGGTTATAAAAAAATCGGAGAATCCAGAGGCTTGGAAGATAGCAAAAAGGATTAAAGTCGGTTCAGCCGTCAGAGTTTACGGAGAATATGTTTTAGAAGGGAAGAGTAAGAGAGGAATAGAGTTTATACCTTCCTGTATAGAGGTGTTATCGACCCCTAGGGATGCATTGCCGTATGATCCGCTAGGTAAGACACCGGTCCTCTTCGACACAAAGATAAAATACAGGTACTTGATGCTTCGTACACCCAAAGAAAGAGCGCTATTTAGGATTAGAGCTACATTACTTAAATACGCTCGCCGTTTTCTAGAGGAGAAAGGTTTTCTGGAGGTACAGACACCTAAGATTGTTGGGGCAGGAGCCGAGGGAGGGGCAACCCTCTTCAAATTAGATTACTTTGGTAGACAGGCTTTCCTAGCGCAAAGCCCTCAATTATATAAGCAGATGCTTATGTCTTCGCTAACGGGGGTTTATGAAATAACACCGTATTTCCGTGCGGAGCAACATCATACAACAAGGCATCTAAACGAAAGTTGGGGGATAGACGTTGAGATGGGTTTCATAGAGGGGATGGAGGATGTTATGAAGGTTCTTGAGGAGCTTGTTATATACGTGATAAAAAACGTGAGAAATGAATGTTCGGAGGAACTAGAGCAACTTGGAGTTGACCTGACCGTTCCTCGCACACCTGTTCCAAGAATCTCGTATGAGGAGGCTTTAAATCTTCTGGAAAAGGAAGGTTGCCAAGTGAAATGGGGTCTCGATTTAAGCGATAGAGATGAAAAGAAGCTGGGTGAAATAATGCTAGAAAAAGGGTATGAACTCTACTTTATCACAAACTACCCATGGGCTATTAAACCATTTTATGTAATGCGTGAAGGAGCTGAATTGAGTAGATCCTTCGACCTGGACTACCGTGGTATTGAAATATGTTCTGGCGGGCAAAGAGAACATAGGTACGATAGGTTGATTGAAAACATGAAGGTAAAGGGATTGAATCCCGAGGATTTCAACTTTTATCTTGATGCATTTAAATACGGTATGCCGCCTCATGGAGGCTTCGGTCTCGGAGTTGAAAGACTTCTAATGAAAATGCTAAGAGCCGAGAACATAAGGGAAGTTATCTTATTTGTAAGGGACATTCACAGGCTAGTACCCTAACCGTATATCCGGTTATTCGTTTAAAAAGTTTTAAAGAGCATCTTATTGGGTCTTTAGATTTTCTCTAGTACTATACGTGCATCAAGCACCTTTATACCTTTTTTATCCTCTAGAACAGCTACCGGGTTTAGATCCATCTCCTTGATGTATTCTTTAAGATCCCACATCATTTTTGATGTTTTAACTAGTACATCCGCTAAAGCGTCTATATCGCCTGTAAATCCCCCACGATACCCCTTTAAGATTTTACTAGCTTTTGTCGAGTCTATTAATTCCATAGCCTCCTCTTTTGTAAGAGGTGCAATACCGAAGGCTACATCTTTAAATACTTCCACAAAAACTCCCCCCATACCGAACATAATAGTGGGCCCAAACTGTGGGTCGCGCACACCGCCTACAATCACTTCATAGTGTTTTTCTACCATTTCTTCTAGGACTACTCCCTCTATCCTAGCGTGGGGCACTTTTTTTCTTACATTCTCGATGATCTTTTTGTAGGCGTTCTCCAGCTCCTCTAAACTACTTATCCCTAGGATAACGCCACCGATATCCGTTTTATGGACTACATCCGGCGACGATATTTTCATCACCAACGGGAAGCCCAGCTTTTTAGATGCTTGAACGGCTTCCTCCAGATTACGGGCTAGAACCATCTCTGTTACAGGGATCCCGTATTCCCTAATAATTCTCTTCGAGTCATATACGGGAATAACCTTTATACCTTTAGAAACATAATCCTCCAGCAACTTCGTTACGTTTGTTGGAGTTGACATATCCTCCCCATGGCAAGAATAATGTCCAGGTTAATTTAACATTTACGTTAGATATTTTCCGTACATTATGTGAGAAAGGGAAACGTTATTATTGGAGAAGAGAGGTTATTATGCGGGGTTTAATGAGCCAAAAGCTTGAAATACTGGTATCGCCATTCTACTGTAACACCGCGATGCTGTTATGCCAGACGGCGCTAAATCTTTACGCTAAAGGAGACTATAAGAATGCCGCCCAAATTTGTAAGTTCGTATCATCTTTTTGCATAAAAAAACCTCATCCATTATGCAAGCTTGAATCAAAATATTGTTATACTGCCGCTACATATTATGAGAAGGGATTAATCGAAAAGGGGGAAGAGTACTGTAAAAAGGCGCGTAGTATCTGCCCCAGAAATTTCAGGGTATTTGGTGATTAAAATGGGTTGGACGAAAATAATAGAGTATGCTCAACCAGAAATAAAGGATGTAATCCTAGTTCAGGGGCTTCCAGGTCTGGGGCTAGTAGGTAAAATAGCTATAGACTATATCATTGTCGAAAAGAATCCAAGTAAGTTTGCCGAGCTATACTCCAATAGCCTCATGCTTCCAGACGGAAAGGCGGGGGTAATCGTTAACATGTATGGTGTTGAGGAGCTTCCCCGCTACGAATTCTTCTACACTAAAACAGAACTCCATGACGTCGTATTTTTGACGGGCAACACTCAGCCAGTATCTTGGGCGCAGTACGAAATAGCAGAAAGTGTGCTAAACTTCTTAAAGAATAAATTTGGTCTCAAATTGGTTATAGCCGTATGCGGTACAGTAGCAAGAGGGATGGAGGGCAAGGTTTACATCGCAGCCAACGACGACAAGCTCCTGGGGGAGTACTCTAAAAAATATGGTTTGCAGATTTCTAGTGAAGGTTCAGTAACAGGCGCCTGTGGGCTTCTACCCGGATTAGCAAAACTTTACAATATTCCAGGCATATCGTTGATGGGGGCTGTAGGCCAGATTTATCCAGACCCATCCGCCGCCAAGGCTGTTCTACAGGTTTTAGATAACATCCTAAAACTGAACCTAGATTACTCTCATATAGACCAAATAATAGAAGACATGCGCAGGAAGGCGGAGATCCTAAAGAAGATACAGGAAAGAGAGAGGATAGAAACACGAAAGGAAGCCGAGAGACGTGAGCCATGGTATTATATATAATGTAGAAAAGTTGGTCGAAACCTATTTAAGATTGAGTGGATTTTATTCTGATACCAACATAGCTTCATGGAGGTGCATGGAGTTGGCGACATCAGAAGGGATAGTGTATATAGGCAACAAACCGACACCAAATTACGTTCTAGCTATAGCTACGCAATTCAACCAAGGGGTCAAAAGAGTGGTGATAAAGGCTAGGGGAAGAGCCATTAAACGTGCTGTAGATGCTGCTGAGCTGGTTAAAAGATCCTTTCCAGAAAAAGTCGAGGTAGCCGAAGTAAAGATCGGTAGTGAGGAGGTAGGCGAGCCCGACAAGAGGAGGACCGTTTCTACCATAGAAATAGTCTTGGAATATCAAGAGTGAAACTATATAATGTGTTTTAATGACCTTTTTTCTTTAAATAGATATATATCGCTATATTACCTGCTTTAAGTCTATTTTTTCTTGGGCAAAACCTTTCAAAAACATTAGATAATAAGATTCATTGAAGGATAATGGACTACTTAGAGGAGACTGTGTTTAACGCTGTAAAAAGGATGGTGGAGAAACTAGTAGACATAGGCTATGTTTTATATACCACCGAGGAGGCGATAGCTTTTCTAACACATTTTTTAATAAAAGAGGTGAACGAAGACAACATGAATATGATACAGTTAAACCGTATTTCCCAGGGAGCCATAAACGAGAGGAAGAAAAAGTATCCCGATATCGCTCTCTTAACTCCAACTGACATATTGTTAATAAAAGTTAGACTTATCCCTAAAGGGTTGAAGGCTAGACACGCTAGAGAAAGAATTTGGGGGAGAAAGCGCGAGCATAGCGGGGAACGAGCTTACGGAATTCTCGACTACGCTAAACGTTTCAACGTTCTTGCCAAGGATCTACGGAAAAAGAGGGTTTCAAGCCTGTTTATAATATTCGATGAGAAAAATTATCTTGACGAAGAAAAAGTTAGAGAACTTAAAAACATGGTAAACAGGATAAACCCCGCTTGTAAAATATTATACTTGAATATGCGTAGGTGTCGTGAGTCAAAGACAAGAAACCATAGTATCTGGAAAAATAACATAGTAAGGTTTTAGACCGATACTTAAAAACACCTCCTTCAGTGAAGACAATATTTTATTAAAACTGGCCTGGGATGGAGCTTTTAAAAAATGTGAGTATCCTTTCCAGTGATATTCTGAGGAACCTATACCTTCACGGACCACCTTAAATCCCTTTCCAATGAGGGCTAAGGCTACTGTAGGCTCAACTTTATGTTGTGTAAAAGCATATACTATGCTGCATAGAAAAACACTTTGGGAGGCTAGAATATAATCTATGTGCCAGTGTTTTCTTCTATCTTCTCTTGTTAAGGCGATGTACCTATTTAGACGATAGGCTAGATTTTTCAAAGCTGAGCCCACGTATATGTAATAGCCAGGTACAACATCCACTATTTTTCTTCTACCAACCCTTATTCTATTACCTTTTTCGGCTTTCAAAATTAAAGTGTATACTCCTCCATTATAGCTTAAATATCTGTCAGAAGCATTGGAAATAGTTGAAATAAAAACATCTTTTTTTACTTTCACTTTAATACCTCAAGTTCCATAAGTTTATTATAAAGTTTATTTATAGCCACCTCAACATCCTTTTCCTTCTTAGCACCTGTACACACGCATTTTCCACTTGAAAAAACTAGAATCACAACCCGTGGGTCGCCCATTCTATATATTAGCCCTGGAAACTGTTCGGGCTCATACATTGTATTTTCTAGAAGAAGGGCGGCTCTCTCAAGGTCAACGGTTCCATTTAATGACCCTGAAGCCACTATATTCTGGATGGTGATTTCGGGTTCACCTAGGTCAATTCCGTATTTAGCCAGTAGCTTAACCACTTTGTCGACGGCCTTATATACTTCATTTTCCGATTTAGCCCCAGTGCATACCATTTTTCCTGTGGAGAATATCAGTAGAGCCGTTTTTGGTTTATTTATACGTAACACCAGCCCGGGAAACTGGTCTGGATCATATTCAGTGTATGGAACTTTTTCTGCTATGAGGTTTAAGTCTATGTGTCTATTGAATGTTACAGAGGCAACGACGTTCTCTATCCTATATTTGGGTTTCCTGTTAATAACCATGCTTACACCCGTTAAGCAAAATATTTATAAGCAGGACTTATAAATGCATTGCAAAATATTTAGGTAAATCACTACCTTAAAAGGATTCCGAAGGGTATCTAATCCGATGTACGCGAAATAACATATATTTTCTACCGAATCTTTAAAAATAAGTATTTTTAAAATGAAACATGGCGATGATGAACTTGACCGCTAGGGATTAAATGACCTGAATGGTAGCCGCTGATTTCCGCTAAATTTTTCATTTATCACACTATAGTAGAATTCTACAGTTTACGTTTGAGATTTCATGGATTTTTCAGATCCACTCATCTAGGATACGGCTTCGGGATCTTAAATACACTCTTTTCATCCTTTCTAGTAATGTTTTCACTCTTCTCCGCGAAAACCCCTTCTTTCCACAAAGGAAGTCGATTAAGCCATCTTCGTCGAGCGGCCTAAAGACTATTTTATATTTTCTCAATACCGGTGGATTCAGGAAAATTTCCCGTATTTCCTCGTAGTTGGAGGGCAGTTGCCTTTGTATGTTTAAGGGGAGTTTTTCAAGTTTACCATATATCTTAATTAGCTTTAAGGCCTTTTTAGGCCCAATGTTCTTTACTCCAGGATTAAAATCTGTTCCTATAAGAATAGCTACATCAATCAATTGTTCTCTTGTCAACTGCAGGTGGCTAAGGACAGTGTTTAGTTCAATTAACTCAGGTAAAAGGGGTCTAGCTAGACCCTTACTAGGAAGAAACTCTGTACCTGAGATTGTTAGGTAACGCACTAGTTTTGGAGTACCATAAAGAAGTGAATCGTAGTCTCTACTATTTACGGCCCATACGTCGCCACGGGAGGCCATGAAAGCGGCTTGGGCCTCTGCGTCTGAAGGTGCTTGTATCCAAGGTATGCCAAGTAGGTCGAGAAGGTGTTTAGCGTCCTTGATCATCTCCCTATTAAGCGTGGACATTACAACAGCCTTGGAAAAAGCGGTTTCGTAGTCTCCTCTTTCAATGGCTTTTCTCCATTCCTGAAACGCTTTTCTACGTTGTATTCTCCTTTTCTCGATTTCTTGAAGTTTAAGTGGATGAGGTGGGCCATCAAAGACAAATATGAATCTCATTTCGTAATCGGCTATTAACCTCGTGGTTCTGAAAGCTAGGCCAACCAGATGTGACGTAATCTCTCCATTCGGAGACCTTAAGGGCTGCCCGTCAGGTGTTCTTATTAACGCTAGAAACTGGTACAACATATTATTAGCATCCACTGCGAATACTTTGCCCTTTAAATGCTCTAACCTAAGGATTTTACGAGGTATTATGGGGGTTAGGAGAACGCCCATCGTGTTACACTAGATATTTTCTGGGAAAGCCTAATGTTATATTTTATCGATTACCAAAGCTAAAATAACATTTAACAAACTGTATATCCTGTGGGATGTGGATGAGGCTAGATGAGATAGACATGAGAATTGTTTGCTCTCTAGTTAAGAGCGATGATCCCCGTAACTTAAAACAGGTTGCCGGAGAGACAGGATTACCGTTGAACCTTTTCTATAGTCGTATAAGAAAAATGAGGCAAGGAGGTATCTTAAGTATACACGCGGTGCCTAGGTACTCTTCGATGGGCCTTGTCCCGCTTTTAATTATAGTCCCTCAAAAATATTTACGTAAAGCAGTTTTCTTTAAAAAGTCACGGTATATTCTGATTTCAGGTAGAAGTATAGGTAAATTGAAGGGAAGCGTTTTTATTCTAACGTTGCCTGAGGAGGGAGTGCTTAAAATTTATGAGTATTGGGAAGACCTATACCATAAAGACATGGAAAAACCTTTGATCTTTTTGCTTTCTGATCCCCACTATATTTCAAATCCCCTTCCTTCATGTACAAAACAGTTTTACTTAGAATGGATGAAGGAGGCAGGGAAGGAAGTTAAAGTAAGTTCCAAGGTAGATGCACTTGATGTTTCTATTGTAGCTCTACTTGAGGAAGACGGCTGGCTTCCACTTACAAAAGTAGCTAACAAGTTGGATGAAAGGGAGAGCGTTATCCGCTATCATTACCAGAGGCATGTAAAAGAAAAGCTGATAAGAGGTTTTAGAATCAATTTCAGGAGATGGAGATCATGTATAACTTTTTTAATTAATATAAAGTTTACTGAATTAGAGGCCGTTAAAAACTGCATAGAAGAAATACTTAAAACACCTAGTTCATTAATAGTATTTAATAGTTTAGGTGATAATATTATACACATCTTAATAAAGACACCTATAGACTATATATGTACATTAAATAGCGTTATTCGAAAAGCCCTCTATAAGACCCGACTAATGGATCTAGATTTAAGCGTTATTCTCGAGCCTATAAAGGAACGTAAAATAATACCCTACGAGTTTTATAGAAGATACCGCTGGATCTTAGATTTCTGAAGGAATAAATGTATTCCTTCATCGATCCAGTTATAAAAACATTATATAACAGGTGAACTCGATGTTCTAGTTTTAAAGACCCAGCTTTTGAATGTATTTTTGGGATAGTGTGGGTATATCGACTTCTTTAGAGACGCGAGATAAGATTACGGGGATGTAATCAATTATATCTGTTGCCGTTATATGTGCTCCCTTAAATGAAGAAACATAGTCTCCAATTAAGCCGTTTAGGAAGGCTGCTCCCGCCGCAGAATATAAGGGATCTTCGGTGTGTGCGAGAAACGTTGCAGCTATTCCAGTTAGTACATCACCAGTACCACCTACAGTCATAGCGGGATTACCTGTAGGATTAGCTTTCACCTTGATCCCGTTTGAAATTACATCTATATGCCCTTTAAGTAGAATCGTTGTCGAGTATTTTCCTGCTAACTCCTTAACTTTTTTCATTCTTTCCTCTAGATTCCTTGGAGGCTCCGCGTTAAATAGTATTTTAAATTCACCTGCATGCGGAGTTAACACGGCTTTTTTGCCGTAGATTAAATCAAGTGAACCTTTGATGGCCTTTAAGCCATCAGCATCTATTACCATAGGTTTATCGAATAGTCTTAGCATCTCTTTCACAGCCAATATTGTGTCTTCGTTTAAGCCCAAGCCAGGACCCACTGCAATTACATCGTGTTTCTCTATTAAGTTAATGTTCTCTTTTAAAGCTGAACGGTTAAGGTGATCGCTAGGGTAACTCTTTACGATAAGGTTTGGAGAGAAACTTCTTACAGGAACCTCTATTCTCTCTGGTACCAGAACTGTAACGATATCCGCACCTGTACGTAACGCCGCCAAAGCCGTTAAAGCCGGGGCTCCACTGTATTCGGCTGATCCACCTATAATAATTATTCTACCATAATCTCCTTTCTTGGATTCCCCAGGCCTTTTTTGTAAACAATATTTTAGGTCCCCTGGGCCCACAATCATCTCGGCTTCAAGCGGAATACCTATATCGGCGACATGTATTCTTCCTGCATATTCATTGTTCACAAGACCCTGCTTCATTTTATGAAATGTAATAGTATAATCTGCCTTTACACACGGGCCTAACGGATTCCCGCTGTCTGCATCAAGACCGGAAGGCACATCAACTGAGACCTTGATTCCCTTAGAATTATTGATTAACTGGATGAGCGAGGCATAGGGTTCACGGACCCTACCCTGAAGCCCTATGCCCAGTAGAGCATCTATTATTATATCTGCATTCTCTATAGCTTCTTTAACCGCATCCATGTTTTTCCTGTAAACCAATAGTTTTACTGAGAGACGCATTTGCTTGATTATATCGAAGTTTCTAATCACCTCTTCTCTCTTCATCAATCGCGGGTCATCAGCCATGATAACTGTAACTGGGAATCCCTGTGATGCTAAGTGGCGGGCAGCTACCAGGCCATCTCCTCCATTGTTTCCTAAGCCAGCCACTACAACGACTTTAGCTTTTCTCTTTATTTTTCGGGTAAACTGGAGTACTAAATCTGCTATAGATCGCCCAGCATTCTCCATCATAAGCAGTCCTGATACACCTAAAAATACAGCATTTTCCTCTATGACGCGCATTTCCTTTACAGTTATGGTAGTTTCTCTTATGGGCTCCATTAATTTAACCAAGTTATTAGTAGGACAAAGCTATTTATTTGATGTTTACATAGAAAACAAGTTACCCTATGTTTTGTTAAAAGACTTAGCTTAAGAATAGATCGTTTCTTCCACGTGAAATACCACTATAACTCTCATTTACTCTCGACATTTCTTTGTGAATGAAGTCTCTTATGGCGACTCTTATCGCCTCCGAGACATTAGGATATAAACCTATACGGACGAGACTTCTAAGAGCATTAATATATGCAATTGGTAAATGTACGGTTATCAGCCTCATTTTTTCGCCTTCTTTACGTCTCAAGAGAACCACCTGTCTTATTATCTATTAGTTTCGGGCTTATTAGTCGATCTTACAAAGATCTTTATTTCAATGTATTACCTAATAACATTAATGTTGCGAAAAAATGTTATTTTAGATTTTAAAAAATATTTTTCTTAAGAGTTTATAATTTTTGTCCAGCATGTCAAGGAGAACATGGAGGAGGGAGATGGGCAAAAGTATTATCTTATGTTTTTCGCATAGTCTCATAGAGTTGAAGAGATATGAAGAAAAGATCTCCTAGTGAATATAAAAGAGAACTTAGGTTGAAAATATGGCGTCTATTAGAGGAGAAAAATATAGTTACATTTCCTAGACCATGTTTCAATCGTATACCCAACTTCAAGGGTAATATAACGGCAGCAACCTACATCACATCTTCCACGCTTTTCCGAGAAACGAAAAATGTTTTCGTCAACCCTGACGCTCCTCAACGTCCTATTAGAGAGGAAGCTATACGTGAACGTAAAAACCTTGTTATGCCAACGCCTAAGTTAAGGGAAGGATTTTTGGTCATAGAGGCGGGGTCTGTTCCTTTAGGTAAAGAGAGATACGCATCGACTATAAGAGGAGCATTTAAGTACGGTAAAAAAGTTCTGCTTCCAAGGCTTAGAATAGACTTGAAGATCACAGGTAGTGTTGCCGTTACTTTAAATGGCGCACGGCTTGGTAAGGGAGGAGGCTTCTCTGACCTCGAATATGCTATACTAAGAGAGGCTGGTCTGATAGACGAGACGACACCGGTCATAACTACTGTTCATGAATTGCAGGTGGTCGATTACATACCTATGCTGAAACATGATGTACCAGTAGACGAGATATATACCCCTAGAGGACGGCGATCAGTAAACCCAATTTATCCTAAACCGAAGGGAATATATTGGTGCTATTTAGAAGGAAATAAAATAGCACAGATTCCGACACTAAAGTATCTTTGGGAGATGAAGGGTCATGAAAAAGGTTCTTGAAGTAGCTTTCCTGGTGAGCATTGTCCTTAATGCCTTCTTAGGCGTTGTACTTTATACACAGTATGTGGAAAATGAGAACATAAAAGCCATTAACAAAGAACTTGCAGAGAAAATCTCTGAGTTGAGTACAGAAAACATAAATCTAAAAAAGGAAATAGAGGTCCTTAAACAGGAAAACTTCCTGTTAAAAAACAGTCTTGAATCCATTTTAAGGACAATCTCCAACCAGACTTCTTTATCTCAAAACCTGGAAGGAAATTATGACTGGGCTTATATTGTAGCTGTCCACATGGTTCCTAAAGGATTTTTCGACTACGAAATCAAGGGAATAGTAATGAAAGTATACGTTAGTGTTATTCCCGGTGAAGGAAGGGTGTTTATCGCCACATCTCCGCGGATAGGTATAGACCTCCAAGAGTCTGCGTCCACGGCACTTAAAGTAGCAATGAACTACACAAACTCCACAATAAGATACGATAGTTATATTGTCATTAAGGCAGATAGGGAAATAAACGTTGTTGACGGACCTTCAGCGGGAGGTGTTTTAACGGTTCTTATGATAGCACGTATCCTAGGTATAGAAACTAGGAAAGATGTATGTATGACTGGAACCATACTACCCGACGGAAGTATCGGACCAGTTGGCGGAGTCCTAGAAAAGGCTAAAGCTGCAGCGGCTAGGGGTATAAAAATATTTCTTGTACCTAAGGGCCAGGGAAAGATCCTCGAACCGGTGATAGTATCTAAGAAGATAGGTTCAGGCATTACAATCACATTTATCAAGGGTTACAAAGAAGTGCCTTTAGAGGAAGCATTAAGGAGGGAGGGCTACAACATAACTATATATGAAGTCGGTTCAATTCAAGAAGCATTGAAATACTTTTTAGTATCCGACTGAAAATTGGGCTCGCAACAGTTTTCGATCTGCGTAACATTAAAGTGTATCAAGGAACATTATCTGTTTAAGTCAGGATGTGTGGAGCCCCGTTCCCCGCGAACACTCCCTGACGAAGTCTGGCTCATAAAGCCAGACGGAACAGGAGAACTCCCCAACGTGCTTAAATGTTATTATTTATCCCCCCTAAACCACCTCGAGGAGAGAATGGCAAAACATACGGGACTGGATAAAGAGTTGTGAATCCCCAATTTTCTAAATAAGGTTATTGGCTATAAGGGTAGGTGAAAATTAGAGTAGCTACAGGGGAGTTCCACAGAAATGACAATATTTCGAGGAAAATGTGCTAATTCTACCGCACTTTGGACAAGTTTTTCCAGTTTTTTCTTCTTCACTAAGGGAATGCTTTTTCTCGTTCAAAATATTTTTAACATATACGGTTTCAACCTCTTCCTGTGTTATCTTACTGTAAACGTCTATCATGCGCCGGGTTTTCCATCCAAACCATTTCATTAATTCAAGTTCTTTAAACATTCTATAAAGTTCAGTAGCTCTAGTGTGTCTAAAAATGTGGGGATGAACATTCTTTTTTATACCTGCTTTTAAAGCAGCTTTTTTAAGGTTTTTTAATGCAGCACTACGGGACATTTTTTTGAGAGGGTGTCTTCCAAAGAACAGGTATGCTTCTGGATTATCCCTTTCCGGGTGGATACTTAACCATTTTTTAATCAAGCCAGCAAATACTACTAATCTTACAGCTCTTGCCTCGCTTTTACTCCGGCTAAAGAATACTTTAAAACCATATTCATCTTCTACTAAATGCTTTATTTTAAGGTTCAAGGCTTCACCTATTCGACAACCGGTTTCATAAATTAATGCATAGAGTGCTTTGTATTTCAGTGAACTGAAGTTCGTTATTATCTTTAAAACTTCTTCGGGTGAAAGGATTTCGGGTAGGCTTTTGTTTAACCTAGGTGTCTTTATCTTCTTGTAAAGTTTCTTGTATTTTTCATCATCTGTTATATAATACAGGTATCGAAGTAGTTTCTTCACGCCCACAACATACCAGTGAACTGTGCTGTGTTTTAAACCCTTTCCGTGAACACTGCTTAAATATAAATCGATATCCTTTACCTTTAGATCTGAAATCTTTATATTCCTAGAGGACAGCCATGCTAGGAAGTATCCTATGATTCCAGCATATCGATATCGTGTTGAAGGCCTTAAACCTTGATTAGCAAGCCACGACATGAAAGATTCGAATAAAACATAGTTATCCTCATCCATGTATCCTCTATACCGGGCTATAAGTGAAGATATAGTTTCCTCTGAAGGTTCAGACATTCCATCAAGCACCTTAAAGTATCAATTACACCGGTTTCCAAAATGCCTCCTTTCCTCTAGCTCTTCTTTTATTAAACCTTTATGAAAAAGCTTTCTTAAGCACTGATAAATTTTTGAATAGTCAACGTTAAGATCTTCTTTTATTAAAATGTAATAAAGATCCTTCGTTGTAAGACCTTTTGAGGTCGTCAATAATTTGTATATTTTATCTTCAAGTGCCTTTCTTTCAGGTGAAAGTTTTCTTCCTATTTCTATACACCTTCCCTTATTCTTTTTCAATATTCTCTGTTATTTCAGAAGATATCTCACGTATTTTAGCCGATATTGTTTCCAACGCGTTATAGATGTTTCTTATCTTCTTTTTAAGCCCCGGGCTATGGGAAAGTAAAGTGGTTAATGAGAGCACCCATACGACGTCCTCAGGATTTTCGTAGAAGGCTTTCTCGGCTTGAAGCATCGCCTCTTTGTTTGCTATAAATGGAGCATAAAGTTCTGAAACAGACTTTAGACGTATGTTAAATTCTACAGCTCCAAGTCTCCTTATGCACTCCATTACATTTTCATCCCTGTTTAAGTTTTGTGCAAGTAAATCGCTTGGTTGAAATCCTTCAATAAGCTTTGCGAGGTCGTTTAGGTCCTTACGTGGTATAAATGAGTACTGTTTCCTAAAGATTCCCTTTACATTTAAATCGCATTCAAAGGATTTTAGTCTCCTATATACTTCTGCATATTTCTCGTTCATTAGGTTTGTTGGTACCAGGTTTATCATCGCAGAGAAAATATATTTGTATTCAAAGATACCGATAGGCTTCATGTATACGAATAGTTCATCAAAGGAAGCGGCTTTGGTTCTGCCGTATAACATTCCCTTCACGCTCTTCCATTCCTCAAACCTGTCTTCTAAGGTTTTTTTAATGAAATCCATCACTGATCCCATCATCTTCCAGCCTACCTCCCTTTAAGATAAATAAGACTACCTACATTATTTAAGGTTCTTCTATTCCACCTATATGGGAAGGGCTGGGGGCTATATTGGAGTTTAAAGACGGGTATCTAACGATTAGGTATAAAGGCGAGGAGCTGATAAAAATTATACCTACACTAGATTTCTCTCCACAAGCCGTACAAAAAGCAAATACCGTAAAGGTGGATGGTTTCTACGAAAATTTTGTTTTCTTTAAGGTGATGGATTTTAAAGGTTTTGTGGACGTTCTTCTAAGTGAAAATCTATTCTCATATATGATCAAGTTAAAAGCCTATCGAAGGATCTCAATAACAGGTGTTTATTCACCGTTAATCCTTTTCTTTGGGAAAGATTTTATGTCCGAGATCTTCAAAAACCAGGATATAAGAAGAGTTATCGAGCATGCTGTTTTTTCGCATGGATCAGGGATAAGGATTTGCTTTAGAGGAATGGAGTTAACATTAAATCCTCCGTCTCTTATGGCTGTTGAAGATGGGGTTGTAGTCAACCATGATCGTTTCACGTATCTAAGGATATTTTCGGATGCGTCAAAAATATTTCTTGGTTTTATTCCGAAAGAGCCTTTAAAACTTAATACCGCGACGGAGATTTTTCTAACTTTTTCAGGAAGTATTTCACGAGGACTAGAAAAGTGGCCAAAAAACATTTTCCTAAAAGAAGCATTTCCCGAAAAAATTGAAGAAAGGATGCTTAAAGCGGGTGGTCTACTAAACACAAATTTTTCTCCTTTAATCTCGCTAAAAATCAGCCTCACAAAGTACATATTAAACCCTTCACCTCTCCACTTAGGGCGTTTACTGGAAAATGTTCTCGTTATCAAAAACCTTGAAAATACATTTTATGAAAAAATAGCAGATATTTTCCCTCGACTAGAATACTTTTTGGCTTTTTCTTCTCTTCAAAAGTTTTATTCTCCCTCTAAATTTAGCGATATATTTGAAGACTTAAGGAGAAAAATTGCTGAAGATAAGAGTGTAATTCAGCTAATGGAAAAATGTTTTAAAATGCACGAAAAAGAAGAATCCTTCAAGGAAATACCACCTGTAGATCAACAGCTCTTAATTCAAGGTAGCGATGTCTATTTCGCCACGTTGTTTAAGGCTCTTGTCGTAGCTAGTGTAGAGAAAACCCCTATTACCCCTTTTTCAGAAAACATTATACCAGCATTGAAGGCTTATTTGGGGTCTCAGGTTACATCAGGGTCATTAACATGGGAAAAATGCACCATCCTAGCCACATTACCCATATTATTTGGAGAGAAAACCGTAGAATTAAATCATATTTATTGTGAACGTTTAAGTGAAGAGGCCTACAAAACCGTTTTCCTCCTAAACATTAACCCGATTTTTCAACGTAAACCTGCGGTCGGAATGTTTTCGAAGGCTTGTCGAATACTATACATAGGCGAGAAAAACGGTGTAAAAACCTTCATAGCTTTCCCCAGCGGGCTACCCTCCGCAAGAATATACATCACTCCTACTGTACGATGTTTTTCGATTTTTATTAAAACAGGAAAGGAGAAACCTGTAAGAATAATCCCTAATTGGAGAAAAAACAGTGCGTTCATAGATGTTTCATTTAGGAAAGGAGAGCCTCTTTTTATCTTGCTAACAAAACCCAGTTCCAGGATCAATAGTTTTGGCTTAAAAATGTGTTTATGATAATAATGTAATACTTAATTGGTTTGTTTAAGGGCCTAACAGCAATAAAGCTTCCTTAACTAATTCTTTTAGAGGATGAAATGCCACAGGACCATGACCTGGTGCGATGATTTCTCCCTCAATTTTCTCAAGTTTTAAAAGTGAACTCATTAGATCCAGGCGATTACCCGTAGGCAGATTTGATGCCCCTACCTGTCCATTACTAAATAGAGTATCACCAGTAAATACTATTTTTTCGTATATTATACATATACTACCTATTGTGTGACCGGGTGTGTGAATGACCCTTAACGGCGTCTTAATGGAGACTATTTCCCCTTCCTTTATTTTCTCATTTACGGTAATTGGTTCAATGTGGTCGCCAAACAGGGTGGCGAGCGTGTAGATAGAATCTCCCTTTTCAAGGTATTCTGATTCAAGTATATGGTGATATACTTTTACCTTCTCTTTGAACATTTTTCTAAGTACTGTTGTTGCAGCTATATGATCATAGTGCATGTGAGTATGTATTATGTTTATTTTTCTATGGGACGCTAAGAATTTAATCAAAGAGTCTGAAAGATCCTTAAATCCAGGGTCAATTACGATAACTTCATCTTCATTATCTATAATATAGGTGTTTGACGAGTACCTTGATGTATGAGTCTCCACGTAAACATTTTTCCATATGTTTTGCAATGCAACTCACCTTTTCTTTAGTGCTATAACTCCTTGTATTCTTTTCTCTCTATAGGCCTTAAAGCCTATTTCTTTTAGTTTCTTTATTACTCCTCTGGCTATATCAATTCGCCTATACTTGCTACCTGGCGAACCAGTGTAATGTACAAGTCTTCCTCCAGGCTTTAAAATACGATATAGTTCTTCGTAAAATGATCTCGTGTAAAGTTCAGGGGCTAAAGCAAAACGGGGAGGGTCATGTAATATTCTGTCGAAATAATTGTTAGGGAATTTACCTAAAACCTCAGTTGCATCACCGAGAATTACGTGTATTCGGGGATCGGATAATCTACGGGACCAGGGGTTAAGTTCGGCCATTTGAAGGACGTTGATGTCCTTCTCGATGGTGTAGACTAAACGTGCACCATTAATAACCATGTTTATGGCCGTGTACCCCAATCCAGTACATATATCCAGTATTTTTCCGTCTCGGGGAACTTTCAGTAATTTCACTTTCAAGGCTGAATCCTTCCATGGATCGATGCCTGTAACCCTATGCATGTGTATACCACTGATCTCCAGTGTAGGAGCTTTCCTAAAACCTGTATTGCAGAGTTTATAGTATTTTCCATCACTATACCAAGCTATTTTATTGAAATCGTCATCGAATATACCAATAATAGTACGTTCATCCAATTTTTCCTTTAAATCTAGTAAAAAATTAATAGAAACCTCCTTTCCCCTAAAAATTACTTTTTCGGGGGTGGCTGTAATTTCTTCGAAATCTATACCTAGGGAAAGAGAGACCCTTATGTTATTGGATTCCATTTTAGGTATCTGCGAGAGAATATATTCAATCTCTTGGAGTGTGAGAAGGGGAATATTCTTTACTTTAAAAATATATTTGTTCATTCCAGTTTCCTAGGCTTGTATCTCTAAGTATGCTCCTCCCTTCAATTTAAGCACTTTATGGAATTCTATTAGTATACCTTTATCGGTTATCTTGAAGGGGTGTCTTTTCATGCTATGGCTGGTACCTCGCATTTTCCAAACTAGAATACTTCTCCTCAATTCTCCCTCAACTTCATCTAGATCTAAACGTATGATGCCGTCTGCGGCATGTTCTACTCCAGGGCCACCGAAGCCCCTTTCGGTTACGCTTACCTGCGATACGAGTATAGAAGTACAACCTAGACCTGATAAAACTCGTTTTAATTGCATTACCACGCCGCGTGCTACAGCGGGTCTAGTTATATAAAGTGTCGTGACTGAATCTATGACAACTCTTTTTGCATTTAAATCTATGATAGCCTGCCTCAGTATTTCTGTAAGTTCACGTACATCATCTACGCTTTTCACGACGTATTTTTCTCTTTTAGCATACTCGCCTATACCGCCTGTAAAGGCGTCTACGATTGTGAACATGTTTCTTTTCTCATATTCTGCTACATCCCAGCCAAATTGGGCCATATTGCGTCTAATTTGGGCTGGATGTTCCTCCAATGCCACTAGGACACCTGGCTCCCTTAAAGTCAAACCACTATACAGAAATTGTTGACCAAAAATACTCTTGCCAGTGCCAGGCCCCCCAGATAATAATATAACATTTCTGAATGGTATCCCACCGTGGAGTATCTCGTCTAAACCAGGTATTCCGGATTTTATTCTTTCAATAGGCATAAAATCGTCCCCCAATTTACCTCCATATTTTATCTAAAAACAATGTTTAGTTAGTTTATTAAAATTATTAAGCTTTGTAGCCGTGGAACATGTAGTTTCCAGCGGTGAACATATTTTAAGCATTCATAGGATATCTAATAATAGAGATCTATATGGTATTGAGAGTGGCTGTAATAAATGTTTACCCCGTTCCCCCTAAAAGCAGTCGTTTAATAATAAGAGCACTGAAGGATAAGGGGGTGGAAGTAAAGTACCTACCTCTACAGTTTATCGGTTTATCTGTCGGCGAAGGAAGCTTTTCCCTACAAATAGGAGATAAAGAGATCGAGTTAGATGGGGGAATAGTAAGAGGATTGGGGATGATTTCAACGATAGGGCAGTTCTACATGAGGATAGCTTTCCTTCGTTTTCTAGAACTAAAGGGAACTTATTTAATGAACCCGCTCGACTTTTTAATAATATCACGCAACAAACTTGAAACTTTGGTAAGGCTTTATCATAAAGGCATACCAGTTCCGTTTACTTTTAGCTCAGAGAATATAAAATACCTCTATACGGTTCTAAGAGAAAAAGGGTTGAAGGAATTCGTTTTGAAGCCGATAACAGGTTCAAGAGGATACGGTACAACGCTTTTAAAGGATCCAGACGTGTTTTATCAGATCGCGAGTCTTCTTCTACAAAATAATATTCCTCCTCTTGTACAGAGATTCGTGCATATACCCCAACGAGACATAAGGGCGTTTGTTATAGGTGATAGAGTTGTGGCCTCCATGTATCGATACTCGAATGGATGCTGGAAAACAAACATAGCCCAAGGAGCTATAGGGGTAAAGACCAGTCTCGAACCGGAGGTTGAGGAACTCGCAATTAGGTCGATGCAGGCGATGAATCTGGAGTATGCTGGAGTAGATATAGCCGAAGAAAATGGCAGGTTCTATGTACTGGAAGTAAATAGTAGCCCGGACTTCGAGGGGCTGATGAAAGCTACTGGTATAGATATTCCTCGGCTTCTAGCGGAGCATTTTCTAATGAAGCTTAAAAAGTAGGGGAAAACTTAAAAATTTAAGCGTATTTTGAAGATAGATGATGATGGAAGAGACGAGCTCGAAAGATGAGATGAGCGAGCAGCCACTGATTGTCAGGTGACATTTTCATGCCATGGATTTTAAGGTGTAAAAATTGTGGTAAAATACGTAAATTATATGTTGGCTATGACCTTAGTGAAGAAAAACAAATCTACGTTTATTGTGCCAAGTGTAGAAAAAATACTTTTCATGAAATACTAAAATATGAAGATGATGCCGAAGCAGAATAGGCTTCCCTAAGCTTCTCGCTACTTATCTTCCAAACCGGTCCTTCAGCAGTATCCTCTACTATTATTCCTATTTTTCTAAGGCTATCTCTAATATAGTCTGCCATCTTCCATTTTTTCTGATGCCTGAACTCTTCTCTTGCTTTAAGCAACGCTTCAATAACCACAGTTATGTAGTTTGGAAATACTTTCGGCAAAATGAATCCAAGGGTTTTTCGAAGTAGCTTATCCATTATATCGTAAATCACTTTTAGTACCTTGGGATCGATGGCGATTTTCGGTTTATATAATAATGGCTCAACTTTTCCCACAAGTTCAAAGATTGCGGCTAAAGCTCCTGGTGTATGGAAATCATTGTCCATGGAGTTTTCAAATTTTTGGACAGTTTTCAAGGCTTCTAAATACAGTTGACGAGAAGTTTCATCAAGTATACTAGGATCAACTTCCTCCCTTACATTATAGGTTAATAAACGGGTTTTTTCCATAAACATATGTAAGCGCTCTACAGCTTCTCGGCATTCTTTTACCTTTTTCTCGGAAAGGTTAATTGGACTTCTATAATGAGACGACAATACAAGGTATCTAAGCACGTCTGGTTGATACTTGGAGAGGAATTCTTTTACTGTAACAATATTTCCTAAGGATTTCGACATCTTCTCTCCTTGGATTTGAAGCAGCCCTGTATGAAGCCAATACTTGACAAATGGTTTTTTACCGGTAAATGCCTCGGTTTGTGCAAGCTCGTTTTCATGGTGAGGGAAGATTAGGTCGGCTCCTCCCCCGTGTATATCTATTTGTTCACCCAAATATTTAACAGACATAGCAGTACACTCTATATGCCATCCTGGCCTTCCCGGCCCCCATGGGCTAGGCCATGAAGGTTCCTTAGGTTTGGCCTTCTTCCATAAAGCAAAGTCGAGGGGGTTTCTTTTGTTCGAATTGACTTCGACTCTCGCCCCTGCAATAAGTTTCTCGATCTTTTGTTTTGATAGCTTTCCATAATCTGTATACTTGGGTACATTAAAGTATACATCGCCGTCAACTACATACGCATAGCCTTTCTCAATAAGGCGTGTGATTATTTTTATCATATCTTCGATGTGTTCTGTGGCACGTGGATAATAGTCTGCAGGTGCAATATTGAGTCTTCTGAGGCACTCAAAGAAATCTCTCTCGTACTTACTAGCTATCTCTCGGTAGGAGACGCCAAGCCTATTGGCTTTATTTATTATTTTGTCGTCTATGTCAGTAATGTTTACAACATATTTTACTTTATATCCTTTGTATCTAAGGTATCTTACAATGACATCGAAGGCGAGATATGTTCGCGCATGACCTACATGTGTATTATCATATACGGTTGGCCCACAAACATATATTTTTACATTTTTATTGTCATAGGGTTTGAATTCTCTTTTTGTGTTTTTCAGGGTGTCGGATACCTTTAACACAAACTTTAGACACCAGGAGTATTGTAGAGAGAAAACTTATATTTATTCCTTGTGGGGTCCTCCCGTTAAACGAATAAAATCTTCTGGAAATTTGTTAACCAATAGATTTAACCAGCGACTTGTAAAAAATAGTATTTTAAACTGTAATGTGACATGCGTTAAAATTACTGTAGGTTGCTATGGTAATATGAAAAATCTCCAGTGAATCCGGCTATAAGTCTCTTTACTTCATCAATTTCCTTCAAAATCCTTTCCTTTTCTGCAATGTAGTCGTCAAGTTCCACTAGACCTTTAAACCATTTTTGGGTTAAGTCTTGGGCACGGAGTCTCAGATTCCTATATTTTTCCTTGAGGGTCTCTAGGGTCTCTGCGATTCTTTCTCGGTCTTCTCTACTATATCCGACGTTCTTCACTCTAAGTTCTTTTAAAGGGTTTCTGTAGCCTGTGTCCTGTGTACTAAAGGATTTTAGAACCTCAGGGGTTTGTATGATCTGTGTTTCGTGTTTTGTCACGAGGTTTTTACCTGCTCCTGTAGGCACCTCAGGAAGAGATACACCTTCCTTTGTAGACACCAGGTTTATTTCTGAAAGAACGTTGGGTAAACCTTTCCTAATGATCTTATTTACATAGTATTCATTAAGATTTTTGACTAAAAAGAGGTATCCTTCCAGCAAAACTACGTTGTTTGGACGTACCTCAATTATTTTTTCTCTAACAATTAAATCATCTTCCTCTCTAAGTATTTTAATGACTATCTTCTCCGCTCTCTTGTTTCGGCGGTCTGCTATGATCTTTAGAATATATCCTATTGCTTTTCCATAGGGGTTTCTAACGATGCTCCCCTTTATTTCATATAATTCGTCGAGCGTGAGATCTTCTATTGTTTTAAAACCATATTTCTCCTTTATTTCCTCAACACTATTTTTTCTAGACACAAGAAATCCTCCCAATTAAATGCACCAGTCTTTTCTCAAACAACTTATAAATTGAATTATTCCTTTCAATTTCCTAGAAAATACTCCCATAACATAACAATATAGCTGTAACAACGTCATTTTATGTTTGAAAACTTTCTGAGGCTCATCTACCGGCTTTAACGTTTTTAACCTCCCTTAAAATGCTTTCAATATAAAGTTCTCCACCACACTTTAAACATTTACCGACCTTTTTGAATACATAGTCACCTTTCTTCGGCATACGCGTTTCCACGTATCCACAGCCAGAGCATTTTATCAATTCAATTAACCGTATTTCCGGTATCTTAATATTATAATACTTCCAGGCCTCCATACCGGTGAAAAAGGCGAGTATGAACATCATTGCTTGAAAGACCATTAAATTGGGTACTTCGGGAGACTCCGGATTCAAGGTTAATCCTATGAAGGTTGTCACTATAATACCTATTACGGAAAGTATGAAGAGTACTGTATAGAAGATTAATGCCTGTAAACGTTTCTTCTTTAGATCTGCAGTCATTTTTCCCACCGATTAAGGGTAAATTCCAACTGTATTACCCACGCCTATTAATATTATTGTATCCCCCTCCTCGCTATATTCTTCTATTATTCTTTCCACTATGAGTAAAGCTTTATCTACTGCTTCATAAACTTCCTTACACATTATTGCTAGAGCATCAGTTCCCGACATTTTTATTAAAATAGCGTAGAGGGGTATACCCAGCTCAGTGGCAATTTTTTCTATGTTAAATTTCTCTACACCCATACCGCCTATGGCTACGCCTACTCCTTGGGCGATAGTGCCTGTTTTCTCGCCCTCAAACTTCAATGCAGCGTCTACAGTTATTATGAGTTTTGCTGGCAATCTCCTTTTTACAAGAAGTTCTTCTAGGGCGTCGTCCAGACGCCCTGTTACCCCGCTAGGACCCTTAGCCTTTACAACAATTATTCTCCTGTTTTTAAATGGTACCTCTACGGCGATCGTTTCTTTGGCCGGTTCTTCTATACGGATTTCCGTTGCATGTTTTCTAATAAATTTGGCTGCTAGGAGGGGTCCAGCACTATCCCCTATGGGAAAACCATTTGTAAATGCTTCAAGCGAACTTTCAAGGGATTTCATCTCCTCTGTAAGAAATGGTAGAAGAGCCTGAAGCTGATATAAAAGCCAAATACTTTTGAATTTCCGTCCAAGCCTGTATATGTGGTCAACGGCTTTGTAAACCATGTTCATGCTACGTGAAGCCGCAATTAAGTCTTTTAAATTCTCAACTTCAACTTCGCTGGCACTAGGTATTAACCGTCTAACCTCCCGTGTGGTAGTTTCCTCGCCGGTAACAACTATATGCTTTAGCTTCGATACAACTCCATAAGGATCCATGGTCTCTGGTTCTATGAGGACGGACTCTACGAGACTCATCACACGGTCTTCAAGTGTTTTTATATCCAATTTACTTTTACTGCGTGCAGCTACTTCTTTAAATGCATTTAATGTCGTTAAAAGCGCCTTATCTCTCATACCTTTATAAAGAATAATGTAGCGTTCCACGTCTTTTATGATCCTCCAGATCTCTAACTCTCTCGTAATGTAGGCGAAGAATGTTAAAAATATGAACCACATTATGAAATCATAGAATGTTCCGCCATCCATGAGACACACCACACATACTACAAGCGAGAAAAAATAAAACAACATTTTTATCTTTTTCCGAAAAAATGGTCTAGAAAATAACCTTTCTATAGATTACCTGCTTTCTCCTCGATTTAAGTGCATTTATCATTTCAAGGACGAGGCATATTAAAAGAACGGGAGCGGAGATTTTTAGTAATAGCATTGAAAAATTTATCATCTTCCAGTAATCACGTATCGGATTAATATAGCCCTTACCTATAGAATAAAGTGATATAAATAAATTTATATATAAATAAATTTTAACATAATTAGATATCCCTTTAATAACCGCCTTAATCATTTTAGAGCTTTTCATCGAAACCCACAGATATTATCCAGATATTATCTAAATAATATCTTAAACGTGTAAAATAATCTCTCCAAGCACGTTAAATCCTCGTTTCATTGAACATTTATTTAATAAAATGACATTTAGATGCACGGGCAACCACTAGTGTTCATAAAAACCTATATATACTTGTTGGTGTCTTGAAGATTGAAACCATCACATAAGGCGATGATCGGGGTTTCGCGCATTGATTGATGAAGAAGGGTTCTTGTGACGGAGAGCCTCTTTTAGGGAAGGATGGTTATGTTCAGGGCATTAAGTAAAATAAGCGCTAAAATATACTGGAATCTAGATGAAAATATACCGGTTTTCAGCGAAAAACATGGGAATGGAGTTAATATTTTAATTAAAGCCACACCTCCGTGCGACCTTCGTCCAGCAATGGGTTTGGATTTAAAGCTCATCAGAAAAGTAATTGTAGAATATTTTGGAGACGAGAAATCCGTTGATAAGTTTCTGCCCCCAGATCAAGAAATAATTCTGTTGAATAAGATACCCTATCCTGACCTTGCAGATGAAATAATCGTCGAAGGGCAGGTTATCGGGCACCGTTTCTTCGATTTAAATAGTTTAAGGTGGAGGTTTAAACCACTTTATGCAGGGGTGTCACGTATTCTCGAGGACAAAATAGGATTTTATGCCATAGTTGATCTCCCACGAATAAAGAGATTGTATATTGTCCATAGAAATGATATAGTCGAATCGAATATGCCTCCTAAAGCCGGTGAATATGTTGCCTTGGAAACACGTAATGGACTTTATCAGGGTTTAGGTTTAGCCGTCAGGGGAGGTAGAATAAAGATACTAAAGTCATGGAAGAAGATGCGTCTTTTTCGTTTAGGTAAAGTCAACTCTTGGTATCGTTTTCTAGAAGAGAACAAGCCGTACATTCTGGAAAATGAGGAACATGCAATAGAGCATCTTAAAAGGGTATCTGCGAAGTATAGGATTCCTCCAAGTAGAATATTTGTCTCTTTTTCAGGTGGAAAAGACAGTTTAGTAACACTCCTTATTTCACTGAAAGCATTCGGTAAAATACCCGTGTTATTTAACGATACAGGGATTGAGCTTCCGGAGACCGTGGAATACGTTAAAAACTTTGCTAAGGAATATGGTTTAGAGTTAATATATGCAGCTGGAGATGGGAAGTTTTTTAAATACTTGGATGTTTTCGGTCCGCCTGCAAGAGATTTTAGATGGTGCTGCAAAGTGGTTAAGCTTGCACCAATACTAGAGGCTGTTAGAAGGAGATTTGGTGAAAAGCCTGTACTAAGTATAGTGGGGCAACGAAAGTATGAGTCTATAGCGCGTGCATTTTCTCCGACAGTTTGGGTTAACCGATGGCTTCCAGGAATAATATCAACAACTCCTATACAGGAGTGGACGGCACTAGAGGTTTGGGCATACCTATATTTAATGAACGTTAAGGTGAATGAATTATATTACGAAGGGTTTGATAGGCTGGGATGCTGGCTATGCCCTGCTTCGGAAATAGCTGAATTCGAGCTTGTCGCGGCAAAACACCCTGATTTATGGACAAGCTGGGAAAATTATCTCCGGAGGTTCAAGAAACGCTTAAACCTAGAAGAGGAGTGGCTTAAATACCATTTATGGAGATGGAAGAAGATTCCAGGAGACCAAAAGAGATTACTTAAAAAGGAGATAGATGCCAGAGAGACGGTCCCTAAAATACAATGTCTCGTAGAAAGGATTTCCAAAGTGAAGCTCAAACTTGTTTTTAAGCACTCTTTTATAGGCACCCTTCTATTCCACGGCGAAGACATTCTCCCTATTCTACCCATATACGCTGAAAAATGGAAGACCGCTGGTGAAGGTGAAATCGAATTCACAGTCAAAGCAAATAACTTTAGGGCTGAAGTGAAGCTAGAGGAAGACGGAACATTTAC
>Ga0180301_10000357_pt1 | contig 35502 bp, 31 predicted proteins | sample GuaBasSediGuay16_FD_121797 | JGI IMG/M metagenome (GOLD analysis project Ga0180301, IMG submission 121797) | Subseafloor sediment microbial communities from Guaymas Basin, Gulf of California, Mexico - Guay16, Core 4569-2, 12-15 cm | ecosystem: Environmental > Aquatic > Marine > Hydrothermal... | reverse complement strand
TATTCCCTCGGGTAAAATCTGAATAAGGCCCCAACTAAATTGCCGGGGAACCCTTTTAAAAACATATTGTAAGATTTCACGCTCTGATTGTAAGTCTCACGTGCTCCTGCAATTCTATCTTCTATCTCCTGCAGTTGTTTCTGTATGGTTAAGAAATTCTCGCCTGCTTTTAAATCAGGGTAATTCTCTACGAGAGCAAACAGTTTACTTAATGCTGCTCTAAGGACTCCTTGTGACCGACTGAGCCTCTCCAACTTCTCCTTAGACACCTTTCCTCCTTCCATATTCTCAATCTCCGCCTGTGCTTCAGACCTTGTGTGAACCACGTCTTTGTAGGTCTGATTCTCATGCTGAGTATAACCTTTCACAGCCTCAAGAAGCGCAGGGACAAGGTCTAACTTGCGCTGAAACTGTACCTGTATCTGCGCCCACGCCTGATTAACGTTCTCCTCTTTTCTTACCAGAACATTGTAGATAAATAACAGTATTATCGTTATTGCTCCCAATATTAACACCAGAAGAACAAAGGTAAAAAATCTCGCTACCGCTTCCATATTTCGCCTCCTCGTTAATCTTGTACTTAACTTCTCCGCTTTCTTAAAGGTCTTCTCGGCTCTCTCGTTCACAGAGAGGTCCTGCGTCTGTGTATACAGCAGTTTGTAACTTGCTCCCAGAAGGGAATATCCCAGAGGAAAAAACGGTGCCTCTTTAGTACCTCTTCTACAGTACCGCACGGCGTTCTTATAATCGCCTCTTGCAAGATAATAACTCGCATGGCGAAAATATTCTTGCCCACCAAATGTCTCCCTGCTTATACCTTCTCCTCCCCCACGATAAATCAATCCTCCCGCAAGCAAAACAATAATAAGACACCATCCGCCGAAAACTTTCCACATTCTTCCCTCACGCTTCTTCCGTTGAATAATAACTTCGCGAAATATCCTCTCCCTCCTGTTCCGGGAAACATCAAAAGCATCAAGAAGAAGTTCTGCCTGCCGGGAGGTTATCTTACCTTCATCAAGCATCCGTTTAATTCTCTGCCGTTCTGATTCCACTTTTTCTCCTTTCATCATAATTCTTTTATAATGTCTGCTGCCTCTTCAGGGCTAATCTGGCCTTTCTCAACCTTATCTAGAATTACTTTTTTATACTCCTCTTTTTTCTTAATCTCCTCTTTCAGAGCGCTGATTACCTCATTTAGCCTTGCCCGTACCGTAGGATACGATACTCCCAGGCGCCGGGACATCTCCTTTAAACTGCCACTGCTTAAAACAAACAACTCAATAAACTCCTGATAGGCAACAGGCAAATTCAATATACACGAAGTAGCAAACTCAGCCTCTATAGCAGCCCCACACCTCTGACACTTAAGTTTGGTTACTTTTAACTTCCCACCACATATCGGACATCTGTCTAACTTCATTTTTCACCTCTACCCAAGGTATAACACAAAAATTAAAGTTTTTCAAGGTAAAAACTTAATTTTATTAAACTTTTACAACAATTTCTTTAATAAAATTGAAAGGGATGAAAAAGGGGGAAACACCGCAGCAAGCGGAATTAGGCATAAAAAATCTTTTTTCTATTTCGCCCGATTATCTATTACAATAACTACCTCGCCTTTTGGGGATTTATTGTGGATTATCTTCAGCACCTCAGCCGGCTTTCCTCTTACGACCTCCTCATAAACCTTGGTCATCTCTCTTGCAAGAGCAATCCTCCTCTCGCCGAAATAGTCCTTGATATCCTCCATGGTCTCCAGAAGCCGGTGGGGGGACTCAAAAAATATTAAGGTTGTTGCAAGTTGAGATGCCTCTTCCAGTTGTCTTCGGCGCTTTCCCTTTTTTGGCGAGAGAAATCCGGCAAAATAAAAACTGTCGGTCGCAAGACCGCTTAACACAAGAGCGTTGGTAACCGCACTCGGCCCGGGAAGAGATGTAAAACCTAACCCCCTATCTACACAAGCACGTATAAGATAAAATCCCGGGTCGGAAATTCCTGGGGTACCTGCTTCAGAGATAAGTGCGCACTCTTGGCCTTCCTTAAGTAAGGACAACACCTTTTTTGTACGGAAAACTTTGTTGTGGTCATGAAAACTTAATACTGGTTTTTTAATCCCGTAATGCTTTAAAAGGGTTCCTGCTCTGCGGGTATCTTCTGCAAGAATAATATCCACCCCTTTGAGCACCTCCAGCGCACGTAGAGTGATATCTTTCAAATTACCTATAGGGGTAGAAACTACATAAAGCATATAGCACCTTCACGCTTTGCCTGTACCGCCTAAACATTTAATTTGTATTAACCACATATCCAAGACTATATGTGAGGCAAACAAAAACTCGTTTTCTGCTATACACTATTTATTCTACCGTTACCGACTTTGCCAGATTGCGTGGCTGGTCAATTTCACATCCTAAATTTTTAGCTACAAAATAAGCGAAAAGTTGTAAAGGAAGCGCTACTAAAAGAGGGGTAATCTCAGGAGATTTAACATAAGGAATTTGAATCGTTGCATTTGCTAATTTTTTAACTTCACTATCTCTTTCATTAACTATTGCCAGAACCTTACCCTTTCTTGCTTTTATCTCTTGAATATTAGAAACTATTTTGGGATAAAGTTCATCATAAAGAGCAATGCATACTACTGCTCGATATTCGTCAATAAGAGCAATTGGTCCATGTTTCATTTCTCCTGCAGGATAACCTTCTGCAGGAATATAAGAAATTTCTTTAAGCTTAAGCGCTCCCTCTAAAGCTGAAGGATAATTTATACCCCGGCCTAAAAAGAGAAAACAGCCAAAATGAGAAAATTGCTTAGCTATCTTCTTAATCCGAGGTAGGCTTTTTAGAATTTTGACCTGGTAAGTGCCGGCTAATTTTAATTCAGAAAGAAGGATTTTAAATTTACTTAAGGAGATATCTTGCCGTAACTTAGCAAGATAGAGAGAAAAAAGCATCAAAGAAAATACCTGAGCAATATAGGCTTTAGTAGAAGCAACCCCAATCTCTGGCCCTGCCTGAGTATAAATAAGGCTTTGAGCTTCTTTAGTCAATGTAGAGCCTAAGACATTGCATATTCCTAAGATATGGGCACCCTGTTCTTTTGCTTTGCGCACCGCCGCTAAAGTATCTGCTGTTTCTCCTGACTGAGATATTGCTAAAATAAGGCTCTTCTTATTTAATCGTAAAGCTCTATACCGTGCTTCTGAAGAGACATCTATCTCTGCATCTATAGAACAGTTTTTTTCTAAAAAATACTTTGCCACTAAACCTGCATGATAAGCTGTACCACAGGCAAAGATATGGATTTTATTTAAAGACCTTAAGAACCTTGGGGAGAGTTTTATATCTTTAAAGTAAATTTTATCTCTTTTTACATAAGAAGAAACTAAATTGTGCAAAACATAGGGCTGTTCAAAAATCTCCTTTAACATAAAATGAGGGTGTCTTTCCTTTGAGATACGCGTCGATAAAAGCGGGATTTTTTCTATGTGGGGCTTTACTTTTTTCTTTTGAAAATCAAAGATTTCAACCCCATCTTCTTTTAACACACCAACCCAGCCATCTTCTAAATTAATAATCTCGTAGGTAATACTTGCTATCGCAGGAATATCCGAGGCTAAAATAAAACCACGGGGAAGCTTGCCTAAAACAAGAGGGGAATCTTTTTTAGCAAAAAAAATTGCTCTTTCTTTATGGTAAATAACTGCTATGGCAAAGCTTCCTTTCAAAATATTTACTGTCTTACGCAAAGCTTCTAAGAAAGGTTCGTGCACAGAATATTCTTCAATAAGATGTGCGATAACTTCTGTATCGGTTTGGGAATTGAATTTGTGGCCTCTCTTTTGAAGTTTATTTTTTAATAGCTGGTAATTTTCTATTATCCCGTTATGTACTAAAAAAATCTTTTTTGTACAATCCCAGTGAGGATGAGCATTGCGGTAATTTGGAGTTCCGTGCGTTGCCCAGCGGGTATGTGCAATACCTAAAGAAAACTTAAAATTATTTTTTAACATATTTTTTAAGTGGTCAATTTTACCATGTGTCTTTTTTAAAAATATTCTCTCCTTTCTTATCACTGCTAGACCGCAGGAGTCGTAGCCTCGATATTCTAATCGCTTAAGAATATCTATCAAATAAAAAACGTTCTTCTCTTTACCAATATATCCTGCTATTCCACACATTATATTAAGAAAATTTATCAATAATTTTTTTATTGGTAAAATACCAGATTAATACTCCCGGATAAATAGCCTTAATGAGTGTGTATTGAACAAGGGATGGCTGTAAGAGGGTAAATAAGAACAATATGACTACGATAGTAAGGGAAAAATATACTGTAAGTTTCCGTCCCCACTCCTTTTTCTTTAAAACACCTACTCCGCCAGTTATATATAAAGAGCAAACAATGAGCTGAAAAATAATGGAAGCTTGGAGTGTTTGATAAGTAAACTGTGTCTTTATCTCTTTAATTTTTACTATCTCTGTAATTTTATATAAAAATTCAGGGTTTGTTCTAAGATAAAAATATAAACTAAAATAACCAAGAAATAATATTCCAAAAAAAATAATATTTATGCTGCCTAAAATAAGTGCTCCTTGAGGTAACTTACTTTTTTTTCCTGAATTATCTTCTAACATTTTAATTATTATTATAAAACGACCCCAGCCGGATTTGAACCGGCGCCGTGGGCTCGAAAGGCCCATGTCCTAACCAGGCTAGACGATGGGGTCAAGCTGTCTATAAATTATAAAAAGAAGATAGTCTTTAGTCAATCTTAACTTTCAGGAACAATTCTGGTTACGGAAGAAAGCTTATCTCCTTTATCAAGAGAAATAATTTTTACCCCCTGGGTAGAACGACCAGTTTTGCGTATATCTTTTACACGTACTCTTATAAGAATCCCTTTTTGAGTAATGCACATAACTTCATCTTCTTCAGAAACAAAACATACTCCTTTGGCTACACCTATTTTAGGCGAGGGCTTAAGATTGATAATGCCTTTACCCGCACGAGACTGTGGGCGGTATTCAGAAGTATCTGTGCGTTTAGCAAAACCGTTCTCAGTAACTGTAAGAATAGAAAATTCACCCTGCTTAAGCCCTCCTTTCAGCAATACCATTCCAATTGCCTCATCGCCTTTAGAAAGCTTTATTCCTCTCACTCCTTGAGACTGTCTGCCTGTAGGACGTACATCCTTTACTGCAAATCTTATAGAAAATCCTTTTTTTGTTGCTAGCATAACTTCATCTTCGTCTTTACATAATGCTGCCCCTATTAACTGATCATCTTTAAGAAGAGAAAGCGCACATATTCCGCTTTTTCTTACATTAGAAAATAGAAAAAGACTTACTTTTTTCACTAATCCATTTTTTGTGGCCATAAAAATGAAACTATCTTCCTCAAATTCTTTTATAGCTAAAATTGCACTAATCTGTTCCTGGGAAGAAAGATTTAGCAAATTAACAATAGCCCTACCTCTTGAAGAACGGGAACCTAAAGGGATTTCATAGGTTTTTATATGATAAGCTTTGCCTTCATTGGTAAAAATTAAAAGAATATCTTTGCTGGAAGCTACAAAAAGGTGTTCTACAAAATCTTCTTCTTTAGGAGAAATGGCAGTAATGCCTCTACCCCCTCTTTGCTGGCGACGATAAGAACTTGCCGGTTGTCGTTTTATATATCCCGAACCTGTTATAGCTACTACCATATCTTCTTCTACAATCAAATCTTCAATTTCAATTTCCTCCTTTTGGGCTACAATTTCTGTGCGCCGTTGGTCAGCAAATTTTTTCTTTAACTCCACCAACTCTTCCTTTATCAAACTCTCCTGCTTTTTTTCCGAACTAAGCACAAGCTTAAAGTATTCTATCCGTTTAATCAACTCTAAATATTCGGTATCTATTTTTTTTCGTTCCAAAGCACATAACCGCTGCAACTGCATCTCTAAAATGCTCTGTGCTTGTATCTCTGTAAGAGAAAATTTTTTCATAAGCCCTGTCTTAGCCTCCTGGGGGGTTTTTGAGGTCTTTATAAGCCCTACGACCTTATCTAAAAATTTTAAAGCTATTTTCAATCCTTCTAAAATATGGGCGCGTCGTTGTGCTTTATTTAACTCGAATCTTGTTCTTCTTACAATAATTTCTTTACGAAAACAAATATGTTGAAAAAGTATCTCTTTAAGATTTAAAATCTGAGGCCGCCGATTCACCAAAGCAAGAAAAATAATCCCAAAAGTTGTCTCTAAATAGGTATGTTTGTAAAGTTGATTAAGGGTGATTTCGGGCTGAGCATCTTTTTTTAGCTCTATTACAACCCTAATGCCGTCCTTGTCAGACTCATCGCGTAAATCACTAATTCCCTCTATTTTCTTATCGTTTACCAGACGGGCAATAGAATCCATTAAATTTGCCTTATTAAGCTGGTAAGGAATCTCATTGATCACAATTTGGGCCTTCCCTTTCTCCCGTTCAATAGTAGCTTTTGCCCGCAAAGTAATCTTCCCTTTCCCTTCCTTATAAGCCCTTAATATTTCGGCTTTCCCACAGATAATCCCACCGGTAGGAAAATCTGGTCCTTTGATAATTCTGTGAAGTTCTTTTATAGAAGCTTGGGGATGATCTAAAAAATAAATAATACCATCGCATACCTCTTTTAAATTATGAGGAGGTATATTGGTAGCCATACCTACAGCGATTCCACTAGCACCATTTAATAACAAATTAGGAATAACCGCAGGTAAAACTTCTGGTTCTACTAAGGAGTTATCAAAATTAGGGAAAAAATTAACTGTGTCTTTGTCAATATCTTGAAGTAAATAATCACTTATTGCAGTGAGGCGTGCCTCTGTATATCGCATTGCTGCAGGAGGGTCTCCGTCAATAGAACCAAAATTTCCTTGAGCATCAATCAGGGGGTATCTTAAAGAAAACTCCTGCCCCATTCTTACCAAAGCATCATAAACAGCTGTGTCTACATGCGGATGAAACTTACCCAGTGTTTCTCCTACAATACGAGCACACTTTTTGTGCGGCTGATTGCGTCTAAGATGAAGTCCATGCATAGCATATAAAATCCTTCGCTGTACGGGCTTTAAACCATCGCGTATATCAGGAAGCGCTCTTCCTACAATGACACTCATAGCATAGGAAAGATAGGAATCCTTCATCTCTTCTTCTAAATCCCGGGGGATAATCTTTTCTTGAATACCTAAATCTTTCATTGTTCTATTTTTGATTTTTATATATCCAAATTTTTAACCTCATGGGCATGTACCTGAATAAACTCTTTGCGCGGTTCAGGCTTTTCTCCCATAAGAAGAGTAAAGATGTTATCCGCCTCTACCGCATCTTCCAATGCTACCTGAATTAAGCTTCGTTTCTCGGGAGACATTGTGCTTTCCCAAAGCTGAACCGGATTCATTTCTCCCAAACCTTTGTAACGCTGAATATGCATACTTTTGGTTGCTTCTCTTTTTACCTCAGACAAAACTTTCTTTAGACTATCTACCGCTATTTCCTCTCTTTCTCCATCGTTAACAATAACAAAATGAACTTTCTCTAAAGAAAGATAATCCTTAAGAGACACTCCCATCTTTGCCAACTCCTTTTCTATTTCTTGGACGCGATGGGATTCAAAAAGCTCTATAATATTTAACTCATCCGTATCACCGTACGAAGCTAATTCCTCTTCATCAAAGGCAAATACTGTTCTGTTACGAAGGTTTATCTTATATAAAGGGAATCGGCGTTTCTTTGCCTGCATTGCCTCTAAATACTCCTTAATCACCACTCCTTTTCTCTCTAAGGTAAGAGACAGCTTCTCGAATTCTATAAGACAATTAATTATCCTCTCCAATTCTTTTTGAGAAAAAGGATATTTCTTCCTTTTGTCTATTTTAAAAAGCTTGATGTCTTTTGTGCCCAATTTAAGGATTATTGCATTCATCTCTTTCTCTGTATGAATATACTCCTCTATGTCTTTGCGTTTAATGCGATATAAAGGCGGTTGAGCAATATAAATATACCCATCCTCTATCAACTTAGGAAACTGTCGGTAAAAAAAGGTCAAAAGAAGGGTGCGAATATGGGAACCATCTACATCAGCATCAGCCATAATAATCACTTTATGGTAACGTAACCTACTAATATCAAAGTCCTCTCCAATACCTGTTCCTAAGGCAGAAATAATGGTTTTAATCTCTTCATTATTTAAAATCTTATCTAAGCGGGCCTTTTCTACATTAAGAATCTTGCCTTTTATGGGAAGAATTGCCTGGAACGTTCTGTCTCGTGCTTGCTTAGCGCTTCCTCCTGCGGACTCCCCTTCCACAATAAACAGTTCACATAAGCGAGGGTCTTTCTCTGAGCAATCGGCTAATTTCCCTGGCAAATTAGAAGCATCCAATGCTCCTTTGCGACGGGTAAGTTCACGTGCTTTACGTGCTGCGAACCGAGCTTTTGCTGCTAAAATTGCCTTATCAATAATCTTATTAGTAACAGAAGGGTGCTCTTCAAAAAAAAGAGAAAGGGCCTCAAAAACTACAGAAGCGGTTAATCCCTCTAACTCAGAATTACCGAGCTTTGTTTTGGTTTGACCCTCAAACTGGGGGTTAGGAACCTTCACACTAATTACTGCACATAATCCTTCCCGCACATCGTCTCCTGAAATTCCTGAAATATTCTTAAGTAAATTTTTATTTTTAGCATATTGATTAATTGCTCGTGTTAAAGCAGTTTTAAATCCTGTTAAATGGGTTCCTCCTTCTAAGGTATTAATATTATTAGCGAAAGAAAAGATATTTTCCTTATACCCATCATTGTATTGAAGGGCTCCCTCTATAAAAATATCCTCTTTTTCTTTGGAGAAACTTATTACTTTGTGTAGAGGGTGTTTGTTACGATTTAAATACTCGATAAAAGAGATTAATCCCCCTTTAAATTTAAAATTTACCTTTTTATCGCTCTCTTCTTCATAAAGAATAATTTCAAGATTTTTATTTAAAAAAGCTAATTCTCTTAAACGATGTGAAAGAATATCGAAAGAAAATATGGTTTTTTTAAAGATAGACTTATCGGGTTTGAAAATAATTTTTGTCCCTGTGTTTTTGGCTTTACCAATAACTTTAAGTTTTGTAATAGGTTTGCCCCGAGCATAACGTTGATGGTAAATTTTACCTTCTCTTTTTATCTCAACCTCTAACCATTCGCTTAGAGCATTTACTACACTCACTCCCACTCCATGCAACCCCCCTGATACTTTATAAACACGGTGATCAAACTTTCCTCCTGCATGAAGAGTAGTAAGGACCACCTCTACCGCAGGTTTCTTTTGAGTTTTGTGAATATCCACAGGTATCCCTCGGCCATTATCCTCTACTGATACACTGCCGTCAGAGTTAATGGTGACCTTTATAATACTACAAAACCCTGCGGTTGCCTCGTCAATAGAATTATCTACTACTTCATAAACCAAGTGGTGTAATCCCCGTATAGAGGTATCTCCTATATACATTGCAGGCCGTCTTCGCACTGCCTCAATTCCCCCTAAGACCTGAATATTAGTAGCATCGTATCTTTGTTGATTTGTGCTCATTTCTGTAATGTTTTGTTTCTAATAACAATTTGGTCAATATCTTTTTTTATTATCTTAACTTCCTCTAATATTTTATCGCGGAGTAAATTTATTTCATAATTTACTAAAGAACAATCAGTATATAAAAATAATTTATTTTTGTATATTTTCCCTATATCAATATGAGGATGCAATTTTTTGTCTAAAATTGTATATATTTTTTCTCTTATCTGTTGTTTAATAGTTGCATTGTTATATTTTTCTTCTAAAAACTTGTTTATTATATACCTGATATGTGTGGCCACTTTATATTCTCATTGGTAGGACTAGATACACATAATCTTTCATTCTTAAAACAGCAGGTTTATCCACATCAAAAAACTCAAAAAAAACATCCTCTTCTTCTATATTTTTTAAAACATCTATCAAATAATAAGGATTAAAACCTATAGAGAAAGACTTACCATTATAAGAACAACTTATTTTTTCTTTTATCTTTCCTATTTGGGGGGTGATTTTTTGAATAATAATCTCATTTTTTTTAAGTTCTAATATTACCCCTTGGTGTTCTGGGGTAGATAATAAAGCGGCTCTTTTTAATGAAGAAAGAAATAAATTTCTTTTAATTTGTAATTTTTCTTGTTGAGAGGGTGGTATATATTCTTCATAAGGAGGGAATTCTCCTTCCATAGGACGGGTGATAATCTGAAGATTGTTTAAATCAAAACCTACTTTATTACCTTCTATATAAAAGTATATTTCCTCTTCTTTATCTTTTAAAATTCTTTGGATTTCATTGACTGTTTTAAAAGAAAGAATAAACTTCAATTTATTTTTCAACTCTGGTTGATGGGGAGATAATTTTCTTTCAGCCACTGCCAATCTTTTTCCATCGGTAGATATTCCTTTAATAGTATTGTTTTGCACCTCAAATAATATACCGTTTAAAATATAACTGGTATCTTCATGTCCTACACAGAAAGAGGTTAGTTTTATAATAGATAATAAATCATAAGGATTAATTTTTATTAAAAGGGTTTCTTTGGGGTATTCTAATTTAGGAAATTCATCTATATTAAAAGTATTAATTTCTATTTCAATTTTTTCACATTTTATCAAAAGATTATTCTTAACTAATTCTAAGGTTATCTCTTGGGATGGTAATTCCCTTATTGTAGAAAAGAATTGTTTAAAAGGAAGTAAAATTTTTCCTGGTGTAAGTATATTAACATCTAAAAAAGCTAAAATAGTTATATCTAAATTAGTGGTTGTTAATTTTAATTGATTTTTTGTAGTCTCTAAAAAAACACTATTTAAAATAGGAAGATTTTGCCTTATAATGGTAGGGCCTGACATATATTGTAAAACTGTATATAGTTTATTTTGAGATAATACTATTTTCATATAAATATATTAATATTAAGAAGTAGATATAAACACTGTGAAAAAAGTGAATTTAAAATATTTTATCAAAAACACATCAAAACACAATTGTTTTTTAGTATCTTAAATAAATGTTATTTTTTAATTATCTGTGTAATGTTGTGAATTATTGTTTGTGTTTTTTTATCTTTTTTTAATATCTCTTTTAATTTTCTTGTGCTGTATAATACTGTGGTATGATGTTTTGCTCCTAAAAAATTACCTATTTCTGGCAAAGACATACTGGTTAACTCCCTTAAAAGATACATTGCTATATGCCGAGGTAAAATTAAACTTTTATTACGCCGGGGTTTTTTTAATTCATCAACACTTATATTAAAGTAATCTGCTATTTTTTCTATGATTAAATAAGGAGTTAGCTTTTTATCTATTTCTTTAAGCATATCCTTAAGAATATCTTTTGCTAATTCCACATTAATTGTTTTATTATCAATTAAAGAATACGCAATAATTCTTATTAATGCTCCTTCTAATTCTCTAATATTAGTAGTAATATTTTCTGCAATAAAATTAATAACTTCATCATCTATACTTATTAATTCGTTTTCTAATTTTTTCTTTAAAATAGCCACTCTGGTCTCAAAATCTGGTGGTTGGATATCTACTACAAGCCCCCAACTAAACCGGGATATTAGCCTCTCCTCTAATTTAGGAATTTCTTTTGGGGGGCGATCCGAAGAAATAATAATTTGTTTATGATAGTCATATAAGACATTAAAAGTGTGGAAAAATTCTTCCTGAACAGCCTCTTTTCCTGATAGAAAATGAACATCATCAATAAGTAGAACATCTATATTACGATATTTTTCCCTAAATTTTGGTGTAGAACGATTTTGAATAGATATAATAAGTTCATTGGTGAATCTCTCTGAGGAGGTATATTTTACTTTTATTTGAGGATTTTTAGATAGAATATAATGAGCAATTGCCTGCATAAGATGGGTCTTCCCTAACCCCACACCTCCATAAATAAAAAAAGGATTATAGGATTTACCAGGTGCATTAGCTACAGCTTTTGAAGCAGCATTAGCCATACGGTTGGATGCCCCCACAACAAAATTATCAAAAGTAAAACGTGGGTTTAGTCTAAAAGAATCTTGAGGTTCTTCTTGGAAGGTTTTTTTTATGCTTTTAAAAATTTTATTATTTTTTCTTTTTAATAAACTAGGATTTACCTCTAATACGATTTGATATTCTTTTTCTGTAATTTCTTTAAGGGTATTTTGAATGACTTTAAGGTAGTTACTTTCTATCCAGTTTTTAAAAAAAGTATCTGGCGTTTCTAAAGTTACAATATTGTTTTGGATAGATTTAAGGTTTAAGGGGGCAATCCATGTTTCAAAAGATATCTTTCCTAAAGATTTTTTTAGGGATTCTTGGCAATTTTGCCATAGTTTTTTCATAATTACCTTTTGAGTTTATAGATTCACAAAAATCACAACTTATTCACAATTTATAGTTAAGAGATAAAAAAATTATACCTCATTAAAAGTTAATTGCAATAACTTTTTATCTCTAAGAGTCTTTTTAAAACAAAAATAACTCCAAAGAGATAGAATTTTTTATTGACACTTTCTTAAAGAATGTGTTACAATTACACCCTATGAAAAAAAGATTAACCACACCTACAAAACTAAAAGGCAAAAGAAAACACGGGTTTAGAAAAAGAATGTCTTCTAGGGGGGGAAGAAAAATAATTAAACATCGCAGGAAAAAAGGCAAAGCACGACTTACTATATGAAGAAAATAGTATTTTTTATTATTAGATTCTATAGAAGCATTGCGCCCTTTTTTCCTATAAAATGCAAGTTCTACCCCTCCTGTTCTTATTATACAGAAGAAGCATTTAAAAAATATTCTTGGAGGAAAGCTGTGGTGCTATCTTTAAAACGTATTTTTAAATGTAACTGGTTCTCCCCGGGGGGCATAGATTTATTACCATAAGCAGAAATGGATAAACGCACATTTCATTTTTTTCTTATTACTATTCTTTTTTTTATAGGATATTATTATTTTCTTGCTAAATTTTATCCTCAAAAACCTCTCTCTTCTTCTCCACAACATAATTTAAAAGAAGTATCTAATACACAACTCCTTGATAATAAGATAGTTATAAAAAAAACCCCTCCAAAAGAAATATTAGAAGGTAATCTAAAGGAAGTAAAAATAGGAAATTTTATTGTAACTATTTCTCTTATAGGTGGTTACATAAAAGAAATTTACATTATTCCTTATAAAGAGAAAGTGAGTTTTACAAACTTAGGAGTCACTCCTGAATTTGCTACCTTGAAGTTCTCTCTTTCTCAACCTCAGAAGAACACCCTTGTGTTAGAAAATCAAGAGGCCAATATTAAAAAAGTGTGGGAATTCTCAGGATATTCTATTACCAACAAAATCATTCTTCCCAAAAAAGGTACACCTATATATCTTTTTTATAACCTCCTCTCTTCCAATGGGTTTGAACAAAGATATCAGGAAATATTTTATAAGGACACTCCCCACTTGCCTTTAAAACGAAAAAATATAGGAAAGATTAAGGTTCTTAAAAATCCTTATGTTGTGATTGCAGGAGCAAGAGACCGCTATTTTTGTTATATTCTTTACAATGGCCCTTATGAAAATATTGATTTTATTCGCAAAGATAAAAAAACAGTAGTAGCAATTACTTCTAATAAGGAGAACTTATCTGTATGGCATTTCTACTTAGGACCTCAGATTGGTGAGGAATTAGCCCTCTATAAATTACAGGAAATTATTAATTATGGGATATTTAATGGTATAGGAGTAGTGATTCTTAAAATACTACATTTTTTTAATCAACTCTTTCATAACTGGGGAATAAGTATTATTCTTCTTACCCTGCTTATTTATCTAATTCTTTTTCCTTTTACCATGAAAAGCACACAGGCAATGAAAAAGATGCAGGAAATTCAGCCTTATATTCAGGAATTACAAAGGAAATACAAAGATAATCCTCAAAAATTACATAAAGAGCAGATAGAATTGTTTAAGAAATATAAAGTAAATCCTTTTGGCAGCTGTCTTCCTCTCTTTTTCCAGTTTCCTGTGTTTATTGCTCTTTATCAAGTACTTTTTAGAAGTGTGGAATTAAAAGGAGCACAATTCTTGTGGATAAAAGACCTTTCTTTACCCGACCACACCTTTAAACTTCCTTTTTCTCTGCCGTGGCTGGGAAATTATATTAATATCCTTCCTCTGCTTTTAATTATTATTTATTTTTTCCAGCAAAAGATGACCAGCACCAGCTTAGATAGTCAACAGCAGTCTATGGGATTATTTTTTGTTCTGTTTATGGGATTGATTTTCTATAATTTTCCGTCGGCTCTTGTATTATACTGGCTACTGCAGAGTTTTTTAACCTTTATTTATCAATTCCGCATAAAAAAATTAACCCTTAACAAAGCGTAAATTTTAAAAAGTTTTCACGTGAAAACATCGCTAAAAATCTTTATTTTACTATATAAATCCCAACTTTTAGAAAAAAGAAGATTAAAAATCGTCTTCTGGGAAAACAGAATCGAAAGAAAATTTATTATTATTTGAAAGAAAACTCTATGCGTTCTTGCGGTTAAAAGGTATTTTTTAGAGAGAAAAACATTCTCTTACCAAACTTCCTATAAAATTATCAACCACAGATTATTCTATAAATGCCAAGTTTTTATAGTCTTATGTTTTTTAATACGAAGACTCTTGACAACAAGGAGCAAATTTTATACAATAAATATAAGCTTTCATAAAATAATAATTAAAGGAATAGAAGAAAGTTTTCACGTGAAAACATCGCTAAAAACCTTTATTTTATGGGCAAAATCATTGGTTTGTGTAATCAAAAAGGCGGGACAGGGAAAACTACTACAGCAATTAATTTAAGTTCTTATCTGGGATTGGCCAATAAATCTACTCTTCTAATAGATATGGATCCCCAGGGCAATGCTACTAGTGGTGTAGGAGTAGGAGGAGAAGAACTTAAAGGAAAATCAGTTTATGAAGTATTAATAGAAAATAGACCCTTACAGAGAGTTGTAAAAAAAACTTCCTGGCCAAATCTATGGATAGCTCCTTCAGACATTGCTCTTACAGGCGCAGAAATTGAATTAGTAAATATGGAAAGAAGAGAAAGGAAATTGCAAGAGGCTTTAGGCTCTTTAAGGGAGCAATTTTCTTACATTATTATTGATGCTCCGCCTTCCTTGGGGTTGTTGACTATTAATGTTCTTGTAGCAGCAGATAGTATAATTGTCCCTATTCAGTGTGAATATTATGCTTTGGAAGGGATGACAAGGTTGTTAAATACCATAGATTTGGTAAGAGAACGGTTAAATCCTTTATTAGAAATAGAAGGAGTGCTTTTAACAATGGCTGATTTCCGCACGCGCTTGACTTTACAAGTAATTGATGAAGTAAAAAGATTTTTTAAGGAAAAAACATTCAATACTATTATTCCCCGGAATATTAAATTAGCAGAAGCACCCAGTTTTGCCAAACCTATATATTTTTATGAAGCTATGTGCGTAGGAGCAAGAGCTTATATGAATTTGGCGGAAGAAATATTAAAGGAAAGAATTGAAGTTTCCATGGTTTTCCAAAAAGGAGGTATATAAAGTGGAGAGAAAAGTTTTAGGTAGAGGATTAGAAGCATTGATTCCTAAACGGCCGAAAGAAGTTAAGGAAGAGAAATTTGTTTATTTACCTTTACATACCATTGATACAGGTAGATATCAACCTCGAGAGAAAATAGAGGAGAGAGAACTTAAAGAACTCGCCCAGTCTATTAAAGAAAAAGGTTTTATTCAACCGGTAGTGGTGCGAAAAAAAGAAGGAAAGTTTGAAATTGTTGCGGGTACAAGAAGATTTTATGCAGCTAACCTATTGGGGCTCAAAGAGATACCAGCAATGATAAAAGAACTTGATGACCGAGAAACTTTTATGTTAGCGATTATGGAAAATTTACAGCGTAAAGATTTAAATCCCCTTGAAGAGGCAAATGCTTTCCAGAGATTAATAGATGAATTTAAGCTTACTTTAGAAGAGATAGGCAAAATGTTAGGTAAAGATAAAAGTTCTATTGCTAATACCTTACGTTTACTTAAGTTACCTTCTGAGATAAAAGAAGCCTTAAGCAAAGGTATTATTTCTCGCAGTCAGGCGCGGACAATTTTATCTGCTGATGAACATCGTCAAAGAGAGCTGTTTCATAGAATCTTAAAGGAAGGCCTTTCTGTAAGAGCTCTGGAAAGACAGGTTGAAACTTTAAGACGAAAGAAACGTCCCGATCCTTTTGTGGCGGAAATAGAGCAACGTCTACAACAGGCCTTAGGAACAAAAGTCAAAATAATTCATAAAAAAAATAATAGAGGTAAAATTATTATTGAGTATTATAATGTTAAAGATTTAGAAAGAGTCACTAAGATTATCCTATGAAAAAAGAAGCAACCCTTGTTATTATCAAACCAGATGGTTTGAAAAAATCTCTTACGGGCAATATTCTTACTCGCCTTTCGGAATCAAAATTGAAAATAATTGGAGCAAAAATTGTAAAAGTTTCTAAAGAATTAGCAGAAAGACATTACGCTCACCTTAAGGATAAACCTTTTTTCCCTGAGCTTATAAAATATATCACGGGCCAGCTTCATGGAGATAATAGAGTGTTAGTTTTGGTATATTGGGGAGAAGATGCTATTGAAAAAGTAAGAAGTTTATCAGGAGCTACTAATCCGGAAGAAGCTCACCCTACAACTATAAGAGGGCAATACGGAAGAATATTAACCACAGGTTTATTTGAAAATGTAATACATGCTTCCAGTAATAAAAAGGAAGCAGAGAAAGAGATAAAATTATGGTTTGAACCCTCGGAAATAGTTTATGATTTATATCCTACCAAAGAGACAACATTGGGGGAATATAAAAAGAGAATTTGGAAATGAGAGGAATGACTGCTTATGCTTATGCTCAGAAGAAAAGTAAAAAATTTAATGTAAGAGTTGTTCTTCGTTCTACTAATTCAAAATATCTAGAAATTTTTACTCACCAGCTTCCTCCTGATAAAATCTACCTGGAAAATAAGATTGGAAAAGAGATTCGAAAGAAAATTTATAGAGGAAAGGTTGAGGTATATTTTATCTTTCATACACGTAAGTCACAACAGTTGGTTATTGATAAATATCTACTTTCGCATTATTGTCGGGAGGTGAAGAAAGTTTCACGACTTTTTAATATCTCTCCTTATATGCTTTTTAATAATATCTTAACTTTGCCGGGGATAATCCGTTTAGAAGAGAAACAGGATGCCATTGATAATACACTTATTTTATCAGCAATAAAAGAAGGGGTAAAGAAATTAGTAGCTTTTAGAGAAAAACAGGGTATTGGCATAAAGAGAGAAGTTACAAAGAATTTTAAGGAAATAAAAAAGAGTATGGAGAAAGTAGAAAATAAAATAGCCACTTTTTCTTTTGACACCAACGGTCACAAGGATATAGCAGAGGAGATTTCGCTTATCTCATTCTATATCAATAAGTTAGAAAAAATAATATCTTCTAATAAAAGAAATCCTTGTGGTAAGGCTATTGATTTTTTATCTCAAGAAATTCAGCGCGAATTAAATGCTGCCTCTAGCAAAACTAAAAACAAGAGTATATCAGGTTGGTTACTCGAGGCAAAAAATGCTTTAGAGAGAATAAGAGAGCAGGCCCAGAATATCGAATAAATTTTTGAAATGGGCAAACCTCAGGAGACAAAAATTATTATAATTTCCGGTCCCTCTGGCGCAGGAAAAACCACGCTTTTAAAAAAAATATTTTTAAGACCTCTTATTAAAAAAAATTTTATTCTTGCTGTCTCCTATACCACTCGCATGAAACGCAAACAAGAAAAAGAAGGCCGTGATTATTTTTTTGTAAGCAAAGAACAGTTCCATAGGCTTATTAAAAAAAAGTTTTTTTTAGAATACCAAAAAGTTTTAAATGATTATTATGGGACGCCCCGATATTTCCTTAAAGAAGCACAGAAAAAAAGGAGAGATTTAATTTTGTGTATTGATGTTAAAGGAGGAATGTATTTGAAAAAAAGAATAAAAAAAGATAAAATAGTTACCATTTTTATAGGCGTACCAACACAAGGTGAACTTTCTCGTAGATTACGCAAAAGAGGAGATAGTAAAATTATAAAAAAAAGAATTGCTTTGGCAAAAAAAGAGTTGCAATTTGCAAAAGTTTATGATTATCTAATAATAAATCAGAATTTACAGAGTGCCCTAAAGTTATTAGAGAGAGTTTTGATTACAGAGAGACTACAAAGGAGGAGACAATAATGAAGAAGGATTATCTTCCAGTAGAAGAGTTACTCAAAGCAAGCAATGGCTCTATATATAAGTTGACAGTATTGGTAGCAAAAAGAGCTTTACAACTTGCTGATGGAGATAAACCTTTGGTAAATGATAAAACTGAGAAATTGCTTGATACAGCATTGAAAGAGATTAAAGAAGAGAAGATTAGGGTAAAAGAAAAAAGTAAATAAATTTTTTATAGTATTTTAGTTATTTTAAAAAATGGCGTGGTAGCCAAGCGGAAAGGCGGCGGTCTGCAAAACCGCTATTCGCCGGTTCAAACCCGGCCCACGCCTTAATTAATAAAGCTATTCTGGGAAGAAAAATTTTCTTTATCTTTTTAATATATATTTCTTCTTTTTATTTTATACTTTAAAGATTGATAGTATGGTGACCTTAACATCTTTGATAGTTTTACGAACGGAGTACGAGAAGGGCCATAGCCCCCGGTTAGTTATATAGGTTTTCATTAACATTTAAATTTTTTCTTCTTTAGTTTATACTCCGGGGATGACAACGTAGTGAGTTTGACATCTTTGATAATCTTACGAACGGAGTGTCAGAAGGGGCAGAACCCCTATGATGTATTCAGCCGGGGTGTTGGAATTGGCAGACAAAGCAGACTTAAAATCTGCTGTCCCGGAAGGGACGTGCGGGTTCGAGTCCCGCCCCCGGCAGTTATATTCGTATTGCGTAACGCGTACTGTGTATCGCGATTAAATATAGCACAAGGTGAAGAGTACACACGGGATACTATGAATTACGCAATATGCACAACGCAAGACGCGGCACGAATTGGGCGGTTAGCTCAGATTGGTTAGAGCGCAACGTTGACATCGTTGAGGTCACAGGTTCGAATCCTGTACCGCCCACTATATTAGCTCATAGTTGTTGGTTCATAGCTCATAGAGAAAAGTTAATTTGATTTTTCTAAAAAATTAGATAAAATTACTTACTATCAGCTAAGAGTTATAAGCTAATTCGGGGCCGTCGATTAGCCTGGTTTAAGTCCCTTGACTGTCGATCAAGTGATCGTGGGTTCAAATCCCATCGGCCCCGCGTTTGCTTTTATTTGACAGGCTCTTTTAGATAAATAAGCTCATCATTGGTTGAGGGCCCAATACATTTTTGGCAATGCTAATTTAAAAACTTTGTCTTTGGCAAAGAGCATTGTCAAATCCCATCGGCCCCGCGTTTATTTTACCACCATAGCTAACCATTTTTATCAAAACACGCATATTATTCGTTACCCTCAACGTCTTTTTGGATGTGCTTTTATCACTTCGTGATAATCCTTTCAGGATAGCACATACAAATGGGAATTTCGTAAGGTCGGGTTGGCGTGCTCGGGACTCAAGCGTCTTTGGTGTTTTGCCTGCCCGCTTATATTTACTTTAGAAAAACCTTGACATTAATGTTCACTTACTATTCGATGTTCATTGATTAGTGGACATTAAGAGGTAGGTGAACAATATGCGAAAAAATACAGGAATGAAGAATATCTTTGCAGATAAGGCAACCGTGGTATTAAGAAAAATGTTTAAAAATCCGCAGAAAAAGTGGGTTGTGCGCGATTTTGTTAAAAAAGGAAGGCTAAGTCTGGGTATGGCTCAAGCGGTATTAGATGCGATGGAGAAAAGAGGTTATGTAGAAAGGGTTAGAAAAGGTCCAGAAAGCTATACCCTGCTTACCAATAAAGAAACCCTCCTTGCTGACTGGTTAAAAGAATATCGCTTTGATTTGAATGAGGTTTACACTTACTATAGCCCTGAGAAGAATTTCCTTAAAAAGATAAAAAAATATCTAAGAGATGACCAATATGCACTGACATTGCATACGGGTGCTAACCTAATTACTACCTTTGTGAATACGCAGGATATATTTTCTATCTAAATTCGTTTGATTGGGATAAAGACATACTTAAGCTACGGCAGAAGCTTGACCTGAAGGAACTTGTAAGGGGAGGCAATATCCACATAATCAGGCCTTTTTATAAGACAAGTGTGTTTTTGCATACACAGAAAATAAGGGGCTTTACTGTTGTTTCAAGTCTGCAACTTTATCTTGACTTATATAACTTCCAGCCCCGGGGGAAAGAACACGCTGAGTATCTTCGCAGATTACTGGAAGAAAAGGGGAGGCAACTTGACTGAAATAGAAAACATCGAAACTATTTTCTTTAATGTTTTAGAGGACTTAAAAGATTACCTTGCCGACCTTACTCTTGTCGGTGGATGGATGCCTTATGTGTATTCAAAGTATTTATGGGATAACCTCATAGTAAACCAATTACTACTACTGATATTGACTTTGGGGTAGGATACACTAAAGCTAAAGTCCATCCCAAGACCATTTTGGACTACTTTCTACTTTAGATTACAAAGAACGCCATCCACGGATGGATAGGATGTAACCAGTAGTATTATATAAAGAAGGCAAGGTGCGATTGGATTTTATCGCCCCTCGTGGAATAAAAGATGAGATAATCGAGAAACTCGTTGGCAGGCAGATTAACATCAATAAAATCGATAAGTTTGAGTTTCTTCTCAAATACAGAATCGTTATAGAAATTAAGAATAAGAGAAAAAAACGAACCTATAAAATTAACTGCCCCAAGCCGTCAGCGTTTTTATACCATAAAGGTGCTACATTTATCGATAGGGAAGATGAGCAAAAACAGGCCAAGGACTTGTACTATATGTATTTTATATTAAGATATGCTCCTAGACATTATCCTTATGAGACTGAGAAAGTTTGTTGGAGATATAATCTTGTTCCTTTGTGTCGGCTGCACTACCCTTTCTCAAAAACCTATAGTCTACCATAAAATAAGATCTATTTCTTGCCCAATGGTCATGTAAGAGATCGCATAATTAAAGCAATTGATAATTCTCATAGCTCAATAAACATAGCCATATTTGACTTTACCTCTCGGGAAATTGGATCTTCAATTAGAAATTTATAGAAATATGCGGTCTTTGACCGCGAAATATGTCCGCTAAGGCGGAGGAAATATGTAACCTGCGGTTGCGAAATTTATAGAAATTAGAAATTCTTGTGAAGCCTTCTTATCTATAGGAGGGTGAGTCTATTATATTTTTAGAGAGATTTCAAGGATTTTTATAAAAATAACTCTTCTTTACTTAGATTGTATGAGAATTTCAGACGTATCCTAATTTGTAAAATCGTTTGACAATTCTCTACATTTTTAATAGCATATGTATTATTATTTTAGGGAAGGTAGAAAAATATGTTGTTAATTGTTATGCATAATAATCAGGATTATCTGGATGCCATTAATGAATTAGCAAGAAAACACAGTATTAGAGAGACTGCAATTATAAAAGAAAAGAACATTGGTATCCACTGTTGGTGGAAATGTTAATTTTGTCTATGCTAGAGGAGAGACGCTCGAAGCTTATGATAAAGCATTTATTGCTGTGGTAGAAGGAGAGGAGAGATTGAAGCAATTTATTAACGCTCTCTTGAAGAGGAGAAATATTTAGAGACTCTTAATTTGGATGACAGATACATTAAACACTTAGAGCTGGAGTCTGTATCTTTATACAAAGAAAAAGAAATAGTTAGAATAGAACACTTACTTAATGACTATCTGGGAATAATTTCCTACTCTGGCGCGTCTTACGAAAAAAAAGAATTCCAGTTAAGCGTCTTAGATGCTAAAAGCCCAAAGGAAATTTTGGATATATTCCGGAGATTGAAGTAATATCATTAATTCTTTCAATAATATGAATTATGTTTCTCTAATAGGCATGGCTATATTTTTAGGTGTATTCGGGGGGAAAGTTTTCCGCAGATTTAAAATTCCTCAAGTGGTAGGGTATATTATTATAGGATTTCTTCTTGGTAAATCAGTATTGGATATTTGGACAGAAACCAATGTTAATGCCTTTAGCCCCTTGGTTAATTTTACTTTAGGTATTATCGGATTTATTATTGGTTCAGAGTTAAAAAGTGAGGTATTTAAAAAATATGGGCGTTCTATATATGTAATGCTTATAAGTGAAGGCATGCTTGCATTTCTGGCGGTATTTTTAGTTACAACACTTCTTACTAAACAAATATATTTAGGGTTACTTTTAGGAGCAATTGCTTCAGCAACTGATCCTGCTTCTACGGTTAATGTATTGTGGGAGTATAAAGCAAGAGGTCCCTTAACTACCACCTTAACTTCCATAGTTGCTTTGGACGATGGTTTAGCACTTATTTTGTACGGGCTGGTAAGCGTGTTTTCAAAGGCAATGATTGCTCACGAACATTTTTCCTTACTTCATTCTATAGGCTTTCCGTTGTTTGAAATTCTTCAGTGTTTTGCTTTAGGATTAGTTGCAGGGGTGGTTTTATCAATTCTTATTTCTCGCACAAAAGAACCAGAGTTATCTGTATCGTTAGCTTTAGGAATGGTAGCTTTGGTTGTGGGATTAGCAATTTATTTTAAATTAGATTTGATACTTTCCAGTATGGTTTTAGGAGCCGTTGTAGTAAATATTATTCCTAAGATAAGTGAGAAGATGTTTGGGGCAGTAAAAGAGATGGCCACGCCTTTATACATTTTTTTCTTTGTAGTAATAGGAGCAAGTCTTGATGCTCATACTCTTGTGCAGACTTCAGTTATTTTGATAATTTTAGGATATCTAATAGCACGCAGTTTAGGAAAAATTTTAGGAGCTACCCTTGGTGCCATAATATCTAAAGCAAAAAAAACAGTTACAAAATTTACCGGCATCTGTTTATTTACTCAAGGTGGAGTTGCTATGGGGCTTGCAATGTCTATAGCACACAATTTAAGTTATGTAGGCGAGGAAGGAAGAAGAGTAGGAGGTATTATTATAAGTGTTGTAGCAGCAACTACCTTTATGGTTCAGTTAATTGGGCCCATTTTTGTTAAAATAGGTATTACAAAAGCAGATGAAGCAGGTAGAAATGTTACCGAAGAGGATATTATAGAATCTTATAGAGTAGGGGATGTTATGCGCAGAGATTTTACCACTATTCTGGAGAATACTACATTGGGTAGAATTATTGAAACAATAAAAGAGAAAGAATCTTATCATTTTCCTGTGGTTAATAAAAAAGATGAACTGGTAGGATTGATATCTTTGGGAAACTTAAGAACAGTATTAGCAGAGGAGCAACTTAACCAGATTATATTAGCAGAGGATGTGGCTTCGCCTGTGCATCATGTGCTTTATAAGCACCAGCCCTTAAAAGATGCCTTTCAGATATTTAATAAAGGAGTAATAGATTACCTCCCTGTGGTAGAAAAAGAAGATTCGAGAAAAATTGTGGGGGTTCTTGAGTATTACCCTTTGAAAAAATTAATTAATAGGAAGCTCTTTGAACGCCAGCATGCTTTGGAGCTCCAGTAATAATCCTATATCCTTTTTTGGTATTCATCCTTTCTTTAAGTATCTGAATAAATTTCTTGTCACATTTATTTTTAAGTGTGATAAAATAATTTAGATTATTGGGGGGCAATATATTTTCTAAATGATAAATCTTAACCCTTTTCAGTTAGACGCTTTAAGGGAAATAGGAAGTATGAGTGCAGGAAGTGCTGCCACAGCATTAGCGCATCTTATAAATCAAAAAGTTAAAATGTCACTACCAGAGGTTATTACACTAGAGGAGGTCTCTCAGTGTTGTTCCTATAGCAAAGAAGAGACAATTATTATGCATTCTAAAATATCAAATGGTTTAGAGGGGAAAACAATTTTTACCGCTACCTATAGCAATACTACCTTTCTTTTACAGTTATTATTAGGGAGTTCCTATAATTTATCATTTAATATCGGGGACGAAATGGTACAATCATCTTTAAAAGAAGTAGGAATGATGGTTTTTGGTTCTTATGTTAAAGTTTTAGGAGAAGTTATAAATCGAACTCTTCTCATAAAGCCTCCTCAAATTTGGACAGGCAAAAAAGAAGAGAGCACACGCTATATATCAGAAGAGGTATTAAACTCTTTAACCAAGACCTTATGTTTTAAGTCTTTCCTTTGGATTGATATAGAAAGTTCTATTTCTTTTTTGCTTATTTTTATTCCTCATCGCAACTATATCAATATTTTATTAAGAGCGATTGGTATAGCAAATTAAGATTAATTTTAATAAACGTATGGAAGAAAAGATATTAATAACCGAGCTGGTAAAAGAAGTAAGTAACCAGGCCTTATCATTGGATAAGCTTAATGACTTTATAGAATGGGTTTTAGGAAAAATTTCTTTAATTGTTGAAAGCACAGTCAGTATTTTGGTTATAAAATATTCTTATAAGACTTCTTTTTATGTAAAGATAGAAGAGGAAGTAGAGGGGTCTTATATAGAAGCTTTAAGAAAAAAAGTTGTGGATACTTTAAAAATTTCTACTTCTTCATCAGATTTTGCTCAACCTTATCAGACGATATTTTATGGAGAAGACAAAATAATTACACCACAAAATACAACACCTATTACTCTTCAACACTTTCACTGTGTATCCTTTCTTGTTAGAAATAATGTTTTAGGAGGAATTGCTATAAGCAGTAAACATACACAGAAATTTTTACCTTACAAGATTAATATGTTTAACACCTTCGCTAATCAGGTAGGTTTAGGCATAGAAAGTTTGAAAGCGCGCGAGGAAGTAATTAAACAGACAAGACTTATTGAGGAAAATAAAGCAAAAATGGAAGCAGCGTTTTCGAGCATCCACGAAGGTTTAATTATGGTGGATAATAATAATCACATTGTTTTTTCTAATCCTGCTGCAAGAGAAATGCTCCATATGAAGGAAGAGGCTTTAGAGATTCCTGGAGAATTTTCTTCGGTATTTTTGCCTTTATTTGAAAATTTGCGTAAGGATAGTAGCAAAATGGTGAGCAGAGAAATACAGACACCTTCTGGGAGAATTCTTCAGATTGAATTAACCTCTACTTTAGATAAACAGGGTAATAACATAGGGACAGTAATTCTTCTTAGGGATATTACTCGCCTTAGGGAGATTGAAAATATGAGATCTGAATTTGTCTCTACAGTCTCGCATGAACTGCGCACTCCTCTTGCTACCATAAAAGAAGCAATTTCTCAAGTATTAGAAGGTCTATTAGGGGAAACTACCCCCCAGCAAAAGGAATTTCTTAATATTTGCTTAGAAGATATCGATCGATTGACGCGGATAATCAACGGTCTTTTGGATATTTCCAAAATAGAGGCGCACCGATTGCGTATAAAAAAGGACAATGTGGATATAGTGAAATTAGTTAAAGGGGTAGTCGCTTCTTTTACCCCACGTTTTAAAGAGAAAGGATTAGAGATAAAAACAAATTTTTCTTCTCCATATTTAGAGGTTTATTGTGATAGGGATAAGATTATTCAGGTATTTACAAATTTAGTAAGCAATGCCCTTAAGTTTACCGATAGTGGCTATATAGAAATTTCTGTAAGCGAAGAAGGGGAGGAGGTAAAATGTTCTGTTAGAGATACAGGCAAGGGGATTGCCCCAGAGAACTTAGATAAAGTATTTGATAAATTTATGCAGTTTGGAAGAGAATATGGCCCAGGAGAGAAAGGGACGGGTTTGGGTTTAGCTATCACCAAGGGTATAATAGAGTTACACAGGGGTCGTATTTGGGTAGAGAGTAAATTAGGAGAGGGGACAAAATTTTCTTTTACCCTACCACAGTATAAACCACAGGAAGAGAAATTCTATGAAGAGGTTAGAGCTGCAGTTACTCAGGAGAAAGACTTTACAGAGAGATTAGTATTTGTTTTAAGAATAGATAATTATTCCAAAATAGAAGAGAGCACAGGAAATGCTCTCCAAACCATAAAAAAGTTACAGAAGATATTGGAAACAAAAAGAAATACCGACATTGTTATTGGTAAAGATAATTTACATATTATGATTATTACTTATGGCACCAAAGAAGACGTAAACCAGAAAAGAGAAGAAATAAGAAGAGCTTTAAAAGAGGCTATTTTAGAGACAACCGAAGAAGTAGATATAGAGTTTTCTTACGGGTGTTTCGCACTTTCCTATAATGCTATAGAGGATTTTGAAGAAACATTTAATAATTTTTGTAGTTCTTTAATAAGTGAGAAAGACGAACGTTTAAGAAAGAAGATAATGGTAGTAGATGATGACCACGAGATAGTAAGTCTTGTTATACACGCCCTTAATGAGATGGGATACCATAATATTACTGAAGCTTATAATGGAGAAGAAGTACTGAGGTATTTAGAAGAAAAAAACGTAGACTTAATTATCCTTGATATGAAAATGCCGAAGATGAATGGATATGAAGTAATTGGGCATCTAAAAGAGCATAAGAAAACAAAAGATATTGCCATTTTGATAATGTCAGGATACAGAGTGGAATATGAACGCCTGGGAGATTATATTATCAAAGAGAAAGCCATTCCTGTTATAGGAAAGCCCCTTAATTTAAGAGAATTAAAGAAACTCGTTGATTATCTTCTTTAGTTTAAAGTTGACATAGATTAGAATTTATGTTAAGGGAAGAAAAGGAGAGTGCAATGTGGATTCTTGTTGCCGATGATAATAAAGAGTGGGGAGGGATTTTACGAATTTTTTTAGAAAAAAAAGGTCATAAGGTAAATGTAGTTTGTGATGGCGAAGAGGCTTTAAAGGAGTTAAAAAAGGGAAATTATGATATAGCCTTTATTGACCATAATATGCCTGAGGTAACAGGTCTTGAGCTGGTTAAATTTGTTAAAGAAAATCAACTTAAAACAAAAACAGTTATTCTCACAGGGTATCCTTCAATGAAAGATTTTTTTGCTAAATCAATTGGGGCGGATGATTACCTTGCTAAGCCTTGTTCTCTTGAAGAAATAGAGCAGATCGTTAATAAATATAAGACATAGAGGAGGAAGGCCTTGAAAGCTTTAATAGAGGAGCTGTTAAAAGAAGGGCTTATTACAGAAGCACAGTTAGAAGAAGCAGAGATTAAACAAATTGGCGCTAAGAAACCCCTTCAGGATTTGTTAGTAGAAATGGGTTTTATTAAAGAAGAGGATTTGATAAAAGTGCTTTCTAATATGTTTCATATGCCTATTGCTAAATTAGACCCTGCGTCAATAGATCCTTCAGTAATAGAACTTATTCCTTATGATGTAGCTAAACGGCATGGTATTTTCCCATTGCGTAAAGAGGATAATACCCTTTTTCTTGCTATGAGTGACCCTGTTGATGTGGTTGCTGTAGATGAGATAAAGGCACAGATAAATATGGAGGTAGAGCCTTTATTGGCGACTAAAAGTGATATTGAGACATGTATTGAGAAGTATTATAATTCTCACGATATCCTTTATGATTTATTTAAAAACATTATTATGGAAGAAGCAAAAATGATTCCCCAGGGAAGAAAAGACGGCAGTATGAAGAGCCAAGAAGTAACTGAGTATGGACCAGTGACAAGAATGATGAATTTTTTGCTCAGTGATGCTATAAGCGCAAGAGCAAGTGATGTTCATATTGAGCCACAGGAGCATATTGTAAGAATACGTTATAGGGTAGATGGTGATTTAAAAGATGTTATTGAGTTGCCTCGGCAGTTACTCTCTCCTATTGTTGCTCGCATAAAAGTAATGAGTAATTTAGATTTAGCAGAAGAGAGAAAACCTCAAGATGGTCGCACAAGTATTTTTGTTCAGGGGAGAAAAATAGATGTGCGTGTTTCTGTGCTCCCCACTTATTATGGAGAAAAAGTAGTATTAAGAATTTTAGATAATAACCAGGCAAAAATTCAACTGGAAAAATTGGGGTTAGATGATAATCAATTGGGTTTAATTAAAAATTTTTGTATGAAGCCACAAGGGATAATTTTAGTTACGGGACCCACTGGCTCGGGGAAAACATCAACTCTTTATGCTGCGATTAATTTTATAAAAAGTGAGACAAAAAATATCATTACCATTGAAGACCCTATAGAGTATCTTATCGAAGGAGTTACTCAGATTCAGATTAATCCCATAAAGAATCTTACTTTTGCCAGTGGGTTAAGAAGTATTCTCCGTCAAGATCCCAATGTGATTTTGGTAGGAGAAATAAGAGATAAAGAAACTGCAGAAATTTCTTTTAGAGCTGCTTTAACAGGGCATTTGGTTTTATCTAGTTTACATACCACAGGAGCAATAGCTTCTATTACCCGGCTTTTAGATATTGGTTTAGAGCCCTATTTTATCTCATCTTCTCTTATTGTGATTGTTGCTCAACGCTTAGCAAAGTGTATTTGTTCTTACTGTAAGGAAAGTTATACGCCACCCGAGGAGATTGTAACTAAAGTTAAACCTTATTTAGATAAACTTGTTATCGATAAATTCTATCGCGGTCGTGGTTGCGAAAAGTGCCTTTTTAGTGGCTACTTCGATAGAATAGGAATTTTTGAAATCTTGCCTATTACTGAAGAAATAAAAAGGCTTATTGCTAATAGAGCTAGCGAGGAAGATATTTTTAAAGCAGCACAAAAAGAAGGGTTTAAGACATTGATAGAGGATGGGCTTGAAAAAGTGACCCGAGGATTAACTACTTTAGAGGAAGTTGTAAAAGTTGTAGATATTGCAGAGAAACTCGAACCCCCTTTATCTAAAGAAGAAAGAAAGGTTCCAAAAATTTTGGTAGCAGACGACGAGGAGCATATTCAAAGAATTTTAGAAGTGCGCCTTAAGAGTGCAGGTTATGAAGTAATAAAAGCTTCCAACGGTAAAGAGGCAGTGGCTCTTGTAATGAGGGAAAAACCTGATTTGATTATTATGGACATTATGATGCCAGAAATGGATGGTTTTCAAGCAACTAAAATTTTAAAGTCCCGTCTCGAGACAGCCCTTATTCCCATAATGATGCTTACCGCCAAGAAAGATGTTGATAGTGAGTTGAAGGGGATTGATATGGGCGCAGATGATTATATGACCAAGCCTTTTGATGGGCAGAGACTTTTAGCACGGATAAAAATGCTTCTAAGGCGAAAGATAAATCCTTAAATAAAAAACATTTTTAAAGCGATCCCTTCTTTTATTTAGAAATATTTAATCTCCAATAAGAAAATAAAAGATTGTTAGCCTGCTTGTTTTAGAGAAGGTTAAATTTATTCTTGTGTTTTATATAAGTTATGGTAGATTATAATATTATAATAGTAAACACCAATAATAAAAAAATGATTAAAGGAATAGCAAACCCTAAATTAAAGAATCCTATTTTGATTGTTGCCTGGCCGGGTATGGGAGAAGTAGCTTATAGAACAGTTCTATTTTTAAGAGAGGTTTTGGATTTTAAAATGTTTGCCAAATTAGAAGCGGGGGATTTTTTTAAACCCGCAGGTGTTATTGTAGAAAAAGGAATTTTAAGTTTACCTCATATGCCCGCAGGATTTTTTTATTATTATAAGGCTAAAAATCGTCCTCATATAATTCTATTCTTAGGAGAAGCCCAACCTCCTTTAGAATATGCCCAGAATCTTGCTGAGGCAGTAATAGCTTTTGCCAAGAGATACGATATAAAAATGGTTATAAGTTTTGCCGCTAAACCAGAGCCTATAGACCATCGTTCTGATTCTAAAGTATGGATTGTAGCCACACAAAAAGATTTATTGGAAAATTTTAAAAATTTCAATTTAAAAATTCTTAGCGAAGGACAGATAAGCGGGTTAAATGGTCTTATTTTGGGAATGAGTAAGAAGATGGGCGTAAAAGGAATATGTTTATTGGCAGAGATACCTTTTTATACTGTGCAAATAGAAAATCCCCGTGCTAATGTCAGCTTACTTAAGATTATTGATGACTATCTTAAGCTTAATTTGAATTTGAATCCCCTTATTGAACGTGCAAAGTTTATTGAAGCAGAGATTGACAAGTTGATGAGTTATCTTAAAGGAGAAACTCAAACTCCCCCTCCTTTAAGCGAAGAGGATATTGAGCGCATCAAGAAAGACCTTTCCGCATATACAAAACTTCCGCAATCAATAAGAGAAAAAATTGAGAGGCTTTTTAAAGAAGCACAGAAGGATATTTCAAAAGCCAGAGAACTTAAAGATGAATTAGATCATTGGAATGTATATAAAGATTACGAAGATAGATTTTTAGATTTATTTAAAAAAGATAAAAGAGAAGGCATCCATTAATCCTGCAAGTTTTCTTCTTCATATAAACAATTCTTGGAGTGCGCATTAAAAATACTACCTAAAGGGTTTATATGGTTAATCAATATTTGAGTGTAAAAAGCATAAGAGTTTTAGAAGAGAAAGCTCGCCAGCTTGGCCTGGAAGAACGTATCCTTATTGAAAATGCTTCTAGCAATCTCTGTTATATAATAAAGAAGTTGAGGATGGGTAAGAAAGTTTTAATTATAGCAGGCAGAGGGAATAACGGAGCAGACGTTTTAGCTTGTGGGAGGAAATTATTAGCTTCTGGTTATAAGGTAAAAATAGCAATTATTTCTCCGAAGAAGCTAAAAGAAGAGAGTTTTTATCAATATAAAATTTTACGCCGTCTTATTAAAGATATCATTTTTATACGTAGCAAGAAAGATTTATTTAAACTAAAGATGCTTACAAAGGGAGTTGATTTTATTTTAGAGGGAATTTTAGGAATTGGAATTAACCACGAATTGAATGAATTTTTGAAAGATGCTATAAAAATTTTAAATACATCTGCAAAAAAAATAATCTCCTGCGATATACCCTCAGGTCTTAATCCTGATACAGGCAAAGTTATGGGAGAAAGCATAAAAGCCCATTGTACTATTACTTTTATTGCTCCTAAGAAATGCTTTTTTCTTAAAGAAAGAAGAAGGGAGTGTGGTAAAATATATATTGCTGATATTGGAGTATCCAAAGATATCTTAAGAAAAATAAAATGTTTAAAAAAGTAAGTCAAAGATTAATGGGGGGTGGATATGAAAATTACCTGGTTAGGCCATGCGTGTTTTTTGATTGAACTTTCCTCAGGAATAAAAATAATAACTGATCCTTATGCTCCTGGCGCCTTTTCTGGAGCAGTAAAATATTTACCTATTGGAGAAACCGCCGATATCGTTACTATATCTCATCACCATGCCGATCATGATTTTACCAATGGTCTTCAAAGTGCAGAGATCATAGACAAAGAAGGAGTTTTCAAGATGAAAGATGTTGTTGTAGAAGGAGTAAGCAGTTATCATGATTCAACAGGCGGGTCTCAACGGGGCAAAAATATTATTTTTATCATCAATGCGGAGAATTTAAAAGTTGTTCATTTTGGCGATTTAGGAACTTTAGATATTGATTACAGTAAATTCCACGAGATTGACGTTGCTTTAGTTCCTGTAGGAGGAGTTTTTACTATAAATCATAGCGAGGCCACTGCTCTTTTAAGAAAATTGCAACCAAAGATCTTTATTCCCATGCATTTTAAAACACCTAAATTAAGCTTTGACATTGATGGAGTAGATAAGTTTCTTAAAGGTAAAGATAGAGTAGAAGAAAAAAGAGAGTTAGTAGTTGATAAATCTTCTCTTTTACCTCCGACTAAGATAGTGGTTCTGAATTACTTAAGATAATTATTAGAGTTTCGTCAATAATGGGAGAAAGGATTACTTTAAGCTATGGGGATGGAATGCGCGATACTTACAACATTATTCGCGATGTGTTTCTCTCTTCTCTTTCCAATCCTTCTCTTAGGGAATTGAATGATTCAGCAAGGATTGGAGAGTTCGTTTTCAGTTGCGATTCTTTTACAGTTAAACCTCTATTTTTCCCTGATTCTGATATAGGAAAACTTTCTATCTATGGAACAGTTAATGATATATGTGTAAGTGCTGCCGAACCCCTCTATTTAAGCTTAGCAATAATTGTGGAGGAAGGATTTGTAATAAAGACCTTAGAAAAAATAGTCTCTTCTATAAAAATAGCTGCTAAAAACTCTGGTATAAAAGTTGTAACAGGTGATTTTAAAGTTGTTGAGAAGAAAAAAATAGATGGAATATTTATTAGTACCGCAGGGATAGGAAAAAGGTTAAAAGGAAGAAGCTCTTCCTTTCGTAAAATTAAAGTCGGCGATAAAGTAATTATTACAGGTGGCATTGCTGAACATGGCATAACAATTCTTCTTAGCAGGAACAAGATATTTGATTTTGATATAAAAAGTGATTGCCAATGCTTAAATAAAGTCCTTATCCCTCTTTGGAAAAAGTTTTCTTCTATAAGATTTATGCGTGACCCAACACGGGGGGGGTTAGCGAGCGTTTTAAATGAGATTTCATTAAATACAAACTTAGGTATAAAAATTTTTGAAAACAATATTCCCCTACGTAAAGATGTAAAAGCAGCAAGTGAACTATTAGGGGTTGACCCTTATTATCTTGCTTCTGAAGGAAGAGCGGTAATAGTTATTTCCAAGGAGAAAGCCAAAGAAGCCATAAAGTTTTTGCATAATAATGGCTTTAGAAAAGCTTCCATTATTGGGACGATAACAAAACAGAGCAAGGTAATAATTAAGACAGTTTCTGGAGGCGAAAGGATTCTGGATTTTTCTTACTCCCTTAATTTGCCACGGATATGCTAAAATGGCCTACAACAGAAAGTAACTTCTTCGCTGTTAGCTCATAGGTGGCAGGAATGTGTCTTTTGCATTTTGCTCTTTCATTTTGATTTTTGATTAAAGAGCCAACAGCTACCAGCTTACGTATCATTAATTGTCTAGTATTTATACAGAAATAGAAGTTAATATGTATGAGGAGAGATTCTATCGTTATTTTTTGAAAAATGAGTTTAGTCTGGAAATATCCTATCAAGAGAGTGACCTTTATATTATTTCTTCTGAACCCTTAAATAAAGAGTTTGTCCAAAACATACTTAAAAATTACTATTCCCAGATAGAAAATTACATTAAAGAACATCCATCATTTCTTAGCGCGCTTTCCTCTCTTCCTTTCGATGAAAATGCTCCTTTTATTATTCAAGATATGCTAAAGGCATCTAAGCTTTCTGGTTTAGGTCCTTTTTCTGCTGTTGCGGGTGCTGTGGCTTTTTATGTAGGTAAAGAACTTCTAAAATATTCACAAGAAGTAATTATAGAAAATGGAGGAGATATCTTTTTAAATATCAAAGAAGATAAAAAAATAGGGTTGTATTGTGGAAAATATTTTGACTGGCCCTTTTTAACGTTGAAAATAAGAAAGAGAAATTATTCTTTTGGAATATGCACCTCTTCTTCCAAGATAGGGCACAGCATTAATTTTGGAGAAGCAGATGCGGTAATGGTATTGGCCAAAGATGTCCTTATAGCCGATACTTTTGCCACTCTTTATTCCAATATGCTTAAGAAGGAAAAAGATATTCAAAAAGTATGTGAAAGAGCAAAAAAGAATAGTATTATTGAGGCGGTAGTAGTTGCTTTTAAAGGGAAATTATTTTTTTGGGGAGATATTGAGCTTGATGGGAAACAAGAAGAAAGTTCCTGACCAAACTTTAATAAGGCTTTCATATTATCTAAGAGCCATTAATTATTTTTTAGATGAAAAAAAAGAAATTATTTCTTCTAAGGACTTTGCCAAATTCTTAAGAATAAGCCCGCATCAACTCCGCAAAGATCTTTCTTATTTTGGTCAGTTTGGCAGAAAAGGAGTGGGGTACTCATTGGTTTTTCTTAAAAATCAGATTCAGACTATCTTAGGTTTGGACAGAACGTGGAAGGCATGTATTGTAGGATTTGGTAATTTAGCTAAAGCAATTTCTTTCTATAAGGGATTTAGAGAGCAAGGCATTGACATAAAAGCTGGTTTCGATATTGATAAAAAGAGACAAAAAGATTATGGTATTCTTAAGGTGTTTCCTCTTAAAAAGATGAGTACCATTATTAAGCAAGAAAATATAAAAATAGGTATTATTACTGTTCCTAAGGAAGAGGCCCAGAAAATAGCAGAGAGACTTATTTTATACGGGGTTAAGGCAATTTTAAATTTTGCTCCCCTGAAACTAAATTTACCAGGAGAGGTTATTATTAAAGATGTTGATTTATCCTGTCAGCTTGCCTGTCTTACCCACTATCTTAAAAATATATAAAGATAATTTACAAAGTTATAGAGTAAAAATCACAAGGATAAATTAGTTTGTCTTTTAAAGGTTTTAGTTCTTTTTTTATCTTGTTTTCTTCTTTCCTGTTGAGTAAGAGAAAATGAAAAGGAATAATTTTTTTTGGCAGTTTACCGCTACATATTTGAGCAAGACTCTTAGCATCTGTGTGCATTTTATATAAGGAAGGATATTTTTTAAAAAAATACGAAGAGGCTGTACAATCATGGATAAGATAAGTACTTTTATGTGCTGTCTGGATAATACCAGAACAGATAGTAGTATCAGAGCTATAAAGTAAGGATTTGTTTTTCCATAAAAAAAGTATACCAAAAGACTCGCTGATATGCTTATTGGGTATGGCTTTAAGTTTAAGCCCTCTTTGAGATAAAAAAATCTCTTTTCTGAAAACATCAATGTAGTGTAAGCAAGGAAAATCTTTTTTATTTAGCCCGAATAACTTAATAGTTTTCTTTATTATAGTAATTGTTTTTTTGTTGCTAAATATATAGAGAGGGGTTTTTGTATAAGCAAGGGTATGGATAAAATGGGGCAGTCCATAAAGATGATCGGGGTGATGGTGGGTAATGATAATGTTATGTATTTTTTTATAGTTAACGCCCACCTTTTTTAGTTTATAAACAATAGAACCAGGACAATCGATAAGAAAAAAATTTTTTTTATAAACAAACAAAAAAGATGCATTGTCTCTCTTGTGAGAGGGGATACTGGCAGAGGTACCTAAAAATATTATTTTTGCCATAGATTAAATTATAAAACATAAAAATCTTTTTACCAATAAGTCTTTTTCTCTTTTAATTTGTTGCTTGCCTTAAATAAAGGATTGTGGTATATAGATTGTTGTTTGATATTTTGCGCGGGTGGTGGAACAGGCAGACACATACGTTTGAGGGGCGTATGGCGCAAGCCGTGGGGGTTCAAGTCCCCCCCCGCGCATACTTCTTCACCTTCCCTCCCAATACCTAATTCCTTTAACTTATGATTCACACTTATTAACTTGGATGCAATAAAGCTTTCAGCTTATACACTTTGTGTATATTGCATACAAGTCC